>Ga0182745_1004277_pt1 | contig 11919 bp, 10 predicted proteins | sample eDN3rd30CKraftBY_FD_128523 | JGI IMG/M metagenome (GOLD analysis project Ga0182745, IMG submission 128523) | Enriched backyard soil microbial communities from Emeryville, California, USA - eDNA 3rd pass 30_C Kraft BY (version 2) (version 2) | ecosystem: Environmental > Terrestrial > Soil >... | reverse complement strand
GGCGGTGCTGATCGATCCCGATCCGCCCTGCGATAGATTCACATCGATCCGCGCATCGCTCGCCAGCGTGATCGGCCCGCCCGCCAGCTTGAGCGGCAGGCCCAGCACGCGCAGCTCGTTCAGGCGTCGCAAGAGGTAGAGGTTGTGCTCGAAGGTCTTCCCGAAGCCGATGCCCGGGTCCAGCAGGATGCGCTCCCGGGCGATGCCCGCCGCCTCCGCGCGCGCGACAGCGGCCTCCAGGAAGGCCAGCACGTCCTCGACGAGGTCATCGTAGCGCGGCGCCTGCTGCATCGTCGCCGGCGTGCCCTGGATGTGCATCAGGCAACAGGCGGCGCCCGCCTCGGCCACCACGCGGGGCAGCTCCGCATCGGCGCTGAAGCCGGTGATGTCGTTGATGAGGTGCGCGCCGGCTCGCAGCGCCTCGCGCGCCACCTCCGCCTTGGTGGTATCCACCGAGAGCGGCACGGAGGTGCGCGCGCGCAGCCCCTCGATGACGGGGAGCACGCGGGCCAGCTCCGCCTCGGGACTCACGGGCAGGGAGCCCGGCCGGGTGGACTCGCCGCCCACGTCCAGCAGGTCGGCGCCCGCCTCCGCCAGGGCGAGCCCATGGGCGATGGCGGCCTCCGCGCCGAGGTAGCGCCCACCATCCGAGAAGCTGTCCGGCGTCACGTTCACCACGCCCATGACATGGGTGCGCGCGCCCCATTCGAAGCGGCGCCCCCCCAGCACCAACGCCGGCGGCGCGGCGCCCGCGGCCAGCGCGGACGCCACCGCCGCCTCCAGCGCGGACAGGCCGGGGCTCTCCGCCCGCGCGGCCGAGAGCAGCCGCTGGAACTGCTCCGCGCGCCCCGTCAGCAGGCCCGCCCCAGGCCGGGCCCGGGCATCCCCCGGCAGCCAGGAAGGATGGGCACCGGGGTCGGATACACAGCCCGCCCGGAGGAAGTCCTCCTCCTGGCGCCCCACCCCCGTGAGGAGCAGCCGCGTATGGGGAAGCGCCTCCAGCAGCGCCGGCTGGGACGCCGGGGCCAGGCCCATGCGCCGGAAGGCCAGGACCAGGTCCTCGGGGTGCTCGGCGGAGATGGGACGGGCGCGAATCATCGGGGGGCTCCAGGCAGGGGGCTGCGCGCCGCCGCCACGACGGGGCACGCCGCCTACCCTACCGCCCCGGCGACCGCCGGGGGACTCACGTGTCGAGCGGCTCCGTCACGACCTCCACGGTGGACGTCGTCATCAGCTTGTGGATGGGGCACTGCGCGACGGCGTTGTACAGCCGCTGCTTGTCCTCGGGGGACAGCGCCCCGTGGAACGCCAGCTTCACCTTGAGCGAATAGGTGCCCTGCCGCTCCCGCGAGTCGTCGCGCTCGACCTGTGTCTCCACGCGCTCCAGGGCCAGGCCGTGGCGCTTGGCGTACCACGAGGCCGTCAGGGCCTTGCACGCCGCCAGCGAGGCGTCGAAGTAGTCGTGAGGACCGGGGGCGGAGTCCTGCCCGCCCAGGGGCTGGCCCACGTCCGCGTACAAGGTATGGGCGCCGGTCTGGAGGACCTGGCGGAACGCTCCGGGCTTCTCGGTCTGGCTGTGGGTCTTCATGGCGTTCTCGGGGCGGTGCGTGGAGGGAGGTGGACCGGAGGCCCGGGACAGGCGCCTCCGGACAAGGGGCTTGGGGGGCTCAGGCCGCCTGCCCGGCCTGCGCCTTCACGGCCTGCACCTCGATGGCGATTTCAATCTTCTCGCCGACGAGCACGCCGCCCGCCTCCAGGGCCTGGTTCCACGTCAGGCCGAAGTCGCGGCGGTCCACCGACGTCTTCGCTTCGAACGCGGCCTTGAGGTTGCCCCAGGGGTCCTTGCCCGCACCGAGCTGGTCGACGTCGAGCACCACCTCGCGGGTGACGTCACGGATGGTCAGGTTGCCCGTCACCTTCAGCCCGTCGCCGGAGGTCTTCTCCACCTTCGTGCTCTGGAAGGAGATGCTGGGGAACTTCTCCACGTCGAAGAAGTCCGCCGAGCGCAGGTGGTTGTCACGCTGCTCGACGCCCGTGTCGATGCTGCCCGTCTCGATGGTGACGGCGACGGAGGAGCGGGTGATGTCCTGCTCGTCCAGCGACACCGCGCCGCTGAACTTGCGGAAGCTGCCGCGCACCTTGGCGATGACCATGTGGCGGACGGAGAAGTGGATGCCGGAGTGGGTGGTATCGATGTTCCAGTTCGTGGTGGCCATGAGGTGCCTTCCTTTTCGGTGAAGCGGTGTGTTCGACGAGGAGGAAGGTAGCGGTGGCCCCCGGGCTTGATTAGATGGGCCAGACTGGAAGAACTGTTCCACCCACGGAACAGTGCCCCGGGGACGACACGCCATGGACCTCAACGAGCTGCTCATCTTCGCGCGCGTGGTACAGGCAGGCAGCTTCACCGCGGCGGCCCGCGGGCTGCGGATGCCCAAGTCCACGGTGAGCCGGAAGGTGTCGGAGCTGGAGACGCGGGTGGGCGCGCAGCTGCTGCAACGCACCACCCGCAAGCTGCGCCTCACCGAGGTGGGCCGGACGTACTACGAGCACTGCGCGCGCATCGTCGCGGAGGCGGAGCTGGCCGAGCTGGCCGTGACGCGGATGCAGGCCGCGCCGCATGGCCTGCTGCGCGTGACGACGCCTCTGACCTTCAGCTTCATCGGACCGCTGGTGTCCACCTTCCTCGGGCAATACCCAGAGGTGCAGGTCGAGCTGGTGTGTACCGACCGCACCGTGGACCTGATGGAGGAGGGCTTCGACCTGGCGGTGCGCGCCGGACGGCTGGCGGACTCGTCACTCATGGCCCGGCGGCTGGGGAGCGTGGAGCGCGTCGTCATCGCCGCGCCCAGCTACCTCAAGGCGCGCGGGACGCCGAAGACGCCGAAGGACCTGGAGAAGCACGACTGCCTCCTCTTCGGCTCCGGGCTGGAGAACAACGTCTGGACGCTCAGCTCGGGCGGCCGCTCGGTGGACGTCAAGGTGCCCGCCCGGCTCGTGGTGAACGAGCCAGACATGCTCTACGCGGTGGCGCGCGCGGGCGCCGGCATCGCCCTGCTCCCCACCCTGCACTTCACCTCGGAGCTTGCCGCCGGGCGCCTGCAGCGCATCCTGCCGGACTGGAGCTCCACGGGGGCCCCGATCCACGCCGTCTACCCCAGCACGCGGCACCACTCGCCCAAGGTGATGGCCTTCGTGGAGTGCCTGCGTGAGCACTGGCCCTCCCCTGGGTGAGCGCAGGCCCGTTCCACCCATGGAACGATGCATCCCATTGTCCACGCCTAGTCCCCCAGGGGCCTCGCGCACATCATGACAGTCGAAACAAAACAGCGGCCGCCATCCCGGCGCTGCCGCGGAAAGGAACGTCATGATTGCCATCCGCCCCTCCGAGGCTCGCGGCCATGCCAACCACGGCTGGCTGGACTCCCACCACACCTTCTCGTTCGCGAGCTACTACGACCCAGACTTCATGGGCTTCCGCGCCCTGCGCGTCATCAACGAGGACCGCGTCGCGCCCCGCGAGGGCTTCGACACGCACCCGCACCGGGACATGGAGATCATCACCTATCCCCTCAGCGGGGCCATTGCCCACCGCGACAGCACGGGCGGCTCCGGCCTGCTGCGCGCGGGGGAGGTGCAGCGGATGACGGCCGGCACGGGCGTGCTGCACAGCGAGATGAACGGCGCGGATGAGAACCTGCACTTCCTCCAGATCTGGATTCTCCCCGAGCGCCGGGGCCTGACGCCCGGCTACGAGCAGAAGGCCTTCCCGGAGGCCGAGCGCCAGGGCCGCTGGCGGGTGGTGGCCAGCCCGGACGCCCGCGACGGAAGTCTCACGGTGCACCAGGACGTGTCGCTCCATGCGACGCTGCTGGGCAAGGGCGAGCAGGCGTCGTACACGCTGGCTCCGGGCCGCCACGCCTGGCTGCAGGTGGCGCGAGGCAAGGGCACGTTCAACGGCGTGGACGTGAAGGCGGGGGACGGCGTCGCGGTATCGGACGAGTCGCAGCTGGTGCTGTCCGCCACGGAGCCGATGGAAGCCCTGCTGTTCGACCTGGCCTGACCTGAAGCGCGGAACGAAAGCGAGAGCACGAGCATGAGCCGGGACGACATGAACGCGGATCAGCTGCCCCCTTCGATGGAGACACACATCGTCGCGCCCTCGAGGGACCTGGGCGACGGCTTCCAGGTGCGGCGGGCGCTGCCCTCGGCCCGCCGCCGGATGGTGGGGCCCTTCATCTTCCTCGACCAGATGGGCCCCGCCGGCTTCGAGCCCGGCAACGGGCTGGATGTGCGGCCTCACCCGCACATCGGCCTGGCCACCGTCACCTACCTCTTCGAGGGCGAGGTGCTGCACCGGGACAGCCTGGGCTCGGTGCAGCCCATCCGCCCCGGCGCGGTGAACTGGATGACGGCCGGCAGTGGCATCGTCCACTCGGAGCGCACCGGCCCCGGCCCTCGCGCGGCGGGCGGCCGCCTCTTCGGTATCCAGGCGTGGGTGGCGCTGCCCAAGCGCCATGAGGAGACGGCGCCGGCCTTCGTGCACCACCCCGAGGCGCAGATGCCCTTCCACGAGGGCGAGGGCGTGCGGATGCGCGTCATCACCGGCGCCATGCACGGCCAGCGCTCGCCGGTGCAGACGCTGTCGGACATGTTCTACGCGGACGTGGCCCTGGACGCGGGCGCGCGCTTCGTCATTCCGGCCGAGCACGTGGAGCGCGCGCTGTACCTCGTCGAGGGCACGGTGGAGGTGAACGGCGTCGCCTTCCAGCCGGGCGAGCTGCTCGTCTTCCGTCCGGGCAAGGCCGTCACGGTCCACGCCACCGCGGCCGCGCGGCTGCTCGCGCTCGGCGGCGAGCCCATGGACGGGCCGCGCTACATCTTCTGGAACTTCGTCTCCAGCTCGAAGGAGCGGCTGGAGCAGGCCAAGGCGGACTGGCAGGCCCAGCGCTTCGCCCGCGTCCCGGAGGAGACGGAGTTCATCCCGCTGCCCGAGGCCCCCCTCCCCGTCCGCTATCCCTAAAAGCAAAAGGCCCTTCCCACCGTTCGTGGGAAGGGCCTTCTTCGTTTCAGCGCGGTCGCGGCGCCGAGCTCAGGCCTTCTTCGGCTCCATCGCCGGCAGGCTCTCGAGGGCGTCGAGAATCTTCCGCTTGTCCTTCTTCTCCGTCGCCTTCGGGGGCGCGGTCAGCCGCGGGGGCGGACGCTCACGGGTGAGCTGGCCGCCCTGGAGGAGGATGTTGACGTCCTCGGCGTCCAGCGTCTCGTACTCCACCAGCGCGTCGGTCACGCGGCGCAGCGCCTCGATGTTCTCCGTCAGCAGCTGCTTGCCGCGCTCGTAGCAGCCCACGACGATGCTGCGGACCTCGGCGTCAATCTGGCGGGCCGTGTCCTCGGAGTAGTCCTTGGACGCGTTGAAGTCCCGGCCCAGGAACACCTCGCCGTCGCTCTTGCCGAACGCCAGCGGACCCATCTTCTCGCTCATGCCCCAGCGGCACACCATGGCGCGCGCCGTCTCGGTGGCACGCTCGATGTCGTTGGCGGCGCCGCTGCTCATCTCGTTGAACACGAGCTCTTCGGCGATGCGGCCGCCCATGGCCATGGAGATCTGGTCCAGCATCTGGCGCTTGTAGCCGTTGACCTTGTCCTCGGTGGGCAGGCTCCAGGTGACGCCCAGGGCCTGACCGCGCGGGATGATGGTGACCTTGTGGAGGGGGTCGCAGCCCGGCAGCAGCTTGGCCAGCAGCGCGTGACCCGCCTCATGGGTGGCGGTGTTCCGCTTCTCCTTCTCGGTCATGATCATGGAGCGCCGCTCGGGGCCCATGAACACCTTGTCCTTGGCGGCCTCGAAGTCGCTCAGGTCCACGCGCTCCTTGTTCTGCCGCGCGGCCATCAGCGCCGACTCGTTGACGAGGTTCTCCAGGTCCGCGCCCGTCATGCCCGGCGTACCGCGGGCGATGACCTCCAGGTCCACCTCCGGCGCCAGCGGCACGCGGCGGGTGTGCACCTTCAGCACGCCCAGGCGGCCCTTCAGGTCGGGACGCGGCACCACGATGCGGCGGTCGAAGCGGCCGGGGCGCTGAAGCGCGGGGTCCAGCACGTCCGGGCGGTTGGTGGCGGCAATCAGGATGACGCCGTCGTTGGACTCGAAGCCGTCCATCTCCACCAGGAGCTGGTTGAGCGTCTGCTCGCGCTCGTCGTGACCGCCGCCCAGGCCCGCGCCACGGTGACGGCCCACTGCGTCGATCTCGTCGATGAAGATGATGCAGGGGGCGTTCTTCTTGCCCTGCTCGAACAGGTCACGGACGCGGCTGGCGCCCACGCCGACGAACATCTCCACGAAGTCCGAACCGGAGATGGAGAAGAACGGCACGCCGGCCTCGCCGGCCACCGCGCGGGCGAGCAGCGTCTTGCCCGTACCCGGCGAGCCCATCATCAGCACGCCCTTGGGAATCCGGCCGCCCAGCTTGGTGAACTTCTTGGGGTCCTTCAGGAAGGCGACGATCTCCTCCAGCTCTTCCTTGCACTCGTCCGCGCCGGCCACGTCCGCGAAGGTGACCTTGTTGTGGCTCTCGCTGAGGAGCTTGGCCTTCGACTTGCCGAAGGTCATCGCCTTGCCGCTGCCACCCTGCAGCTGGCGCATGAAGAAGATGAAGAACAGGAAGAGGAAGACGACCGGCATCCACTGACCGAGGATGGTCAGCCAGAGGCTGTTCTGCTCCTCCCGCTCGTACTTCACGTCGACGCCGTTGTTGCGGAGCTGGTTCAGCATCGCCGCATCCGGCGCCGGTCCGGTCGTCCGGAACTTCTCCGACGTGTCGGTGAACTTGCCGGAGTAGGTGTTGCCCTTGACGGCAACTTCCTTGACCTTCTTCTCCTCCACCTTCGTCAGCAACTGGGTGAAGGACGGTTCCTGGACCTGGTCGTTGCCTTGGGAGAAGAAGTTGTAGAAGGCGACGAAGAGGACGATCAGGATGACCCAGAGCCCGATGGTCTTGTAAGTCGAACGCACGTGTCAGCTGCCCTTTCGAAACTCGGCGGGATGAGGGCCGCGCCAGGAAGAACCCCAGCTTTATCCATCACTTGGCCGACACCAGGCGAGCTCCCCAGCGACGGACCGTATCAGCAACAGCAAAAAACCCTCAACTATTTAGGGGGCCGCGCCCATCCCCCGAACTGCGACTCTGCCACTCTATAACGCCGCGGCCCGCTGAATGCTCGGACCGGGAGGAACCGCCCAGAGGAACTCCCTGGCGGCCCCTGGTGAAGCCGCGGGCGGCCAGAGGCCGGGAAGCCACAACACCTGCCCCTCGGCGTCCACCACCACGGGACGCGTCGCCCGCGCTTCCGCGGGCACTCGAAGATCCACCAACACGTCCTGGAGTTTTCGTTGTCCCCGGGCGGTGCGGACCCGGTCCCCCGGGAGGCGCGTCCGCACGGTCAGCGGCCAGCGCGTCCCGTCCCCGAGCGCCAGCCCGAGCACCCCCGGCGGAGGCGGTGCGGACTCGACGGAAAATTCCCACCCCGTGCCCGTGAACGCCCCGCGCGCGCCCGCACGCTCCAGCCGCAGCTCGGGCGGTGGCGCCAAGGCCGCCTGCCGGACGCAGCGCACCCGGCCGCTGGTGGCGCGCAGCACGTAGCCCCGCCCGAGCGTGGCCGTCGCCCCCTGCTCCACCGCGCGCTGCACGCGCGCCAGCGTGGCCTCGTCCACCGCCGCGTCCACGTCCGCCACCAGCCGGGCGAGCACCCGCCTCCGCAGCGCGGGCTCCAGCGCGCGCACCCCCACCGCGTCGAGCGCGCCATCCTCCAGGCGCAGCCGCTCGAAGGCCGCGTCCGCGATGGAGGACAGCAGCGCCTCGTCCTCCGCGGCGACGCGCGCGAAGGCGGCCAGGTGAGGCTCCACCGTGAAGCCCGCGGCGCGGGAGAGGGCCGGCAGCACGTCCAGGCGGACGCGCGTCCGGAAGTGAACAGGGTCGGCGTTCATGGGGTCTGTCGCATAGGCGACACCCTGCTCATCCAGGAAGGCCACCACGTCCGCGCGGGTGCGCTCCAGGAGCGGCCGCACCAGCCCGGCGCGGGACGCGTGGATGCCCACGGCGCCCCGCAGCGAGGTGCCGCGCGCCAGACGCATGAGGAGCGTCTCCGCCTGGTCCGACGCCGTGTGCGCGGTGGCCACCACCTGGAGGCCCCGCTCGCGCCGCAGCGCCTCCAGGGCCGCGTAGCGCGCCTCGCGTGCCCTGGCCTCGACCCCCGCGCCCGTTTGCAGGTGCAGCGCGCGAACATGGCAGGGCAACCCGTGCGCGGCCGCCAGGCGGGCGACCGAGAGAGCCTCCTCGGCGGCCTCGGGACGGAGGCCATGGTCCAGCGTGGCGACCTCCACGCGCAGCCGCAGCGCCTCGGCCACGTGCGCGGTGCCCACCAGCAGCGCCGTCGAGTCAGCGCCGCCCGACACGGCGAGCAGCACCGAGCCTCCCTCCAGGCCCAGGCGGGTGTACGCACCGCGAAGCGTCGTCGTCAGCAGCAGTGTGGCGGAATCGTGACGGGGCATCGGACGGCGGTGGAATGGAGTGTCCTGTGGGCGGGTTACAGGAGCACGTGCGGTTGAAGGCAGGGGGGCTGATTCTTATGATCGTCACAACATCGAATCAGCGTGGAGGCGGTCGCAGAAATACACGCGACCGCGCGCGTTGTTCAGGAGACGGTCGAATTTTGAGCTGTTGGACCTAGGGGTCCCCCCCCTCCCCCTCTGGGTCCACGGGTCCGCCCGGAGATTCTTTCCAGGCGGTCCCTCTTTCCGAAGCGCCCCGGGCTCCCTCGCGGAGCCCGGGGCGTTTCCTTTTTCGCGCCGGATTGCACAGCTTACGTGCAACTGGACGAGCCGGCGGACGAACCGTGCGACCGCGGAATGAGTCCTTGGAAACCGTTGACCCACTTGGGAGTCTGTCGGATAACGGCTCAGGTGTGTTCAGGTCGTCCCCCCAAATCCGCCCCGGAGACCCAAGTATGGCAGGCACCGACAAGCGCAAGCAGTCGCTGTACTTCCCCGAGGAGATGCTGAAGGAAATCCAGGAAGAGGCGACCCGCCAGGACCGCTCCCTTTCATGGGTCGTGCAGCAGGCATGGAAGATCGCTCGCGAGCGCATCAAGTCGTTCCCCGCGGTCAATGACGTGACTGGCGACGAGAGACAGGACCCTCGGGAGGAGTAACGACGGATGGCAACGACAGACCATCGTAAGCAGAGTCTCTACTTCCCCGAGGACATGCTGGAGGAGATCCAGCGTGAGGCGACCCGTCAGGACCGGTCGCTGTCGTGGATTGTCCAGCAGGCGTGGAAGGTCGCGCGTGGGGACATCCGGAAGATGCCCTCGGTGAACGACGTGCTCAGCCCGCCGCCGCGCCCCGCCGCGGCACCGGCGCCCGCGCCGGCCCCCGCCCAGCCGGCCGTGGCCGTGGCGGCAGCTCCCTCGGAAGAGCCCAAGTAGCCCCCAGGGGCGGGCCCTTCCAGCCGGCGCCCCTGCCTCACCTGCCCGCGGGCCTCGCGGGCAGCGCACAGTTCTCGAAGACGACGCGCTGCTCCTCCATGAGCGCCTGCACCGGCGTCGGGTGCTTCGACTTCATGTACGCCGCGGTGATGTTGGCGTCCGTGCCGCCCAGCTTTCGCGCCTGCACCGGGTTGCGGCCCGGGTCCTTGCCCGCGTTGCCCAGCACCGCGCCATAGCCGTCTCCCCCATCGAGGATGTACGCGTTCATCGCCACGCGGTAGCGGATGGACACGTCCTCGCGCGGCGGCAGCGGCACGCTCGTGCCCCCCACCGTCAGCTCACGCACGCGCGCGCCGCGCGGCCGGGAGCAGTCCACGCGCAGCGAGCTGCCCGACGAGAGGTGGAGGAAGGCGCCCGACGGAAAGGTGATGCTCTGCCCTTCGACGTACAGCGCGCCCACGGACTGCTCCATCATGTCCACGAGCTCCTTCTCGGTGAGGTCCACCGTCACCACCAGGTTCTCGAAGAGGATGAGCTCGTGCAGCTCGCCGTCGGTGAGCGGGCCCTTGCGCAGCGACGTTCGCGTCACGCACAGGCCCTCCTGGCGCAGCGAGCCGCCGTTGACGACGCCCAGCACCGCGGGCCGCGTGGAGTCGTCCTCCGCGTGGAGGAAGGCATCCGCGACGAGCTGGCCCAGCGCGTGGTTGTCGTGGCGCGTGAAGTTCTTGTCGAGGAACACCTCGTGGCCCAGGTAGCCCACGACGGCATCGGGGTCCTCGACCAGGGGCTGGCACGAGTCGTTATAGGCGATGCAGCCGCCGTGGAGCGTTCCCACGGCGAGGGCGAGTGTGGCGAGGAGGGAGCGGGAGCGCGGCATCAGTACTGGGCCCTCACGGTGAGGTATCCGGACATGCCCTCGCGCGGCAGCAGCCCCAGCACGCGATCCGGGCGGGGCACGTCGTCGCGCAGGTCGTTGTCGAACAGGTTGTGCGCCACCAGGGCCACCTCGAAGTGCTCCAGGATGGGCTCGGTGCGCAGCTGCGCGGTGATGAGGCTGTACGAGGGAATCTTGTAGCGGCGGATGAGCTCCAGCACGGAGCGGCTGTTGTTGCGCCGCTCGGCGCCCGTGCGCACCACCACGTCGAAGTTCAGGTACGCGCCAATGGGCATGGACACGCCCGCGTTGAAGCGCGCCTGCGGCGTGTCGGTGAGCAGGCGGGACTGGGCGGGCAGCTCCAGGTCCTCCGCGCGGGAGATGCTGGCGTTGAGCCACGCGTACGCGCGCTTGGAGGCCTCCAGCCGGGCCTCACCCTCCACGCCGTAGACGCGCACGCCCAGCTCGCGGTTGCGCAGCGGGACGATGTTGCCGGACGTGTCCACCGGGACGATGGGCGAGCCGAAGAACGCGACGTAGGCGTTGGCGCGCAGGCGCACGCGCGCGTCCCCCGCCGCCTGGATGAGGTCCGCGCCCAGCTCGAAGGTGTCCACCGTCGCGGGCTGCAAGCGGGGGTTCCCCTCGAAGCGGCCCTGGTTGTACTCCGTGTCCGGGATGCGCTCGACCAGCTCCTGGAGCGTGGGAGCGCGGAAGGCGCGCCCGTACAGGGCCTTGAGCACCAGCGCGTCGGTGGCCGCGAACACGAGGCCCACGCGCGGGTTGAGCGTGGGCACGAAGCGGGTGCCGTTGATGGCGCCGGACGCGTCCGCCGTGGGCAGCTGCGTGGCGTCCATGCGGACGCCGAACGTCAGCGTCAACGCGTTGACGACGGTCCACTGGTCCTGCGCGAAGAGGCCCACGTTGAGGCGGCGGGCCGCGGGGCCCCCCACCAGGTCGCCCAGGCCCTCGGGGCGCGTCAGGCCGTCCGGGCGCACCTGCGCGTCCAGCGTGTAGTTCGTTTCGTACTCGTAGGTGCCCAGCGTCTGCTGCTCCACCACCGCCCCCAGGGACAGGCGGTTGTGGGCGCCCAGGGCGACGTCCGCGTCCAGGCTGCCGGTGAGCGTGCGCACGGAGACGCGCGTCTGCTCCTGCATCCCCTTCTGGAACAGCCGGTTCGCCCCGGTGCCGGTGCGGAACGCGTGAGGGGTGATCTGGAAGAATCGGTCGGTGGACTGCTGGTCGTATGCGGCCCGTGCGCGCAGCGTCACGTCGGAACCGAAGCCGCGCTCCCAGCTCAGGTCCGCGAGGAAGACGTTCCAGCCCAGCTCCGAGTCCTCGCCCACGGTGTCGAACAGGCCCACCAGGGCGCTGCGCCGCTCGGTGATGAAGCGCGCGGAGGCACCCAGGCGGCCCGCGCCGCCCAGGGCGTAGCTGGCGCCCGCGCCCATGTTGAAGAGGAAGCGCTCGTCGCGCGTGCGCCCTGCTGGGTCCGTCACGTCGCGCAGGCCCTGGAAGATGGACTCGTCGTCGAGCCCGTCGTTCTCCACGACGGTGGAGTCGCCCGCCTG
>Ga0182745_1004274_pt1 | contig 11926 bp, 9 predicted proteins | sample eDN3rd30CKraftBY_FD_128523 | JGI IMG/M metagenome (GOLD analysis project Ga0182745, IMG submission 128523) | Enriched backyard soil microbial communities from Emeryville, California, USA - eDNA 3rd pass 30_C Kraft BY (version 2) (version 2) | ecosystem: Environmental > Terrestrial > Soil >... | reverse complement strand
GTCATCGGATCATCCGTGGTGTAGCAGAGAACTTGAAATCCATCCGCCACAAGTTGTTGTGTGGCTTCCAGAGTGGCCACCGGATCGGGCAGCAGCGTCTTCGTGTCCCCCAGAACCTCCAGCTTCACCCAACTGGCCCCCGGATTTTCCAATCCACTGAGGATTTCCCGTCCCAACCGGGCTACTCGCACAGCTTCGGCGGCATTGAAACATCCTGCGGTATTCGGCAGGATCGTGTAGCGTTTCAAATCGATGAAATCGAGTATGTTCCGTCCGTCGGAATCAATCAGACGTTCACGACGTACCGCGACAGTAATGACTTCCGCAGCACTGATTTCGAGGCAATCTCTCATCTGTGCATAATTGGCATATTTACCGGTTCCAACAATCAACCGGGACTGAAAAACATGACTGCCCAGTTGCAGTGGGGAATCGGCAGTTGCGGATGGACGGGAAGCGAGTGAGGAAGAACTGGATGTCATCTGTCTGGGAATCCTTTCAACAATGGAATTCCTCAGTTTAACCACAGGCACATCGTTCTCGAAATAGAATGCCCCGTCCTCTCTGGAATGAGAGACAAAAATCACCAAGAGGCATTAACGGGCATCGATCTCTGTGAAATTCTGAAAACAGCGAAATCCTGAAAACAGTCATCACAGTTGTGTTGTTTTAAGACTCTACACATCTCTCGGGGAGTCTGCTGCGTGAATTCCGGACAGAGATCTTTGATCCTGTGTGTGCGGATGCAGTGCGAAAGTGGGTGCGCAAACTCACACATTGACCTGATCGCCGGAATTTGGCTAACTTCCCGCTGTGTCTCCTTTTCTGCAGATATTGCCGATGCTGGCACATTCCTGCAGTGGCAGGGCAACAGGCAAACAGGGTTGAACGACCTGCATTGAGGCTGGTCGATCTGGGCTGTTTCCCTTCTTCAAAGCGATCAGAATCATTTTTGATTTATACCGTGTGTTGAAAATCAACCGCGCTCCCCGGAGGACAGGCAGATGAATTGGGATGGAGCCCTGCAACGTCGGCGTGCGAATTTGCCGTTCCAAGAGCTTGTCAAATTGTCACGCCTGGACCCGACAATCGGTTTCTTCTGGACGCTGGTCTGTCTGCACGTCCTCACCTGGACGATCCTGGCGACCTGGACACAGCCGAACTTGCCTGCGGAAACGCTGGAAATGTTGGCGTCGGGCCGAAATTTTTCCTGGGGATATGCCAATCAACCGCCGCTAGGGGTCTGGTTGGCCTCCACGGTCAGCCTGCTGGCAGCCCCTTCGAACTGGCCGGTCTATATGCTCTCGCAGTTGTGCGGGGTGGTGAGTGTCTGGTCCGCATGGAAATTGGGCCGGAAATTCCTGCATCCCTGGACGGCTCTTTGTGCGGCCTTTGTGCTGTTGGGAGGGTATTCCTGCACAATCGCCGCGGCAGCGTTTTCGGGAGATCAACTGGCGGGGGCATTCTGGTCGTTGAGTATTTACACCTTTTACAATGCGCTGACTCACTCCCGGCGGCGTTACTGGGCGGCCACGGGCCTGTGTCTGGCTCTTGGTTTTCTCAGCAGTTATGGGACGCTGTTGCTGCTGTTGACCATGTTCATATTCACGCTGGTGGATGACCGCGCCCGCCGCTGCTGGGATTCATCATGGCCATTTCTGGCGGGCATGGCGATGCTGGCGTTCCTGATGCCGCACTTTGTCTGGTTGACACAGCATCAGTTTCTCACGGTGCAGGCTGGAATCGAACGGACCACATCGTTTGCACATCACCTGGTGCAACCGCTCTCTTTTCTGGGGACACAACTGCTGTGCGTGATTCCAGTCATTATCTTGCTCACTCCGCTGGTGGCGTGGTTCAGTTTTGAAGAACCGGCCCGCAATGAAGAAGATGAAAACCGTGACTTTGCACGTCACTACCTGTTATGGATGACATGCCTGCCGCCAGTGATCATTTTCGGTCTCTCACTGATGGCGGGACCGAGTTCCGGGCTCTTTGCAGGAGTGACCAACTGGACCTATCTGGGAGTGGTGGTTCTGCTCTGGGGGCATCTGAGCGAAACCCGACTGGCCTGGAGGAGATCCATCATGCGGATCGGGACGGCTGTCGGACTGTTTGCCGCAGCCCTGATTGCGTTAAACATCATGTTGCCGCAAATTCAGCGGCAAGGGGTCTCGACCCAGTTCCCCGGGGCGGAACTCTCACAGAAGATTGAATCACTTTGGGCGAAATTTGGATATGCAGGTCGCGCTCCCATTGTCGGGGGATCGGCCAATCTGGTCCGCAATGCAGCCTGGTACACGCATCAAGATTCTTTCCGCAGTTATGCCGATCTGAACCCCGCAAAGAACCCCGCAATCAACGATGAAACGCTCCGGCAGGATGGAGGAGTGATCGTCTGGGATCTGGATGACAAAACCGGGCCGACCCCCGCCGAACTGCAAAGCCGGTTCGGAAATGTCAGCTTCGTCAACCCGGTCGATTTGAAATGGTACACCGATTCCTCTTTGCCGGCCGTTCGCGTGGGAATGGCAGTGGTGCATCCCGCGACGGCTCAACAGGCCAAGATGACCATGCCGGGCGACCTGGCCATCCCCAGCAGCACCATTCCTGATGACGTGGAGAATTTCGGGAAGACGCCATTTCCGGCTTTTGTGACTTCAGACGGGCAGGTGATCCCTCCTTCCGGAAATTCTGCCGGATCACTCTCCACGACCACTCAAAGCATTCGCAGCACAATCCCGACCGCTGGTCAGAGCCCGGTTGAATCGCAGTTTTCTGCTCCTCCGATCACATCTCTTCCTTCACAATTCCTGCAGAGCGAAGGAAGATCCAGTTCGCTGCCGGCAAATTATCCCGCTGCAAATTATTCGACTCCGGAAATCAAATCGACATCCCCCACAACTCATTCCTTGTGGTCGGATCTTCCGGACGTGAAAAGCAGTCTCCCAGGAGCAACCCCCGCCGCTCCCAGTCTGACTCCTCTCCCCGCAAGTTCGCTGAAATCCGAATTTACGGAGCAGTAACGGACCGAGCCCACCGGCCGTTTCTTTAGACCAGTTTGGGCTCTCATGTGCCCGCGTCAAAAAAGTTTCACTTGATGAAAGACTGAATGCCGCGAGCTAGTTCGCTGCAAGTTTTGTTAGAGATTCTTAACGATAAATTGCAGACTGATCACGCGGGTTACGGTCACAAGGGCTACGGTCATACCGGCTATGGAAGATTGTGCAAGAAGAACAAAGAGGAAGTTGGAACGTCACTGCTCCTGATCTTGTCTCGAGTTGGGACTGGTTACAACTGGACCCGTTCCGGCCGGAACCCCAGACCGACAATGCGGGCAATCAGTCGGCGGAGCAGGGGAGCAAACAGCCAAAGTATACAGCGAGCAGGAAATGAAAAGATGGCTGTCTTCCCAAAGCCGCGCTGGGGATCAAAGAGTTGACGATGAACGAACGCCTGCAGTCGCTGGGTCATTTTGGCAGGCCATTCGCGACGTTGCTGGACCTGCTCCAGATCCTGAATTGTCACGGGTCCCTGCTGCAGTTTTTTTGCCAATAAGTTGGCAGTCGCCACAGCGTCCTGAATGGCCATATTGACTCCTACTCCACCTACGGGAGACATAGCATGTGCGGCGTCGCCCAGACAGAGAAACCCAGGCAAAGCCCATTTCTCCAGTCGATTCATCTGGACTGTGAGTAATTTTACCTGATCCCAACTCTGCAGCTCATTGACCGACTGTTTCAATTCGGGAACCGTTCGCACAATCTGATCTTGAAACGACGCCAACCCGCGCGAACGGATTGCTGAGAACTCCCCTTTGGGGATGACCGTCGCGCATTGCAGATAATCACCCCGGTCGATGGTCACGAGCATCTGACCATTTGAGATATGTCCGAGTGCATATTCCCCTGCAGGCCGCTTCACCTGGGGCAACCGATACCAGAGCACATCAATCGGCACCCCCAGTTCCTTCAGCGGCAATCCGGATTGTTGTCGCATTCGGGAATCGCGTCCATCTGCAGCAATCACCAGATCCGCTGAAATGTGGATTTCACTTTCCGGAGTCTGTCCGCCTGGAGTCCCGACTTCTCGCGGATTGCGAGCATCGGGAGATGTTTCCATCTCTGAGGTTGTCGCTGGACCAACCGGGCTGCGCCGGGCGACAACCCCGGTCACGCGCCCATCTGCTGAACGGATTAATTCCGTGGCCTGCGTCCCCAGCATGAGCTGAAATTCCGGAAACTGGCGACCGTAGTTCACCATAAAGTTCAGGAAGTCCCATTGCGGGGCCAATGCGATAAATTTGCAGTGCGTCGGCAGATGCGAGAGATCCGGCCCCAAGACCGTCTTCCCGTTCAGGTCCAGAATCAATCGTGCATACTGCTGATGCGGGAGTTTTAGAAACTGGTCGAGAATTCCCAGCTCATACAGATTCTGCAGTGTCGAAGGATGGATGGTATCGCCACGAAAGTCCCGAAAAAAATCCTGGTGCTTCTCCAGAACGATCACCGACACACCCGCCCGGGCCAGCAGACAACCAAGCACAATCCCGGCTGGTCCACCTCCCACGATACAGCAACGCGTCTGCAGCGAAGTCATTTCTGGCATTGTTGTGTCATCATCCCGTTCTAAAGCGTTTTTGTAAATCTTGTGGCGGACTTGCCTCGCGGCATTCAGTCTTTCATCAAGTGAAACCTTTTCGACGCGGGCACATGATAGACCAAACTGGTCTAAAGGATTTTTTGAATAGGATCTGCAGGCTTGTTGCCATGTTCACAGCCGTTTTTTCATCACTCAACCAGGCCTCATGCGACCACAGATTCTTCACAAGCAGTTTACCAATTCTGCAACCAGTGTCTGGGGCACGTGCTCAACAATCGCAATTTTTTTAGAGCTTAGAACGTCCATGACATCCCCATTACGGCGAGAGCAAGTTGCTCTCGCCTGTGCCCGTGGTGGACATGTTTCGAGTGATGAAATGCTGAATGCCGCGAGGCAGGAGGCGGACACGACAAGGTCAATGCGTTCGAAACAATGAATCGTCCGAGGAGGTTCTCTTGCTGCACCGCGGTGGGGAGTTGTTTCTCGCGATTCCACTCCATGACCGCTCTTTCTGGATTTTTTCCAAGGAAAACCCCACCTGTTTGCAAAGCGGTTCGGGATTCTGGACAATGTCGTTTCATAAAATGAAAGTCAGGTTGTTTTTGTCCGGGCTTCGGGATGCATCTGGGATTCAGACCCTGCTCACATCATCGTGGGAAATCATGCGATCCCGTATCATGGAACCCGGCTCATGAAACCCGGCTCATACGACGCAGACATGATCATCTCTCACTGGAAGAGGCTTCCGATGTTGTTACGCACGCTTTGCCTGGCAGTCTGTTTTTCGACTCTGTTAGTTGCTCCTCTTTGTTGGGGGGCGGATGATGAGACGGTCGAGTTCAAGGCCCAGGGGCTGGATTTGCAGATCCTGAAGGACTGGAAAGAAAAGCCAGTCTCCAACAATCTGAGACTGGCCCAGTTTGAAATTCCCGCTGTTGAAGGGGATCTCGAACCGGCCGAGCTGGTGGTGTTCCCTCCCTTTGGCGGAACGGCCTCTGAGAATATTAAACGCTGGGTGGGCCAGTTCGAGAATGAAGGACTGCGGGCAGATTTCACAAAAGGGAAAGCCGCCCAGGGGACATACGTCCTGGCAGACCTGTCCGGCACGTTCAAAAAGCCGGATGGTCCGCCAATTATGCGCAAAACCAAGCCCGCACCGAACTATCGAATGCTCTCTGTGATGTTGACCACCGAGAAAGAAGGCAGCTATTTCCTCAAGCTGACTGGTCCGGAAAAGACCGTGAAAGCTGCTGCTGAAGCCTTCCGAAAATCATTCGGCGGGGATCATACCAAAGAAGAGAAGTATGCTTTCTAGACCAGTTTGATCTCTCGTGTGCCCGCGTCGAAGAGGTTTCACCTGATGAAAGACTGAATGCCGCGAGGCAGGACACGAACAAAGCACGGGGTGAACACGGGCAGTACGGGGTGAATGCGCTCTAATCTGGACGCGATTTCCCCGGGGCTAGAGCAAGTTGCTCTCGCCTGTGCCCGCGGGAAAAGTGTTTTGATCGATGAAAAGCTGAATACCGCGAGGCAGCGCCCGGACAATGCGGGGTGAATGCGATTTATTTCGCCTGTTCTTGAACCGGGACCAGTTCCACCAGGACATCCGTTCGCAATGGGGGAATACGTTCGGTCCAGGGTTCGAAGAGCAGCCCGGCATCGTTACTTGCGGTACTCTGAATGTTGACGTCGATTGTGGCATCGCCAAAATTTGCCACACAGACCAGACTGCCGGTCTCAGCGACATAAAACTCCGTTCCATCATCTCGCCGCTGAAACAGACTTCCAGCAAAGAGAAATGTGGCTTCAAGTTCTTTGTACTGCCCTTGCGCGAAGAGTGATTCCACTGCTTTTTGGTACTTCTCGTCTTTGCTGTAAGAGAGAAACGTCTTCTTCACTTCGGGTTTCATGCTGCCGAAAAAAATCAGCATGTGATTGACATCATCGAAACGCAGGGCATCATCTCCTTCTCCCAGTTTCACACCGGCGGGAACATTGGCCAGCGGGGCTTCGAAATATCGAAACGTGGCATGGCGAACCCACTCCTGAGCCCGCATGCGTTGCGGCTTGCCGTCCATGTCATTCCAGTTCACAAAGATCTCGATCTTGTCACCGGCAGGAGGAATGTATTCCGGTTGAAACTTTGCGGGATGGCCTGGCTTTGCTCCCAGCGCCAGGAGCCCGGCATGCACGATCTGAGCCTTTCCCGCCAGCGACAACACCGATTCATGTTCTTTCGTCTGCCTGGGACAAATGAACATCTCCAGCACCCCTTCCCGCAGGCAAACCTTTGTGGTCAGCAGCAACCGGTGCTGTGCTTTATCGAGATAGATTGTTTTCTCCGGGTTCAGCGGAACCGCCCCGTCTGGAATGGCCAGTGGAGGAGCCAGTTTGGTTTCCACGGGCAGTGCCGGGTCGCCCGTTTGTGCATTGGAACCCGTTTGTGCCTTGGAGGTTGCGACAGACAGGCAAAATATGCAAATCAACAGCACTCGTAACATATCAATGTCCATTCGGAGTCAGGCGTTCTCTGTATCGCATGGCCAATCATTCAAGTTCTCGCAGGATGGACTCAGGCATTTCAATCCCTGCGGAAGACAGGAGTGTTTCGCCCCAGCCAACCCAGTCTGCAACAAACTCGTCCCGGCAGCATTCCAATTCCAGCGTATGCCGCGCTCCGGCATATTCTTTAAGTTGAAATTGTGGCGCCTTCATCTGAAGCAACTGGCAAGTCTTCGCATTATCGATGATGCGGTCCTCCTTCGCCAGCAATAATAACAACGGACAGGCAATCTGGCGGATCTGTTGATTTAGCCGATCCAGATCCTGGCTGGCATAAAGGAAAGACAACGGGACTTCATGGAGTGCCAATGGATCGTTTCGGATCATCTCCTGGAATTCTGGAACGGATGTGAATAAGCCTGCGTCCTGTAATGGGATGGAAATTTTGCGGTCTTGCAGCCCCAGTCTGCGGGCGATCTTCAAACGAATGCGATCGATCGGGCTGGGACGAATACGGGAGATCAATCCGGGCGTCACCAGCGTCAAGGCACTGATCAATTCAGGAAAACGCTGGGCAATTTGCAATGCCAGTTTGCCCCCCCAGCTGATGCCTGTGAGCAACACTGGTGCAACAGACTGCAATTGCTGCCGTTCACGTTGAATATCTCGTAGAAAATGCAGGACATCGTGAGTGAAACGCAGATGTGGACAGACACCTGTCTGCTGTCGTGAATTCATTCCCGATCCCCGGCGATCGGGAATACGCACATTCCAGCCCGCCCGTGCGAATGCTGTTGCGGAATATTCATACCAGCCGGAATGACTTTGAATTCCATGCAACACCAACAGCCAGCCGCGAGGAGGTTCTACCGGTCGCCAATGTCGATAGTGCAGGGAATATCCATCAGAAGCGGGACGCACATCGATCCGCAGGGAAAACTCATGCGCCGGGGACAAGGGATTCCCCATGATCATGTCCCCGAATGATTGATACGGTTCTCAATCTCTTCCAGCGTGATGAGCTGGCCGTGCCCCATCCCCGGACAGGTCCGTGCGGTTTCTTCCCAGGCTTCCTGAGAAGAGACGTTTCCAGGCCAGAATGGCCAGGTGCGGCATTGCAGCGGACGAACCGGATAGATCGTACAACCCCGGCCTGCGGAGTCATAATAAATACAGTCCCCGTTCAGATGTTCGTTGAGCGAAACCTTCCCGCGCGCGGGGCGGGTGTGCAGCAGGCGAATCTCTCCGATCGGTTTGTCGAGATAGTCCGCAATGGCCATGATTTCTTCATCCGTCACCCAGACATACCCAGGCGCGCCGGTGCAGCAATTTCCGCACTGGGTGCATTCAAATCGAAGTCCATCTTGATACCAGGGAGGATTTGCCATATGCGTCTGAGCAAAATGTTTGTTGCGACAGGGGTTGAACGGGGGGTTGAATGGTGGGGACGTCCAGCGTCAGCCCCGGGTGGCATCTGACCAAGGAGAGAAGGGGTTCTGAAGATCGCTCTCGAGCCAACGGGGTGGACAGGAAGACTCAGAGTCTGTCCCGTCCGACCATCAATTGGAATCAGGGAAGTGCCTTACCAATAAATTTGATTCGTCCTCGTTGTAGAGTAGCAGACGTCTCATTGATGTCTACAATGGAGCAGTCTCCGCAGGGTTTTCGCCATTTACGAATCGGACCGGGTCCCAATGCAATCTCAAAAGACGCCTTGCGTCTCCGGCATGGGAGTCGATCTCATTGAAAAGACTGGGCGTCAGAAGCCATTTCATGCAGCCCATTCCGATAGAGGAGCGTTTCATGTGCAACAGATTTTCTCTCCTGATCGGAATCCTCTTCGCATTCTTTTCCGGTTTCACTTCTAGTCTTGTCCATGCAGACGACTGGCCGCAATGGATGGGTCCGGGGCGTGATAATCTCTGGCGGGAACAGGGAGTCATCGACACCATTCCAGCGACTGGACTGAAAACTCTCTGGCGAACTCCCGTTCATGGAGGATACAGCGGACCAGCGGTTGCCCACGGGCGGGTCTTCGTCATGGATTATGTTCATAGCAGCGGCGAGCTGAAAAACAATCCGAACTCCCGTTCCCAACGACAGGGACGCGAACGAGTTCTATGTCTCGCTGCGGAGGACGGCCAGATCCACTGGGTGCATGAATATGATTGCCCGTATGAGATCTCTTATCCCGCCGGGCCACGTTGTACTCCCACGGTGGATGAAAACCGGGTCTATACGCTGGGGGCGGAAGGTCACCTGTTCTGCCTGGATATCGAGACCGGCCAGGTCATCTGGTCCAAAGACTTTCGAAAGGATTTTTCTGCGACGATTCCTCTGTGGGGCTGTGCGGCTCATCCGCTGGTTTATGGAGATCTCTTGCTGTGCGTTGTCGGCGGGGAAGGGAGCGTGGCTGTCGCCTTTGATAAACATACCGGAGCAGAGAGATGGAGAGCCCTGACCGCCAAAGAACAGGGGTATTGTCCCCCCACGGTGATCCATTCTGCCGGAATTGACCAACTCCTGATCTGGGACGCGGAGCATCTGAACAGCCTGAATCCATTGACCGGAGAAGTTTACTGGTCGTTTCCACTGGTGGCGGAATTCGGCATGGCCATCAGCGCTCCTCAACTGTCTGGAAAATATCTGTTTGCCAGCGCCATCGGGCCGGCGGGAGGTCTGTTTGAACTGGCCCAGGACCGGCCGGGAATTCGTGAAGTCTGGAAGGGAACCAGAAAATCCGGTGTCGCCTGTGCGAACAGTACCGCTTTCCTCCGGGACGGTGTGGTCTATGGCGTGGACTGCCACAGCGGAGGTCTGCGGGCAGTCGATATGCGAGATGGAAGCTGGCTGTGGGAAACTTTTCAACCCACGACCGGAACTCGCCGTGCCGGGAATGCCACCGCGTTCATGGTGGCCCACAACGACCGCTTCTTCCTCTTCAGCGAAACGGGCGATTTGATCATCGCGAAACTCAGTAAAGAAAAGTACGACGAACTGGGACGTTTTCATCTGTTGGAACCGACCGGCGAAGCCTTTGGCCGATCTGTCGTCTGGAATGCACCCGCATTCGCGAATCGTTGTTGCTATGTCCGGAACGATGCTGAATTGATCTGTGTCTCCTTGCGTGCAGAAGGAGAAACGAAAGTAGAACCATAAAGCAAGTGCGTCAGCGTCACATTATTTTTGCTTCATGATCTCTGGATGAAATGCAAAGACCAATATCGCGGACATGTCGATCGAGAAGAAACCCGCCAATTTCCCACTGCCGCTGTCCGTTTTCGAACGCTATATGCTGCTGGATGATCGCCCTTCGCATCCCATGGCCAGCTTCCTGGAAGTCGACCTGCAAGGTGATCTCTCCCAGACGGAACTGCAATCCGCACTCTCCGCTGCACTGGTCCGGCATCCCTTGCTGAACTCGCAAGTGCGTCGGGATGCGGACGGCAAATTGCGCTGGCACGTCTGTCCACAGGCCATCCAGATCCAGATGTTGAATGCAGGGGAATCTCCTCCAAAATCGCTGAGATTCGACCTTGAGAAAGAACCCGGACTGCGCATCTGGGCGCGCAAGACCAGTTGCGGGCTGGACCTCATCCTGCAGGTTCACCATGCCACCAGTGATGCACTGGGAATGCTGACGTTCGTCATGGAATGGCTCGCGCAGGCAACGGGCCAAGACGCGAACCTGCCGCCGGAGTCCGTAGCGGAACTTTGCCGACGTGAAGACCTCAGCGGCGTCCAGGCAACTTTCCCGCTCCGCAGGCGATTGCGAAACATCTGCCGGTATCTGTTTGGACGTTCGCCCGCTCCGCTCGCTATTCCGGGGACATCGCCACCCGTTCATTCTGTGGAACAAGACGGCCCTGATCATCACTTCTATCATGTTGTTCGCCTGACTCAAATGGAATTCCGCGAACTCAGAGCCCGGGCACATCGGGCACATGTCTCTTTGAATGACTGGCTGACAACGGCTCTCTTTCAAAGCATCGCCCAATGGAATGCTTTCTCTGTGAATCAGAGTTCGGAGAAGAGTGCATCCGGGCAGCAGCCTGGTGTTGCCCCCTGGCGCGTACTGATCCCCGTGAATCGTCGCGGAGCGACCCAGCGGTTTTTGTCCGCGTGTAACCGGATCGGTTACAAAATGCTGACACGGCCGAGAAACGAAACCGATTCCTTTCCGCAGCTACTGGAATCGATTCGCAATGAGATGGCGCCCATTCGTAAAAATCCGGCCGGAGTGCATAACTTCGTCAAGATGTTGCGTCTGTTCGCCCGCTTGGGGTTACTCCATCGAACCGTTCGGCGGTATGACTGTTTTTCGACCGTCATTCTGTCCAACCTGGGGGACATCTCACAGTACTTTCAACCGTTGTTTCCTGTTCAAAACGAAAGGCTGAAAAACGGAAAACTGGCTGCAGGCCCGGTGACCATTCAGGCGATTCGTTGCGCCCCGCCACGCAGACCCAATACCCATCTCACCATCGTGGCCATGACTTACGGGGGAGAGTTGCAACTGATTTCCAGCCGGATTAGTGCCGGCCTGATGGACACGCACACGCTCAATTTTCTACAACTGTTTCGAGAAACGATTCTTCACTCTTGTGATCGCCAAAATGTTGAATGAGCAGCACCAGGATCGCGGGAAGATCGCAATCCTTTTTTGCAGTCGATACACTTCGCTCTGATGCGAGCCCTAACTTCGACTTTCGCACTTTTTCAGAGGCAAATGCCAATAAAACCAGTGTTTTTGAATGGTTGTGACTCCAAAACAACAGATTGGAGATCACAAAACATCAAACAACTCATAAAAACCCTG
>Ga0182745_1004273_pt1 | contig 11927 bp, 11 predicted proteins | sample eDN3rd30CKraftBY_FD_128523 | JGI IMG/M metagenome (GOLD analysis project Ga0182745, IMG submission 128523) | Enriched backyard soil microbial communities from Emeryville, California, USA - eDNA 3rd pass 30_C Kraft BY (version 2) (version 2) | ecosystem: Environmental > Terrestrial > Soil >... | reverse complement strand
GACGGCAAATCGTACCGGATGACGCTGTTCCTGCAGAACGTCAGTCCCGCGGGCCCGCTCTACGTCATGCTGAACGCGGTGGGCGTCTACGTGCAGGCCGGCATGGTCTGGCAACAGGTGCCGTCACGGCCGGCCGAGGGCGTGAGCTGGGGCGTCGTGAAGGTCGTGGATGGCTACACGTTCGACGTCATCTTCACGCCGGACGTGGCGAACTGGGCCGAGCTGATCCCGGGCTACATGCATGTCCGCATCCAGTCGGACCTGCTGGTGAGCGAAAAGGCCCAGCCGGGGAACGACGTCGTGGAGCGGCGGACGCCCTACTACGTGTATCTGAAGCCGCATGGCGCCAACGACGAGGAGATCAAGGCGCGCAGCAAGTCGACCCGCACGCCGCCGATCTTCATCCCCATGCCGCCGCACTAACGCTTGCGCGACGCCTTCTCGGCGATGCCGGACAGGCCCTCGCGGCGGGCGAGCTCGTCCCACACCGACTTGGGCTTCACACCCACCGCCGCCCACAGGGTGAGCAGGTGGTAGAGCATGTCGGCGCTCTCGGCGATGAGTTTGGGCTTGTCGCCACTGATGCCTTCGATCAGCGCCTCGACCGCTTCCTCGCCCAGTTTCTTGGCGATCTGCTGGCGGCCGCGGCTGAACAGGCGCGCGGTATAGGAGGTCTCGGGATCGGCGCCCTTGCGGCTGTCGATGACGAGATACAGACGGTCGAGCACGTGCTCATCGATCGTCACGATGTTCGGTCGCTGGGCCTTCTTGGGTTTCTTCTTTTTCGCCATCCGGGAACTCCGTCGCCTCGGGGGACAGGCGATCGAACACTTGAACGCGCCTCTTGATCGGGCGTCCGGAACATTACGCGAAAATCACGCGGCACGCGACACTTGTCGCACCGGAACGCCGGCGCGCGCGAGATGTTCCTTCGCCTGCGCGATGGTGAATTCGCCGAAGTGGAAGATCGAGGCCGCGAGTACCGCCGAAGCGCCACCCTTGATCACGCCGTCGACGAAGTGATCGAGCGTGCCGACACCGCCCGAGGCCACGACCGGCACCGGGACGGCATCCGAAACCGCGCGTGTCAGCTCGAGGTCGAAGCCCGACTTGGTGCCGTCGCGATCCATCGAGGTAAGCAGGATCTCGCCCGCGCCCGACTCCGCCATGCGCCGTGCCCACTCAACGGCGTCGAGGCCGGTGCCCTTGCGGCCACCATGGGTGAAGACTTCCCACTTGCCGGGACCGCTGCTGCGCGCGTCGATCGCCACGACGATGCACTGGTCGCCGTATTTCTCGGCCGCTTCGCGCACGAACTCGGGCCGCGCCACCGCGGCCGAATTGATCGAGACCTTGTCGGCGCCGGCCAGCAGCAGGCGGCGGATATCCTCGACCTGGCGCACGCCACCGCCCACCGTCAGCGGCATGAAGCACTGCTCCGCGGTGCGGCGGACGACGTCCAGGATGGTGTCGCGGTTCTCGTGGCTTGCGGTGATGTCGAGGAAGGTGAGCTCGTCGGCGCCGGCGGCGTCATAGACGCGGGCCTGTTCGACCGGGTCGCCGGCATCGCGCAGCCCCACGAACTGCACGCCCTTCACGACCCTGCCGTCCTTCACGTCGAGGCAGGGAATGATTCGGACCTTCAGCATGGCGCTGCTACTCGCCCTTCAGAACCTGGATGGCATCGGGCACCGTCACGCGACCGTCATAGAGCGCGCGGCCGACGATGGCGCCGACGATGCCGAACTCCTCGGTCGGGCGCAGTTCGCGCAGGTCGTCGAGCGAGCTGACGCCGCCCGACGCAATGACCGGCGTGGTGAGATGCTGGGCGAGCGTGACCGTCGCATCGACATTGACGCCGCCCATGGCGCCGTCACGGTCGATGTCGGTGTAGATGATGGCGGCGACCCCGGCATCCTCGAACCGCAGCGCGAGATCGAGCGCCCGCACCGTGCTCTGCCGCGTCCACCCGTCGACCGCGACCACGCCGTCGCGAGCGTCGATGCCGACGGCGATGCGGCCCGGCCACTGCTTGCAGGCAGCCTTTACCAGGCCCGGCTCCTTGACCGCGATCGTGCCCAGGATGATCCGCTGCACGCCGGCGTCGAACCACTGCGAGATGCTCTCGATGGTGCGGATGCCGCCGCCCAGCTGGGTCGGCACCTCGACGTCCTTCAGGATGCTCTCGACCGCCGCCCGGTTGACGGGATGGCCCTCGACCGCGCCGTTGAGGTCGACCAGATGCAGCCATTCGCAGCCGGCATTGGCAAAGGCCTTGGCCTGGGCGGCCGGGCTGTCGTTGAAGACGGTGGCACGCTGCATGTCGCCGCGGAGAAGGCGCACGCACTTGCCGTCCTTGAGGTCGATCGCGGGAAAAAGGATCATGGCGGCGCGGCTTTAGCGCGTTGTGGGCAGGGACGCCACCCCCTGGCCTGCTTGCCTGGACGATCCGCGCCGTCAGCCTCTGCCGATGCCCAGAATCCCGCCGATCAGGCGGCCGATATGGAACTTCGTCCAGATGTCGGCCGCGGCGAAGCTGGGACGCGCCTGCAGGGCGGTCCAATAGCGTGCAAGCGCCGGGCGCTTCGGGATTTCCGCCCCGAGACCGACAAATTCCATGCGTCCGAGGAACACGGTCCAGACCACGTCGGCGACGCCATAGGCCGGCGGTACCAGCACCGGCCGGCCGTCGGCCAGCGTCTGCTCGAGCCGGTCCATGAATCCGATGGCTTCAGCGCGACGCCGCTGCGAAAGCGCCACAACGGCGTCCGGCTCGAAGGCTTCGATGCGCGCGGCAAAGACCGCGGCGCGCGCCTTGTAGACGGAAGCGAGGTCAGGATTTCGGGCGGCGAGGCTCAGAAGCTGGCGGCGGATCGCTTCGAGCCGCTTCGGGATCATGATTCGCGCGAGGGGATTGCGGGCGAGGATGCCGCCGAAGGTCAGTTCCTCGATCGGATAGGAGTAGTGAAGGTCGATCCAGGCTCTCGTCTCGGCGTCGGCCGCGGCGCCGAGCGCATATTCGGCGATGTCGCGGCTCTCGACCAGGACGCGATCGGCCAGCACCAGCGTCGGCACCGTCATGCCGGGATTGAGCCGCACATAGCCCGGCAGCTGCTGGCTCAGCCTGTAGTGAATGTCGACGAAGACGCGCTCATAGGCGACGCCGCCCTCGGCGAGCGCGAGGCGGGCGATCATCGAATAATAGGAGGACGGCGTTTGATAGAGGTGCGGTTTGGATCCGGAGAGGTGGGCCGACTCTGTCATGGCCGTCCATTGAATGAGGGATGGCGAACTGTGCAGGATGCATGCGGCGCACACAAGCCGGTGGCGATGCTTCGCGGCTCGACGGGCCTCGGCCGCTCAAGCTAATCTTCGGCCATGACCCGTTACACCCCCGACCTTCTCGCCGACGACCTAGCCGACCTGACGGCCATCCGTCGCGACATCCATCGTCATCCCGAAACCGCCTTCGAGGAGGAGCGGACGGCGCAGATCGTGGCCGACAAGCTCACCTCGTGGGGCATCAAGGTCCATCGCGGCCTCGCCACGACCGGCGTCGTCGGCACCCTGAAGGGCAACCGGCCGGGCCAGAAGACGATCGGGTTGCGCGCCGACATGGATGCGCTGCACCTGCAGGAGAAGAACGACTTCGACTACGCCTCGGCGATCCCGAACAAGATGCATGCCTGCGGCCATGACGGGCATACGACGATGCTGCTGGGCGCGGCGCAGCGGCTCGCGGCGGCCCCCGACTTCGCCGGCACGGTGCATTTCATTTTCCAGCCGGCCGAGGAAGGTCTCGGTGGCGCCCGCGTGATGATCGAGGAAGGCCTGTTCGAGAAGTTTCCCTGCGACGTGGTCTACGGCATGCACAACATGCCGGGTTTCCCGGTCGGCCACTTTGCCATCCGCACCGGCGCGATGCTGGCCTCGTCCGACAGCTGGGAGGTCACCTTCAAGGGCACCGGCGGCCACGGCGCGATGCCCGACCGCGGCACCGATCCGACCTTCGTGGCGGCACAGTTCATCGTCGCGATACAGGGCATCGTCGGCCGCAACGTGCCGTCGAGCCAGGCCGCGGTGCTGAGCGTCGGCCATATCGCGGCCGGTACGCCCGGTTCGCCCAACGTCATCCCGTCGGACGTGCTGGTGAAGGGCACCGCGCGCAGCTTCTCGGCCGACGTGCGCAACCTGCTGGAGCGGCGGCTGGCCGAGGTCGCGTCGGGAATCGCCCAGGCCGGTGGCTGCGAGGCGATCTCCAAGTATCACCGGCGCTATCCTGCGCTGGTCAACGCCGCCGAGCAGACCGCGGTCGCCGTCGAGGCCGCGGCCCTGACCGTCGGGCGCGAGCATGTCGAGGCGAACACCTCACCGCTGGCGGGCGCCGAGGACTTCGCCTTCATGCTCGAGAAGAAGCCGGGCGCCTACATCATGATCGGCAACGGCGGTGTGGGCGAGGGCGGCTGCCAGAACGTGCATTCGCCGCTCTACGACTTCAACGACCAGATCCTGACGACCGGCGCGGCCTACTGGATGAACCTCGTCCAGCTCGAACTGGGCGACGCGGCATAGAGGGGGCTCGCAGGCCGAGCTTCGCTCGGCCTAGTGGTGGTCGAAAGACCATCCGGCGTCGGCCTGGTCCCAGTTCGACCCGTCCTGGACATGCAGGACGACATGGGCGTCGGCGGTAAAATCGTAGACCGCCGCGCTCTCGTGCATGGCGGGAGACAGGTCGGCCGCGGGGAGCATCACGCCGTCGGACAGGTCGCTCAGCACGACCAACGCATCGTCGCCGACCGGGGCCAGGGTCTCGGGGGCCGCACCCGCGACGCCGTCGACGAAGATTTCGCCGGGCTCTCCGAACAGGCGGTCGAGCGGCGCCCCGTACGAAACGGTTTCCACGCCGGCTTCCGCCCAGCGCGAAGCAGGCGTGGCGTAGATCGGAAGGTCGCTACGGTCGAATTGGACGAGATCCGTACCGACGAGAAAAAGCGGGTCGGCCGAGCTCTCGGAGGGGTCCGAATGGCTCATCGAAAAGTCTTTCGTTCTTAAGAATTCAAATAATGCTGCAAATATAGCGAACAAGCCCCTGAGAATGAAGGGGGAACGTTCGAAAAGCGAAACTCTTCGCAATCGCAAAGCCTTGGGTTCGCGTCGCGACTGGCCTAGGGTGCCGGCGAATTTGAAATCATCCGCGTTTTGGGGGAGTCGATGAACGGAGCTGAAAGTCTGGTCCGCACTTTGGTGAAGGGCGGCGTCGAGGTCTGCTTCGCCAACCCCGGCACCTCGGAAATGCATTTCGTCGGCGCGCTCGACCGGGTCGAGGGCATGCGCTGCGTGCTCGGCCTGTTCGAAGGCGTCTGTTCCGGCGCGGCCGACGGCTATTACCGCATGACCGACAAGCCGGCTTCGACCCTGCTGCATCTGGGTCCCGGCCTCGCCAATGCGGCGGCCAACCTGCACAACGCCAAGAAGGCGGGCTCGGGTGTCGTCAATATCGTGGGCGAGCACGCGCTCTATCACATCAAGTACGACACGCCGCTAACCGCCGACATCGAGGGCATCGCGCGTCCCTTCTCGCACTGGGTGAAGACCTCGCCGACCTCCAAGACGGTGGCCGGCGACGGCGCGCTGGCGATCCAGGCTGCCAATGTGGCGCCGGGCCAGATCGCGACCCTGATCCTGCCGGCCGACACCGCCTGGGGCGAAGCCGATGGCCCGGCCGAAACGCCGGCCGCCCCGGCGCCGGACAAGCCCTCCCAGGAGACGGTCGTGGCTGCCGCCAAGGCGCTCAAGATGCCGGGCGCCATGCTGTTCATCGGCGGCCGCGCCCTGCGCGCCCGTGGCCTCGAACTGGCCGGCAAGATCGCCGCCAAGACGGGCTGCAAGGTCCAGGGGGCCGGCGGCACGGCGCGTATCGAGCGCGGCGCCGGCCGTGTTCCGGTGCTGCGCCTGCACTTCGTGGTCGAGAACGCGCTGGCCCAGCTCAAGGGCACCAAGCAGATGGTGCTGTGCGGCGCCAAGGCGCCGTTCGCCTTCTTCGCCTATCCCGGCAAGCCGTCGGTCCTGTCGCCGGACGATTGCGAGATCAGCACGCTCTGCCCGGTCGAGGGCGATCCGATCGGCTCGCTCGAGGCGCTGGCGATGGAACTCGACGCCATGAACGTGAAGCCGGAGGGCATTGCCCAGCCGAGCCGGCCGGAGCGTCCGACCGGCAAGTTCACGCTCGATGGTCTGGGCCAGGCGCTGGGCGCGACGATGCCGGAAGGCGCCATCGTGGTCGACGAATCGGTGACGACGGGCCGCGGCTTCTTCCCGTTCAGCGCCGGTGCGCCGCCGCATGACTGGCTGAACAACATGGGCGGCTCGATCGGCTTCGGCGGTCCCGTCGCGGTCGGTGCGGCCGTCGCGTGCCCGGATCGCAAGGTCATCTGCATGATCGGCGACGGCTCGGCGATGTACACGATCCAGTCGCTGTGGACGATGGCGCGCGAGAATCTCGACGTCTGCGTGATGATCTTCTCGAATCGCTCCTACAACATCCTCTACAGCCAGCTGGCCGATGTCGGCGCCGCCAATCCCGGCCCGCGCGCCATCGACATGCTGACCCTCGACCGGCCGACCCTGCAGTTCACCGATCTGGCGAAGGGCATGGGCGTGGCCAGCGGCAAGGCGGCCAACCTGGACGAGCTCACCAAGCAGCTCACCTACGCCATGGCGCACAAGGGCCCGTACCTCATCGACGTGATCATGTAGGGATCGCCGGGAAAGCATCATGGAAGAAGCCCGCCGACGCACGCTGCATGGCCGTCGACGGGGCAAGAAACTGCGGGCCGGGCAGCAGTCGCTGCTCGACACGCTGCTGCCTCGTCTCGCCATCGCCCTGCCCACCGAACCCATCGTCACGCCCGACAACGAAGTCGCCGAGAGCGCCGCGAAGATCGATCTCGCGCAGGCTTTCGGGGGCACGCTGCCGGCGGACGGCGTGTGGCTGGAGGTGGGCTTCGGCGCCGGCGAGCATCTCGTCTGGCAGGCCGAAAATCATCCGTCGGTCGGGTTGATCGGCTGCGAGCCCTACGTCAACGGCGTCGCCAAGTGCCTGGCGCATATCGAGCGCACGGGCGTGTCCAACGTCCGGCTGTTCACCGACGATGCGCGCTTCGTGATGCAGGCGCTGCCGCCGCAGTCGCTGTCGCGCGCCTTCGTGCTGTTTCCCGACCCGTGGCCCAAGACGCGCCACCACAAGCGCCGCTTCGTGCAGCGTTCCAACCTCGACGTGCTGGCCCGGTTGATGAAGCCCGGCGCCGAGCTACGCTTGGCGACCGACGATCCGAGCTACCTGCCGTGGATGGTCGAGCATGCCTGTCGGCATCCCGACTTCGAGTGGCTGGCCGAAAGCCCGGCGGACTGGCGCGGCCGTCCCGCCGACTGGCCCGGCACCCGCTACGAACAGAAAATGCTGGCCGGCCACAAGCCGGTCTTCCTGCGCCTCCGTCGCCTCTAGAGAATGCCGCCACTATATATAGGGGGTGCGTCAGGTCCCCCCATAGAGGGTGCTGGAATCCCTTGCCAGTCGTCAGGCAGAGGCCTATATCCGCGCCATCCTCATCGGGTTCACGGGATGAACCAAAGAAAAAGAGTGGGCCGAAAACCCGCTCTTTTCATTTGGCCCCATCTCAACCGCCCAAATCATCGAGAAGTGCCGCCCGCGTGACCGATCTGCTGCGTCGAATCGAAGACATCGTTGCCCCGACCATCGTCGGCATGGGCTTCGAGCTGGTTCGCGTGGCCCTGAGCAAGGGCGGGACCCTGCAGCTCATGATCGAGCCCGCCGACGGCCGGCCGCTCGACGTCGAGGATTGTGCGACCGTGTCGCGCGCGGTTTCGGCCGTGCTGGACGTCGAGGACCCGATCCCCGGTAATTACACGCTGGAAGTGAGTTCGCCCGGCATCGACCGGCCCCTGACCCGGCCAAAGGATTATGTGCGCTGGGCGGGTCACATCGCCCGCCTCGAGACCGCTCTCCCGGTGGAGGGACGGCGCCGCTTCAAGGGGACGCTGGTTGGGCTGGAAGGCGATCTGGTCCGGCTGCGCCTCGACGACGGCAAGGAAGCGGCGGTGCCGCTCGACGCCATCACCCGCGCCAAGCTCGAACTGACCGATCGCCTGATCGAAGAACACCGTCTGGCTGCCGAAGGGGCGGCCGGGCAGACCCACTGAACGGACTGGCTAAAGCTTAAGGAAGAGGGAAGAGACATGGCGACGACAGCCGATATCCCGCGCCTCGAAATGCTGCAGGTGGCCGACATGGTCGCCCGCGAAAAGGGCATCGAGCGCGAGGAAGTGCTCGAGGCGATGGAGCAGGCCATCCAGAAGTCCGGCCGTGCCAAGTACGGTCTGGAGCACGACATCCGCGCCGAGATCGATCGCAAGACCGGCGAGATCAAGCTGCTGCGCTACATGCAGGTCTCCGACGTCATCGAGAACGAGAATACCCAGGTGTCGCTGGCCGACGCGCAGCGCCGCAATCCGGAGGCGCAGGTCGGCGACTTCCTGACCGACGAGCTGCCGCCGATCGACTTCGGCCGCGTTGCCGCCCAGACCGCCAAGCAGGTCATCACGCAGCGCATGCGTGAGAGCGAGCGCAAGCGCCAGTACGAGGAGTTCAAGGACCGTATCGGCGAGATCGTGTCGGGCGTCGTCAAGCGCGTCGACTACGGCAACATCACCGTCGACCTGCAGCGCGCCGAGGGCGTGATCCGTCGCGACGAGACGATTCCGCGCGAGTCGCTGCGCGTCAACGACCGCGTGCGCGCCTACATCTTCGACGTGCGCGAAGAGCCGCGCGGCCCGCAGATCTTTTTGTCGCGCAGCCATCCGCAGTTCATGGCCAAGCTGTTCACGCAGGAAGTGCCGGAAATCTACGACAACATCATCGAGATCAAGGCAGTGGCCCGCGATCCCGGCAGCCGCGCCAAGATCGCGGTGCTCAGCCACGACAGCTCGATCGACCCGATCGGTGCCTGCGTCGGCATGCGTGGCAGCCGCGTGCAGGCCGTCGTGCAGGAGCTGCAGGGCGAGAAGGTCGACATCATCCCGTGGTCTAACGACACGGCCAACTTCATCGTCAACGCGCTGGCGCCCGCGGAGGTCAGCAAGGTGTTGATGGACGAGGAGAAGAACAAGACCGAGGTCGTCGTCCCCGACGACCAGCTCAGCCTGGCGATCGGCCGCCGCGGCCAGAACGTCAAGCTCGCGTCCCAGCTCACCGGCTGGGAGATCGACATCATGACCGAGTCCGAGGAGAGCGAGCGCCGCCAGAAGGACACGCGCGAGCGCACCGAACTCTTCAAGGCCACGCTCGACGTCGACGATGTGATCGCCCACCTGCTGGTCGCCGAAGGCTACGCCTCGGTCGAGGACGTTTCCGAGGCCGCGGTCGAAGACCTGGCCACGGTCGAGGGCTTCGACGAGGAGATCGCCACCGAGCTGCAGCGCCGCGGCCGCGAATATCTCGAGAAGCGCGATGCCGAGCTGGCCGAGCGCCTGGCGTCGCTGGGCGTCTCCGAGGACGTGGCCAACGCCGAGGGGCTGACCCTGCCGATGGTGGTCGCGCTGGGCGAAGCCGGCGTGAAGACGCTCGACGACCTGGCCGATCTGGCCTCCGACGAGCTGCGCGAGATCGTGGGCGAGAGCGCCATGGATAACGACGCCGCCAACGCGATCATCATGAAGGCACGTGAGCATTGGTTCGACGACGAGGCCGCTCCGGCCGACGAAGCGGCCAAGGCCTGACCGGAGGAAGACGCGCTTGGCCCTTGCCTTCGCCATGAACGAACCCCATCTCTCGGCTCCTTCCGTCGGTCCGATGCGCACCTGCATCGCCACCGGCGTCGAAGGCGCGCCAGAGACGATGATCCGGTTCGTCGTGGGTCCGGACGGCGAGGTCGTGCCGGATCTGGCGCGGCGGTTGCCGGGGCGCGGCATGTGGGTGCGGGCCGAGCGGGCCGCACTCGAACGGGCGGTCGAGAAGAAGCTGTTCTCCAGAGCGGCACGCGCGCCGGTGAAGGCTTCGGCGGAACTCGTCGACCGGGTCGAGCGGCTGCTCCTCGAAAGAGGACTGGCCGATCTTGGCCGGGCACGCCGCGCGGGCCGCGCGGTGGCGGGCTTCGTGAAGGTCGAACAGATGATCGGCCGTCACCAGGCGGGACTTCTCGTCGTCGCCGAGGATGCGGACGGCGACGGGCTACAGAAGTTGCGGGCGACCGGACTGCCGCTGGAGCGGCTGGGCGATGCGACCGCGCTGGGCGGAATCTTCGGCCGCGAACAGGCGGTCTACGTGGCGATCGCTCGCGATGATGCGGGCGGCGCCTTCATTGAACGAATTTCTGTCGGGGCGGCGCGTTGGCGCGGGTTCCGGCTGAACGGCGCCGGTTGACGGGCCGGAGCGGACCAAGGACAACAGCCGACATGACGGAACAGAACGAACAGAACAAGACGACCAAGCCGCTGACCCTCTCGACGACGCGCACGGGCGCAGCGTCGAAGTCAGACGCGACCCAGGTGCGACAGAAGTTTTCGCATGGGCGTACGCGCGCGGTGACGGTCGAGGTCAAGAAGCCGGTGAAGCGGGCGACGCCCGCTCCCGCGGCGACGGCCGCTCCCGCACCTCAGCCTGCGGCGCCCGCGCCTGCGCCGGCTCCCGCTCGCGAGGCACCGAAGGTTGCCCCGCCGCCCGCTGGGCGGACCCTGAAGCTCGGCGGCAGCGGCGGTGGCCATCCGTCCGCGCCTCCCGCCAACCGCGCGCCGGCCCCGACCCGGCAGCCGGGTGGCCGCGGGATCGTGCTGCGCACGCTGACCGAGGAAGAGAAGGAAGCGCGCGCCCGCGCCCTCGTCGACGCCAACCGCGATGCCGAAATCGCGCGCAAGCGCGCCGAAGAGGACGCCAAGCGCCGCGCGATCGAGGAAGAGGCGCGCAAGAAGTCGGAGGAGGAGCATCGCAAGCGCCTCGCCGAGGAAGAGGCGCGCAAGAAGGCGGAGGAAGAGGTCAAGCGCAAGGCCGACGCGCTCGTGCAGAAGCGTCTCGACCAGACGCCGCCGTCCGCCGCCCCGCCGGCTGCCCCTGCCGCACGTCCGGCGCAGACGGGCGATGCCCGTCCGTCCGGACCGACCTCCACGGCGCCGGCCGCCCCCGTGCGCCGTCCCGTCGGTCCCTCCACCAGCGAGGCGCTTCGCCGCCCGCCGCCGCGTCCGCCGCTGGTCGTCAAGCGCCCGGCACAGCCGACGGGTGCTCGTCGCGAGGCGCCCAAGCGCCGCAACGACAAGGTCGACGTCGGCCGCGCCGTCGCTGGCGAGAACGATTTCCGCAGCCGGTCGGTGGCGCAGCAGCGCCGTCGTCTGGAGCGCGAACGTCGTCAGCAGTTCGGCAGCGAGCCGCAGCAGAAGGTCTATCGCGAAGTCACGATCCCTGAGTCGATCACGGTTCAGGAACTCGCCGTGCGTATGTCGGAGCGCGGAGCCGACGTCATCAAGACGATGATGCGCATGGGCGTGATGGCGACCATCAACCAGGCGATCGATGCCGACACGGCCGAACTGGTCGTGACGGAAATGGGCCACCGCTACAAGCGCGTCACCGAAGGCGACGTCGAGACGGGCCTCGCCGATGTCCCGGATTCCGAAGACTCGCTGATGCCGCGTCCGCCGGTGGTGACGATCATGGGCCATGTCGATCACGGCAAGACCTCGCTGCTCGACGCGCTGCGGGCCACCGATGTGGCGGCCCACGAAGCGGGTGGCATCACCCAGCATATCGGCGCCTATCAGGTGACCCTGCCGTCGCAGCAGAAGATCACCTTCCTCGACACGCCGGGCCACGAGGCGTTCACCGCCATGCGCGCCCGCGGCGCCAAGGTGACGGACATCGT
>Ga0182745_1004271_pt1 | contig 11933 bp, 8 predicted proteins | sample eDN3rd30CKraftBY_FD_128523 | JGI IMG/M metagenome (GOLD analysis project Ga0182745, IMG submission 128523) | Enriched backyard soil microbial communities from Emeryville, California, USA - eDNA 3rd pass 30_C Kraft BY (version 2) (version 2) | ecosystem: Environmental > Terrestrial > Soil >... | reverse complement strand
GGTGTGACGCAATGGAGCGAAAAAAATATATGCTTTTGGCTATACTTTCTTGTTTTCTTGTGATTATTGGCGTTAGCTTTGCCTACTTGCTGCAGTCAAATGCCGCTCTTGCAGATGAACAAGCCAAAAATAAAAATTCTGCAAACTCTTCTTCTTCCGTCTCAAATGAGAACTCCGATACCAACAGCAATATCTCCATTTCCAATTCGATTGAAAATAATATCAGCGGAGAATCCAAAGCTGAAATCGATAATTCCATTCAAACAGAACTGGACAATACAGATGCGGACTTGACCAATAATGTGCAGAATACATTAAATGACAACGCACAAGCGACCGTTAACAATACCATTGAAAATTTGCTGAAAGGAAAATTGACGGGTACATTAAATAATCAGATCGATAATCAGATCAATGGAAATAGCCCCATTGATATCAAAAATAAGCTGATCAATAATGTAGAAGTGAATGTAAATGTAAACATTACCAACAATGTAACTGCTTCTGGGGAACAAGCTTCTGAAAATCAAGCAGAACCTTCCGAAGAAAATGATGATAAAAAAAAAGATGACACAGATGGGGATAAAGAGCAAGGCGAAGACACTTCCAAAACTGAGTCCCCTGAATATGTGTGGGGAATTGATTCTGCCAGTGAAACAACGGAAACATTTTATCAATGTGTAAATGATAATTTCGGGAACCCGGAAGTAGTGGCACGCTATTTAGGCAATAATGAAGGAGTTTCTGTTGGGCTGACAAAAGAACAAGTGGATTTGATTCATTCGAAAAAAGATAAAATACTATTAATCTATAATGGATTCCAAGAGGCAACAGGCTATGAAAATGGCAAATCGGAGGCGCAAAAGGCAATTGATTTAGCCAAAGAATTAGGCGTGCCAAAGGGTGTGGCCATTTTTGCCGATATTGAGCCAACCTATCCTGTCACATCTGATTTTATAGAAGGCTGGTATGAGGAGTTGTCCTCTTCCGACTATAGGCCAGGCATTTACGGTGTTTTTGATGGAGAAAAAGCCTTGACAGAAGCCTTTGTTGCAGCGGTTGACAACAACAAAGACATCCAAGACCATACGTATTTATGGAGCGCTTCTCCAAGTATTGGCATTACATCCCAAGAAGATGCACCAGACTTTGATGCGGATGCGCCAAAAGACTCGCTTGCATGGGGCTGGCAGTATGGCATTGATGCCGAGGCATGCAATATTGATACAAATCTATTTGACAGCAGGCTTTTGGATGTGCTTTGGAGCAGCTGAAATAATAAGCTTGTCTGCTTAGTATTTCAGCTAAATAAAGGGTGCAAAGAGTTCGGCTCTTTGCACCCTTTATTTTCATTAAATTTCTTTTGGCGCTGTTTTGATAGCTGTTACAGGTTTTGTCGCTAAAGATACTGCGGTTAATACAACTAAATTAATGATCAACGCAATGATGCCGACATTAAAGTCTTTGATGGCTTGTGGAAGAAACGGGAACAAGCTTCCAACCGTTGTTCCGGAAATTGTAATATAAGCAACAGTCAATACGCCTGTCAAAATGCCAGCAAAAGCTCCTTGTTTGGTAACAAAATTATTTTTCATCAAGCTGAATAATAAAGTCGGGAATAATTGTGTCACTAGGCTATACCCCATTAGCAATAAAGCAACAAGGGTACCGCCGCCTTTAAATGTAACAATCAACGAAATGATTGCGACCATTGGCACAAAATTGCGGGCCATACTTGACACTTGTTTATCTGTAGCGCTTGGTTTTAATACTTTATAAATATTTTTCGCAAGCAATGTGGCGGCCGCCATTAAAATCATCGAACCTGGCACCAATGCCGTTAAAATTCCCGCTGCGCCAATAATGCCGACTACCCATGGATCAAATGTTTGGATGGATAAACGAAGCAGCGCTAAATCGGCATCTGCTCCCTGCAAGCCTGGCACTTGCAAAATAGCCGCAAATCCTACAAAAAAGACGAATAATAGCACTAGCTGGTAAAGCGGCATAAAAATAGCATTTTGACGGAAAGACTTTTCTCCTTGAGAAGAATAAATAGAGCCGAATGTATGTGGCCACATATAAAAACCAAGCGCCGTCAACAGCACGGTTGTGACAAACCAAGAAGAACTTTGCCCTTCAGCAGGCAATGCAAGAAATCCAGCTTTTGCCGCATCAATTGCTTCAAACATCGGCTGAATGCCTCCATAATAATGAAAAGGCAAATAAATTCCTAAGGATAAAACAACAACTAGAATAAGAATATCTTTGGCAACGGCTGTCCATGCCGAACCATGAATGCCCGATACCATTACATAAATAGTCACCACAATAATGCCAATCCAAATGGCTACAGTTGGAGAAATATGGCCATAGGATGCTTCAGAAACAATAATTCCAAGTCCTTTCAGCTGCAGAACAAAATAAGGAATCATCGCTATAAATCCTACAATTGAAACTAAAATTCCTAAGTAAGGACTTTTATATTTGCTGACAAAAAAGTCGGATTGTGATAATAGATTGTTTTCTTTTGCATAACGCCAAATTTTCGGAAGCAAAAAGTATGACATAATATAAGCCAGACCGCCATAAGAAATAATATAATACGTTGGACCGCCTTTGCTGTAAGCCCAGCCGCTTCCTCCTAAAAAAGTGAACGTAGTGTAGATTTCTCCAGCCATTAAGACAAAGATAAGAATAGAGCCGAATCCTCTGCCCCCGACAGACCATTGTTCCAAGTCCATATCTTTTCCTTTTTTCGCTCGAACGCCTAAATAAATCGATAAAATCATCGTCGCAAAAATAATGACTAATGCTGCATTCATTTCGCTTCACTCTCCTTGTTCTCCGGATCGATTTTATAAATGATTGCCATAATAACAGAGGTTAATACCGTCCATAATACGCACCAAAACAACAAAAATGGCATGCCCAGCACATACGGGGTAATTTGATTAAAAAAGAAAACTCCTCCTAAAAGAAACACAAATGGAATAATGGCCAATACTCGAATCATGTTTATTCACATCCTTTTTCTGCATGTAAAAGTTTTAAAGAACTATGAACAAATAGATGAACCCCTTTTTCTAATGCATCTTCATCAATGGCAAATCGTGCATGATGATGCGGATAAACAGCTTCTTTGTCTGGGTTGCCTGCACCGATATAAAAGAATGTGCCCCGCGCTTTTTGCAAATAGGCCGAAAAATCTTCGCCGCCCATATTTGGTTTCATGCGGTCTACCGCTTCCTCTCCATATAAATCAATAATGGATTCTTCTACTGCTTTTGTTATTTCCTCTTGATTAATAACCGGTCTGTAGCCGTATTGGTAATCAAATGCATAGCCTGCACCATGTGCTTCTGTTAAACCTTTTACAATACGCTCCATCAGAACAGGAACAGACTTGCGAAGATTCGCATCAAAACTGCGCACCGTCCCGCATATTTCCACAGTCCCTGGAATCACATTATGGGTTGTTCCTGCGACAAATTGAGTAACAGACAATACTAAAGGATCAAGAGGATCTGTATTTCTGGAAACGATATGCTGCAAGTTTGTGACTACTTGTGCAGCAATGGCAATCGAATCTACTGTTTCATGAGGCAGGGCAGCATGTCCTCCTTTTCCTTTTACCGTAATATAAAAGGTATCAGGGGCCGCCATCATCGGTCCATATACAATGCCTATTTTGCCAATTTCAAGGGGTGCCCAAAGATGTGCGCCAATTACTGCATCGACACCTTCCATTACTCCTGCTTGCACTAATTCCTCCGCACCGCCTGGAAAAAGTTCTTCTGCATGCTGAAATATCAGCCTGATTTCTCCTTCAATTTCATCTTTTAAAGCAGACAGCACTTTTGCTGCTCCAAGAAGCATGGCAGTATGGCCATCATGGCCGCATGCATGCATAACGCCTGGATTTGTGGAACGAAACGGGCTATTATTTTCTTCCTCGATTGGCAGTGCATCCATATCGGCGCGAAATGCTATGGTCTTCCCAGGTTTTGCACCAATGATCTTGCCTACTACACTTGTTTTTGTCGGTCGAGTCAATTCGATATTTCCAAAAGAAGCAAGTGTGTCATATATATATTGAGATGTTTTTTCTTCTTGAAACGATAGCTCTGGATGCTGATGCAAATAACGGCGCCATGCAATTACTTCTTCTTTTACTTCTTCTATTTTTTCTTGTAGACTGGCAGTGATAACTTCCATTCTTTCTCCCCATCTCTATTTAGTTTCGTTTAATGTTTCAATTGTATGTTTTAATACATGAACAGCATGAAGGCAATCAGAAAGGGTCGTCCATTCTAATGGATTATGGCTGATGCCGTTTTTGCTTCTGGCAAAAATCATTGCAGACGGCACATATTTCCCTAAAATCATCGCATCATGTCCAGCCCCGCTAGGCAGATATACAGGGGAGATTCCCTCTTTTTCCACTGCTTCTGTCAACGTTTCCAGCAATTCTTCTTTTACAAGAAAAGGATTTACTTTTAATGTTTGTTTATAGTCAAAAGATACCTCATATTTTTCAGTGATTTCCTTTGCTTTTTCAATTACTAATGCAACAAGCTGATCTACCGTATCTGTATAAATATCGCGAATATCTAAATAAAGATCGACTTGTCCAGGAATTACATTTACGCCATTTGGATGCACTTCCACTTTTCCAATGGTGGCAACAGCACTGTCACTTAATGTTGCTGGCAAAAGAGGAAGCGCAGCAATAAATTCTCCTGCTGCCACCAATGCATCTTTTCTGCCGATCATCGGTGTATTCCCTGCATGTCCCGCTTCTCCGATAAAACTCATTTTCAGCCAAAGAGGACCTGCAATGCCTGTTACAATTCCAACCGGGACATTTGCCTTTTCTAATACTTTCCCTTGCTCAATATGCACTTCGATATATGCCTTGATGGTCGAAGGCTCTCTAAAAGCCGCAGGGAAGGATTCCGCACTAAGACCATAATTTTCAATAACAGTCGTAAAATCATCACCATTTAAATCCAACAATTTCCTTTGTTTTTCCATATCAATATCGCCTACAACTGCTCTGCTTCCCGTTAATCCCCCATTAAATCTTGCTCCTTCTTCATCGGAGAAAATAACCACCTCATATGGAATTTCAGGCTGATATCCAGTTTCCTTCCAAGCTTCCACTACTTCTAATGCTGCCAGCACACCTAATGGTCCATCAAAATGGCCGCCATTTGGGACACTGTCTACATGAGAACCAGAAAGAATGCTCGGCAGCTGATCTTGTTTCCCCGCCAATCTTCCAAATACATTGCCAGCATAATCTATTCGAACCTGTAAGCCTGCTTCTTTCATCCATGCTGCGACAAGTTCTTTTGCCTCCTTCTCCTCTAAAGAATAGCCAATTCGATAAGAGCCATTTTCTTCGGTTAATCCTATTTTAGCCAATGCAGATAGGCGAGAAGCAAACCTTGTTCCTGAAACGCCGGAGCGATTAAGGGAGTCATCGAAGTCTTCTAACAGTACATCATACAATTCCTTTAATAGAGCATTGCTCATTGGATGTCCCTCCCTTTATTTTTGTGTTATTATTTAGAAATTATAGAATAGTTAGACATTTTTAGGTATGTACAAAAAAGACAAATCGCATCAACGCAATTTGTCTTTTTAAAACAATATTAATAATGTCGTTATAGGGAGAAGTAAAGTAAAGTAAAATAAACTAAATCCCTTTTTGCAAATATTCATGAAGATAAATGGCCAATTGCAGCTCAAAAAGAAATTTTCCTTCCAAACTTTCCACTCCCAAAATTTCTTTTATTGTCTGCAGCCGGTATTTGATCGTATTTAAATGCACAAAACTACTTCGTGCAGTTACTGCCATATTTTGCTTATTCTCCAAATAGGTGATTAAAGTCTGCAATAGATCTGTATGATGGTCCTTGTCATACAGCAGAAGCGCTCCAATGGTGCTGTCTACAAATTCGCCGAGCTCTTCTTGCTCATGCTTTAAAAAAAGGCGGTAAATTCCTAATGATTTATAAGACAGCACAATGCTTTGCTGCTTTTTATGCTGAATATATTCGGCGCAAATTTTGGCTTCTCGATGAGAACTTTTAATATCGGTGATATCCTGAAATACACGCCCAATGCCAACATAATAATCAAAAGCAATAACTTTTTGTATAGCAGCATAAAACTGGCGGAAAAACTCAGAGAATAGTTTAGTAATGGCATCTTCTGTTTCCTTATTCAGAATCATAACCAGAATATCGTATTCTAAATTCTTTTCCGAAACAATAATTTTAAATCCTAAGCTCTTTAATTCACGAAATAATCGCTTATTAAAATATTGCTTCCTTTTATGCAGCTCTTCAAAAGGCAAAAACTGATGGGGAATTTGAATAGAAATACAAAAATAGCGGTATTTCTTTGATAAGCCAAGAATATTGCGCTGCTGTTCTGTCAATTCACTGTGTCTTTTGGCCAGCAGCTGTTCAAGCAAATATCCTTCATACTTGTAAAATTCAGACAATAGCCGTTCTCTGCCCAAAATTTCTTGCGCAAAAATATTATTGGCTAAATCAATGGCCAATAAATCCAATGTATCTAAATGAACGCCATCTTCTCCAAAAATGGCAGCTATGCCGATTACAATCTCTCCATCTGTTTTAATGGGCATGACTTGCATCAGTCCCGTTTCCGATTCTTTCTGTTCTGCTAAAAACAGTTCTTCTATCTTTTGCTTTTGTTCTTCTCCTAACAAACGGGCAGCAGAGGAAGAAGAAGAAAGTAAATCTAAAAATTCATTATAAACACAAATCTCATATCCGATCAGCTCGGAAAGTTTGATTGCTGCTTCTGTCAGTCCTTTTTGAGAAATAGAGGCAGTAGCCAACTCTGCATGAATTTTTTTGGATCGTTCTGTATCCGCAAAAAACTTAGCATTTTCAATAGCGATGCTTGCTTGGGCAGCAAATGTTTCTAAAAGCAATAAATCCCGCTCTGTAAAACGAATGCTTTCTGAAAAACTGTCAATCGTTAAAACGCCAATACAATCTTCTTTGCTTAACAACGGGGCACAGATTGTACTGACAGGGTGATAAGGGAATGTGCCAATGGCCTTTTTAAATAAATCTTGATTTTTATTTTGAATATTTCCCATTCCTGCTTCTGTTTCCTTTAGATGACGGAATATTTGCACCTTTTTGCTTGTAAATGTTTTCCCAGTCATTCCTTCATTTGGACTGAGCATAATATCCTGCAAATAGTCTAAGTTTACACCAATGGCTTTATTGGCAAGCAATTTATTTTTTTTAGGATCATAAACAAATAAAAGGACTGCATCAGCTCCTTCTATTACATTTAATGTTTCATGAATCAATTGCTCAAGCACTGTATCTAAATCTAATGTAGATGTCAGAACCTGAGCAGCGTGAATTAAGCTAATCAGCTGTTTTTCTGTATTCACTATAGTTCCCCCATCATAATAGCTATTGTTAATCGGTTTGCTGCTCTTGTTTATTGTAAAAAGATGTATAGAAGAAGACAAGTCTATAATGAATGCATTGCAATATTTTTATATAAATGAAGAAAACATATCAGTTCTGTCTGCCGATAAACATTTTCAATCAGCCTAAAAATCCGGGGCAAAAGGAACTTTTTCTGCACTCTGACATAGCGGCTTTTACATGTTTTTTGTAGTGATTTTTTTTTGTGGTTTATTTTTGGATTGCTTTGCAGTACATGGAGAAAGCAGCGACTGCAGCAATGTCCGACCTTTTTTGAAAAAATACACCATATACAACTGCAGTTTTAATCCTTTATATCGATTGGCTTTGCATGATTTTAAATAAACATAAGCCTGATCCAATTCTTCAGCGGCGAGCAGGCGCTTAACAAAATCTAAATAAAGCTTCGATAAATAGTTTTCTAAATGTTTAGGCACATCATCCGGCGTCTGCTGCATCTTTTTAATCGTGCGGAAGATAGGATATGGCTGCAGAATCGATAAATTGATGCATACACTATTTGGCAGGCCCCGATAATAAATAGCTTCCCTTTTATGATAGTAGGAAATCGGATATTGTCTGCTGATGCGCAGCCACATATCTTGATCTTCTCCGAGTGGTTCTCCTATTGCAAAGGTACCCACTTGTTCAAACACCTGTTTGCGAACCACAACAGCAGAAGAAATAATCGGCAAATCTTGTAAAGTATTTTCAATATAGTCAGGCAGGACTCCTTCCCATAAGAAAGGAATCGACTGCAGCTTTGGATAGAGAATTTTCCTTGTAGGCAAATGCACTTCATAACTCGTTGCGTATAAACCGCAAGCAGGGTATTTTTCCACCAATGTTAAAATCGTTTCTAAAAAAGTCGGCTTCCATTCATCATCTCCATCTAAAAAAGCAATCAGCTCCGCTTTAGCTGCTTCTATCCCTTTATTTCGCGCTGCGGCTGCTCCAAAATGTGGAGTGGAAATGATGCGGATTCTTTTATCTGTTAGTTGTTTAACAATATTTAGGCTATTGTCTGTTGAGCCATCATCCACTACAATAATTTCAAAATATGGGTAGTTTTGAGCAAAAACAGAATCAATTGCTCTTTTAATATAGTTTTCTTTATTAAACATTGGAATTACAACTGAGACATAGAGCATAAAACACCCTCCCAGTTTTTCATTGCAAGTTTTTGCGCTTCCTTTAAAGGCAGACCCGGCTGTTCGTATTTTCCGGCTAATATGGCCAGAATAGCCTGCTGCAGCTGATCTATTTCAAACTTTTGCGAATCAATCGTAAAGGTTTGAGAGGCGGCAATTTGTTTGGCCCAGCCGTCACATTTTGGATGATACGATAAAATGATGGTAGGTGTATTGGTGATGTAGCCAAATATGCTGCTATGAAGTCGCATGCCGACTATCCCTTTTAACTGAGCAATCGTCTTGAGCACCTGTATCGGATCCCTATGATAATGAAGATGCTTGATCGGAATATTGGTATGCAGCCCTTCTATAATTTCCTTATGAATTCCTGTATCTCCAAACAGGGGATGTCCATTAAAATCGATAAAAACAAGTTCTTCTACATCATCCACTGTTAATCTATTTAATGTTTCTATTAATTTATTCACTCTCTTTGCTTCAATTATTTTTTCTTTTCCTATATATCGTTCATAATGGCAAAAAGCAAGTCCCAGCCCTCTTTTTTTGGCAGCTGGATAAGAAAAAGTGCTATTTGCGGCAAGAGGCAATAATACCGCTAAGTCAAATGTTTTTTCTACATTTGCCTGTGGCGCTATTTTTTGGATAATGTCTACACTCTCTTCATCCCGGCATCCAATGTAAAAAAAATTATCTGCAAGCCTTGAAGCGACAGCTTCTGCACCACTGTCGCGAAATGGTCCAAAAGAAACGCCAACCGCTGCTCCCCCTTTTCTTCTATTCAAATCAAGAAGATCGCAGTCTCTTGCCATTTTATCGGATGAATGAAAAACAGAACCGCCACCGTATAATAAATAATCAGCATTTATACATGCTTGATAAAGAGTAAATAAATTTTCGCTTTTTATATTCTCCTTTTGAACAAAAAGACTATCCATGTTTACAGAATCAGGCAAAGCAGGCAATTGAGCACAAGTCGCTTGTATAGCATTCGCCCCTAATATATGCATGCTCCCCCATGCGGCAGCAATCAATAAGGCATCATCTCCGGAGTTTAGTTCCCCGTAATAGCCAGAAAGAACAATAGGATGATTCATGCTCCATCTCCTCTCTATATTTCTATTGATATCAGTATATGGACAAACTGAGTGATATGTTCACAACAATAAGATAAATAGACTAGTACCTTGTAACTAAATGCTTGGACAAGAATAGAATGATAGAGAACAAAACTAGAAAAAGGAAGGATTGGTGAAAATGCCAGCAAACAAAAGGAAAATTCTTTTCATTACAAAAGATTGGGAACATGGGATTGAAAAAAACACCTATTATTTAACATTGGAGTTGGCAAAAAAAGTAGATATACGAACATGGAACCAGGATGGAGATATAATAGATATCCTAAAAAAAATGAACTTTGAGCCGGACTTTATTTTAGTGAATGATTTGCGTCCAACAAGATCCCCATCTGTTACAGGGCTAAAAAATTGTCCTGTCCCTTTTGGTATCATCATGCATGATTTACATTATCAAATCGAAAAAAGAAAACAGTTTATTGAAGAAAATAATATTCAATATTTATTTACCCATTATCGAGATACTTTTTTGGAATGGTACCCAGAATATAAAAACCGCATGATTTGGTTTCCTCATTATGTCCATATCGATATTTTTAAAGATTATGGTTTGCCAAAAGAAATCGATTATTTAATGATGGGCGCCATCCATCCTAAAATTTATCCATTGCGGACGAAAATAGCAAAGGAAATGGCGAGTCTGCCTAATTTCGTCCACTATCAACATCCAGGCTATATGCACAAAAAATATGATGAAAATAATTTTTTAGTAGGATCCAGATATGCAAAGGAGCTAAATCGCGCCAAAATGTTTTTTACATGTGATACGCTTTATCATTATCCTGTCATGAAATATTATGAAACACTTTCCTGCAAAACGCTTCTGCTAGCTTCTGCAACAAAGGAAATAAAGGATTTAGGATTTATTCCAGGCGTCCATTTTGTGGAAGTGAGTGAAGAAAACTTTATGAGAAAAGCCAAATACCATTTGCGCCATTATGATGCATTAGGGAAAAAAATAGCAGAAAATGGATACAAAATGGTGCGAGAAAATCATTCAGTGCAAGTTCGCGCCAAACAATTGTTAGAGCATATTGAAAAGATTTTAAAGAAAGAGGAGGAAAAATAACATGAGGTTAGTGTATCTAGGCTATTTAGGCGTAAATAATATCGGCGATGAAGTCTGTTATGAAGCCTTTTTGCAAGCAATTAAAAAATGGTCCAATGGAGCACATACAGTATTTCCTTTTCCATTCATGAGCAAAAAAACATTAAAAGACTATTATAAAATCAAACCTTTTGATGGAGTCATTTTAGGAGGCGGCTCTTTATTGCAAGGAAATGTTTTTATTGATTTGGCACTTGAAGCAATCGACATGAAATTGCCGCTGTACTGCTACGGAACAGGCATCGATTATTTTTCAGAAGAAACAGTAGCTTCTTTTCAAAAAAACACCTTTGCTTTTAACGGCAGCACCTTCCATAATAAACCACTTGATCGACAAAAAATCAAAAAAATTGTGGAGTACGCCACATTTACTGGCTTAAGGGGCCCCTTAACATTAGAATATATCCGAACCTTGCAGGCTGCTTCCTTGCGTTATGCTGTTATCGGGGATTCTGGTATGGTATTTACCCCTCCTAAAACAAATTATATAGAATCTAAATATTTACAATCAAACACCAAAAAAAAATGGATAGCCGTCAACTGGGGAACAACCAAAAATGTGCTGTTTGGCTACAATGAAGCCCAAGTAAAAGAACAATTAGTAAAAAGCTGTGAATATTTACAAAAACTAGGATATCTTCTAGTCATCTTTCCAATGTGGGATAAAGATCAGCCAGAATGCAAAACATTGCATCAGCGTCTAACAAAAAGCGGCGAAGCAGTATTGATTCCAGAAGTATGTACAGCCAGCCAAATTTATCATTTTCTTGCCCGCTGTGAATTTTCCATTAATTTAAAACTCCACGCAAATGTACTATCTGCTTCAAGCGGCACCCCATTTATCCAGCTAGCCTATCGTTCAAAAGGAGTAGACTTTGCTGCATCGATTCAGCAATTGGAATACACCATTCTCACGAGCACAACCAGCCTTCTTTCGTTTGTGAAAGAAAAAGAACCAATTATAAGAAGTTCGGCCAATCTTGCTAGTCTAAAAATAGAAAAGGAAAAAATTATCCAACAGCATCAGCAATTTATCGCAGCAATT
>Ga0182745_1004269_pt1 | contig 11934 bp, 10 predicted proteins | sample eDN3rd30CKraftBY_FD_128523 | JGI IMG/M metagenome (GOLD analysis project Ga0182745, IMG submission 128523) | Enriched backyard soil microbial communities from Emeryville, California, USA - eDNA 3rd pass 30_C Kraft BY (version 2) (version 2) | ecosystem: Environmental > Terrestrial > Soil >... | reverse complement strand
GCGACCTGCGGCAAGATCGGGCGCGAGATCTATACGCTGATGAAGACCGAGTTCGGCGAGGTCGAGGAGCCGGTGCCGCCGGGCACGGTCGGCAGTTCGACCATGCCGCAGAAGCGCAATCCCAAGCTCTGCCAGGACATCATCGCGGCGGCGGCGGAGATCCGCAGCCTGGTGCCGCTGGCGCTCGAGGCGATGGCCACCGAGCACGAGGCGGACCGCACCACCAGCCTGATGATGGACAGCGCCGAGGCGCGCGCCTGCATCGCCACCGGCGACATGCTGAGCCGGCTGGCCGAGATCATGCGCGGCCTGCGGGTCGATCCCCAACGCATGCGCGCCAACCTCGATCTCGGTGACGGGCTGATCATGGCCGAAGCCGTGATGCTCGATCTCGGCACGGCGATCGGCCGCCAGCACGCGCACGACGTCGTCTACGATGCCGCGCAGGCCGCGTTCGTCGAAGGCAAGCCGTTCTCCGAGCTGCTCGCCGCCGACGAGCGCCTCGCCACGCACCTGGATCCCGAGGCGATCGGCAAGCTGCTCGATCCGACCGCCTACACCGGCCTGTGCGCCGACATGGCGCGCCACGGCGCCGTTCGCGCCCGGGCAGCCTCACAGGAGTTGTTGGCATGAGTGTCCCACCGATCGACGAAGCCCAGCTGGAGGTCCTGCTGGCCCGCGCCGGCCTGCCCCACTCGCCCGCGCAGGTGAAAGCCATCCTGCCCGGCGCGGAGATCGTCCAGCGCCTGCTCGCGCGGGTGAATGCGCCCCTGCCGCGCGAGGCCGAACCCGCGCTCACGTTCGACGTGGAGCAGCAGTGATGTCGGCGATCCCGACCATCGCCGAGGCGGCCAGGCAAATTGCCGCGAAGAAGCTCTCGCCCATCGAGCTCGCGAAGGCGCAACTCGCTCGCATCAAGAAGCTCGATCCGCAGCTCAATGCCTTCCTGCTGGTGACGGAGGAGCGCGCGCTGGCCGATGCAAAGGCAGCGGAGGCCCGGCAGATGGCAGGGGCGCTGCGCGGGCCGCTCGACGGCATCCCGATCGCACACAAGGACATCTACAACACCGCCGGCATCCGCACGACCGCCCACTCGAAGCTGCTCGAAGACAACGTGCCGACGCGTGACGCCCACACGGTGAAGAAGTGGGCCGATGCGGGCACCGTCATGCTGGGCAAGCTGTCGACGCACGAGTTCGCCTTCGGCGGTCCCTCCTTCGACCTGCCCTGGCCGCCGGCGCGCAATCCCTGGAACCGCGAGCACTTCACTGCCGGCTCGTCCTCGGGCACCGGCGCGGCCGTTGCCGCCGGCCTGATCCTCGGCGGCACGGGCTCCGACACCGGCGGCTCGATCCGCGGGCCGGCCGCGCTGTGTGGCATCGCCGGCATCAAGCCGACCTATGGCCTGTCGAGCCGGGCCGGCATCCTGCCGCTTGCCTTCAGCCTCGACCATGCCGGGCCGATGGCCTGGACGGCCGAGGATTGCGCGCTGCTGCTGCAGGGCATGGCCGGCCACGACCCGGAAGATCCGGCGAGCGTCGACCGCCCGGTCGCCGACTTCACCGCCGGGATCGGCAAGGGCGTGAAGGGCCTGCGTGTCGGCGTGGTGCGGCACTTCTTCGAGACCGACCATCGTGCTTCCGATGCGACGCGCGCGGGCATCGACTCCGCGATGGATTTCTTCCGCAAGGAAGGCGCGGAGGTTCGCGACATCACCCTGTCGCCGGCCGCCGAATACCATGCCGTCGGCTACCTGCTGATGATCAACGAGGCCTTCACTCTGCACGCGCCGTGGATGCGCGAACGCTTCGGGGACTACGGCGAGCTGTTCCGCGACCGCGTGGCTCTGGCCGCGACCTTCAGCGGTGCGGATATCGTACAAGCGACGCGCCGGCGCCGGCTGCTGTGCCGCGAGATGGCAGCCGCCATGGAGAACCTCGACATCATCGTCAGCGCCTCCCAGCCCGGCGAGGCGCCGCGCATCGCCGACGTGGCGAAATGGGCGAACATGGAGAAGCCGTCCTTCACCATGCCGTGCAACGTCACGGGCTTTCCGGCGATCAGCATCTGCACCGGCTTCGGCGAAGGCGGGCTGCCGGTGTCGATGCAGCTCGCCGGCAAGCCGTTCACCGAACCGACGCTGTTCCGCGCCGCCCACGCCTACGAGTCGGCGATGCCATGGCGCAAGAAGCGGCCGGCGATGGTGAGTTGATCCTCCTCATTGGACCGTCCTGCGCGCTCGGATTCATGAGCGCGCAGGATGCGCGCGGTCCAATGAGAACCGAGGAGTATTACCGCCCTCGAATCGCGGGGTTGATCGGCAGCGACGCGCCGGCGACTTCGCCGGCATCGTAGGCGTCGGGAGATACCATCCGGCTCGGCCGCTCGACCGTATGGAGCTTCAGGTCGAGCTTGTCGAACTCTGCATCGACGACCGCGGCCTTCAGGACGACGAGCCCTCGCCCCGTGCTGGCCTTCACCCGATCGCGCTCCGCCTTCATCGCCATCAGCTTGTCCGCGATCGATGCGACCATGCCCAGCGCGAACGACGCGTTGGCGAGATGCCGCTCCTGATGGCGGAACTGCCGGTATTCCACCGAGGTCTTGTAGCGGCCGAGTTCCGTGCGAACCGCCGAATCGATCAGCTCGGTCAGGTAGTGCGCGACCTCGATATCGGCGCGCAGGCCGAAGAAGACGTAGCGCACTTGCCTTGCGGCGTCCTTCTCCCGCCACACGCGGCAATCGCAGAACTCGGCGATCGCGCCGATGCAGTCGTCGAGCGGGACACGCTTCCTGCTGCGGGTCTCGTAGGCGCGCCGCTCGCACGGCGCTTTCCGGACCTCGACATCCGTCAGGGACAGCTCGTAGCGGTCGAGCAGCTCGGCGACCTTGGCGGCGGCGGCCAGCGCCTCGCCCTCGGTGCAGCCGTTGGCGATGGTCTTGGCGCGCAGCCCCTGGATGCGCGTCCGCAGCCTGTCGAGGGTGTCGAGCCCGCTCAGGGTTCGATGCCCATCAGCCTCTGCGCCGTCCCGCCCAGGATGGCGATGCGGTCTTCGTCGCTGAGGCCCGGCGTCGACATCACGAGGTCGACCTCGGTGCTGGTCCAGGGGAACGGATAATCGGTGCCGATCATGATCTGGCCGACGCCGGTCTCCGCGATCAGGTGGCGCAGCGCTTCGGGGGTGAACACGATCGTGTCGAAGAAGAGCTGGCCGTCCCGGAGATAGGCCGTCGGCTTCTTCCTGGGCAGCGGCCCGACCCGGTTCGGAAAGGTCTTGATGACCGCGTACGAGCGATTGGCATAGGAGCCGAGGAAGCCGCCGCCGTGCGCCGCGCAGATCTTGAGGCCGGGGAAGCGGTCGAGCGTGCCTTCGAAGATCAGATGCGACAGCGCGATCGTCGTCTCGAGCGGGTTGCCGATCGTGTTGGTCAGCAGGCCGCTGCCGTTGAGCCGGCCGCTCGGCTCCAGCTCGCGCGTGCCGGTCGGATGCAGGAAGACCAGGACGCCGTGCTCCTCGCACTTGGCCCAGAACGGATTGAACTTCGGGTCGGCCAGCTCGAGACCGGCAACGCTGCCGCCCACGCTGACGCCGCGGAAGCCGAGCTTCTTCACCGCATGCTCGACCTGCTCCGCCGCTAGTTCCGGATGCTGCAGCGCCGCCGTGGCGAACCCCACGAAGCGATCGGGCTGCGCGGCGCAGAACTCGACCAGCGCCTCGTTCTGCAGGCGGATCAGCTCGGCCGACTCGTCCTTGCCGGCACGATACCAGTACGGGTTGATGCTGAGGCATTCGACGTCGATGCCCTGCGCGTCCATTGCCGCGAGACGCGTGCTGGTGTCCTCCATCAGCAGGCCCGGCGCTTCGAGCGGATGGTTGATCACCGCCATCGCCCTGGGCACGCAGCAATGGGCGTGGATGTCGACGGTCTTGACCCGCTTGCCGGCGACCACGACCTCCCGCCGCCGCGGATGGCTATGATCGTGACCGTGATCGGCAGTGGCGGCCGTGACGGCGCAGTGGGTGAAGGTGAGGCCGGACTGGTTGCTCATGGCATTTATCCTCGGATTTCTTCTCTCGTCGTCCTGAGCGTAGCGAAGGACCTCACGCCAGCGGCGCGTACCGTGTCTGATCGTTCGGTGAGATCCTTCGCTGCGCTCAGGATGACGAGGATCAATGGAAGGTGCGGCCGGAATCGATGACGATCGTCTGCCCGGTCATGGTGTTGGTCCGGCACATGGTGACGACCTGGTCGGCGCAGTCGTCCTTGTCGGCGGCAACGCCGAGCAGCGACGCCTTTCGCCCTGTCTCGATCGCCTCGGGCCGCAGGTTGGCCGTCGCGCGGGTGCCTTCGAGCAGGCCCGGCGCCACGCAGTTCACCAGAACCTCCGGCGCCAGCGCCACCGCCATGCACTTGGTGAGATGGATCAGCCCCGCCTTGGAGACGGCGTAGGCGATCGACGAGCCGGTCGGGCCGAGCCCCGCGACCGAGGAGATGTTGACGATGCGGCCGCTGCCCTGCCGCTTCATCACCGCGCCGGCGGCTTTGGTCGTGAGCATCGGCCCGGTCAGGTTGATGTCGATGATCTTGGTCCATTCCTCGCAAGTGAGGTTGTCGAGGTCCTTGAAGGGAATCGATTTGTTGTAGGCCGCGTCGTTGATGAGGATGTCGAACCGCCCGAAGCGCTTGACCACGTCGTCGACCATCGCCTGGACCTGGTCGCGCTGCGTGACGTCGCAGCCGAACGATGCCGCGCCGACCTGGTGCTTCCCGAGATCGCGCACCACGCCGTCGGCCTGGTCCTTGCTCCGGGCATAGACGACCGCGATGTGGCACCCCTGCGCCGCCAGCGCGTGACAGATGCGCTGGCCCAATCCGCCGTTTCCGCCGGTGACGACGGCGACCTTGCCTTTCAGATCCATGTTTCCCCCGATGCTCGATGCATCGGCATCGTGCCACGTTCAGCCGGCGTGGTGAAATACGCTCTCCGGCCGTGCGAGGCCGTAATGCGCGCGCAAGGTCTCGCCTTCATAGGCTGTGCGGAACAGGCCGCGCCGTTGCAGCAGCGGAATCACCTCGGCAATGAACGTGTCGAGCATGGCCGGCAGCACGGGCGGCATGACATTGAAGCCGTCGGCCGCGCCGTCCTCGAACCAGCCCTGCATCAGGTCGGCGATCTGCTCCGGCGTGCCGGCCGCGGTGTAGTGGCCCCGTGCGCCCGCGAGGCTCGCCAGCAACTGCCGCAGGGTCGGCTTCTCGCGCCGCACGAGGCCCACGATCACCTCGGTTCGGCTGCGCGCGGCCTCGACGGTATCGGGATCGGGGAAGTCCTCGGGCGATAGCGGCTCGTCGAGCGGAAGGTGCGAGAAATCGTGGCCGCCGAAGCGGCTCGACAGGCGGCGGCGACCGACCTCGGGATCGGTAAGGTCGTTCAGCTCGCGCACCTGCCGTTGCGCCTCCGCCTCGGTCGAGGCGATCAGCGGGCTGAGTCCTGGCAGGATCTGCGCCTGATCGACCGGACGGCCTTCGGCCTTCACCAGCGCCTTGAGGTCGGCGTAGAACGCCTTCGCCGTCGCCTTCTCCATCTGCGCGGTGAACACCGCCTCGGCGTGGCGCGCGGCGAAGCGGCGGCCGGTGTCCGAGGAACCGGCCTGCACGAACACTGGCCGGCCCTGCGGGCTGCGCGGCATGTTGAGGGGCCCGGCGACCTTGTAGAACGTGCCCTCGTGATCGATCGGGCGGATGCGATCGGCCCTGGCGTAGTGTCCGCCGTCGCGGTCGTCGATCACCGCATCGTCGGCCCAGCTATCCCACAGGCCCTTCACGACCTGCATGAATTCCTCGCCGCGGGCGTAGCGGTCGGCGTGGCTCACCTGCCCCTCGCCGCCGAAGTTGCGCGCTGCAGTCGCGAGCCAGGAGGTGACGATGTTCCAGCCGATACGGCCGCCGCTGATGTGGTCGAGCGACGCATACTGGCGCGCGAGATTGAAGGGCTCGGTATAGGTCGTGGATGCGGTGGCGATCAGCCCGATCCGGCTGGTCGCACGCGCCAGCGCCGCCAGCACCGTGATCGGCTCCAGCCAGGTGCGGCCGGCGCGCCCCACGTCGCCGTCGAGCGCGAGCTGGTCGGCCAGGAAGATCGAATCGAACAGCCCCGCCTCGGCGCGCCGCGCCATGTCCTCGTAGAAGCGGATGTCGGTCAGCGCCAGCGGCGAGGCCGCCGGATGCCGCCACGACGCCTCGTGGTGCCCGCGACTCTGGATGAACAGGTTGAGATGCATTTGACGCTTCATGGCGCCAATATCGCGAAATCCGGCCATGGAGGAAACCACCACCCGAGCCGCGAAGCCGTGCTGCGAACCCCGAACCCGTCGGCCAGTCACGTTCCTCCCTGCGCGCAGCGCAGGGAGGTGTCGGCGTCTTACGCTGACGGAGGGGCCATGAGCCACACCAATACTGTACCCCCACGACCCCTCCGTCACGGATTGCCGCGACACCTCCCGCGGCTTCGCCAGGCACGGGAAGAAGAATTCAGCCAGGCCGTTCTCTAATCGCGGCCCGCGGCGCGGCGATGTTCGCGTAGCGCGGCGCCGAAGGCCTTGAACAGGGTCCGGTTGATCGGGTTGGTCTGCGGATCGTACTCGGCGTGCCACTGGACACCCAATGCGAACGCCGGGGCGTCGGCGATGCTGATCGCTTCGATCGTCCCGTCTTCGGCGATGCCCTCGACCACGATGCGCTTGCCCGGAACGAGGATACCCTGGCCGTGCAGCGAGTTGACCCGGATCGCCTCGCAGCCGAGCAGCTTCGCAAAAGCACCGTCCGATGCCAGCCGGACCTCGTGGCGGTCGGCGAACACCACCAGCGGATCGGGATGGACCTCGCCGTTCTCGAGCCGCGGCATGCGGTGGTTCATGCGGCCGGGCAGCTCGCGGATCTCCGGATGGAGCGAGCCGCCGAAGGCGACGTTCATCTCCTGCAGGCCGCGGCAGATGCCGAACAGCGGCACGCCGCGCTCGACGCAGGCCTCGATCAGCGCCAGCGCCATGGCATCGCGGTCCTGGTCGTAGGGCTCGTGCGCGGCACAGGGCTCGACGCCGAAATAGGTCGGATGGACGTTGGCCCGGCCGCCGGTCAGAAGGATGCCGTCCACGGCGCTCAACAGCGCATCGACGTCGGTGATGCCCGGAATGCCGGCGAACATCAGCGGCAGGGCCTCCGCCACTTCCGCAACCGCGCGCATGTTGCGCTGGCCCACGACCTGCACGTTGTGCCGATCGTTAACGACATGGGCGTTCCCGATCACGCCGACTACCGGTTTCATCATGCTCATCACGCCGACACTATACCTCCTCCCGACACATCTCAGGCAAGACGCGTGCCTTCCGCCGCCCGGGCGCGCACCTCGTCGCTCGGCCGGACGTCCGCCACGCGGCTGTAGATCGACACCGCGATCAGAAGCACGGCGCACATGAAGCCGAACAGGCTGCGATAGGCCAGTTCCGACCGGGCGCCATCGGCCATCGGCTCGAAGGCGCCCAGGATGATGCCCGACAGGGTCTGCATGCAGGCCACCCCCAGCATCACGCAGGTGTTCATGGTCGCGATGCCGCGCCCGATCAGCCGGTCGGGAAAGGTGCCACGGCCGTGCGTCATGATCATGGTGCTGGAGGCGCTCAGGAAGCCGATGCCGACGATCGCCGCGATCGCGAGCCAGGCTGGGGCTTCGCTCACCAGCGCCAGCGTGCCCAGGATGATGGCGATCGTCGCCGAGCCCGCGATGGCGATCCACTTGCGGGTGTCGAGCAGCCGGTCGAGCGGCCCGAAGGTCAGCATGCCGACCTGGTAGGCAATCACCGCCGTCAGCAGCACGTTGCCCGATTCGATGCGGCTGAGGCCGTGCACCTCGCGCAGGAACGGCCCGCCCCACAGGCCCTGTACCGTGAAGGTGCAGGCGTAGTTGCAGAAATTGAGCGTCAGGATGAAGGGCAGGCTGGGATTGCGCAGGACTTCCATCAGGCCGCGCAGCATCTCGCCCGGCGTTTCGGTCTTGCGCGCCAGGAAAGGATGCCCCGGCGGCGCGTCGCGCACCATCAGCCAGACCCCGAGCACGGCGAGCGCGCTGAAGCCGACCATGAGGCCGAACACGCCGCGCCAGCCGATCTGCTCGGTGCCCCAGGCGAGCGGCGTGGTTGCCGCCAGGTTGCCGAGCAGCCCGATCGACAGGACCATCGCCGCCATGGTGGAAAAGCGGTCGGGCGGGAACCAGCGCGAGATCACCACCATGCTCCCGATCAGCATGACGCCGAACCCCGCCCCCATCAGCGTGCGCCCCGCCAGCAAGGCGAGCCAGCTGGGTGCGAGCGTGAAGAGGGTGGCGCCGGCTACCGCGACCAGCAGCATGCTGCAGACCGTCCGGCGCGCGCCGAAACGGTCGAGGAAGAAGCCGCAGGGGATCTGCATGGCCGAGAAACCGAAGAAGAACGCGCCGGTCAATGCACCCAGCCCTTCCGGCCCGATCTGCAGGTCGCGCATCAGGTCGAGGCCGATCGTGACGTTGGCTGCCCGGAAGAAATGGCTGGCGACGTAAGCAGTCGCCAGGGTGGCCACGATCACCAGGCCCTGGCGCCGAAGGGCTGGAGACATGGAGGGTGTTAGCTCCGCCTGCTCGGCGCCCCACCCTCGTCGTCCTGAGCGCAGCGAAGGACCTCGCACCCGTTGCACAGCACGCCGTCGGGATTGGCGCCAGATCCTTCGCTGCGCTCGGGATGACAAGCGCGGGATCTGGTGCCGGCGGCCGTGACGACGGGTTCCATCTCTACACCACGCAGCCGTAGTGGGCGGACGACACCAGCTTGATGTACTTGTCGTGGACCGAGCCGGGCCGCAGCCGACCGGCCACGTCGGGCGGCCGCCAGTCGGCCATGCGACGGGCGATCTCCGCGTCCGGCATGTCGAGGTTCAGGGTCCGCGCGCCCGGATCGATGACGATGGTGTCGCCGTCCCGCACCGCCGCGATCGGGCCGCCGCGCGCCGCTTCCGGCGAGATGTGGCCGATCAGGATGCCATGGCTCACGCCGGAGAAGCGTCCGTCGGTGATCAGCGCCACGTCCTCGCCGAGACCGCGGCCCTGGAGCTGGATGGTGAGCATCACCATCTCGGGCATGCCGGGCCCGCCCACAGGGCCGACATTGCGCACCACGATCACGTTGCCGGGCACGATCTCGCCGGCGCGGATCGCCTTCATCGTCTCCGCCTCCGACTCGAACACGCGCGCGGTGCCGCGGAACTCGCCCTTCTCCAGCGTCTTGCCCGACAGCTTCAGCACGCAGCTTTCCGGCGCGAGATTGCCCTTGAGCACGCTGATGTGATTGTTGGCCGGCGCGACCGGACGGCCGAGCGGCCGCACGATATCCTGGGCGGGGATCCGATCGAGGGCCGGAACGTCGGCGAGGTTCTCCGCCAGGGTCTTGCCGGTGACCGTCATCACGTCGCCGTGCAGCAGGCCGGCGCGCAGCAGCTCCTTCATCACGACCGGCACGCCGCCGATCTGGTGCAGGCTGACCATCGCGTAGGGGCCGTGCGGCTGCAGGTTGCCGATCAGCGGCACCCGCTCGCCGATCGCCTGGATGCGCTCGATGGTGAGCGGCACCCCGGCCTGCCGCGCGATGGCGAGCAGGTGCAGGTACATGTTGGTCGAGCCGCCCATGGCGTAGACCGTGGTGATCGCGTTCTCGAAGGCGCGCTCGGTCATGATGTCGCGCGGCCGGATGCCGGCCTCGATCAGCCGGTAGAGCGCGTCGACCGAGGCGCGCGCCTGCGCCCGTACGTCGGCATGGATATCGCTGCCCGCCTCGTAGTCGGCCGGATGAGACGCGCCCTGTGGCAGCATCATGCCGATCGACTCGGCGACCGTGCTCATCGTGTTGGCGGTGAACATCGCCCCGCAGGTGCCGCTGCCCGGCATCACGTTGCGTTCGAGCGCGAGCAGCTCGTCGGCGGAGATGCGGCCCGACTCGTGCGCCGCGCGCCCCTCGGCATAGTCCATGATGGTGAGGTTGGTGCCTTTGGCGGCCCAGGCGCCGAAATCGACCCGGCCCGGCGAGCTGGTTCCGGGATAGAGCACCAGCCCGAATGCATTGGTCCGGGCGAGCGGCATCAGCGCGGCCGCGCCGGTCTTGTCGCATCCCGAGATCACGATCATCGCGTCGCCGTGATGGGCGTAGTGCCCGATCTCGAAGCAATCGGCGACGACGTCGCGCGAGACCAGGCTGTAGCCGGCCGTCGGCGTGCCCTGCGTAAGGGCATCCGACACCGCCGGCGCGCCGACGATCAGCCCCTGTCCGCCCTTCTCGGCCAGGATCTCGACCAGCAGGTCGGCGATGGCGCGCACCCGGTTGTTGCAGCGATGGGCATTGGTGTAGGCGGCGGCAATCGTGACGACGGCGCTGGTCTTCGCCGAGCGGTCGGGATCGAACCCCGCGGCCCGCAGTTCGACCCGCGATTTCTTCCAGAAGGTGCTGCTGTCCTGCGTCATGGCCGTCCGTCGAAAGTGTGATCTATTGTCCGCCGCGCATTTGTGGAACAGGGTAAACGATCCGGCCTCTTGCGCCAGTGCGGATCGACGGTTCGGTATGAAGAGCGAAAACGACAACAAGGCCGCTTCCCCGTTCCGCTCCGTGCTGCAGGCAATGCCGGCCGACTTCTGGCGGCTGTGGTTCGTCGGCATGATCGCCTCGACCGTGCGATGGCTTGAAACCGTGGTGGTCGGCGTGGTGGTCTACCAGCAGACCGACTCGGCCTTCGTGGTCGCCATGATGACCATGCTGCGCGTGCTCCCCATGGGCCTGTTCGGCGCCTTTCTCGGCGCCTTCGTCGAGCGTTACGACCGCCGCCTGACGCTCGCCGGCGTGCTCGCGGTCATGGGTCTCACGTCGGCAGCGCTGGGCGCGATCGCCTGGAACGGTTCGCTCCAGGTCTGGCATCTCGCGGTCGGCAGCTTCGTCAACGGCTTCGGCTGGACGGCCGACAATCCGCTGCGCCGCATGATGATGGGCGAGGCGGTCGGCCGCGACCGCATGGGCATGGCGATGGCATTCGACGTCGGCGCCTCGAATGCCGCCCGCATGGTCGGCCCGACGGTTGGCGGCCTGCTGCTGGTCGGAGTCGGCATCGAGGGCGCGCTGCTGCTCGGTGCGGCGCTCTATGCCGTCGCGATCGCGACGACGCTTGCGGTGCGCAGCCGGTTCGCCGTCTCGCCCGGGGCCGGCGCGGTGCTGGCGCGTACCTGGGAAGCGGTGCGCATCGTCGTGACCGACAAGCGCCTCGGCGCGATCATGGTGGTGACCATCATCTACAACGTGTTCGCCTGGCCGTTCACCAGCATGATCCCCGTGATCGGGCGCGACCGGCTGCTGCTCGGCCCGGAAGGCATCGGCATCCTGACCAGCGTCGACGGCGTCGGCGCCTTCGCCGGCGCGCTGATGCTGGCGATCTGGCTGACGCCTGGCTGGCACGCCCGCGCCTATGTCGGTGGCGTCGGGGCCTATCTGCTGGCAGTGACCGCCTTCGCTCTCGCCCCGACACCCATCCTGGCCGGCATCGCCATGCTGGCGACCGGCCTGAGCGGTGCGGCCTTCGCTACCCTGCAGGCCACGATCGTCTATCTCGCCGCACCGCCCGACATGCGCTCGCGCATCCTCGGCGTCCTGTCGGTCTGCATCGGCACCGGTCCGTTCGGCTTCGTCTGGCTGGGCTGGCTCGCCGACGGCATAGGCGCGCCGCACGCAACGGCGGTGACCGGCGTCCTCGGCCTGCTGGCCCTCGCCGCGACCTGGCCGATGTGGCGGAGAATCTGACGACCCGTCTTGCCCGACCGCAAGCGTCTGCCCTGAGAGTTTGCGAGTTTTTGATGGATCGGGTTGGCCGGGGCCG
>Ga0182745_1004267_pt1 | contig 11935 bp, 7 predicted proteins | sample eDN3rd30CKraftBY_FD_128523 | JGI IMG/M metagenome (GOLD analysis project Ga0182745, IMG submission 128523) | Enriched backyard soil microbial communities from Emeryville, California, USA - eDNA 3rd pass 30_C Kraft BY (version 2) (version 2) | ecosystem: Environmental > Terrestrial > Soil >... | reverse complement strand
TCCGACTGAACCCCTATTTTGGACCATTTTCGATTCAAATATGACCGTTTTTCCGCCTGTTTTTCCTCATTTTTTTCACCTTTTTTCGAGAGTTAAAATAAAGTCCTCCGATTTTGGAAGAAGAATAAAAGAGAAAAGAAAAAGGGAAATAAGAGAAAACATTGAGAAAAGAAGGGATAAGACCTTCGGTCCCTTATTGAATAAATACTTGAAAGAAATATTGAAAAAAGCCTGAATTGGTAAGGGTTCAACATGATTAAGCTAGGATAAAACTATTGAGTTTTTATTGATTTCCTATTGAATTATACCAGAAAAAAGCCCGGGTTCCTAATGAGGAAAAACCGGGATGGTATTGAATCGGGACTGAAAATCGGAAATGTTTATTTTAACGGAAATCGAGTCTGAATCGGAAATGTTTATTTTGGTTCGGAAGAGTTAATTATTGTTTTACATAGGAGAGAAAAGATTTTGTTGTGAATACTTTACTCCATATATTCTTTTATTGAATTAATTAGTTCCACTTCATTCGAATTTTCAGAGATATAGGAAATATACTGACTTTTACCCGTTTTCAAATATCTTAGCCAACCTTGTAATGAAGATAGATAAGTGTCGTCTAAATGATTTAATGAAGAATATTGACCAACATAATTATTATAAGCATTAAAAGATTCATGTCTTACTGGATAACGTTGTTTAATGTATTCATCATCTTCTACTAACTTAAAATAACCATTCGAATCAATAACAAGAGTATTATGTTTTGAATCATCACCATTCCTTAGTTCAGCCTCTAATTCCGTTTTTGTAAATAAGTGTGCTGGAGATTTAATCTTATGCAATTTTATTGAAAAGTAAATGATATTCTCTTCCCACAATAGTCCTTTTTGTTCACATTCATACTGAATATACGACTCCATTTCCTTAATTGCACATACTGCGTCTTCAAACTTCCCAAAAATAAACCTATCATCTGAAGTATAAGTGTAAAGATAGAGTTTTTTTTGATCTTCTTCAATATTCCCTTTCTCTGATATATAGAGAGTGGGAGAAAAAAAATCAGATACAGTAAAATTAAATTGTAGAGAAAAAACTACATTTTCATTTGGGGAACCTTGAAACCTTCCACAAATACTTGAAAAATCCCATGTCTTGTAATTTTTGTTTACAAACTCAATGACACGTTCGTAATTTATAAAATCTATCTCATCTTGATTATTTGATTGTTGGATTTCTTCTCTCAAAGTATCTTGGTTGTATTTTGAATAAAAATGATCAAAGTCAATACCCGTATAGTCTTTCTTCATTTGCTCTATATATGCTCTATATTTTTCTGCATCCATCTTGTTATGTCTTGCATCATAGGTACCTGCAATATCATTGTAAACAGATGCCTTTGAAAAGAATACAAATGATCCCTGAAGAAAACGGTCAACTAGATTGTAACCATCCGGCAACTTACTTCCATCGTCATAATACCCGTAATTACCATTCTTCCAAGAAATATAGTGTCCAGGTAAATCCTCCGTTAGAAGTTCCCTCATTTGATTATCGTCAGTGCTAAAAATAGGATTCAAGTTATCGAGCTCTAACCGAAAGTAACTCCACATAAAATCCTTATCAATACTCTCAACTATTAATCTTTTAGGCTTAATAATATAATATCCACCACCACATTTTAGCCTTATACACCCTACTTCAGTTGCCCTTTCAGCATTATCCAAATCTTGACCACCACCAGAAGGAATAAACATATGATTCAAATTAGGCATACTTCCCAATAGGTTCAAAACAGTAATTATGTCATCAATATCATCCCAAGCAGCAATTTTTGGTATAGCCTTTACAAACAATCTTTCCTGAATATACCTCCACTGACTAAGATTGCTCCTTTTAAAATCATTGTATATATTAGACCACCCTATTAATCTTTGTGAAAATTCTTCTATTGATGGCCTTAGATAAGGATTATCCAATGTTGAATCAATTAATAATTGTTCAAGCTCTACAAGGTGCATACTTTTATAAAATTTTCTTAAACCCATTAGTTCACTCTCTGGGTTATATGTACCTTCAAAAGCATAATCTTTTCCAACAAGTAACATCCATAGGGTCTTAGCTAAAGAATAAACATCTGCTTTTTTCCCATCTGCATTAATAGCGTCTATTTTCATTTCTGGTGCTATTGTTGCTTTTGCACCAATTGGTTCTCCTATTCTTGTTAAATCGCTTTTTTCTGGATAATCAACCAAACCAAAGTCACTCAATGCGTAGCTGTTATCATAAAAATAAATATTGCTTGGCTTAATATCTCTATGAACAATATCTTTTCTATGTAATTGAGTCATTACTCTTGATATTTCAATGATACACTTTACCTTTTCATCAATGCTTGTATCATAAGTAAAATGTTCGTTAATTGGGGTGGCTAGAGGCATGATATACCAAAACTTTTCACTTTCATTTTCTTTGAAATTAAAATCATAAATAGGAATTACTCCATTTATTTCATTTTGGATACTCATAACTAGCTCTGTTTCTATTTTAAATCTTTCAATTTTCTCACTGAAATTATTTGGTGAATCATCTAAAATTTTCAGAGCAAATTCCTTACTTTCTTTTTCTTTTGCAATCCTAGCAATGTAAACAGTAGCGTTTCCACCTTGACCTAATTTTAATTTTGGTTTATATACATATCGGTCATTAATATATCTCCACTTTTTTCCCATTCTGTTTTTCCCTTCAAAATTTATTAAGTTTAATAAATATTGTTTATATTAAGGCTTAATCACTCCTTTTCCTCTACAATTTGATCAAAAAAACTTACCTTTTTCCCTAACAAATCATCTTCTTTCTCAAGCAGTGGATCTATCCAGTCCGCCTTACTTCTCGCCCATTTTACCCAATTTAATAGTTTCTCTTTTTTTGCTATATCGTTTATTTCTTGAACATTTAATTCCATATCATCTGCGAATTCTCTAATTTTTCTTGCCTTATCCCAATCGTCAACAGCCTGGCTTAGTTGCTTGATTTCCTCTAACTCACCTTTTCGCATTTGTTCTAGTCTTCTCTGTCTTTCTCTTTCATCTTGCTCTCTTTGGTCACTTCGCTCTTCCATTTTGTAATCAGCAAAAAAGTTATTCGCAATCACAAACATCTGATAAATAATCTTACCAACTTGCTTTTCTAAAGGAAGTTCTGTCATATCTTTAAATTCAGTATTTACCTTACTTTTATTTGTAAAGCTCATCCAGTCATTTGCGGTTATTTTTAAAATTAAGTTACTACCCTTTTCATCTAATTCAAATTGAAAAGCTGTATATATAATGAAAAAATAAGCAATGTCCCGATTTTCTTTCGTTTCAACCCTTACTTTTCCTTCCATATCATCTAGGGTTTTTATTATGGTATCTAGGATTCTATAAGCCCTATTAAGATTGGGTCGAGAAACATGGATAGGCAAGATAGCATCGTTTTCAATAATTTTACTTGTCTGGTCTATATTTTTTTGAGTTCCTTTTATTTTCCTGCCTTTTTTCACTCTATTTTGTGTTTCTTCTTTGTGTTTTGAAATTAATTGGTGCGGGTTTCTAAGTTGATGACCAATTTCAATGTTGGTACATTTTTCAATAATGAGTTTTTTTGTTTCATCTCTCAATAAATGTAGCTCTTCTTTAGAAGTTAGTTCTGCATCTGATAATGAATCAATATCAGTTCTATGTTTTATAACATAGTTTCTAATATATTTCTTTAAAGTCCCATATACTGGTGGCAAATCAATTCTTTCTTCTGATTCACCATTTCTTATTCTCTGCCAATACCCCCTCGGCGGTAATGGAATCATCAGCCTCTTTAAATGCTTTCGCATTGTGGCTTCTGAAACCTTATATTTTCCTGCTATTTCAGCAAGTGGTTTATTCCATACTTCATCGTAAAGTTTCTCTCTTTCATCCTGAGTCATATATTTTAAGTCCACCAACTAATCACCCCCAAGGATACTCCACCAAAGTCCAATTTGATTTGTCTTATTAACATTTTAGAGAATAAATAACAGGCCATCTAATCTATGAAGAGTACATATAGATTTTTTAAGAAATAATTAACTCTTCATCTATTACTAGATTGCTATCGTAGTACGACTTATCTACGAATTCTATATTTTGTTCGAGGTATTTATAGTTTTCCTCTTTAATAGAAGGTGCCCAGACACACAATAGTTTTCTCGCTCTTGAAAATGCTACATAACCTACACGTGCCTCTTCAGAATCATTATTATCTCCCAGCCACTCTAGCAATTGAGTTTCTGATTCAGCTATAACTAAAACACACTCTGCCTCTTGTCCCTTTGCTGTATGTATATTAAACACATGACTTTGAAAATCTGAACTATTGTCATAGTTACCTGTATCCTCTAATAAATCTGAAACAGTAGTTTTCTTAGAAGCCCTCACTTGATTTTTCCAATCGTAACTAAGCATTCTAAGTTTATTACCGATTGATTTTCCAAATAATTTTTTCGATTGTTCAGATAGGAATTCTTTTAATTGTATAAACAGTGATTCTACTGAGGTTTCCTTTAGATTTAGGCCAATCAAAAAATGCAACGTAAATATTTGTAATTTCCTCCACATGAATTTGTTGTATCCGATCTCTGCTAAAGACACAAAACTTGGATGTTCATTAAAAATAAGATAACTAAGTGCTTCTGCCATTTTTTCGACTGAATCTTCAAATTGATTTTCTTTTTTATGGGAAATGGCCAATAAAATGTTTTGTAATATTTTAAAGCGACGATAGTGTTCTTTGCTTAGTTTTTTAAGAAACGGATTAATTTCAACATTTTGTTTGTGTATTAAGTGAGATATATTGGATAAATACTCATTCTTTCTTGCTAATATCATGTAGGGATTATACTTTTCATCACATCTTACTTTTTTACGTATAGAGTGAAATAATGGTATAACCTCAGAAAGTTCCTCAATATTTTTTATAAATAATACTTTTTGGTTACTGGCTGCATTGTCACCAGCTTCCTCTTGTTGAACATTAGTTTTACGGTTGGTAAACTTTACAATATGCTTTGTACTACGAAAATTATTAGTTAACCTGTAATTCAAGAATTTTTTATCTTTAATCCTAGATTGAAAAAATTCAGGTTTTGCACCGGTAAAACTAAAAATAGATTGGTTTTTATCTCCGACGAAAAAGAATACTGAACGGACTAACATGGAGAACACTTTATCCTGATATGATGTTAATATGGATAGGTAAGCCTTTGAGATGATCTCCGGCTTTTCCCCCCATTCACACCGTACGTGAGAGTTTCCCCTCATACGGCGTTCCATCAATTGTGAATCTTTAAACTAATACTTTATTTCCAGCCATAACTCGAAGTTTGTTCACCTTGTCTTTACATTCTTTTGTTACTTTTATCATTTGAAGGTAGTTTTCAATTGTTTCTTCTCTTGTTGCGTGTATCAGTTTGTGCATGGATTTAGTTATAAAAACTAGGTTATTATATTCATCACTTCCACCTAATGACTTTGGTTTTTTATGATGTAATTCCATATTATTCAGAAGGAGCGGTTCTCCTGTTACGAAACATATCCCTTTTTGAGCAATATATTTTGATATACGGTTATCGTTGTACTCCATACTTTGATTGATTACGGGATTTTTCATAAGATACCTTATGATTCCTTCTGAAACTGACTTTTGTGTTTTATGAATAAGACTTCTACCTTCAATTGTGTAGTTGTTTATTTCTTGAGTAAAGTTCTTCGGGTTCTTGTGTTTAACACCGTCGATAGGGAATATTGCGACCTTTGCTACAAATGTCTTTTTCTTGCGTAAATAATCTTTGTAGTGAGTTTTGTAATACTTGCTAAGTTCCCCATTTTCGGATGATACATCTTTTAAGCTGTTATATAGGTTTCGTTTGACTGAAAATGCAATTTCACTAAAATCTTTTGTTACCATTGTTGCTTGCTGATAGAAGTTTTGAAGTCCTAAGATTGTTGCATTAATTTTGGACACTTCTCGAGCGATGGTATTTTTCTTGATTCTTTTGATATTTTCTTTGATTTTTTGTGTTGCATTTCTTTTTGCTTTGTCAGTCATGAATGATTTTACGGTATGCTTTTTCTTGTTCCTCGTCACTTTCATTTTAAAACCAAGAAATTCAGAAAAGTTCTTTCTTAAATTTATTACCTTCGATTTTTCCTTACTAATATCGAGATGCAATCTTTCCTTTAACCACTTTTTAACTCCTTCGAAAATCTTAAAGGCGCTTTTGTGGTCTCTACAAAAGATCTTAAAATCATCTGCATATCTAACAATAAACATCTCTTTTAATTTTGTGGCTCTTTTTAAAGTCTTATATTTTACAGACCTATCCAGTCTTCTTTTACCACTTATGATACGTTCTCTCTCATAATTTTTCCTTGTTTTGAAAGTTTCCCATTGATCGCTAATCCACCAATCAAGTTCATTGAGAACTATGTTTGATAGTAGTGGTGATAGAATACCTCCTTGAGGAGTACCCTTGTCAGATTTTCCTATACCGACAATTTCGGCTTTCAACAGTTTGCTAATTATGGAGATTACTCTTTTATCTTGAATTCCTAGATTCCACATTTGTTTCAGAAGTTTTCCATGATTCACATTATCGAAGAAGCCTTTGATGTCTATATCAACCACATAGTGCAGTTTGTTAATATTCGCCAACGTTACTGCCCTTGAATATGCGTGTAGCGTTCCTCTGTTCGGTCTAAAGCCATAACTGTGATGATGGAACTTTGCTTCGCATATTGGTTCTAGGACTTGTTTTATACATTGTTGTATAATGCGGTCTTCAATTGTCGGTATTCCCAACGGCCTGATTCCGCCATTGGCTTTTGGTATTTCTTTTCTTCTTATTTTATGTGGAGTAAAATTTTCTAATCTTTTTCTAACATAATTAACGAGTTTTTCGGGTTCTTTTTCACCTATTGTGATGATTGTTGATTCGTTTATGCCTTTGGTGAAAGAGCCTTTATTTTTCTTGATGTTTCTATATGCTAGTAGAATGTTTTCTCTATTCACTATAAGTTCGTAGAGATTTTTAAATTTTTTGTTGCTTTGACTTTCTTTGTAAAGCTGATCGAAGGTTTGTTGCATACCGTAATACTCATTGTTTCGTAAAGACTGGCGTTTTAAAACTTTTTTGTTTGCTGTATCGGTCAATACTCTCACCACTTTTGAAATTCATTTGGTGATTGCATTTCTTTTAGTCATACGAGAACCTGATAATATAAAGTAATGTTTTAGTTATTCATACAATTGACTAATGGCTATCCCTCCACCGCTTATTATCACGGCTTCGCAGGTACTATGCCATCACTTTCACTGACTTAAAATAAGGTTATACAGTTAAGTTTTCCCTTATACCTTTTCATCGAGTGCAATCTCTCCAAGTAGTCAGCTTCCCACGTTCCAAGAAATCATATCTGTACATATAATACATTTAGGTCATTCCTTTAGCCCTGTTAGCTGGATGATGCCTATAACATCATAAGGTGTTTCATAAAGACGAATTTTACTCCACCTCACTAACCCAACAATAAGTTGGAATACCCTTTCGAGTACCTATACCTCTAGAGCCGTACATTCGGAATTTTGTCATTAGGGAATTTTTTCCCTAAATTCTAACCGTGTGTATTTTTGTAGAACCCCAGTCTATCTATCACACAAAATGCCTCCACTTCGCTTTCCTATAATTAGGGTGATATTCAACTGACTTCACCGAGCTTATAACCCCATTTTGATTGCACAAAACGAAGCTATTCGGAGTATTAGGTCGAGCCTTTTAGAGCGTTACCTCCTCATTCGACTCATCTGGTTTCTTAGTTCTCCTAGCAAAATGCGCTAGTGGCTAATCTTTTCAATTAGCAACGTGTCACACCATCCTGAAACTCATCCACTAAAATAAAGGGGAACCTTGAACTAATTGCCTTCCTTATATGTTCATACTTATTAAGTATTAGATAAGATAAAAATATAACATCTTGTTGATCAATGTATCCTTTTTCCTTAATAAAGTCCTTCCACTTTCTAGTCGCCTCTGGAGAAATCTTTTCTTTAAAGCAGCAAGGAAATCCATTTTCATCTCTTCCTAAACTTTCAAACGCCGCCAAGGTGGATTCATCAATGAAATAATTAGGGCTATTCAATATGTTTCTTATCTCGGTTTTGTAACCCCTTGCAAAACCAGGTGGAGCCAGTTTATAAGATGTACGGTCCTTTCTCGCAAAATGTGAATACGGCTTTATCACAAAATCTAATAAAAAAGAATGAATGGTTCCTATAAAAAGTCCTGCTGGTAACTGCACTCCTTCTTTTTGTAAACGACCAATGATTTCATCCTTTGCAGCATTGGTATAGGTAATACATGCAATACCTGAGAAAGACATAGGACGTTTTTCGATAATATGTTTCAATCTTTGAATCAATAATGTAGTTTTTCCACTTCCAGGTCCCGCTTGAACTACAACAGATTGAGTTAACGGTGCAATTGCAATACTTTTACGGAAATTATCATTATCAGTCAATTCTTTATTCACCTTCTTCCTCTAATAAAAAGTCAAACGCTTGTTTGATATATGAAGGGATATTTAACCTTTTACCCTCGTTTAATTTATCTAATACTAATTGAGCAAACTCCCCTTTTTCTTTAGAAATTAGATTGTAGCAATCTCTAGCGAAATCCTTCCCTTTAAGTAAAAGAATTCTTTCTCGATTTTCTTGCGTTCCCAATTTATTCTCTTGAATAAGTTCTGAAAAGAAAGAGGTATTTTTTTCAAGTAATAAGTCATATTCAAATGTTTTTATATTATTAGAAATATAGACATTTGGAGTAGAATGGAAATCATTTAATAGGTTAAGAGTTCTTTGACAGCTTTCAATTTCCCCCATTTTTGACGGATAAGCCTCTTCTTTTAAAATCTTATTATTACCTAAAATTATGTCATTTCCTTCGTTGTCTTTAACAGGTATTGCCGCCGGATCACTATCGGTCAAAACTGCACATTTAATATTCAATCCATTCTGTCCAAACAACTGTAAAAATGGGCGAAAAGCAACTCCGTCAACTGAAATAATTGAAATCCCCTCGCCCTCAAGAGTCTTTCCACGTTCTACTTCCTCACCGTTAATAACTATTTTTTCTTTATATAACATAGAAAAGAATTTGGGCATTAGAAGTCTTTCGGCAATTCCTTCTACCAAAAGTACCTTTCGTCCAAAGAAAATATCTGATTTTGTGGCATCCAACCATCTTTCTAAATATCGTTTATATTGACGGTGTTCTTTTACCTTCAAGTCAAAAATGGACCCTACACGATTAGAAATCGTCTCCCCTTCAACCTTATAAAATATTATTAAGCTATCTAAACTTGAATGGGAGCTAACGTGGGTAGAATGAGAAGTCATTATGACTTGTCCAGCTACCTTTTGTTCAAATAAATAGTTTGCCAAAAATTTTTGCAAGTGACTATGTAAATGTGCTTCAGGCTCCTCCACAATTAGAATAGGATACATATAATCGTGGTTTTGTATTCTTTTTTCTTTTATAGCAGTGTATTGTGTAAGCAAAAGACTGATATAAAGTAAGTTGTTATATCCTAATCCGTTCATTTCAACAGAGTGGACATTATCCTCATTTGTTCCAATTAACACCCTCAAATCTTTCAATAGAGAATCATAATCACTTTCTCCCATTTGTATTTTTACTGTTTGACTTGATATGCCGGTTATTCGTCCTAGGTATCTATTAATATCACTTTGGACCTTTTGAATTTCCTTCCCTTTAGTTATTTGTCTATTAAGCTCATCAATCTTATCTGCAATTTTTTTAAGCTCTGCTTCTTTAATATCAAAATTTCTAAGAATCCGTTGCAACTGTCCAGATGACTTTTTAAGTTCTGTTGTTGCATCTCTAAGTGCTCCTACATACTCAATCCCAAACTTCGATAGCATATTAAAATCAAAGGTATCTAGCGTTTCACGTTCTCCACCGTATATTACCCACTCATATTCATTTAATGGAAGCTGAATCTTTTCAATAGATATAGCTCTAGTTGGAGGTTTCACTGATATATTAGCCTTCGGTCTAAATTTGTAAGTTAGTCTACCTTCTCCTGGTTTTCTAGTTAACCATCTACTGGTAATTGCAAGTTCATTTTCTGTATCAATCCCCTTTAAAGTTGCTTCAATTACAACCTCTGGCCAAACATCTCTGATGATTAAACCGTTCCAGAAGTCTTCCTGTAGTAGCGTTCTTTTCCTAATAGAATAATTACTATTAAAGATAAGACTTAGAGCCTCTAAGAAGTTTGATTTTCCTACGTTATTTTCCCCTATAATAATTGATAGGCCATCATTCAAACTAACATTAAATTGCTCAAAACTTCTATAGTTTAAAATTTTAACTTCGGAAATATACATATATGCTCCTCTTTTCTCTATTCTTCTACTATTAGTATATAATAGAAAATATTGGAATAACTAAATATTTCATTAAAAAGCCCTGATTTCCAAACGAAATCAGGGTAGTAAATGGTACTCTTGGTCTATTTTAAATAGTTCAGTAAAACATCCCAATCTAAGCTCTTTTTACTGTAGAACACCTCTGCGATACTTAATTCAAATGTATCTGCATATGAAATAAATATTCGACTACCAGTTCTCTTACTTTTCATAGATGTTAGTTCAAGTATTTTATTTACTAAATCAACCAAGTCATTATAGGCAAAAACAAAATATTCCGGCTGTTTTCTAGCATCTACTAATACAACAAATAGATCGTCTCTACTCGTGTGTCGAGTGAAATTTTCATTTAATTCCCATACAACACCGTATGTGTTGTCGTAAAATGAGGTTTTTACTTGAACCATACAAGTTTTCATGCCATTCGGACTTGTAACAATTAAATCGAACAATGGAGTGTTTTGAGGTGGTAAAGCGACAATAGTATTTCTTCTAAAAAGTTCCCCTGCAACAAAATGCTCTCCAGATTTTCCTTTTAAGGACTTCTTTATTTCTGGTGATACGCTAAATTCATCTGGCACATTTATTTCTCCAGCATGTCTAACGACCAGCTTTGATAATAATGTATCAAATCCCTCCCAGTCATTTTCTTGTGGATTATTATTATATAAAAATTCCTCAATTGCCTCAATCGCCTCATTAATACCAGTTAATGTAATTGGTGGAATTGCAATGTGTTTTGATACGTCTCTTATTTCTACGATTTCTTTGAAACCCCTTAGTAATTTTTCTGCTGCTTCGGTAATTTCACTTTTCATTATTTTCTCCTTCTAAATTTAAGTCTATTAATCTCAGAAAACTGTTTACCAAATCATAAATCCACAATTTCAATTTTACTGGTATTACTCAATATTAAATTATTTCATGAGAATTTTAATGATTAGGTGCACAGTCTGCACAAAAGCCATTGCCACCATCATTCTCTACGTTGATTTTTTTCGCACAATCCGGGCACATGCCGTAAGCATTTGGAATATCATCATAGTCATCTTCAAAACAAGAGCGATAATATCTTTCCTCAAAATCACTAGAAATAATTTCAACGGAGTCAAACTCACTTGAATCTTCAAAATCCAGCAGCATATCCACAGTTCTAACAACGCTGATTGTAACTTCCCCCACTACTCCATGCTGGTAGGCAGGTGAAGTGACAACTTCCTTAGTATCTTCATCTCTTCCCCAATAATCATAAGAATAGCTACTCATTTGCACGTTGTATACCAATTCGTATATAATGTGGAACCTAACATTATAAGAAATTCATTGACTATAATCACTGTTAAGAAGCAAGAAATAGGCTACTTTATACTAAAGTGGCCTACCCATACGTTAGAAAACTGACCCTTAAAGG
>Ga0182745_1004265_pt1 | contig 11942 bp, 10 predicted proteins | sample eDN3rd30CKraftBY_FD_128523 | JGI IMG/M metagenome (GOLD analysis project Ga0182745, IMG submission 128523) | Enriched backyard soil microbial communities from Emeryville, California, USA - eDNA 3rd pass 30_C Kraft BY (version 2) (version 2) | ecosystem: Environmental > Terrestrial > Soil >... | reverse complement strand
CGAGGTTGAACGGTTCCTTCAGACCTGTGAGCAACGCGCCGACGGGGTCTGGTACGAAGGACAACGTGTTCGAGCGGCCTTGCCCGTGCACATTTTCGGCCATGTCATCGATGTCGTCCGACTGTCCGAAATCTGCGCGGCGTACGGCGTCGCCGTGGTCGAAGATGCGGCCGAGAGCCTCGGCGCGTCTCGTGACGGACGTCAGGCGGGCTCGCTGTCCGTCGCCGCGGCGCTCAGCTTCAACGGCAACAAGGTGGTCACCACCGGCGGCGGCGGCGCGATCGTCACCAATGATGAGGCGCTGGCCGTCCGGTTGAAGCACCTTACAACGACAGCCCGGGCAAAGCAGGGCTGGACCTTTTTCCACGACGAGATGGGCTTCAATTACCGAATGCCCAATCTGAACGCCGCCCTTGGGTTCGCGCAGATGGAACAGTTGGATGATTTCATCTGCGCCAAGCGCCGGTTGGCCGACCGGTATGAGGCCTTGTTCCAAGGCTGCGCTGACGTCCAGTTCGTCAAGGAGGCCGCCGGCGTTCGTTCTAATTACTGGCTTCAAGCCATCATGCTGCCCGACCTAACCGCTCGGAACGAAGCTCTGGAGAGCCTTCATGCCGAAGGGATCGAAGCGCGTCCCTGCTGGACCCTTATGGTCGACCTGCCCTATCTAAAGGACTCTCGGCGGTTCGGAAATCTGACTGTCGCACGCGACATCGAGAGCCGCTTGGTCAACATCCCCTCCAGCCCCTCCCTGATGACACCGTCGGTCTAAAACCTGACATTGCCTCAGGACTAGAAGCAGCCTCTGATGGACGGAACCAAACCCCGGTTCCGTCCAGACAATTCAGCTGTAGCGAATGGGCCAGCCTTAGCGAATCGGGAAGGCTCGCAGCAGCAGCAGACTGATCGCGCCCAGGAACAACCCGACCAGAGCCCCGACTAGGATAGCGGACGGCGTGCGAGGCCAGCTTCGACGGCTGGGCTCGCTGGGCGAAGCAACCGTCAGAAGATACTTGTGCTGGCGTGCGTAGTTCGCCTTGGCCAAAGAGACTTCTTTGCGCGCCTCTTCGACGCTCTGGACCGCGAACTCGTGCTCAGCGGAAGCCGTCTCGAACGAGGCCAAAGCCCCCGACACGGCGCTGGCGCTGCCGACCAAACGCGCACGCTGCGCTTCAATCGACCGATCCAATTGGCTCAGCTCGGCGCTCAGCCGCTGCAGGCGGGGGCTGTCAGGGCCACCCAGTTTCTGCATGGCCTCCACCTCGGCCGCGACGCCGACCCTCTGAATCTCCAGTTGCTGGATGACCGATCCGATCATCGTGGCCTCTGCGGCAGGGTCCAGTCGTCCAGTGGCGTTACGCAAGGTCGCCATATTAGTCTGCGCGGCCGCAAGTTTCTGAGCGGCCGTGGCGAGTTCCTGCTCGGCCGTGGTGACGAAGTCCTGCCGGACGCGGGCATTGTATCGGTTGATGAACTCTTCGGAAACTTGCACAACCCCTTGCGCCAGACGCCGGGCCTCGGCCGGGGTCCGTCCGGACGCCTCGATATCCACCACCTGGCGAGTCAGGCTGAAGCGCGCGGATACAACCGAACGATAGAATTTCAGCCTGGCCTCGTTCGAGGGATTACTGGGCAAGGGATGGGCCGGATCCCGACTGCCGTTAGGGAAACTCCGGAAAAGGCCGACCCGCTTGTCCAGAGCGGCCATCGCATCTGGCGTGCGCAGATAGTCCTGTACAAGAGTGCCATCCAGCATGCCCAGAGCGTCCGCAGCGCCAGATCCGCGTCGAAGCAGATTGAATCCTGAGCCACTGCCCTGCGATTCCATGGCGCCGCCCCGCACCACAACCGTGGCCTGAGAAGTAAAGAGCGGCAGCGCGAGCATGACCGAATACAGCAGGCCGACCAGCGCCCCGGCCGCGCCAGTTCCCAAGAGGACGAACCAGACCCGACCATCCCGGGTCTTCTGAAAACGCGAGGCGAAATCGAAACTAGAGGAGAATGTCATCTTCAGCCTGTTCCTCGCGCCGATTGGGCGCTCCGTCCAAGAGATCGCCGGTCGCAACTGCTGTCGCAGCCGTCAGAGCATCCGCGACTGTCTCATAACACACGACCTCGTCGCCCTTTAATAGAACGACGATATCACACCAGTTATCCCAAGGCTCAAATGGAGGCGCTATAGCGATCATGCCGCGCCCCTCGAGACGAGCGTCAAAACGTTCCGTCCATTCCTGATCAAAAATTGGATCTCCGGTGCCGCCGGCGCCATAGGTCAGGTAGACGTCGAAATCCGGCCACAGAACACAAAGGCGTTCCAACCGCGCCCGCTCTTTGGAGGACCAAAGATTAGTGGTGGTCGCCAGCAGGTCAGAACTGAACCAACGCTCAGCGTCCGCCATACAGGCCGAGATGTCTAGGTTGTAGATAGACGCCAGAAAACGGATGAACTCGCGCCCCGTGATCAAACCACGAACCATGCCGCTCTGGCCGATCGGCCACGACGGGCGCCCATCAAGGATCACCGCCCCGCCGGCCGGACGATGCCCGATGACTAGCCGGAGAAAAGCCGCCGTCAACCTCTCATCCTCGGCGAACACCAAAGCGCGTCGACGGCCCAACTTGAAGGATAGATTCTCGAAGATGGGTTCGCGGGTTTCGCGATCCCAAACCTCGACATTGTCCAGGATCAGCATCGCAATGACCCGCAGTCGCAGCCGGTCATCAGTTGCGAACCAGCCTGTCGACCGTGGCCGCAGACGCCCCGACGCCTATCGTCCCCTGGATGGCGGCCAGAACTTTGGTCCATTGAGCGACTGGCGCCTCGGTTACGTAGATCGTGTCGTTCGGCAGTACGGGAAACGCCGTCGCGATGGCGAAGGCGTCCGCGTCGCCCATATTGAGTTGGTAAACTAGGGGACGCTGATCTACGTCGTCCGGCGCGGCCTTCCGGAACACGAACACCCCACGGGGATTGGCCCGTGCGCCGTCAAGACCGCCTACAGCGCTCAGGGCCTCCAGCAAATTCAAGCCAGCCGTCGTGATGTCATTCGAACCGGGCTGACGCACCGATCCTAGGGCCTGGAAGCGAGCCGGAGTCGCCGCAACGACAATCTCCGTGTCGCCGGTCAGGCGCGTGGAGGGGCCGAACGCGATCTGGGCCAGGCTGGTAGTCGTGGTGCCGCTCGCCGTCCTGACAAGAACGGTCGAGCCATACGGGGTCTCCAGCGGAGCCCCGGCCATAGAAACGGCATCCAGGACCGTAACGACATCCTGACCGACTACCCAGCGACCGGGCGTGCGCACCGCGCCCCCCACCGACACGCTGCCCATGTTGCGGCTGGCCACCATCACGGTCGCGTCGGGTCGAACGGTGAAACGGCGGATATTGCTGATGATAGCCTGCCGAACCTCGTCCGCAGACCGCCCCGCAGCGGGTATAGCCCCGGCATAGGGCAAGCGGATTGCTCCGTCGGGTTCGACGATAACGTCCGTAAATTGGGACCCTCGCTGACCCGATGTGGCGAACACGCCCTCGCCGAGCGCTTCGTAGATACCGATGTTCAGACGGTCCCCGACCTCAATCCGATTGGCCGGTGGTCGAGAACTGACACCGCCTGCGCTGATTTCCGGCCGCGCGAAGGGATGCGTCCATGCCGCTGCCGCCGCCAAGGTCAACGGCTCGATCCGAACCGAGCCCTCGCTAGCCGCCGAGGCTATAGCGCCGGTGGACGGTCCATCGGCGGGAATATTCGCACAGGCCGTTGCAAACAACAGGCTGCCCGAAGAGGCGACCAGCGCCATCTTCGAAAATCTCATCGCGCCATCCCTGCTGCGGTAGACGACGAACTGTCGGCGTTTCCGAGGAAACTGTCCAGCGGTCCGCCACGCTAAAAGAGTCCCTGCCGTGCCATGACTGGCAAGACCGTTCAAGGGGGGCGGTGCATTCTTCGCCTCCGAGCGTCAATGAGCCGGCGGCCTGCACTTCAAAACAGCTCAAACGCTGGTTTCACTGTCTTTTCCGCGTCTCGCTGGCTAGGACGACAGTCCACGCCTTGGCTCCGTCCGGACGCGTGACCTTACATGACGAGTTTTATGTCGAACAGCTGACGGAAGGATGGACATGCAGGAACAGATTTGGCTGGTCGGCGCCGGACGCATGGGTCTGTCCTATGCGAAGGTTCTGACAACCCTGGACACGCCATTTGTCGCCGTCGGTCGTGGTGAAGCCTCCGCTATCGCCTTTCAACAGGAAACCGGCGCCGAATGCCGCCCCGGCGGCGTCGCCGCCGCTCTGGAAGCCGCCGACGCGCCGTCCAGCGCCATCGTCGCCATTGACATTCCCGAACTCGGCGCCGTCGCTGAACAATTGATGCAGGCCGGCTGCCGCCACATTCTTCTGGAAAAACCGGGCGGAGTCGACGAGGCGGCCCTCGCTAGAATATCCGCCATGGCCCGAGAAACCAGCACGGACATCCGGGTGGCCTACAATCGCCGCTTCTACGAATCCGTGCGCCAGGCCCGTGCAGGCCTGCAGGAGGATGGCGGGGCTGTGTCCATGACCTTCAGCTTTACCGAGTCATCCGACGCGATCATCAAGATCGGCTATCCGCAGGAGGTGCTCGACAATTGGCTTCTGGCCAACTCCACCCACGTTATCGACACCGCATTCCACCTCGCTGGCGAGCCTCGCGAATGGACGCCGCGCGTCTACGGTTCGCTTTCCTGGCATCCCAGCGCAGCGCGGTTCCAAGGCGGAGGCCTGACGCGCGACGGTGTCATGTTCTCCTATGCCGCCGATTGGGACGCACCGGGCGGATGGGCAGTTGAAATCGCCAGCAGGAAGCGTCGCTTCATTCTGAAGCCGATGGAGCGCCTAGCGGTCCAGCAGCGCGGCTCTTTCGCCGTCGAGTTCTTGGACAGCGCCGACGCCATAGATGGCCATAAGCCCGGCCTGCTGCGCATGACCCGAGCCTTCCTCACCGGCGAAGATGCGGTCGACCTGCCCGACATTCACGAACATCTATCGCGAACGCGCAGCATCTACGCCCCCATGGCAGGCCTGCCCTCGGCCACCTAGAGATCGCGGAAGCGCTTTCGGCGCAGGCTTTCAAAAGAGACGCCCTCCAGGATCTCAACGATCCGGCGGCCCGCCGCGCCGTCCCCCATGGGATTGATCTGATCCCGGATCAGACAGCGAAATTCTGGGCTGACCCCCCGGCGTATAGCTTGGCCGATGGCGGCGGCCTCGGCAGGAACGTCCAGGACGCTGGCTGCGCGCAAACGTCCCTGCTGACGGTCGCCGATGTTCACCGTCGCCACGCGGTGCGCCGGGGCTTCGATAACGCCGCTCGAGGAATTTCCGACCACTGCGGCTGCGGCGGAAAGAGCCCAAGCGTATCGCCGCCGGCCCAACGATTCGACAGCAAAGACACGGCCAGGCGCCGCGGAGACATGGTCCGCAATGGCGCGACGGATCGCCTTGTTGCCCTCGTCCGCGTTCGGCAAGGTGTACAACACCTTAAAGTCTGGCAAGTCGTCCAACGCCTGTCGCAGGGCCGCCATCTGGTCCTCGGGGGCCTGGGCTCCCAAAGTCTCAGGATGGAAGGTGACCAAAAGGAAGGCTGGCGACAGGTCCAGGCCGATCTCGGCGCCGATCTCGGCGATCGAACGCACCCCTTCGGCCATCAGATTGTCTAGCCCCGTCGACCCGACGGTAAACACCCGCTCGGGATCCTCGCCCATTTGAATGATCCGCTGACGATAGGGTTCGGCCGCCGTGAAATGCAGGGCCGCCAGCTTTGTGATCGCATGACGGACCGCATCGTCCACCGCCCCCTCGGTCACATGCCCGCCCTCAATATGCAGGATCGGCAACTGCAAAGCCGTCGCCGCTGCTGCCGCGCCCAACAGCTCGGTGCGGTCGCCTAACAGCAGGACCGCGTCGAGATTCAGGGTCGAGAACGCCTCAACGCAGCCCTTGAGCGCCGCCGCCATCGCCAGCCCGACAGAGAGGGCGTCATCATCCGACTGTTGGATAGGGATGCGAGCGGCGATGGCTTGTCCGTCGTTTTCGATCTCGGCGACCGTCATGCCGTGATCAGGCGACAGATGGGTCCCGCTGACGATCAGGACCGCCTCCAACCGTTCAGACTGACGCAAGGCTGAGAGAATTGGATACAGCAGGCCGTATTCGGCCCGCGTGGCGGTGAACACGCCGATACGCGCCTTGCTCATCGCCGGCTCACATATCCGCCGTCCGGCACGTCGACCGTGGCGACCGCTCCGGCCGCCACCACGGCGTCCGCTCCGATACGGATTCCCTGCAAAACCGTGGCGCCCGCGCCGATATAGGCGCCGACGCCGATCTCCACCCCGCCGCACAGGACCGCACCCGGCGCGACCATCGCATGACGGTCCACCACCGTGTCATGATCCACGCGAGCGCCCGTATTGACAATCGCATTGGCCGCGACGCGCACATTGGGCTGCAGGATCGCTCCGGCGATTACCTGGGCTCCGTCCTCCAGCACCACGTCCGGCGCCATGATGACTCCTCGCCCGATCACCGGAGGAAAATGGAAACCGCGCTCCACGTATTGATCATAGACCCGCCGACGCAGCGCCGTACCCGACGCGCCCTGACGCGGCGTACCGCCCACGCCCAGAGCGGCTTCCACGCCTTTTGGAAAACGATGAAAGGCCGCCTCGTCGTCGCCGATATAGGACAGGTCGGCCAGATCCGGCGCCTCACGTGCAGTTACGCCCAGGCAAAAACGGCCCATGGCCAGTAAACCGTCGAGCACCACGCGCGCGTGCCCGCCGCCGCCGATCAACAGAACAGAACGATTCATGGCAGGATTACTTCATCAACAGCATAAGCGCGCGCGGCCGTTTGGCCGAGCAGGTCGAACATGGCGATCGGGGCCATGCCCCCGCCAGCGCGTTTTACGGTCAGGTTCGCTTCAGTCAGCACCTCGCCCGCCGCGATGTCGCAGGCAGCAACCAGGCATTTGCGCGCGACGGCGATATTGGGAATTTCGGAGGGCTGCGGGCGCTTGACGCCGTCGCCCATTGCCCGACTGATCCGGTCGACACCCTGGACCAGCGCCTGCAGTTCGGACGGCTCAAGAGAAGCCTTGTGATCTGGCCCCTCCATGTCACGGGACAGAGTGAAGTGTTTCTCGATCGCCACCGCCCCTAGAGCCGCTGCGGCCAGGGAGATGTCTATGCCCGGCGTGTGGTCCGAATAGGCCGGCAATACGCCGAAGGCCCGCGCATAGACGTCCATGACCTTAAGATTCACCTCGTCATAGGGGGCCGGATATTCCGTGGTGCACTGCATGACGGTGACACGGCTGAGGGCGTCGCGCGCTTGGACCGAGGCATAAGCCTCGGCAAAGGCCGCGACTGACGGCCGCGCGCTCGGTTCCGCGATCAAACCGAAAGCGATCACCGACAATGCTTCCTCCACCTCCGCCAGCCGGGCCATGCCGGTCGACAGGATCATGGGCAGGCCCAGCCGCGTCAGGGCCAGCAGCATGGGGGCGTTGGTCAGTTCGCCCGAGCCGACCTTGATCCGCTTGACACCGAGGCTGTTCACCAGAAAGCGCGCGGATTCGATGTCGAACGGGGTCGATAGGAACTCGATGCCACGAGCGTCACAGCGGTCGGACAGGATGCGGTGATCCGCCTCCGACAGCTCCAACGCCTGCAGCATCTTCAGCTGAGTGTCGCCCGCGTCAAAGTTGCGCTTCTGATAGGCGGCGGTCGGCGCCTGACGCGTCACCAACTTGGTGGCGTCGAAAGTCTGAAACTTCACGACATCGGCGCCAGCGTCCGCCGCCGCATCGACCAGGGCGATCGCGAGATCCAGATCACCGTTGTGATTGACCCCCGCCTCGGCGATGATCGAGCAGTGTTTCGCGTTCACTTCCGTCACCAGGCGGCCCACCCGCCGTCAACGCAGATGTTCTGGCCCGTCATATAGCTGGAGGCGTCCGAGCACAGCAGGGCGGCGGCACCTTTGATCTCATGCGGCGTGCCTATCCGGTTCAGCGGATTCTTGGCAGCTAGGCGGCCGATGAATTCCGGCGCGGCGGCGATGGTCGAGGGATAGGGGAAGGGGCCTGGGCTAAGACAGTTAGCGCGGATGCCGTCTGGCGACAGGAAACTTGCCAGATAGCGCGTGAATTGCAGCACTCCGGCCTTGGCCGCGCCATAGCTGGGCGGATTGGCGTAAGTCTTGCCGTCATAAAGGCGATAGTCCGGAGCCACATGACCATACATCGAGGCGATGTTGAGGATGACGCCCTTGGTCTCCCTCAGCGCAGGAATGGACGCCTTGACGACCCTGAACACGCCGTTCAACGACATGTCGATGTCGTAGACCCAGTCCGCCTCGTCGATGGTCTCCAGACTATTCTTGGCGCCCGACCAAGCACAGTTCACCAGAATGTTCATCGGCCCTTGGTCAGTAAAAGACTGAATGCAGGCGTTCACCGAGTCGGCGTCCAACATGTCGATCTGCAGCGCACCATGATCCCCTGGATAGCGCGCCTTCAAGTCGTCGATGAAGGCCTGGCACTTCTGCGCGTCGCGGCTGGCCACAACGACAGTCGCGCCCATTTCCGCCAGGACTTCACTGATTTGAGACCCTAGAAGCCCCGCTCCTCCGACAACCAGGGCCCGGCGCCCCTTGAGCGATAGCAGATCCGACAGGGCGGGAGATTGAGAATTCATCTGGTTTCCAATTGACGCTGGGGAAGACGAAGGTGCGAGTTTGCTAAGCCATTCCGGCCCCTTGGCACAAGCTGATGCGGCCACTGAACCGCTTCAACGCCCTCTTCTCTTCCGCCACCCCAGCCAAACTCGGATCATTTTCCGAAACAAGCTCGCAAAAGGGCAAAAGCATGTTCAAATAGCAGCCAATGTCGGGAGGTCGGCTTGGACACCACGCGCTTGCGTAATCTTGTGCTTTCTGCGGTCATGCTCAGCCTGTTCGGGATGCCGCTGAGCGCCTGTGGCGGCGGCGGGGGCGGGGGCGCTGTGACACCTCTTCCTCCACCTCCACCTCCACCTCCACCGCCGCCGCCGCCGCCGCCGCCCGGACCTCCGGCGATCCCCAGCGCGACGTCATCGGAGTATCTGCGCAACTGGGGCGTCGGAGACACTGGGGCCATCAGCGCCTGGCGGCAGGGCGCGACCGGGCGCGGCATGACCGTCGCCGTAGTCGACAGCGGCATCAAGCTGAACCACCAGGACCTGGGCGTGAACATCTCGCCCCTGTCCACCGACATCGTGCCCGGCCGCAACCGACCCGAGGGTGCGGACGACCACGGAACCAGCGTCGCCAGCATCATCGCCGCGCCGTTCAACAACTACGGCACGGTCGGCGTGGCCTTCAACGCCACCATCATGTCGATCCGCGCCGACGTCAGCGACTGCACCGATCCCGACGACAAGATCTGCTTCCGTTCGTCCGACCTGACGCGCTCCCTGGACTACGCCGTGCAGAACGGCGCCCGGATCATCAACCTGTCCCTGGGCGGCGAAGGGCGGCTGGGCTCGCAGTTCGAGGCGGCCCTGCAGCGGGCGGTCAACGCAGGAGTCGTCTTCGCCGTCGCCGCCGGCAATGAGGCCGGCGTCAATCCCGAATGGCCCGGCCGCTACGCCAGCGATCCGCGCTTCGCCGGCTCGATCATCGTCGTCGGCGCCCATGATCGCGCGCGCCAGCTCGGCGACTTCTCCAACAGGGCCGGCGTGTCCCAGAGCGCCTATCTGACCGCGCCGGGCGTCGATGTCGTCTTCAATTGCGAAGGCGACCAGTGCTGGAAGGGCGGAGGCACCTCCTTCGCCTCGCCCGCCGTGGCAGGCGCCCTGGCCCTTTTGCTGGAGGCCTTTCCCAATCTGACCGGTCGTGAAGCGGTGGACATCCTGCTGCGTACCGGAGCGGACCTGGGCGATGCGGGGACGGACATCATCTTCGGACGCGGCGCCCTGGACATAGCCCGCGCCTTCCAGCCGGTGGGCGCAACCGCCTCGCCCATGGCGGCGGGCCAGTCCGTGAATATCGCGGTCGAACCGGGCGTCCATGTCGGCGGCCCGTTCGGCGACGCTCTGAGCCGCACAGGAGCGCTCGGCACCATCGCCTATGACGAGTATGAACGGCTGTTTCGGGTGGACCTCGGCGCCGCCTACGGCCCCGCGCCGCGCCGCAGCTACCAGCCCAGCAACCCAACCCCCATGCAGCAGTCGCAGGTGACGCTCGACACGCCGGGCGGAACGCGGCTGTCGTTGGCCGCCGCCACGCCCGTGGCCACCCCCGAGCCCGTGGCGGCGCGCTACAGCCCTTATGACGCGCCGTGGCTGGGCGACGAGACGCGCGGCGAGGCCCTGTTCAACGTTCAAGCCGGGCGGCTGTCGTTCGCGGCGTGGCAGGGCCAGGGCGGGGCGCGCTCGCCGTTCCGCAGCGGCTCCGGCGACGGCTTCGTGGCCTTGAGCCAGGCGGATCACGCCCTGCGCGGGGCCCTGAATTTCGGCGCCCTGACCTTCAGCGCCGAGAGCGGGTCCGGCGACCGGCGCGCTCCCTTACGTCCGGTCGAGCGAGACGCCTCGACCTACGCCCGCGCCGGGCTTGACTGGCGCGCCGAGAACGGCGGCCTTTCGTTCAGTCTGGGCGCGCTGGACGAGCGGATGGGGCCGCTGGGGGCCTACTTGCCGACGCAGTCGGACTTCGCCCTGCCGTCGCGTACCCGCTTTGCGGCGGTCGGGGCGGATGTAGACCTGGGGCGCGGCTTCACCCTGTCGGGCGAGGCGGGTTTCGGCCGCACCGAACTGGAGGGGCGGTTCCTGCACCTGTCGGCCCCGGCGCTCAGCTCGACCTGGCGGGCGTCGTTGCAATCGGCCTGTCCGACGTGGTCCTTCGCCATGGCGTTAGGCTGCCGCAGCCTGACGTGGGAAGTCTCCCAGCCGCTGCGGATCGAGGACGGGACGTTCAGCGCCTATCTGGCCGACGCGCCGCTGGACTATTTCGATCCGGTGACCTTCTCGGAGCGGCGCTTCTCGGCCGCGCCGTCAGGGCGGCAGATCGACTTCAGCGTCCGCAGCCTGCACGCCCTGCCGGGCGGCTCCTGGCTGCAGCTCGAGGCCGTGGCCAGCCGCGAGGAGCAGCATCGCGCGGGCGCCCCGACCGGCTACGCCCTGCTGGGCAGTTGGCGGCGGGGGTTCTGAGCACACATCTCCCGCTCATCCCGGCGGACGCCGGGATCCAGTGAGAACGACGCGCATCCGTCTTCAAGGTTCTTAGAGTCGCCAAGCTCAAAACGAAGCGCTTGAGGCCAAAGCACTGGATCCCGGCGTCCGCCGGGATGAGCGGGTTATAGGGTGCAAGCAAAAAGGCCGGCGATCGCTCGCCGGCCTTTCCTGTTTCAGCCTGTGGCGTCGTGCTTATGCGCGCTCGACGCACATCGCCACGCCCATGCCGCCGCCGATGCACAGGGTCGCCAGACCCTTCTTGGCGCCCGAGCGCTTCATCTCGTGCAGCAGAGTGGTCAGGATGCGCGCGCCCGAAGCGCCGACCGGGTGGCCGATGGCGATGGCGCCGCCGTTGACGTTGACCTTGGCCGGGTCGAGGCCCAGCTCCTTGACCACGCACAGCGACTGGGCGGCGAAGGCCTCGTTGGATTCGATCAGGTCCAGATCGGCGACGGTCCAGCCCGCCTTCTCCAGCGCCTTCCTGGACGCCGGGATCGGGCCGGTGCCCATGATGGCCGGGTCGACGCCCGCGGTGGCCCACGACGCGATGCGGGCCAGCGGCTCAAGCCCGCGCGCCTTGGCTTCATCGGCCGACATCAGCACAAGGGCGGCGGCGCCGTCGTTGATGCCCGAGGCGTGGCCGCCGTCACCGTGCCGTCCTTAACGAAGGCGGGCTTCAGCTTCTCCAT
>Ga0182745_1004264_pt1 | contig 11946 bp, 10 predicted proteins | sample eDN3rd30CKraftBY_FD_128523 | JGI IMG/M metagenome (GOLD analysis project Ga0182745, IMG submission 128523) | Enriched backyard soil microbial communities from Emeryville, California, USA - eDNA 3rd pass 30_C Kraft BY (version 2) (version 2) | ecosystem: Environmental > Terrestrial > Soil >... | reverse complement strand
GAACGGTCGCGGTGCAAACGTGCTGAGGGTCGCGCCCTTTGCCGTTCTCGGAATACGGGAAATTATAGCGCAAGGTCGCGATACCGACCTCGGCGAGCCGCTCCGCGATCGTCTGGAGTGTGGTGTGACGCATGTTCGTGCTGGCCCCGTGACCAAGGACGAGCAGGTGCGACGCGTTCTCGGGGCGAACGAGCAAGGCGGAGACCTCGCCCTTCTCGGGCGTGGCCAGAAACGTCCACGCATGCGGTGCTTCGTCGGGCATGTCTCTGACTCGGGATCCTAAGGTTAATCGGCATGAGGTTGGCCAGAAACGTCAACGTTTCAAACGTATTGTGGTGTATTGATTTCTTGCTCGTTATTGGGTTCCCCTTACCACTTCCCCTGGCTGATCCGAAAGACATGACCATCAGGGTGTCGGATATGCATCTCGCGCACATGCCAGGGCATGTTGGTTGGGGGGAAGGCCACGTCGAGCCCTTGCGCCACGCAATGCTGGTGCAGCCCGTCCAGGTCGTCGACCCAGACCGTCATCCAGACTCCCTTGTCAGCCGTCTCGCTTCCCCCCTCACCGAAGGTGGCCCGCACGTCCCCCTTGCCTCGGCTTCCTTGGCCATCCTGGCAGAGGAAAATCTCGCATTCCCCGGAGCCTACTGACCCAAAGGTCGGAGGGTCACCCCAATCCCAGCACCTTTTCCACCCCAGTCGCTCGAACCAGGTGAAGCTCTCCTCCAGGTTGGAGACATTCAGTATCGGCGTTATCGCTTTGGCAAGCATGGCCAATCTCCTCACGAGCAAATTGAGCAAACAAGGTGACGCGAAGATGTACGAGTTCAACCGAATGTTTGGTGAATTATAGACTTATAACTATAACGCGTTCGTGGATGAATTCAGGTTGGATGTGGTGGAAGGAGTAGCAAGAGCGATTGGCCTGGTGAAGGCGGACGAGAAAGCCTTTGTAAGTCAATACGAGGTCCGCCTGTTGCGCATCCGGCATGGTAAAAGCGAAGTCTTGATCGAAAACCTGTGTGGAGGAGGCCGCCCGCGAGACGAAATCGACAAGCATGCTTGCTTGTGTGAGGAATCAATGGTTGATTTCTGTTCTTTGCGACGAGTTTACCTTCTCGACATGATGTGGCTCCTCTTGTGGATTCAACGGTCAAGACTCAATAGATTGGTGGAAGCCGTGTTCTCTATTGTTGTTTATTGTACCAATCGAGCATGCGCTGAATGTTTTTCAGGTGCTCGAGGTCGAGGCGATGTTCAGACATCGCCCGCTCATGGGTCCCTTCGGTTTTCCTCAAGACCAATACGTAGGGGCGGCCCCGACGCTCCGTAACGTGGGTGGTGTCGAGCATGTTCCCTTCGATTATTGCATGCAAATGTCTGCGTCGGTCTGTCGCGAGTGGGAAGCGGAGCGTCTCGGTGTTCGGATCTTTGAGGAACCGGCTGAGCTTCTGGCAGTCCTCGCACTTGCACCCCGTGGCATACTTCCGGCGCCAGTCGGACGGCTTTTTCGGAGGACGAGCCGCGCGGGCTTCCAGTTCCGACAGGACCGCCTTGAGCCAGCGCGACAAGGGCGGACAGGAGCTCTGAACATTTTTTTGAAGCCACGATTGCAGTTGCAGGAGTGCGGGAATCTGCGAGTGTGTAAAGTCGAACTCCTTCGGGTGGTCAAGGAGACGCGAGACCAAACGGTCGAATAGTTCCATCTGATTCGTTTTGACAAATGACTTGACCAGCAGCGCGATCAGATCGGGGAGAGGGACGGAGCTTGCCTGCCAACTCATCTTCGCGCGGTTTGGGCTCCAGCGTTCCACGGCCGACATGAGCTCTTGCCCAAGCTCGGCGCAAAGCTGATCGCGATCGGGAGACTTTCCCTTGAGAAGGGACCAATCGGCCAGTAGTTGCGCGTGGCGTTGTACCGTCTCATTCGAAGTGCCTTTGAATAACCTCAGGAGTTCATCCTTGAATGTCTTCCAGCCATGTTCTTTACAGACAACGCCTAGCGTTTTCCCGGGGTCGACCGACGCATCCTTGGCGAGAACGCCAGGAAACCAATCGCGGATCAAGGATAGGTCGCCCAGCTTATTGAGCATTTCAAGTAGAACGTTCCGGCGAGCCGAATCCTGGGATCTGTCGGAAGTCGATTGGGAAGATTCTTTCTCCTCACTGATGTGGAAATCAACGTCAGCAAATCTGTATGTTTTGGAGTTATTGTTTTTAGGCCAGTTTGCAATGATTCGACGTGCGAATTCGAGGCAACCTTGCAGGAGTTCAGGGCGTTCTTGCTTTCCGGACGCGGCCCATTGCTTGACCATTCCCTCGAGCCCGGCCACCGCGGATGCCATGCCAGCTTCGCGGAGGATATCGAAGCGGAGTACGGACGGCCAAAGCAGAATCGCGGCTCGATGATACCAGCGCTCCAGCGTCATCCCCTCGTTGCCGGTGTAGCCTTCAAACTCTTGTCGGTCCGGTACTCCGTCGTTCAAGGGACTCTCCGACACAATTCCGGACTCGATGAGGGGAATCTGTCCGAACTCGAAAGCATTGCCATGGACGTCGCTAAAGACCGTCGCGATCAAGCTTTGATCAAACACTTCCTCCATCTCATATTCGCTTTCGCTGTCACCGTAACCATCCTCGAATTCTTCGTCCTCATCGTCGTAATCGTCGTATCGCCTTTGATACCGGTCGTATCCATGGAAGTCGATGCTAGATGGGTCCGCCTCGCCGCTCTCCCAGCAAACGACCAGCGCCAGGTATGCGTCGCAGGCAGTCTGTTGCGCGACGGAGAAGAGGACGTCGGCCCTTGTTCGATCGAGCCCTTTCAAGGCGTCGTGGGACAGACCGGCCGGGGTGTACTCGTGATCGAGCAGCACGGCCAGCTTGGTGGGCATTGATTGATCTTCGTCGGGGTTGAGGATTCCCTCGAGGCCTCGAAGCTCCTCGGCCCATGGTTTCAGGACGCGAGCCAAGGATGCGATGTGTTGGCTGTGACTGGGGGCCGAGAGATTTTTCTTCGACTTCGGCTTTGCCAGGGTGAGGTTGTAAACGAGGGCAAGGCGAAACCCACTGGTGACTGCCCGGACTTCGTGTTCGCAATCGGCATAGAAGGCTGCGTACTGTGTTTTGAACGAGCTTTCCGGACCAAAGTCGACCACGATTTCTTGCCCGTCATGACGGACAATGAGCTCACCCCCTTTATGGGCTGATGGCAAGGCAATGACCATCGTTGCCACCATGCGGTCGAGCTTTTCCCCATCGCGATGAGGCTGAAAGAAGCTCCCCGGCTCGTACAGCAGGAGTTTGTAGAGGTGCGCGTTGAGCTTCTGTGTCTTCAGCCCCAGTTCGGACTGCACGACGCGGACGCTCTGCTCCACGACACCCGCCCAGTCTGGGTTGGTGAGCGCGACCTGCTCGGCGTCGATCTCCCAGACGCGTCGGACGTTCATATCGAACAGGGTTTGGGTCCCATTTCCGTAAGGGGCCAGGTGAGCTAGCTTCTTGAGCACGTTGGCCTGCTTTTTCGCGAGGGGTAGAGCCACGGCCCCCGCGCCGGCTACTTCCAGGCCGGGAAGTATCGGCGGCAAGATGCCATTCGTGCAGAACGTTCCTGGACGATCGATGCTCCGCAACGCCTCAAGGAGCTGTTTCCGCACTGGAACGGCCATGATTTCATTCCTGCCGTGAGCTTTATGGGATCTGCCTAGGGGGTGGCGACAGGCGTCGAGTCCTTTCGCCGAACACTCAATCCCGCCGTAACGCATCGCCTGGAGTCGATCCTTTCCATCGTATCCAAGGTCTTCCGTTATTCCAGGGCATCAACTGGAAAACGTGTCTCGTGGTATTGGACAACTCTTACGACAATCTGCCTGAGGACTCTCTCCGGCGGCCCAACGGGTTAGTTAGAGGAATTCGATCCGTTCGTTTCGCCCTCGTTCCTGACGGTCATCTCTCCGAAGACTCCCTGGTGCCAGCCCCAGCGTTCGACATCCTGGTATATGATGACACGTTCTTGAAGCAGTTCGGCCGAATCCAGGCAGAAGCGTTCCAGCATCTCGCGTGTTCCGTGCAGTTCAACATAAATCGGCAAGCGTCCATTCCCCTGTTCGGGTTGGCCGTGCGGATGTTCCCCTTGGGCGATGAAGCTCGGGTCACACTTCTTGACCGTTCCGCGAGGCAGGCCAAATTCTTTCGCCTTACGAAGAATGAGTAGATAAGCGAGTGGATTCGTTAGGGAAGTCTTCCACGTCGTCGGCTTGGTTCGTTCGTTGGATCCGAGGAAGATCCGCAAGCGGCCCAACGGCCGCGGCGCACTGCCAAGGTTATCGAGCCCAGGCGATTCCTTCTCGTTGTGAGAAGGCGAGGAAGATGTCCACGTCTCGTAAGAGCGTCCGCTGAGCATGGCAACCTCAAGCGCACCGCCCCAGGCATCGCGCAGAGACGCTCCCTCCGGCACGTAGACCCAGGCTGCCTTGGGCGTGTCGACCAACTGCGAGAGGTAGATGCCTCGATGGCCCGAGGAAATGTAGCTGACGATACAGGCCAAGGTGAGTGGCACCGCGAGACCCGCGCCGAATAATTCGATCCCCATCAGGATGCACGCCAACGGGGTGTTCGCCGCTCCCGCGAACACGGCAACGAACCCGAGGGCCGCGAACATGGCGGTCGGTTGTCCGGTTACCTTGGCGAAGGCGTAACCCAACGTTGCCCCGATACAAAACAAGGGGGTGACTTCTCCCCCCTTGAAGCCCGTGCCTAACGTGACGGCTGTGAAAAGGATTTTTAACGCGAACGCCCCGAGGACGACTTCCTGAGGACCAAAACGAAAGCTCCGTTCGATCAAGGGCAAGCTGAGTCCGAGATACTCTCGCGTGCCAACCAGTTCGGTCAGGCCGATCACGGCGAGTCCTCCCACGAACGGGCGCAGCCACGGCCGTTTAATCCAGGTCTTCGCCGACTGCTGCACGGCGTGGGTCAACTCGGAGAAGAAAAGGCTGGCGGTGCCGAACAAGAACCCGGCAATGGCCACCATCAGCAGGAGAGCAGGGGTGATCCCAGGCGAGGTGGGGTGATCGTAGAGATGATGGTAAACACCCAGGCCGCGGCAGACCATGTCGCCGATGGCGCTGGCGATGAAACAAGGCACGAGTGCGTCGTAGCGGATCCTGCCGATCGCGAGGACCTCCAGGCCGAAGATCGCCCCGGCGACGGGCGTACCGAAGACCGAACCGAAGCCCCCGCTAATTCCACTCATGAGCAAGATGCGCCGATCTTCCGGCGCGAGGCGAAGAGGTCGGCTAATCAGATTGGTGAGGCTCCCTCCCATCTGGACCGCGGTCCCTTCACGGCCGGCCGACCCACCAAAGAGATGGGTGCCCACCGTGGCCAGGGCGATCAAGGGGGCCATCCGGGTGGGGACATCCCCGTCCGGTTCGTGGATTCGCTCCAGGAGTAAATTATTGCCCGCCTCGGCCTCCTTGCCGAAACGCGTGTAGATCCAACCGATGCCCGCCCCGCCGACGGGAAGAAACCACAAGAGCCAAGGGCTCGTCTCCCGACGCGCCGTCGCCCACTCCAGGGCGATGAGGAACAAGGCAGAGGCGGTTCCCGACAGCAACCCCACGGCGGTGCCAAGAAGGCACCATTTTACGAGTGAACAGGCGAGCACAAATTGTTCGCGATGTTTAATATGCATGATCATGCTCGAAATCGTGATGATCTCGGCATGTCGAAGGCCCGGCAAGTGAAGAGGGATGAGGATTCAGAGTGCCCTCGCTCACCGATCCGCACCGCGCAGAGACCCACGACATGCAGAACCGGTAGGAGTCATCAGCACGACCACCACGGCGGATGGCGGCGGTTTCACAATGGCGGGCGAACCCCATGCCCTGATCGAACGATGTTATCCACTCGATGCCGGGCCAAGCAAGGGATGACCTCCTCGTTGAGCTGGCCAATAGGTCTGCCTATCTGGTTGGACCGGCACGGCAGCCCAACCAGAGAGCCCACCTGGAGAGGGGAGGAAAGGAGAGAAGGGCAACGGAAGCGGCAGGATTCGAACCCGCGGTGAGTTTCCCCACACCCGGTTAGCAACCGAGCTCAATAAGCCTCTCTGACACGCTTCCCGATGGCGGAGGGAAAGGGATTCGAACCCCCAAGTCCTTGCGGACGGCAGTTTTCAAGACTGCTGCCTTACCAGTTAGGCTATCCCTCCGAGCGAGTGTTCTGAGCATTCGTGGAGTCACAAACTCGCCTCTTGGCCGCGGCGCGAGTCAAACGGACGAACGAGCGAGGCCATCACGGTACGAACTGCTCCACTCGAACTGCACGTGATCTGTGCGAGAAGCGTCGAGTTGCCGGAGTCGTGGGGTCTTCATGGAATCGACCGTGACAGAAGATTGGATTGAGCCGACACGCAAGTTACCCCAGGAGACACCCGAGCTTCCACGAAGGTTCACGAGGGCATTCAGCTTTTAGTCTCACGACCATGTAACGAGATGCGAATCTCCTACAAGCCCGAAGCGCAAGCGAGTGAATCGATTTCTATTTCGAACGCGTATCTGTATAGCAAGATAATGTTTTGATGTTACAATATGATGCATATTTGATGGATTAGGTTGTGTAAGCGTGTTATCTACCTGCTTCGCCCAATTGCCCCTTTTTAACCCGACGGTCGCCACGCTCTTGGCGCGCTGACAGGGAGTTGGCCTTTAGGAATTATCGCCTGTACCACCATGCCCAGAAGCAGGCCGCGATGGCGGCGCCGAGCGAGTAATAGACGATGTCCCGGTAATCCGCCACGACACGCGCTCCCATCAGGTCACTCTGTGGGAGTACGACTTCGAAAAACCAGGACCAGACGAACAGGGGGATGATGATTTCGCTGGTCAGTGGTGGGCCGTCACTTTCTCGGAGCCCCACCTTCCGCTGTCCCCACAGCATGATGGGAACCCAGAAGGGAATGCAGATGAGGTCGTTGAGGTGATTGTGAAAGAATCCGCCGCCCCAAAGCGGCTTCAGTAACCACCGGTTGATGAAATAGAGGATGAGACATCCCAGGAACAAGGGATCGCGCAGATACCGGAAGGGCTTCATGGAATGTTAATGACCGTTGGGAACATGAAGCATTGTGATAAAGAACGTGATATACCCGCATGCTAAAAGTGTGATGATGAACCTGATCAGGACGCCGATTATGCCGTTCACGTCGGCTTGAACGTCGCGTAGATGACTTAGGGTCACGAAACATGCGGTCCCAGTGAAAAGCCCCGCCAGCGCACAAGTAAACTTGGAGGGGGCAGTGTTGAGGTTGAACGTGAACTGCCAGAGCGTCGGGCGGAAAGCGCCAATAGAGAAGTCATACCCATCCTCTCGCCTGACGAATTTCCGGGAGTCCAGGTCCTTGTTTAGGCCTTTGCCGCCTGGTTTGCCGTCGAAACCCAGCGATCGGAGTGTATAGCGTTCCCCGTCGGACCAATATTCAAGCGGGTGATTCCAAGGGTCCAGGATTTGGTCCCGGTCATTGTGATCGAAGCAATCGTGGACCGTCCCTTTGAGGTCGACAAGGCGGTGAGGATATCGACCAGACTGTTTGTGGAAACCTTCCAAATGCTGCATAATGTAGGTCATTCTTTGAAAAGCCGCTCTATGCATGTCCTCGTATGGGGACGCGGTATGCATTGCCTGAAACGCAACCACAAAAGACATTCCGGCCATGACCAAGCCAAATGTCGCGGCGGCCAGAACTCGCAGCGCCATTGACCGCGTGACCTTCCGCATCGTTCAAAATGCTCCTGCGGTAACTTGCGATGTTGTAATCAATAAATAGATGGTGAATGTTTTCATGAGATTTGTTGTATCGTTTTAATGAACTGCATATGCTAGTATTGGCATAAGTGTGATGTCTCGGTATTGTTGATGCGTTTGTGGCGTCCCTCCGCATAGAACAGCCAGGTGGTGCGGCTTGGGCAACCTTTTTCCCGTCCGGCATTGGCGGACGCCGAACCGATTAGTGTATGCGTGATTAATTGTTCTTGGTTGCATTTGCCCTTCCTCCCTTTCAGGAGCGGATCCTTGTCTCCGTTCCTCATTTTACATTCGCATCGGTGATGCCCGTTTGGCAACCCTTTACATGAATTGTCTTGACCGCTCGGAGGTGGCCTCAAGGCGCTGGACGCCTCCGCTTGCCAGGGAGGTGAGGACGTGTTGGCGGAATTTGACGGAACGATGTCATTTGGTCAGAAGCTTCTCCCGGGTAGGATCGGTCATCGAAGAGCCTGAGCGGGTGGAGAGCCATGCGAACGTCCCGAGTCCAGAATACCCCAAGGCGGGTTGTCGTGATTGCCTTTCCCGGCGCGAACGTCCTCGACGTCACGGGCCCGTGCGAGGTCTTCAACGCCGCGACAGTCGCGCAGCGGGAGCACGACGCGAATCATGCGGGATACCGGATCGAGGTCTTTTCCCTGAACGATGATTCCTTTATCGAGACATCCTCGGGTGTCGGACTCGTCTCCATGGGGGCCTATCCCCAATGCGAAGGGAAGGTTGATACGCTTCTCATCGCGGGCGGCCCTGGGGTCTGGACCGTGGCTGAGGATGCGGCCTTTTTGGAGTGGCTACGAGTGGCCTCGGTGTCGACGAGGCGACTTGGATCCGTCTGCACCGGTGCGTTCGTGTTGGCCGCCGCTGGTCTGCTCGACGGGCATCGGGCCGCCACCCACTGGCAGTCGTGCGAGCAGCTCGCCCTGGAATATCCGCGGGTCAAGGTCGACTTCGACGCCATCTTCGTCCGGGACGGGGCGGTGTCGACCTCCGCGGGAGTGACGGCCGGGATGGACCTGGCCCTCTCGTTCGTGGAAGAGGATCTCGGCCGAGGCATCGCAATGCAGGTTGCCCGGAAGCTCGTCATGTTCGTCCACCGGCCGGGGGGCCAGTCACAGTTCAGCTCGCTGCTTCGCCTGCAAGCCACCGACCGCGAGCCTCTGCGAGAACTCCAGGCCTGGGTGGCCGAGCATCTTGACGCCGACCTCTCGGTGGAGCGGCTCGCCGCCCGGGCCTGCATGAGCCCCCGAAATTTCGCCCGCGTTTTCCGCCGCGAGGTTGGCCTTCCGCCCGCTCGTTTCGTGGAACGGCTCCGCGTTGAAGCCGCTCGCCGGAGGCTGGAGGAGTCGAAGGCGGCGCTGGGGCGGGTTGCGATGGAGTGCGGCTTCGGAAACGCCGACGCGATGCGCCGGTCGTTCCTGAAAGAGTTGGGCGTGCCTCCCAGCGACTATCGCGAACGATTCCACCGCGCACCCGATTGACGTTGAGTGAATTAAAGGCCTGGAAATGATTTGAGTTTTCAGTGTTACGGAAATGTTAGAGGACATGACATGAGAACACGAAGAAGATTCCTTCAGCACACACTTGTGGCCGGGGGGACACTCAGTCTGACCGGCGCGAGCAGCCACTCCGCAACGGAAACCACTCCTCCGCGGGCCGACGACGGCGAGACCAGCATGAACATCGGCTTCATCATCTTCCCACGCATGGACCAGATTGATTTCACCGGCCCGTTCGAGGTGCTCTCGCGTATCCCGGGGGCCGCCGTCCACGTCCTGTGGAAGGAGAAGGTCCCGGTCCGGGACATCCAGGGGCTCATCCTTACCCCCGAACGGACCTTCTCGGAAGACCTTCCGCTCGACGTGCTGGTGGTGCCGGGCGGCCCTGGACAGGAGGAGCTGATGGAGGACGAGGCGGTCCTCTCATTCATCCGAGACAAGGCGGCCAAGGCGAGATATGTTTATTCCGTCTGCACGGGCGCCTTGATCTGCGGGGCGGCCGGGCTACTGAAGGGGGTGAGGTCGACAACGCATTGGGCCTCGTTCGATCTCCTGAAATATTTCGGAGCGATCCCCGTCGACGAACGCGTGGTGCTGGATGGCAAGCACCTGAGCGCGGCGGGGGTGACCGCTGGGATCGACGGGGCCCTGAAGCTGGCGGCACTCCTCCGGGGTGACCGCGTCGCGCAGGGGATTCAACTCGGGATCGAGTACGCGCCAGAACCCCCATTCCATAGCGGCACCCCGAAGACCGCTCCCCCCGACGTCCTGAAATCCGCCCGAGCCGCGGTCCAGCCCCTCACAAAGGCGAGGGAAGCGACGGCGAAGCGAATCGCGGCGAAGCTGGGAGTCGAGATCAACGACTGACGCGATCGCCCCACCAAGACAGAGCCGGTCTTACCCTTCGAGTCGATCGCCTCACCGCGTGAATCGCGATCCTCGTCGGGTTACTGATCCTGTGGGGCATCCGGACTGATTGAGGTAACATATTAAAGAAGGGAACAAAAGATAGGCAATGCAACCTTGAATTAAAGAATTTAACAGCAGGCACTTTCTAAGAACATGGGTGATGGCATGCGTGCGGTGGCTTGTCTGTCCTTTTTTCTTTTCCTCAGGCGGCGAATTGCGCTTCGGGTGTTTCTTTCAGCAAGAGCGTGGCAGATGCTAAGCTGGCAGAGACGGTGATCGATTCGGCTTTTATTTGCAGTCAGACGACCCACCTCAAACCGAAGACAGCGACTTGCAACACTTGTGCCGGTTTAGTCGAACTGACAAGCACGATTTATCATGAATGCGTCCACCAAGGGCAGTGCGCTATCACTAGTACCGAGAATAGTCGAGAGCGAGATGCATATTGCGATGAAGCGGCATTCGATCGCATGAAATTACGTGGGCAGTGCCAAGCGGGCCTGTGCGGCAAGAGTCCTGCGCAGGTCAATCAATGTCTGATGGAGGTTCATGGCAAAAGGAACGAGAGTATACAAGAGTGTAGAGACCGTGGTGGCACTCCAAATTACCGGATTCCATTCAATTGATGAAGAACCAGAAGAAGCTTTATCAAAGAGTGATTGACCGTGTTTTATCCCGTTGGGATAAGGATTTCCCCGGTGATGGGATGGGACATCTCCACACGAATGAGGCGAGTCTTCTCCACAGCGGCGTCCCTCAACTCCACATCATTTTTGAACTATCAATGGAATGACCAATCCGAGAATGAAACCCATGATTCCAGTTATGATTAACATGCCTAACATGCTGAATCCAGCTCCGTGTAGCAAGCAGATCAAAAAAACACCTAAGCAAATGGGCAACGTGGAGGCCCGCCAGACCAATGCAATCGCAATCGCCGCTGTCAGAATCATGAGCGCCGCAATGGAGAATTGTGGCCGGCCAGGCTGATGTCGGAATAGCATGTTCATTTTTGTAGACGACTCGACCGGAGCGTTCGTCAAACGCCCCCCTGGCGGTCGTTGACGATGCAGGGAGGTGCCGCCCTCTGGTTTTTGGCAGAGGCTTATCCAAGATAGGAGAAGCCAAACAAAAAAGGCACTTGCGGATGTTCCGCAAATGCCTGATGTATTCGATGCTTATGTTTTCTGGTTTGATTTTTAGAAAACTGGGGATCTAGGATTCGAACCTAGACTAACTGCTCCAGAGGCAGTCGTGCTACCGTTACACCAATCCCCAATATCGTGGGTTGTCTGGAGGAGGTTTCCAATGACGAACCCTGATGGTTAGGGTATCTTACGGGCTTCGCTGAGTTCTTGCAAGAGGGTGATGGGGGGAGCCGGTGTTTTTTTGAGGGAGAACGGTTTGATGAGGGGCTGGTGATGGGGGCAAAAGGGTTGGAAGCTTAGGAGTTAGGTCGTGAACTCGAGAGGCTGGCGAATTTGGATTCCGATGAGATAGAGTCCATATAACATCAAGGGGTGGGTTAGGCGTCGAGCCGGGCGCGGAGGGCGGCGGCGGTTTTGCGGGGACTGGGGGCGCGGGTGATGGCGGAGCTGACGGCGATGCGACGGGCTCCGGCGTCGAGGACGTCGTCCAGGTTGGACTCGTCGATGCCGCCGATGGCGTACCAGGGGAGGGTGGTGGTCTCGGCGGCCTGGCGGACGAACGCGAG
>Ga0182745_1004263_pt1 | contig 11947 bp, 11 predicted proteins | sample eDN3rd30CKraftBY_FD_128523 | JGI IMG/M metagenome (GOLD analysis project Ga0182745, IMG submission 128523) | Enriched backyard soil microbial communities from Emeryville, California, USA - eDNA 3rd pass 30_C Kraft BY (version 2) (version 2) | ecosystem: Environmental > Terrestrial > Soil >... | reverse complement strand
TCCGGTTCGATGAGCGGGGTGTGGAACCGGAGCATGGCCGGATATTGAGACACCGGCATATCGAAAGAGCCGGAAACAGATTTATGCCGAGCCTTCGCCACCGCGCCACACCTCGACTCTACTATTTGAAAAATGCAATCTGTTTTGTATTTGAATTGTCAGATATGTATTTTTATTGGTTATCTGTGATTTAGAAGCCGACACTTTCGTCTGACTCGTAGGGTGTGTCAAGCGTCAGCGCAGACGCACCAACCTTGCAGGCTGAAGTGCGCCGTTCTCGTGCTCTTGATCACGGTTACAGGTGGCCGTGCGCGCGACCAGCTCAACGTGGCTGGTGCGTCTGCGCTGACGCTTGACACACCCTACGGATACTTCGGGTAATCGAGGGCCGATGGGCGCTGGGCCTGCAACGGGAACGCCAAAGCGCGGCTTCCTTGCTACAGTCTCGAAAAAGAAGAAAGTTGCAACCTTTCCACTCTCGCCCGGCACTCCTGAGTCTGTTGGGAAGCAATCGATTCGAGACCAATGGGGATTCGCCACGCAAATGACAACGGACAACGAGCTTGCCGATCAGTTGCGCCGGTTGGACCCGTCGGCTTTCGAGGAGTTCTTCAAGCGGTTTGAGCAGCCGGTGTTCCGTTTCTTCTATTGCAGCCATCGCGACCATCACCTGGCGCAAGAACAGACGGCCGAAACCTTTCTTCAACTGGTGCGGGCGTTCCCCCGGTTTCGGGGTGACGATCGCCAGTTGCGACCGTTCGTGTTCGCGGTGGTCCGACACGTTCAAATGCGACGGTGGCGAGAGTCCACGGTTCAACCTCCCATGCAGACCTTGAACCACGAACCCTCTGACCTCAGCCTCTCCCCCGAGCGAGTTGTCAGCGAGCAGGAGCGTCGAGATCGAATCCTCGGCGCGATGGGCCGCCTCAAGGAGCCTCTGCGCTCCGTACTTTTGCTCAGGTTCGTTGAAGGGCTTTTGATCACCGAGATTGGAGAGGTCCTGAAATTGCCGGTTGGAACCGTGAAGAGCCATCTCCATCGAGGACGGCAGATCCTGCACGAGGTGCTTGATGAAGAGGAGTGTGAGAAATGATGAGTGAACATCCAGAGAACCTCCAGCCTGAGGAGGATCGGGAATTAGAAGATCTCTTCAGGCCGCTGCGAGACATTCAGGTTCCTCCAGAAGCCCGCGGGCAGATTCGGCGGCTTGCGCTGGCTGAGCTCGAGCGGCGGAACTCACCGACTCGACCGGGAAGAATCCCCTGGTGGCGGCAGACCGTGGCGATCCCCACGCCGATCGTTGCCGCGGCCCTTCTACTGATCGCGGCGCTGGGAATTCGCACTTCGAGCGATCGAGGTGGTGCATCGCCTGAGAAGCAGGGAGTGCGTTCGATCCCAACTCAGGTGACCGTCGAGGCGCAACCGCGAATCGTCGAGACGTCTCCCATCCTGGCTCCATCACGATTTGAACGTCGGCAGGACCAGGTTTATGTGTGTGGTGTCGGCCTTCTCACGTCCCAGTCCATTTCCTACTTGCGAGAGGATGTCCAATGAGATTCACGCACTCCCTTTTTGGTCCAATCGTCCTCGTGCTCTTGAGCATCGGCATGGTAAGGGCCCTGGCGCAGCAGGCGAAACATCCAGGCCAAGATTACTGTGTGGATGTGTCGGTCACGTCCATGAATCCCGATGTGGGGCTGACGACTTTCAAGGACTGGGGGAAGCTCAGTGGAATGAAAGGATCGACGCTCGGAACGGGTGTTCGTAACGACTCGCTGGATTTCAAAATCAATATTCAAGTCGCATCGCAACAGGGCCGTTTCGTGGCGTTCGTCTCCGTGGTTCCTAATGAGAAAGATAAAAAGACGAAAGCAAGTCAGCAGAAATTTGATCTCACTGATTTGCGAGCAAAATCTTATGAAGTCGCCCGTGACGACGAGGGCCGGGTTTATCAAATCTCTCTCGTGCCGCGGATTGTCACTTATCCTTTGCCAAGGACTTTCGATCCACGAGCGTTTCATCTGGAAGAAATGAACTTTTCCAACTCGCCGGTTATCTTGAACGACAAGGAGTTTCTCGGAACCGTCGGGATGGGCGGGGCCGCCGTGGCTTCAATTCAAATGCCTGGCGTTGGTGATGTCGAATTCTCGCTCTTGCACTTGAAGGACGCTCAACCTCAAGGGCAGCTTGAGAAGGGTGTTTTGACGATTCATCATGAAAAACAGGTGCTGGTGATTAGCAATGTGACGAACGGGGATCGTCACCAAATTCTTGAGGGAGGCCCATTCCAGGTATGGGTACGGTGGAAGTCAGCGGCGTCCCTTGAGGATCAGCGCCGATCTCTTCTCGAGTCGATCGCTGAAATGAAGAAGAAGGCGGCCAGCGGGAAGTCGACGCTCTCCGATGATGTTCTCCAGCGGATCCAGGAACTCGACCCAGAGAATCTTCCTCGGTTTATAACGAGCGGAGCGCGGAGCCCCAATCCGGGCGAAGTCGTCCCGGCTCAAGATTGACGCGGGACTGGGCCTCCGCCCAGGAGCGATGGCTCGCCCCTTCTTCACACGATCTCGCGGGCGGGCACGTCGTACCCAAGCGGAGAGACGCGTTTAAAGTGGGAGAGTGCCGAGCAAAGGTTTGAGGGGAGAGACACTGGTCAACGATGAATCGAGGGTGCATGCTCGGTCACGTGGGAGGAACGCGATTTCGATGGCGAAGTCTGTGATGACATGGGTCCTGGAGCGGGATGTCTTCGTTGGCGGCGGCGTGATTCACGCCGCCGCTTTGGCCGCTGGACATCGCGTGATCGATTGGTCGGACCGCTGGTTGACTGACATGAGCTACCCCCGGCTCACGGGGGCCGTGCTGTTTCACGGAAGCCTTGGAAATGCCGACCGGATTGTCCGAGAGGTCGCTTGGATGCCGGGAGCCTATTGCCAGACCTCGCGGTTCCATTGTTCCGCGTGGTATCCCGCCGCTGCGCAGTGGCTTCTCCACGAACAATGGGAGATCCATCCCGCCTCATTTTTCGTCGAGAACGCTGATGCCATCCTCGATCGGCTCGGAGCGGTTGATCGGGTGTTCGTACGGCCGGATAGTCCGTTGAAGCCCTTCTCTGGGCGCCTGGTTCGTCGTGGTCAGATCAGTCTCTCCACCTTGGATTACGGTTTTTACCACGACGATGCCGAACTCCCCGTCGTGATCGCTCCCATGAGGCAGGTTTTGAGAGAGTGGCGCTACGTTGTTGTCGGTCGGGAGGTCATCGCGGGGAGTGGATACGTTGCTGAGGGGCGATCAGCCACCTTGGACGATCCTAAGGGTCCGGCCTGGCGATTTGCCGCCGAGGTCGCCGCGAATCTCACGCCCCCCGACCCCGTCTACATCCTCGATGTGTGCGAGTCGGATAAGGGGCTACGACTGATCGAGCTCAATCCCTTCAGCGGTGCCGACCTTTATGCGTGCAACGGCCACGAGATCGTGCGACACGTCAGCGAGGTTGCCTTGAAGTCGGTCTAGACTCGAGCGTTGAGCCAACGTACATAATACTTTCGAAGGAATAAATTTAACAAGATTTTATTGGTAATAAAAGTAATACTTTGAGTAAGAGCGATTCTTGTAAGGCCTGTCGATCTTGTGAGAAAGATCGACAGGCCTTACAAGAATCGCTCCCTTGAATCGTATTGCCCGTGGCGTTGCTGAGACACGCTCAAATGGGCAAGGGGTCAGGTACCTGGACTTTGGGCAAGCTGGAAGAGTTTACTCACCGCCTTGCCTCGGGTAAGGGAGGGGCCCAGGGGGCCTATCTCCGCCTTGGCCCTGGCGCGTTGGGATTCGGGGAGGAGGTTGACCCATCGATCCAGGAGAGCTTGGTCGAGTACCTTGTCCGGCTGGAACTGATGATGAGGGTACTTCTCGTAATACTGGCTCTCGATGTTTTTACCACGCTCGCCATACTGCTTCGCGGTGATCTCGGTGACGAGGCCGTGCAGACCGCCCAGCGAGCCGAGCCACTGCACGGCCTGGAATCGATCGGAGTTTGGAGAGATGTCAGAGACATACAGGGTCGCGGCCCCTTCCTGGTGAAGCGCGGTCTGAATGCGAGCGACCGGTATCTCCGCCAAGGGAGTTGTGTCGGCCAGGGCAAGTCGAGCCGCGACCCCGGAGGCATGGCCCAGCGACATCCAGATGGGTTCCAGGCGCAATGCGCAGAAGCCGACGTGAGAGCTCGAGCAAGCGACCGGCACGAGTAAGTTGTCAACGTCGAGCGGGAGTATGACCCCATAAGGGATCTGGTAAGGAGCCACCCGCTTGTAGAATTCGCCGGTATGTTCCCCGCCAAAACGCGGGCCTGCGTGGGCGGTCCCATGGCAGTTCGGCCCGTAATCTCCCATGGCGATTGCGTCGGCCTGAAACCGCGAGCGGCTGTCGCCGCCTGGGGCTGCCTCGGTGTGACGTTCCGTGAAGACCGTTCGCCCGACCATCCTGCGTGCCTCTCGCACGTAGAGTTGCCAGGGAAGGTGCTCGTTATCGGTGAACTCGTCGCGGCACAAGCCCCAGCGGCTCGCCTCGGCCCGAATCGAGTCGGGAACCGCCTCATCATGTTGGAGGAACCAGACGAGCCCGAGGGTATCGTTGAGGTGGCCTGAGAAGACCCGAGCCCGGGCTGCCGCGTCCCCTTCGGGCCACTCGAGGTTCTGGCCAGGAAGCGAGAGCCGGATGATTCCTCGAGAGACATCGTTGATGTCGAACTTGCCATTCGGCAGCCCTGGCGTGTGGGCCTTGAAGACGCAATGCGTCGGGTAACCGAACGCGGTCTTGATCCCCCCTTTTTCGAGCAAGGGGATCACCGGGAGATAATCCTCGCGCCGATATCCTTCGGGCTGAGAGACTTCCACACGGAGTGCGGGGTCCTGGGTCATGATCAGGCGGAAATTATAGGCCTGGACCTGCGCATCGGCCTTGGGCGGGGCGAGGGACTCGTCGTACTCTGACCGCGCTTCCCGGCCGACTCGGAAATGGACCCCCGCCTGGGCCATCAGATCTCCTTCATAGGTCCCATCGATGAAGATGGAGGCCTTGTAGGCGATGGGTTCCTCGGCGGTTTTACTCTTGAAGACGGCCTCGATGATTTTCTTGGGCGAGACAGCGTTCGCCTCGGCCTGAGTTTTGACCTCGGAGAGCGTCATCCCCTTCTGGACAGAGAGGTTCGGCCGCTCGGCGAGCATGGCGTCGAACACGCGTTCATTGATATGAGGTTCGCCGTGCGATCCGCGTCGAGACGCTTTCACCTGGGCTGAGTCCGCGCCATACCGATGGCGATAGTCGGCTTCAACCCGCTCGGCGAACTTCAGAAAGGTTCCGTTCACGCCTTCAAATGTGCGGAAGTCGGTATGGGAAAGTCCGCTGGTCATCAGGCCTCCGACGTGGGCGGTCGGCTCGATGAGCACAACCTTCGCCCCAGCCTGGCTCGCGGCCAGCGCGGCGGCGATTCCGCCGGGGGTGCCACCATACACGAGCACGTCGACCGGTCGAGCCGGGGGAGCGGCCCACGCTGAAGGCTGGGGACTTCCCACGCCGATCACCAGGAAGCCGGTCGCGAGACCAGTCAGGAGCAAGCTCGCCCATCGCATGGAATACCCTCATCTCTATAAAGAGTCGATTTGAGACACCTTTGAAGACTTTCGTGCGAGCTCAACTTGATCGACCGCGGGATGGCTCAGTTCCTGGTGAGATCGTGGCCTTTGAGAATGGCTTTGCTTTCGCCACGGTTCAACCGAATCCTCGCTCGTGCTGCCTAGATGTCTGGCATTTGTAAGGATTGCCGCCTAATCCACTGGCATCGCTGCTTGGGCCTCGGCTTGTTCACGGTTCTTCGTGCGTGGCCATCGCCGTGTCGCCGAAAAGTAGTACTGCTCCTAAGGGCTTTCTGAGAAGGAGTTTGTGTTGGATTTTTGGCGGTCGAACGATGTTTTCATCGATTTTGAACTCGTTGGTGACGCGTTTGGCGACTCATTTGCGAAGCAATGGAAGCGGCGACATCCTGAGCATCTCTACCACAGGCACCACGGAATTTCAGCGATCTTCTTTGTTTTCGAGCATGGGTTATCCCAATGGCCTGCACGCCGCTCACATCCCCTGACCTCGAACTCCTCCAGCGCATGACGAGCCGTCTTGCCGACGCGGATCTGACGCTCGACGAGGCGAGCGCATTGTTGCCGTTGGTTCAAAGTCTCGTCGAGCAACTCCATGCGGGAGCCTCCGTTCCCTCGGGAATGGGGCCTTCTCGCCCCCGAGGTTCGGGGCTCGCGGGCTCGCGGGCTGAGCGTTCCAATTGGCCGTGCTCGGCAATCGCTTGATCGCGGGGCGTCTAGGGTTTCTGGATGCCTGCTCCGCATGCGCAAGTGCATCAAAACACAACGCCCGTTCTCGCTCACCGAGCGAGAACGGGCGTGTTCTTGAGTGAGTGTCTCATTGAAGTGGGGTAGGACTGTTGAAATCCTTTCCAGCCCACCTCCTTGAATGAATGGAACGGGCGGCCAGATGGCTGCCCCCGTCCCATCACACCAGCATTGGCGAGAAATCTGGGCTTCCGACCGGAAGGCCTCGAGTTTGCTCCCGGGCATTGCGCCTCGGGACTCAAAACTCAATACCAGCCTCCAACGCGCGGCCAGGGTCGACTCGGAACCGGGATAAAGACCCGAGGGTAGACCACGGGAGGTCGGTAGTAGGGACGGCGATAATAGGAAGGGTACCCGCCCCAATATCCGCGTCGATGGATGTTCCCATATCCATGACCGCCTCCGTATCGGTATCCGTGGACGTGCCCGTGCCCGTGGCCGTGACCATGGCCCCCTCGTCCGTAAGAATACCCGTGCCCACCGTGCGACCGTCCGCCCACTCCGGCCTGGGCGACCGAACTCAGCCCCGTCATCGCCGCCAGCACGCACACGACACCGCCTAACCGACGCAAAGTTGCTCCGTTCCAGAGGTTCATCAGACACCTGCTTTCTTCGAGGTGTGGCCTCGATTGCGATTGTGTGCGAGCTAGTCTCGCACGGAAACAAACCGAACTCTGCCTGGAAGTGGGCCTGGTCCTTCAGCCGGGCTTCGGAGGTCTCATCTTCCGAGTCGACCGGCGCCCCTTCTCTTTCTTCTATCCGCGAAACCCGGCCAGGGCATGCAACACGCGTGCTTTGCTTTCTACGAGCAAAGAGGGGCCTTGGTTGCTGGGCTTTCGAAGGAACTGAGTTTTTCCGTCGGGATTTGGTGGGAGCGAGCCCCCCTTGATAAGATCGAGAGCTGTCTGGAGGTCAAGGGCTGGCCCGCCTCGCCGCGCAAGGTTTGAGCGGCTCGTGATCTCATTCGAGAGAAGCAATGCGCTCAAAGAGGACTCGACCGATGGTTTTTCTTCCGTTGCAAATCGGCATCTGTGTGCTCGCTCTGGCTGATCCCACCATCACGACCGCGGTCGGGAACGGCCGGCAGGGGCATGGAGGCGACGGAAGCCTTGCAACCGAGGCGACCTTGGACCAACCCTTCGACGTGGCTTTCGACCAGGCGGGGCGCCTCTATCTTTCCGACACCTTCAACCACAGCGTGCGCCGGGTCGACCCAAAGACCGGCACGATCACCACGGTGGCCGGGAATGGGAGCAAAGGTTTCTCGGGGGATGGTGGACCCGCGACGAAGGCTCAGTTGAACGAGCCCTACGGCGTGGTGATCGACGCTCAGGGGAACCTTTACTTCGCGGAACGCATTAACCGCAGGGTAAGACGCGTTGACGGAGCCACCGGAGTCATCACCACCGTGGCGGGCAACGGCACCAAGATCAGCTCTGGGGATGGTGGACCAGGAGCCGAGGCCGGACTCGTTGAGCCCAACGGCGTCGCTCTGAATCCGAAGCAGACCTTGCTCTACATCTCCGACGTGGCGGATCAGCGCATCCGCGTACTGGACCTGGCCACGGGCCGGATCGATACGTTCGCTGGCGACGGGAAACGCCGGTTCGCTGGCGATGGAGGCCCCGCCGCCTCCGCTTCGATCCAGGGGGCGAGGGCCGTCGAGGTCGCCGCCGACGGCACCGTGTTGATCCTGGAACGTGAGGGGAATCGGCTTCGCGCGGTGGATCCCAAGACAGGGGTCATCTCGACGAAGGCGGGGACCGGGGCCAAGGGGTATTCGGGCGACGGCGGCCCGGCGAGCAAGGCGACCTTCAACGGGCCGAAGGAGTTAGCGGTGGATCGCCAGGGGAACATCTTCATCGTGGATACCGAGAATCACGCGATCCGACGCATTGATGCGCGGAGTGGCGTGATCACCACCGTGGCGGGGAGTGGCAAGCGAGGAGGGACCGGGGACCAGGGCCCCGCGACCTCCGCCACGCTTGACCGCCCGCACGGCGTCGCGGTCGATACGCAAGGGGCGATTTACATCGGCGATACCAATAACCATCGGATTCGCAAGGTTGGCTCCTGACCTTGCTCGTACCCGGGGCGGAGGCACCCTTGGTCGGGTCTTAAGGCCTTGGGTGACCTTCGCCAAGGTTCGTTCAATTCGTCGAAAATCAGGACTTTCCGAAGTTGATGCCGATGACGACCAGGTCTGAATTCGTTCGTGAGCCCGAGCCGAAGGTTCCTCCGTTTGCTCCGCACCCGTTGGTCCGAGGGGGCCACCGGCAGACGATCGTGGGCCGCTACCTGCCGGGCCCGAGGGGCCGGCTCGCGTCCTCGAGCCACACCATCGACGTGGATCAAGGGGATCGCCTGGTCCTGCTCGACACCATCCCCAAGCATTGGCGGCGGGGTGAGCCGGCGGCCGTCCTCATTCATGGCCTGGGGGGCTGTGCGCGGGCCCCTTACGTGGTACGCGTGGCGTCGAGGCTGGAACGCCTGGGTGTCCGCGTCGTGCGCATGAACCTGAGAGGGGCCGGGGCCGGTTTTGGTCTGGCACGCGGTATCTACCACGCCGGCCGTACCGAGGATGTCAGACGCGTGGTCGAATGGCTTGCCACCGCGGCGCCCGCGTCTCCGATCGCATTGATCGGGTTCTCACTGGGGGCGAATCTCGCCTTGAAACTGGCCGCCGAGGCCGTCGATGACCCCGTGCCAGGGCTCGACTGCGTCCTCGCCGCCAATCCGCCGATCGACCTCGAGGTCTGCTGTCGGCACATCGAACGGCCCGAAAACCGGATCTACAACCGCAACTTCGTCCGCTTGCTCCTGAAAGAGGTCGACCGACTGCATGCAAGATTTCCTGAACTTCAGCGAATGGATCTCCAGCAAGTCAGAACGTTGTTCGATTTCGATCATTTTTACACCGCCCCACGGAATGGATTTTGCAATGCTAGCGATTATTATGAACGAAGTAGCGCGGGGCCTTTAATCCCCGGGATTCAAATACCGGGGTTGGTCATCCACGCAGAGGATGATCCGTTTATCCCGGTTTCTCCATTTCTTCGGATTGCGTTTCCACCCCAATTGGCATTGGAATTGATCTGTAGCGGGGGGCATCTCGGTTATATCAGCCGGGCCCGTTGGGGTGGTAATCGCCGTTGGCTGGATGCTCGGCTGGCCGCCTGGCTAGCCTGGCATTGGAGCCTGCAAACCCAAACGAGGGCTGGACCCTCGGCCTGATCGGACCTTGATTCCGTACCAATGGAGGCGCGAGCCATGCCTGAAGTTGCAGCGAACAAGTATCGGGCCGCGATTGCCGTACTTCAGGGGGGGCGTGATATCCTGGTTGAGAACCTCGCCGATCAAATACTGGATCAGGGAGAGGAGTTGGTCGAAGGGGGCTATCTTTTCAATGAGCTTCTGGAGACCCAGGGGACTCGGTTGCACTTTCTCTGTTTACTGGTGAGCCAGTTGGAACAGTCGGCCGAGATGCTTGAGGAGACCGAGGCTTTTGAGGAGGCTCCCCTGCCCCCTCCCGCCGCCAAGCCGCCAACCAAAAAACGTGCCAAGGCCAAATCGAAGAAACTTGAGCAGCAAGCGGCGAAGCAACAGGAACCGACCGACGAGGGTTGAGCCCGGCAGCGCTCGTTCGGATTCCAGCGAATCCGACCTCCGGCCAAGAGCCAATCAACGTCTTGGCCGCTTCCCCCTCCTTTGGGTGGGTTCAAGTTGGGCCAGAACGGGCCTGCGCAGTGGGAGTCGGCGGGTCGAGGGGGTCGTGGACAGGCCGGACGGAGGGTTTGGGGCCCGTCGATCTGAGCAGGTCGTGTCTTGCATGGCCCCACGGCACTTCGCCTGGCTGAAAGGTCAGCGAAAAGCCGAGCAAGAGCGCGAGATCGACCAGGCAAGGGATGAGGAAGACGAGAGGGGACCCGCCGGGAAACCAGTCGGTGGTCTCTCCCGCGAGAAGGCTCCCACATAAGACCCCCACTCCCGAGGTCACCACGGTCAGGAGGGCTTGGGCGCCGGCCCGCCGATCAGGGGAAGCTCGGCTATCAATGAAGACCTGGCCTCCCACGACAAAGCAGGCAATCGAAATCCCGTGGAGCGAAATCCCCGCGATCATCACCCAGAGCGGAGGATCGACCACCAGGGATCCGAACCGGACGATGAGTGACCCAATGCCCAGAGCCAGGGTCCACTTGAAGCGAAGCCGCCTGAAGAGCCAGGGGAGTACGGCGAGGGCGGTGATCTCGGGGATCTGGCCGAGCGTCATCACGGTGGGAATCCAGCGCCGAGCGAGTCCGTGAGCCTCGAGATGCGTGGGGAGGACCTGGTAGACGTAAGGGGTGGTCATGCAAACCCCGAACGCCGTGATCAGGTACACGAGCACCCCGGGCTTGGCAAGGACCTCGAAGCCATCACGCAGTTTCGGTCTCCCACGCTGTTCCCCCAGGTTCTTGCCCACGAGCGGCGGGGTATGAGGGAGAGTGAAGCTGTAGAGGACCAGGAGGAGCGACAAGCCGACTCCAATCCAGAATGCCTCGGCGGTCCCAAGCTGGCCTGAAGGGGTCGTCCTGGTAAGCACCATCACGGCCGAGACCAGCCAGCCGACCAGCATCCAGCCCACGGTCCCCCATAACCGGACCTGGCCGAATTCTTCGGTGGGGCGCTCCAGGTTACGCAAGGCGATGGTGGCCCCCACGCTCATTGTGGGGGCCACGACCAACCAGTACGCCAGGAACCAGGTGAACAGGCTCAGGGAACCGCCCGGAACTCCCCAGGCAATCCCGCCCAGCAGCACGCAGCCGAGCATTTGAGCCAGCGCCATGAAGTGCTGAGCCGCCATGAGCTGATCAACCAGCCGACCCACCCCCAACGGAGTCGCGACCGAGCCGATCGCCAAGGTCGCGAAGATCCACCCTCTCCCTCTCCCATCCACCCCCAGGTCGCGGAGATGGACCGCCAGCAAGGGCCAGAACGCCCCTTGAATGCCGTAGATCAGGGCCATCATGCCCGCAAGCCGCCACTTCGTTCGTCCGTTCATGTGCGCCTGCTTTTGAGACCTTTCTGATGCGAACGTGGTGATGGCTTCTCGATCGCCACGCCGCGAATCCAAGGGGCGGAGGCAGTCGAGAAAATCAATATGAATGCTTGGAAATTTAGATCCTCGTGATCTGAATCCAGGCAGGCCGAGAAGTTTCGACACGAATTACGAAGTTCAGGGCTGGTTCATCGAGGGGGGATCGACGTTCAGAGGTGCTTGTCCTCGCCTTAGCCGGCGCTCGTTTCGGCGTTCCAGTCGTTGGTTCCTTCGTTCTTCGAAGGTGGGGGGGGGAGGAGCATTCGGGTCGCGTGGCCTTCGCAGTTGTTTGAAGAGTTCCATGGTCCCTTTGACCGCGCCGTTGGTCAGGACGGACTGGCCGAACTGCTTCAGTGCGACGTTAAACGCCTCGCGATCGATCTCCGGGTTTTGGATGGTTCCGCGGATCGGCACGCTGATTCGTTTGTTCTCAATCAAAGCGCTTAGGACCGGTGCATCCCCGACCATCTCCGCG
>Ga0182745_1004260_pt1 | contig 11950 bp, 10 predicted proteins | sample eDN3rd30CKraftBY_FD_128523 | JGI IMG/M metagenome (GOLD analysis project Ga0182745, IMG submission 128523) | Enriched backyard soil microbial communities from Emeryville, California, USA - eDNA 3rd pass 30_C Kraft BY (version 2) (version 2) | ecosystem: Environmental > Terrestrial > Soil >... | reverse complement strand
TGTCCATGGTGGCCAGTACATCGGCGGAACGCCCCTTGAGGAGTTGCTCCGGCATCAGGGAGTCAGGACGCACGCGAAATGCGAAGTTGTCGGTAAAGACCCGTTCGAAGAACCCCTTCATGCGTGCCGGCATGGTGCCCATCCAGGTCGGATAGACCAGCACGATATGTTGCGCCTCGGCGATCGCCGCGCGCGACGCCACCAGGTCGGCCTCGAGTTCCGCCGGCGGCATACTCGCCGGAGTGGCGTCGAATTGCATCGACGCGATATGTAGCTCGCTGACCGCGCACCCGCACTTGCGGGCCGATTCGGCATAAGCATTTGCCAGCGCACCGCCGAAGCTTTTTTTATTCGGGTGACCAAGAATGATGACGATCTTCGGAGCCATGTTTTCCCACATCAGGATCAGGTTTGAAACATTCTCGCTGCCAACAAGAATGGCCCGGTTCATACTGCCATGTTGGTTCGTTGGTAGTACCATTGAAGCTTAGCAGTATATTTTTGGGGATGCAAGAAGCTTTTTCACGTGCGCGACCCATTGCCGCCGCGAGCCGGAATGCGATTTGCCCGGGATTTTGGCCTCCTCCGGGAAAGGCCCGCACGCCTGCCTGTATCATTGCCCGTAGAAAATCCATTTATCCTGACCACCATGAATGACACCCTCAAACCCACCTACGTCCCGATCAAATCCCCCAGAGCGTTTGAGCACATCTGCGATCAGATCCGCGCCCAATTGGCATCCGGAGCATTGAAGCCGGGGAATAAGTTGCCGCCCGAGCGCGAGCTGGCGGTGCAGTTCGGCGTGAGCCGCAATGTCTTGCGCGAAGCCTTGCGCAGCCTGGAGATCGCCGGACTGATCGAATTGAAAAAGGGCGGCAACGGCGGCTCCTTCATCCGCGGCGGCAATCCCAATCAGGTATCCCGGGCGCTGCAGGACATGCTGTATGCGGGCACCTTTTCCTACAGCGACTTCACCGAAGGGCGAGCCCTGATTCTGGAAGGCACGATCAAGCTGGCGTGCGAACGGGCGACCGAGGAAGACCTCAAGGCGTTGGAAGAGAATGTGCGGCTCACGGAGGAATACACGCGGGCCCAGGATTTCGACAAGAGATTCGACACGGCTCGGGAGTTCTACCGGATCCTAGCCTTATCCACGAAAAACCAGTTCGTTGTGGTCACTTCGGATGCGCTGGAAAAGATTTTTGACGAGTTCCTGAAGTCGATCCCCCATAGGCCGCAACTCCACGAAAGCCTGATCGCGTCACGCAAACGCATAATCAAGCATTTGCGCGCACGCGACGCGACCAAGGCAACGCGGGAGATGACGACCTATCTGGTCGGCTTGAAGCAGCATATCGTTTCGATGAAAGCCAAGGGGTAGCACCGCCGCGCCGCAGCCCGCTTCACGCGCCTTGACCGCCGGCGGCATCCGCTTTGCGCGCCGCGCGTTCCTTTTCGATTTTTTCGGTGACATCGCGCGCCATGGCGACCGAACCGATCGCCACGCCCTCGGTATCCTTCACCAGCGCGAAACTCATCTCGACATACAGCTTCCGGCCGCTCTTGTGCAGCCCGCGCGTGAGCGTCGGGCGTCCGTGCAGCTTGGTGGCTCCGCTGCTGATGGCTGCGTCGAATCCGGCCCAGTGCGCCGCGCGCAGGTGTTCAGGAATGATCAGATCCAGGCTGGCGCCCAGAGCTTCGGCAGCGCTGAAGCCGAACAAACGGCTGGCGGCCTGGTTCCAGCGCACGATATTGCCGTTCCGATCGGCGTAGATCAGAGCGTCGGTGGTCTGATCGATGATCCATTCCGCAAGCGCGGGAACCTCATCCATGCGTTTTCTCCAAGGCCGGACAGCGGGAATTCCTTCCGGGTACGAGATACGATTCTAGCACCCGGGCCGGGTCTCTCGCCCCTGCTCGATTCCTGCTGCGCAAGCCATTGCCGTTGCCGCCGGGACAAAGAATCGCCACTCGGTTTGCGCCAGCACGCAAACCATATTTACAGACAGCGGTATCATTCCGACTTTGGAAATTACGGCACTTGCCTGTGCGTGCACTGGCAAGCGCCATGCTTCATTCATCAGCACAAGGGAACCTCATGCAAGCACCCATTCGTATCGCTATCGCCGGCCACGGCAATCTTGGACGCGGGGTTGAAGCCGCCCTGGCCAAGAACCCGGACATGCAACTGACAGGCATCTACACCCGGCGCCGCCCCGCGCAAATCCGGCCCCTGAACGCCGCGACCGCGGTGTACGGCATGGATGAACTGCCTGCGCATGCCGACGCCATCGATGTCCTGATTCTATGCGGCGGTTCCAAGGAGGATCTGCCCGCCCAGGGTCCGAAATTGGCGGCCCTGTTCAATACGGTGGACAGCTTCGACACCCATGCGCGCATCCCGGAGTACTTCGCCGCCGTCGATGCCCCCAGCCGCACCAACCAAAAGACCGCCCTGATTTCCGCTGGCTGGGATCCCGGAGTATTTTCGATCAACCGCATCATGGGCGAGGCGCTGCTGCCCGATGGCGCCACCTATACGTTCTGGGGCAAGGGCTTGAGCCAAGGGCATTCGGACGCGGTCCGGCGCGTCAGCGGCGTCGCCGACGGCGTGCAATACACGCTGCCGGTGCCGGAAGCCGTGGCCGCGGTGCGCAGCGGTACCCGCCCCGCCCTGACCACGCGCCAGAAACACACGCGCGAATGCTATGTGGTGCTGCAGGACGGCGCCGACCCCGACGCGGTGCGCGACGCCATCGTCAACATGCCGCATTATTTCGACGAGTACGACACCACCGTCCACTTCATCAGTGCCGATCAGTTGCGGCGCGAGCACAGCGCCATGCCGCACGGCGGTTTCGTCATTCGCAGCGGCAACACCTCGGACGAAAGCGCCCAGATCATCGAATACGGCATCAAGTTGCACAGCAATCCGGAATTCACGGCCAGCGTGCTGGTGGCCTATGCGCGCGCCGTGTTCCGCATGCATCAAATGGGACAATATGGCGCCAAGACCGTGTTCGACGTCGCACCCGGACTGATCTCGCCCAAGAGCCCGGAACGGCTGCGCGCCGAACAGCTCTGAGCACCTACGGATCCATACCAGGCCGGTGGTTTTTCGTAGGGGCGGGTTTCAAACCCGCCCTGATGGCCATGCCCACGCAGAGCATCATCCCAACGGCATCGTCATGTGCGCCGGGAACGCCTATGCGATTCGGCCCGGGAATCGATGCCGCCGTTCCATTCACGTGGTGTGGGACATTGTCCATGGGATAGTGGTGATCGACGAGGGCGGGTTTGAAACCCGCCCGTCTTCCTAAAGCTTGTCGTCGCTCAAGCTATGCGCCTGGCTGACGTTGCTGCCGGGCGGCACGCTGTCGGTCAGCCAGACATTGCCGCCGATGATCGAGCCGCGCCCGATGGTGACCCGCCCCAGGACGGTGGCGCCAGCGTAAATGATGACATCGTCTTCCACCACCGGATGACGATCCAGCCCCTTGACCAGACTGCCGTCCGGCGCCCGCGGGAAACGCTTGGCGCCCAGGGTAACCTGCTGATACAGGCGCACTCTTTCGCCGATCACGGCGGTCTGCCCGATCACGACGCCGGTTCCGTGATCGATGAAGAAGCTCTTGCCGATGCGTGCGCCGGGATGAATATCGATGCCGGTGCGCGCATGCGCGATATCCGACAGCATGCGCGCCAGGAAACGCGCCTCCAGCAGGTAGAGCTCGTGCGCAAGCCGATGGCAGATCACGGCGAGTATGCCCGGATAGCACAGCAGGATCTCGGAAATGCTGGTGGCGGCGGGGTCGCCCAGGAATGCCGCCTGCAGGTCGCTGACCACGGTGGCACGGACATCGGGCAGGCGCTTGGCGAATTCCGCGGTGATGGCCTTGGCCTGGGTGCGCAGCAAGCAGTCGTTTTCGATATCCTGGTCGATCACCAGGAACAGGCCGCGCCGCACCTGCTCCTGCAGGCGCAGCAAGGTATCGTTGAGCGTCTGGCCGACGAAGTAATCGATATTGTCGTCGTTCAGATCGGGGCGGCCGTAATGGGTCGGGAACAAGGCGGCAAGACAGCCGTCGAGCACCTTTTGCATCTCCTCGCGCGAGGGCAGTTCACGGATACGGCCGCGGTGCCGGATCTTGTGGGTATGTTCGCGCGAGACACGCAGGGCATCGACCAGCGCAGGCAGCTCCCAGGCCGCGGTATCGGCGCTCTGGTCGGGAGAGGATGAAAATTCGGTTGGGCGTTGATTGGACATGGGTTGAAGCGTTGATTGTGGGATGTGGCCGACGTCACTTGTTCCGGCCAGACCCGTCTATGTTACTACCAGTTGCGCGACCCGGCTTGGGTCCGGGTTTGGGTCGGGATGGGCGTGCCGAAAGCGCGCCTGGCGCGCGCTCCTGGCTCAGGCCTGCGGCGCTGGCCTGCAGCATCTCGATGAAGAACTGCGCCGAACGGCCAAGCTGACCTTTGCGGGCGTGCACGACGCCAAGCTTGCGGGTCGACATGGGGCCATAGATGGGACGCCACGCCAATCCCTGGGTATTGAATTCGGCAATGCTGCGTGCCAGGATCACCGTGATGCCGGCGCCTTGCCGCACCATCGCGACCGCCGTCATCAGATTATCGACCTCGGCCGCCACCCTGAACTTCAGCACGCTGGCGCGTTGCGCATACTCGGCGGTGCCGGAGCGCAGCAGCACGTAGGGATAGGCTTCCAGGGCTTTCCAGCGCAACTGTCCCTTCGCCTGCATCAATTCATGCTGCGCCGGCATCACCGCGACCAGACGGTCTTCGTACAGCGGAATGAAGGACAGATCCTGATCCGCCCAGATATGGCTGCACACGCCGATTTCCGCCTTGCGCTGGCGCACCGCCTCATACACGCCTTCGTTGGTGGCTTCGCAAAGCTGCACATCGACATACGGGTATTGGCGCCGGTAACGTGTCAGCGCCGTGTTGACCACTCCGGACGAGAGCGAACTCAGGGAAGCCAGACGCAACCAGCCGCGCTGGCCGCGCGCGACGTCGATCAGGTTGGCGTAGGCATCCTCGATATGTCCCAGGGATGCGCTGATCTGGTCGTGGAACGCCTGGCCCGCATCGGTCAAACGGCAACTGCGGGTGGTGCGTTCGAACAGCTCAACCCCGACATCGCGCTCCAATTCCTTGATCAGGACCGAGAACGACGGCGCCGTGATGGCGAACCGGTCCGCCCCGGCGGCGAACGATCCATGCTGCGCCGCGAGCACGAAAGCCTTGAGCTGCCGGTACTTGATATTCATAGTCAATAACTCACAATCCAAGAAAATTTACGAATAGTACTTATAGTGGCCATTCTATATAGTCTTCCTTGAAAAAGTAAAACAACCAAGGAGACCCGTATGGCATCGAGACCATCCGCCACGCGCGCGCTGCGCCAGCTGCTGACGCGGGACGGCATCGTCGTTGCGCCTGGCGTCGGCGATGCGCTCGGCGCCAGACTGGTCGAGCAGGCGGGCTTCGATGCCGTTTATATGTCCGGCTTTGCCGTGGGAGCGACACATGGCATGGCGGATTTCGGCTTGCTGAGCTTTACCGAAATGGAGGAACGCGCCAGGCAATTGGCGCAAGCGGTTGCCGTGCCCGTGATTGCCGATGCCGACAATGGTTACGGCAATGCCTTGAACGTCATTCGCACCACCCGCGCCTTCGAGCGCGCCGGCATCGCCGCAATCCAGCTCGAGGATCAGGTCTCGCCCAAGCAATGCGGTTCGATCGGACCGGCTCGGGTGATTCCTGCCGCGGAAATGCTGGGAAAAATCAAGGCGGCGTGCGACGCGCGTTGCGACCCGGATTTCCTTTTGATCGCCCGCACCGACATCGCTTCGACCCAGGGCATGGAAGCCGCAATCGAGCGTGCCGGAATGTATGCCGACGCCGGCGCCGATATGGTCATGGCGCTGGGCCCGTATGACTTCGACGAGGCCAGACGCTTCATCGGCAGCGCCCGCGCGCCGGTGGCGTACTTGAATTCGGAATCGGCAACCATGCCGATGATTCCGAATCAGGAACTCGCGGCCCTGGGCGTAAAACTGGCGATCTTCCCGCTGTCGCTGCTGCTGGCCCAGATACGCGCCATGCAGGGGGTGCTGGCGCAGATCAAGGAAGCCGGAACCACGCAAGCGATTTCCGCCACCGCCATGCTGGGCTTCGGCGAATGCAATTCGCTGCTCGGCATAGACGAATTGCGCCGGCAGCAGTCGCAATACCTGGAATAGATGAATTCAACGACAACCAGAACAAGGAGACAGTAATGACGACGCACGATCGCCAACGCAGAAGGTTTCTCATCCAGGCCGGCATGGGGACGATTGCAACCACGCTGGCCCACCCGATCCTTGCCAATACCCCTGCCTATCCCAATCGGCCGATCCGCTTCATCGTTCCATTTGCGCCCGGCGGCGGAACCGATTTGATCGGGCGCGCTTTCGCCAGGAAAATGGGGGAGACCATCAACGGCAATATCGTCGTCGAGAATATTCCCGGCGCCGGTGGAACGATCGGTTCGGAACGTGTCGCCCGCGCCGCGGCCGATGGCTATACCATCCTGTTGTCGAATGTGGCTTCGCATGCGATCGCTCCGGGCCTGCCGCAGAAGCTGCGCTATGACCCGGTGCAGGATTTCGAGCACATCGCCTTGTTCGGTTCGTTCCCCAACGCGCTGCTGGTGCCGCCAAATTTCCCCGCCAACAACCTGGCCGAATTCGTGCGCAAGATCAAGGCCAGCACTTCTCCCGTGACCTATGCCTCGGCCGGCATGGGCTCGTCGCCGCATTTGTGCGGCGAGCTGTTCAAGCTGCGCACCGGCATCGATGCCTTGCACGTTCCCTACAAGGGCTCGGCGCCGGCGCGCATCGCCTTCATACGCGGCGATACCACTTTTCAATTCGAGAATTTCGTGACCGCGCTGGCCATGATCAACAACGGCGAGGCCAAGGCGTTGGCGGTGACCAGCGAACTACGCCCGATCGCCATGCCGGACCTGCCCACCATGCAGGAAGGTGGCGTACCCAACTTCGTGATCGCCTCGTGGTACGGCTTGTCGGCGCCCGCCAATACGCCAATGGAGATCCGCAAGCTGCTGGCCGATGCCGCGGTCAAGGCGCAGGCCGACCAGGAGATCCAGGCCTTGATGACCAGGATCGGCGTCACCCCCGCCACGGTACAGCCGGAAGGCTACCGGGAATTCGTGCGTAAGGAAGTGGCGAAGATGCAGGACATCATCTCCAAGGCCGATATCAAGGCCGATTGATTCAGGCCGCCGAAGAACGCCGAAGGCCAGCCACCAAACCACCAAACCAAGATAAGCAGGAGCCAACATGCCCTTCAAGATCAGACCCTTGTCCGCGGGACTGGGCGCCGAGATCATCGGCGTCAACCTCGCCGAACCCCTGGACGACGCCACCTTCGCCGAGATCGAGCAAGCCTGGCGCGACCATCTGCTGCTGCTGTTTCGCGACCAGCCACTGGATCACATCCAGCACATGCAGTTCAGCCGGCGCTTTGGCGCACTCGACGACCATGCCTCGGTCGCCAGGCTGCGCGACCAGAACGTGCACGAGATACTTCCCGTGGTCAACAATGAAGAGGATGGCCAGAAGCTGCGGCTGGGTGCGCAATGGCATTCGGATCTATCGCACGCGCTCGTCCCGGCGCGCGGCTCGCTGCTGCGTTGCGAGCAACTGCCTCCGGTGGGCGGCGACACCATGTTCTGCAATATGTATATGGCTTACGACACGCTCTCGGACACCATGAAAGGCATGCTGGATGGGCTGTACGCCATACACGACCTGCGCATCGCTCTGCACAACCGCGGCAAGGACTTGCAGGCGGTGAAGGAACGCACGCCTCCGGTTGCGCATCCACTGGTACGCATCCATCCGGAAACCGGGCGCAAGGCCTTGTTCATCAGCGAAATGGCGACTTCCGGGATCGTCGGCATGCGCCCCGAGGAATCGCAACCCTTGCTCGATTTCCTGTTTCGCCACTCGGTCAAGCCGGAATTCACCTATCGCCATCAATGGCGGGTGCGCGACTTGCTGGCCTGGGACAACCGCTGCACCAACCACCTGGCGCTGGGTGATTATCCGCTGAACGTGCCGCGCCGCATGTACCGCACTACCCTGCTGGGCACGCCGACCGGCGGCTTCCAGCTGGAAGACGATGCCGATGTGAGGAACGCCGCCCTGCGCGTGGCCTGATCAAGCGCCGCCGTCCTTCCCGGCGCGGCGCTCCAGGTTTTCCTGGCGTTCCACGATTTGGCGGGCCTGCCCTACCACCGGCATATCGACCATGCGCCCCTTGAAAGAGAAGGCGACCTTGCCGGCGGCTTCCTGGAGCGCGAATTCCGCCAGCAGCGCGCGCGCATGCACGACCTGTTCCGCCGTCGGCGAGAATTCGTCGTTGACGATGGGGACTTGCTTGGGATGGATGCAGAATGCGCCCTCGAAGCCCAGGCCGCGGGCGCGCTTGATGCGTTGCCGGAACGCCTCGGGATCGGCAAAGTCGGCGACCGAGCCAACGAAACCCAGCGCCATGACGCCGGCGCGGCGTGCGGCCGCCACCGCCATCACGTTCCACAGGTAGAGACTGTCTTCACTGACGTCCATGCGCATGGTGAGGGCCAGATCTTCGGCGCCGACGATGATGGCGCAGACGCGCGCATGCGCGGAGGCGATCGCGCTCATGTTTTCCAGTCCTTCGGGATCCTCGATCATGGCGATGATGCGGGTGTGTCCGATCTCCATGCCCGCTTCCTGCTCCAGCTCGGCGAGCACTTCGGCGACTGCGCGCACGAACGCGGCGTCGGGTACTTTCGGCAGGCACACGGCCTCGACCTCGGGCTGTACCGCGGCTTCCAGATCACGCACCAGTTGGCGCCAGGGGCGATTCAGCCTGACCACCACGCCATAGCCGGCCTGGGAGAATTTGGCGGCGATCGCAGGCAAGCGCTCGCGCGCCAGCTGCTTTTGGTCGGGAGCGACACTGTCCTCCAGATCGATCTGCAAGGCGTCCGCCGGCTGGCGCAGCGCGCTTTCGACGAAGCGGTCGCTGGTGGCGGGAACGAACAGCAGGGAACGCCAGGAGGGAAGTGCGGGGGATGTTTTCATGGTGTGGTCTCTTTGACGATGATCGTTGATGATCTTTGTTATGGAAATGGCTGCGTGGCTCAATCGGCCTGGCCTTTCAACTCCGCCAGGATCTCGGCGCTGTGCTCGCCCAGGCGCGGCGCCGGGCGCCTGAACCCGCCCGGACTGGCCGACAGCCGCGGCACGATATTATGCATCGGCAGGCTGCCCAGGTCGGCATCCTCGACCTCGACGATGGCCTCGCGTCCCAGCACATAGGGGTGATCGAGCAAATCCATGACCGAGCACACCGGCCCGACGGTCACGCCGGCGCGCTCGAAGATTTCCAGGTTCTCGGCCTGCGAGCGCTGCTGGATGAACGTCCCGATGATCTGATCGAGGGCATCGCGGTTGGCGACCCTGGCGTCGTTGTCGGCGTAACGGGGGTCCTGCTTCAACTCCGGGCGGCCAATGGTATCGAAGATGCGCATCGCCATCGATTGCATCGAACCCGACATGGCGACGAATTTTCCATCGGCGCAGACATACACGTTGCGCGGCGCGGTATGAGTGGACTGGTTGCCGGAACGCATGGTCGGCGCGCCGTTCATGCGGCACTTGGCCGCTTCCGACGCGATCACCGAGAAGATCGGCTCGAACAGCGACAAGTCGATCACCTGCCTGCGCCCTTCGCGCTCGGCCACGCGCAAGGCGGCCAGCACCCCGGCGGCGCCGTAGACGCCGGCGATCATGTCGGCCAATGCCAGCGGCGGCAGTACCGGCGGTCGGTCGGCGTAACCATTCAGATAGGCGAATCCCGACATGGCTTCCACCAGGGTGCCAAACCCCGGTTTGTGGCTATAGGGTCCGGTCTGCCCCCAACCCGAGATGCGCACCAGCACCAGGGCCGGATTCAATTCCAGCAGGATCTCGGGCGCTAGCCCCATTTTTTCCAATCCGCCGGGGACGAAATTCTCCACCAGGATCTGGGCATGGCGCACCAGTTTTTTCAAGGACGCCAAACCTTCCTGCGATTTCAGGTCCAGCACCAGCGAACGCTTGTTGCGGCCGTAGACCTTCCAGTACAGTTCCTCTCCGCCTTCCTTCCAGTTGCGCAAGTCGTCGCCGCCCTCGGCGCGCTCGACCTTGATCACGTCCGCGCCAAAATCCGCCAGCCAGGCGGTCATCATGTTGCCCGCCACCAGCCGCGACAAGTCCAGCACCCGGATATCCTTGAGCGGACCGGTTGCTTCCACATCGAATTTTTTCATTGTCCTGCCATCCCCTTGTGATTGATTGCCGGTCCAGCGCAATCAAGCGCAACTTAGCACCTTGAACATTCACAGGGCCAATACTATTTTGCGATAGCGGCAGAAGGACGGAACTATACGCGGCGGAATGACAGCTTCTTGGATCCGTAGGGGCGGGTTTCAAACCCGCCCTGGTTGTGTAAGCAAGGCAATTGAAAACGCTCTAGCCCAGCCTGAGCGGGATGAAAATCTTGGCGCCTTCGCGCAGCACCAGGACCGCCAGCGATTTGTTCTGGCCCGAGGCGATGGCCTGCAGTTGCTGCACCGTGCGCACCTGGGTGCCGTTGACCGCGAGGATCACATCTCCCGGCAGGATGCCTGCGCGCGCCGCGGTGCCGGAAGCCTGCGCCACCAGCAAGCCCCCGGCGACGCCCTGGGCTTGCTGCTCCTGCGCCGTCAAGGGACGCAGCGCCAGCCCGAGCCGGCCTTCCGCGGCATCCCCGGAACCCGCATCGGTCGCGGCAACGACATCGTCGGCCGCCCCCAGCACCGCCGGCAGGCTCACGCGCTTACCGTCGCGCCACACTTCCAATACCGCCTTGTCGCCCGGCATGCCCATCCCAACCTTGGCCGGCAAATCGCCCGAGCGCTCGATCGGCTCGCCGTTGTACGACAACACCACGTCACCGGCTTTCAAACCCGCCTTGGCGGCTGGACTGCCGGGCACCACGCCCGAGACCAGCGCGCCGTCGGGGCGCTTGAGCTTGAACGATTCCGCCAGCGCCTGGTTCAATTCCTGGATCGAGACGCCAAGCCGGGCGTGCACCACCTTGCCGCTGCTGACGATCTGATCCTTGATCCTCAAGGCGACATCGATGGGAATGGCGAACGATACCCCCTGATATCCGCCGGTGCGGCTATATATCTGGGAATTGATGCCGACCACATTACCCTGGGCATCGAACAGCGGGCCGCCCGAGTTGCCCGGGTTCACCGCGACGTCGGTCTGGATGAAGGGCACATAGGCGTCACCCGGCAGCGAACGCGACTTGGCGCTGACGATACCGGCGGTGGCGCTTTGCTCGAAGCCGAAGGGCGAGCCGATCGCCAGCACATAATCGCCCACGCCCAGCTGCGCCGGATTGCCCAGTTTCACCATCGGCAAATCCTTGGCGTCGATCTTCAGCACCGCGACATCGGTACCCTGGTCGCTGCCCAGTACCTTGGCCTTGTACTCGCGCCGGTCCGACAGCTTCACCATCACTTCATTGGCATCCTTGATCACATGGGCGTTGGTCAGGATCAAGCCGTCGCTGGCGATGATGAAGCCCGACCCCTGCCCGCGCACCGGGACCTCGGCGCGCGGCATCTGCGCCCCCTGTCCCGGGAACCCTCGGAAAAAGAAGCGGAAGAAGGGATCGTCCGGCAAGCCATCCTGGCTGCCGCGCAGGCTGGCCTGGGTCGTTCCCTGGGTGGTGATGCCGACCACGGCGGGACCGAACTGCTCGACGATGCCGCGATAATTGGGCGCGGTGACAGGCGCGATCGGTGCCAGTGGCGTGGTCGCGGCCAGCTTGTTCA
>Ga0182745_1004259_pt1 | contig 11952 bp, 10 predicted proteins | sample eDN3rd30CKraftBY_FD_128523 | JGI IMG/M metagenome (GOLD analysis project Ga0182745, IMG submission 128523) | Enriched backyard soil microbial communities from Emeryville, California, USA - eDNA 3rd pass 30_C Kraft BY (version 2) (version 2) | ecosystem: Environmental > Terrestrial > Soil >... | reverse complement strand
GTGGTGTGGTCGATCCCGGCAACGACGGCGGCTCCGGCGGCGTGGTCGATCCCGGCAACGACGGCGGCTCCGGCGGTGTGATCGATCCCGGCAACGACGGCGGCTCCGGCGGTGTGGTCGATCCCGGCAACGACGGCGGCTCCGACGACGGCAGCGTCGATCCGGGCAACGACGGCGGCACCGGTGGAAACAGCGACCCCGGCAACGGCACCGGCGGTTCCGGCGGCGTCCAGGGCCCGGGCGGAGGCAAGGACTCCAACGAGCCCATCGGCTGCGGCGGCGATCCCAACGATCCCCGCCTCCCGAAGAGCAAGGGCCGGATGGCGAGCACCGCCCTCCCGATGATCGCGCAGCTGGCGGTCCTCCCGCTCCTCCTCCGCAAGCGGAAGAAGTAGCGACCCCGATGGCCGAGAGTACCTGCGCCACCGACGCGCAGGTCCTGGCGGCCCATACGCTTCACCAACGATCGGGCGCCGGTTCATGCCGGCGCCCGATCGCGTTTTCGTGTGTTACGTTCTCGCGCGATGCTCTCCCTCGCAGTCCTCGCTTCCGGCTCCGGCACCAACCTCGCCTCTCTCATCGACGCCTGCGCCAGCGGGCGGATCGCCGCGCGGATCGACGTCGTGATCTGCAACGTCCCCGGCGCCCGCGCGCTCGATCGGGCCCGCGACGCGGGCGTCGCCGCGGTCCTCCTGGATCACAAGGCGTTCCCCGACCGCGCCTCCTTCGACGCGGCCATCGACGCCGAGCTCACCAGGCGCGGGATCGATCTCGTGGTCCTCGCCGGGTTCATGCGGATGCTCGGCGCCACCTTCGTCGAGAGGTGGGAGGGGAAGATCGTCAACGTGCATCCCTCGCTGCTTCCGGCGTTCCCCGGCCTCGCCGCTCCCAAGCAGGCGGTCGACGCCGGAGTGCGCGTCTCCGGCTGCACCGTCCACATCGTGGACGCCGGCCAGGACACCGGCCCGATCCTCGCGCAGGCCGCGGTGCCCGTGCTCCCCGGCGACACGGAGGACAGCCTCCGCACCCGGATCCAGGCGCAGGAGCACAGGCTGCTCCCCCACGCCATCGGCCTGATCGCCGATGGCAAGGTGCGCGTCGAGGGTCGCCGGGTGATCGTCGACGCCTCCGCCGCGTCTTGCTCCACGCCTGCCCTCGTCTGCCCGGAGCCGAAGGCGCCGTGATGGGCGGGGGCGACACCAGACGCCCACGGGGCGCGCGCCCCACGCAGCTCTACGACGTCGTCGTGATCGGCAACGATCCGCCGGGCCTCGTCGCCGCGGCGCTCCTCGCCAAGCGCGGCCTGCGGATCCTGCACGTCGATCACGGCGCCCCCCACGACCGCCACGTCTCGGGCGGATTCCTCCTGCCGGTGGCACCGTCGCCGCTGCCGTCGCCTCGGGCGAGCCGTTCGCTCCACGCCCTCGCCGAGGAGCTCGGCGTGCTGCCGATGCTCGGCCGCGCGATGGCGCCCTTCGAAGGCGGCCTCCAGATCCTGCTGCCCTCCGCGCGGATCGCGCTCGCCTCGACGCCGGACGCCCGCCTTCGCGAGCTCGTGCGGGCGTTCGGCCCCGCGGGCCGAGGACTCTCGGAAGAGCTGGAGCGCGCGGGTGCGCTCGCCGATCTCGCGGCGGAGCTCCTCGCCGGCGCGCCGCCGCTCCCCGCCGACGCGTGGCTGGAGCGGTGGAAGGCCTCCCGCTTCGCCGGCAGCGCCCGGCAGAGGCTCGGTGAACTTCCGATCGCCGCGGCGCCCCTGGCGAGCGCCCTCGCCTCCTTGCACCGGCTGTTCTCCCGGATCGAGGGCGAGACCGCCTCCCTCGACTTCTCCACGGCGACGGCGCCGTGGCTCTTCGAGCCTTCCCGCCAGCCGGAGGACGGTCTGCTCGCCCTGCTGCGCGCGTCGATCCGCGGCCACCGGGGTGAATCCCTCGGCGAGACCGGCGCCCCTGCCCGCGTGACGGAGATCGCGTTGGAGGGTGGCCGCTTCGCGGGCGTGCGCCTCGAGGGCCAGGACGCGATCCACCGGGGTCGGATCGGCGTCGTCGCCTGCGGGCTGGAGTCGATCGATCCGCTGCTCGAGAGCGATCGCCTGCGCCGCCACCTGGGGACCTTCGCGGACCGCCTCCCCGTCGCGCGCCGGATCGCCTGCTGGAACCTGGTGCTCGCTGCGGAGGCGATCCCGCCCGGCCTCGGCGACCTGGCTGCCGTGGAGGGCCGCGACGGCGGGATCACGCTCCTCGAGCGCGAGCCCGCCAGGCGGGAGAACGGGCAGAAGGCCGATGGCCTCGTCGCCGTGACCGTGGCGCGGATCGGGCCACGCGACGGCGGAGACGCGAAGAGCCACGTCGACGAGGCGGCGGAGGAGGCGATGCCCTTCCACGAGCGCCACCTGCGCCACGCTGCCCGGACGCCTGCGGATCTGCCGATCTTCCAGGCCGCGGGAGGCGACGCCCTCGCCTCGCTGCCCATCCGGACCCCGGTCCCGCGCCTCCTCGTGGGGAACCGCGCGGTGCTGCCGGGGCTGGGCCTGGAGGGCGGCCTCCTCGCGGGCAGGCGGCTGGCTGCCCTGGCCGAGGAAGCGGCCGCCAACGTCAAGCTGTGATCGCTTGATCAATCGGATTTTTCTGCTACCTTGCGCGCTCTTTTTCCGGGCCCGATCGAATGGAACGGGCCCAATCGAGTTTTCGCCGGCCTACCAGCGCCTGGCGATGGAGTCGAACATGGCTCGCCGCTGTGACATCTGCGACAAGGGTCCGCTCGTCGGGAACAACGTTTCCCACGCGAACAACAAGAGCAAGCGCCGCTCGCTCCCGAACCTGCAGCGCATCAAGGCCAACGTCTCGGGCCGCACCATGCGCGTTCGCGTCTGCACCCGCTGCCTCAAGGCCAACAAGGTCGAGAAGGCCGGCTGAGCAACGTGAGGGCCGCGCTGGCCTCCCTCGCGCTCCTCGTAGGCTGCGGCTCCGCCGCGTCGATGGCGGAGGAGGGCCTCCCGCCCCCGGTCTGCGATCTTCGCTCCCTCGCGACGACCCTCGTCGGTGCGGCGAACCTCTGCCCACCGAGCGAGGTGTTCGTCTTTCCGTCACGAAACGAGGCGAGCCCCAGCCCTGTCCGGGCGGAGTGGGACGGCGAGGTCGCCTGCACCCGCTTCACCGTCGACGGATCGGGCTGTCCTGGCGCTTGTGCGCCGGTCCGTTGCTGGCTCGAGGGAGACAGGGTCGTGTGCGACTCGACCTGCAGCTCCAGCCGCACCACCTGCTTCGTCCTGCCGGAATCGGCCTGCTCCAAGCGCTGATCCGAGGTGCCCCATGGGAGAGCTGTCGACCGAGTGGCTCCGCTCCGAGCGTGCGGCGCTCGCCAGGGCGAGGGGCAAGAAGCGCCTCGACGTGATCCTGGACAGCCGCGATCCCTCTCGCCTGGTCCGCGAGCTCCCCGCCGAGGATCTCTTCCTCGCCATCCACGACATCGGTCTGGCCGACGCGGCGCCGCTCGTCCGCCTCGCCACCCCCGAGCAGTTCCGCGCCTTCGTCGACCTGGACGCGTGGAAGGAGAACGAGCTCGACACGCATCAGATGCTGCTCTGGCTGCGTCTCGCTCGGGGTGAAGAGGACGAAGACTACCGCGCCAAGCTCGCCGCCCTCGACATGGAGGTGGTCGAGCTGCTGCTGCGGTCCATCGTCCAGATCTTCGACCTCGAGGAGGAGGGCGAGCCGGGCGACGAGGTCGAGGGAACCATCGAGCGCACGCCCGAGGGGCGCTTCATGCTCGTCTACCCGTCGGAGGGCGCGGAGTACGCCGCCGCCAGGCGGGTGATCGGCGACCTGTACGCGGAGGATCCCTTCCGCGCGGGGCGGCTGCTCTACGCCGTGCGGTGGGAGCTGACCAGCGAGCTCACCGAGTCCGCGCTGCGCTGGCGCGACGCGAGGCTCGCGGATCTGGGGTTCCCGTCCCTCGAGGAGGCGGTGGGCCTCTACGCGAAGGTCGACCTCCACGCGCCGCTGCCGCCGCCCGGCGCACCCCTGGAGGAGCCGCCGGGCTTCTTCCTCGCCGCCCTCGAGTCGGGCTCGCTCTTCGATCGCGCCGCGGGGCTCCTGCCCGACGAGAAGCGCGACGAGCTGCAGCTCCACCTCGTGGGCCTCGTCAACGCCGCCATGGTCGCCGACCGCGTCGACCCGGCGGAGGTGGACGAGGTGCGCGAGCACGCGCGGATGGTGCGCGACACCCTCGCCTTGGGTCTCGCTCACCTCGCGGGCGACGACGCCGGCGCCGCCTCCGCGCACCTCGCAGGCGCGGCGCTCAAGCGGATCTTCCAGATCGGCTTCACCCGCACCCTCGAGCTGCAGTGGCGGGCCCAGCGCCTCGTGCGCGCCCTCCCCTTGCGGCTCCCCGGTGCGGAGAGTTTCCTGCCCGAGCCTCCAGACGGCGAGGCGCTGGCTGCGGTGCTCCGGCGCAGGCCCCGCTACGCCGACGGTCTCGAGGTGCGCCCCTTCGCCACCCTGGCGGACCTCGACCGGATCTCGGCGGCCCTCGATCGCGTGGAAGCGTTGGGGAATCGCCTCGCCGAGCTCGGCCTCGATCCGGCGCGCGCCGCCGCGATGGTGGTCGCCTCGTGGGGCGATGCCGGCCTCGCGCGCGTCCGCTTCGGCGAGCTCCTCCTCACCGCCGCTGCCCGCGCCGCCGCGGGCCTCCCATCCGCCTTCGGCGCCGAGGCGCTCCCCGCGTCCGCCCTCGCCGCAGCGGCGAAGGCGGCGTTCCGCGACGACGGCACCGTCCAGCCCGCGTTCCGCGACGCCGCCCTCGCCTCCGCTGGCGCCGAGCTGCGCGGTGCGGCGGAGTCCGCGCTCGATCGCCTCGAGACGGAGCTGGGCCCCCAGGTGATCGCCGAGGGGACGGACGCCCTCGATCCCCGCTTCGCCGCGCCCTGGATCGTCGCGCCGTAGCGCTTCTTGTTGGCCGCGTTTCGGGAGCGCTTCGCCTGGACGGGCGTGCACGCGCCGGCCCGATTCGTTCAGCCGTTGCCGTGGGGGAGCGCGGCGAGGGCCTCCTCGGCGGCGCGCTTCAGGTTGCAGGCCGCGCCGGGGTAGCCCTTCTCCTTCGCCTCCTCGAGGGCGGGGACGGCGCGCGCGTCGCCGAGCTTGGCGAGCTCGCGCGCGGCGCGCACGCGGGTTCCGCAGGAGCCGGCGTGCTGCAGATCGAGGGAGTAGGCCTGCACGCGATCGACGCGGTCGCCGCCGCCCATCTTCTCGAGGGCCGCGATCGCGTTCCACCGCAGCCAGTAGCGCGGCGACGTCGTGGCCTCGAAGAGCGCGCGCTCCACGGCCGACGTGCGATTCGCCATCACCGCGGAGCGATCGGCGCCCTTGCGATCGAGGGTGCGGACGAGCCCCTTGGCGATCGCCGGCGAGCGGGCCAGGCGCGGGCTCTCCGCGAGCGCCGCGGCGAGGAGCTCGTCCGCCTCGTCGAGGCGATCCACGCCGGCGAGGGCGGCACCCTTCCACGCCCGGGCCTCGGCGTCCGGCGACTCCGCGACCCACCGCTCCGCGAGGCGAAGCGCCTCCCGCGGGCGCCCGCCCGCGATCGCCTCGGCGATCGCGTGGCCGGGACGAGCCGGAAGGAGCGCGACGCCCGTCGCCGCCACGAAGCCTGCGACCAGGAGCGAGGTGAGGATCGGCGCGCTCCAAGCCGAGACCTTGGAGCGGACGGAGCGGAGCGACCGGCGGAGCACCAGGAGCGGGATGACGCGGGAGCGGCGTCGGCTCCGGATCCGCAGGCGCGCTCGGGAGCGGCCCAGGCCGGCCCCGCCGAAGGGGAGCTCCGGGTTCGAGGAGCCCGGCGGCTGCACGAGCCGGTGGATCGGCTGTCCGAGGGACGGATCCGCGTCGGCGCAGAGCTCCGAGTGGACCTCACTGCGGGTCATCGCGAGACGCACGCTCTGCGAGAAGAGCACCTCGCCCGGCGACGCGCGCTCCGCGAGGCGGTTCACCAGATCGACCGGCTCGCCGACGAGCGCCTTCCCGTGGCGAATCACCTCGCCCGCCGCCACCGCGGCCCGCAGCGAGACCCCGGGGCCCAGCCGCGCCCGCTCGAGGGCGAACCGATCCTGCAGCGCCGCGGCGCACTGGAGCGTATCGGTCGGCGACGTCATCTCGGCGAGGATCGCCTCCGCCGACAGCGAGGCGATCCGGCCGCCGTGGGCCACCACCACCTCCCGGGCCAGCTCGGCGGGAGGGAGCTCTCCCGTCGCGTCGTCCGACCCGCTCGCCGGGAAGCGCGCGGCCAGGAGCGTACGAGACGCGCTGCGGGCGTCGCAGAAGTCGAACGGGGCCTCGGGCATCGGCCCCCACTTCGCCAAAAAGGCGGCCATTCTGCAAGTTTCTCCAAGGGGTTCGCCGCGGCGCCGGCACGCGAGCGGCCACCTTCGTCGGTTGCCTGCCCGGCCGCGCATCGCGTATGGCCTGTGGGATGCGAAACCTCCTCGTGTGCGCGGCGGTTGGTGCGGAGCTCGAGTCGCTGGGATCCGGCGGATTCGGCGCTGTGGAGGGCTGGCGCGTCCGGGCCGCCGCCGTCGGCGTCGGCCCGGTGGAGGCGGCACTGGGGACCGCGGCGCTCCTCCGAGAGCCTTTCGACGCCGCCATCCTCGTGGGGACCTGCGGGGCCTTCGCCGGCTCCGGGTTGGCGATCGGCTCGGTCGCGCTGGTCGGCCGGGCGCTCCTCACCTCCTCCGACGCCGGCGCGGGCCTCGCCTACATCCCGGGTCCGGCGGCGTCTGCATGCCTCGCGGACGAGCGGCTCGTGAGCGAGCTCGGTTCGAGGACCGGGCTGTCGCCCGTGACCTGCGCCACCGTCGTCGCGATCACGAAGGACGCCGGGCACGCCGAAGCGCTCGCGTCGTCGACGGGCGCGGCGATCGAGCACATGGAGGCGTTCGGGTTCCTGCGCGCCTCGGCGATGGCCGGCGTGCCGGCGGCGTGCCTCCTCGGCGTCGCCAACGACGTCGGGCCCGCGGGGCACGAGCAGTGGAAGCGTCACGCCGGCGCGTCGAGCGCCGCGGCGATCGACGTGCTGGCGTCGTTCCTGCGCGGATAGCTTCTGCGGAGGAGCGCGATCAGCCGATGCGGCGCAGGAGCTCCGCGATCGCGCGCTGGCAGGTCTCGTCGTACCCCACCGTGTCGTCGTTCGCGTAGAGGTCGAGGTAGTGCGACAGACCGCCGCGATCGAGGCCGCGCGAGGCGCCGTGGGGCGCGAGGGCGTCGAGGACGATCTCCTTGTTCTCCACCGACCAGCGGATCGACTCGCCGAGGGCGGCGACGAGCTGGCCGACGAGCTCCTCGCCGAGATCGCGCCGGATCACGTTCGCGCCCAGCGGCAGCGGCAGGCCCGTCTCCTTCTCCCAGAAGGCGCCCAGATCGAGGAGCAGCTCGAGGCCCGCCTGCCGGAACACGAGGCGACCCTCGTGCACCAGCACCGCCGCGTCGATCGTCCCCGCGCGAAGGCTGGCGACGGTGTCCGCGAGGGTCGCCCCCACCATCTCGACGAGGTCGGCCTCTGGCGCCGCCATGCGCAGCACCGCCGCAGCGGTGGTGGACAGGCCGGGGACGCCCACCCGCCGGAGAGGTACACCGGTCGTGAGAGCCACTACCACCGGTCCATAGCCTCGACCCACGCTGCCGCCGTGTGGCAGCAGGTCATAGCGATCTGCGACGCGGGGCACGTGCGCGACGCTCACCGCGCACACGTCGGCCTCACCGCGGGACGCCATGCCGTTGAGCGTGTGGATGTCGGAGCGGAAGTGCTCGAAGCGGACGCCGGGGATGGAGACGTAGCCGCGCTCGATGGCGAGGAACATCGCCGCGTCGTCGGCGTCGTCCGAGTAGGCGAGGTGGATCGTGCGCATGTTCCGTTCCCTTCGCCGTCGTCGCGACGGCGGTTCGTTGCATCGGGGCGACCGGCGTTCCGCGAGGGAAGAATCAGGCCCCGGACGCGGCGCGCGCCGCCCGCGGACCGGCGAACCTTCGCCCGACCGCCTCGCCGATCGCGGCCATCTCCTGGGCCAGGTGGGGCAACTCGTCGAGGAGCAACGCCTGCGGCCCGTCGCATCGGGCGCACGACGGATCGGGGTGCGCCTCGACCAGCAACCCGTCCGCGCCCGCCGCCAGCGCCGCCCGCGCGAGCGGCCTCACCAGCGCGCGCCGCCCCGCCGGGTGCGAAGGATCGGCGAGGATCGGCAGGTGCGTGCGCAGCCGCGCCGCCGCCAGCACGCCCACGTCCAGTGAGAACCGCGTGGCGGTCTCGAACGACCGGGAGCCGCGCTCGCAGAGGATCACGCCGGGCGCGCCGCCCTGCAGCAGGTACTCGGCGGCGCCCAGCCACTCCTCGAGGGTCGCGGAGAGCGCCCGCTTGAGGAGCACGGGCCTGCCCGCGCGCGCCGCCGCCTTGAGGAGCGACGTCGCCTGCATGGTCCTCGCGCCGATTTGGATGATGTCCGCGAGGGCGGCCACGTCCTCGCAGGAGGCCGGATCGAGGGCCTCCGTCACCACCAGCAGCCCGTGGCGATCGGCCGCGTCGCGCAGCCAGCGCAGGGCCTCGACACCGAGCCCCTGGAAGTCTCCGGGACGCGTGCGGGGCTTGAACGCGCCGCCGCGCAGGAGGCGCGCGCCCGATCGCGCCGCGGCACGCGCCGCCGCCTCGACCTGGTCCTCGCTCTCCACCGCACAAGGGCCCGCCGCCAGCACCAGCTCGTCGCCGCCGATCTCGAGGTCGCCCACCCGCACCGGGCGAACGAGCTCGTCGCCGTCGTGCTCCGAGAGCGGCGTGGACGTCGACCTCTCGAGGATCTCCTCCACGTGGGCAAAACCGCGCAGCATGCGCTGCGCCCGCGCGGGTACGGGGTCGTCCACCTCCACCGCCTGACGCCCCCAGCTCCCGGACAGGAGCCTGCCGGGCAGGCCGATCCGCGCGGCGAGGCGCAGGAGGTCCCGGTCGGCGCCCTCGGGGGCGGACTTGTCGAGCAGCAGGATCAAGGAACGGCTCCCTTCCAGAGGACGTCGACCACCACGGCGGCGCCGAATAACAGCGAGACCCAGCCGTTGGCTACGAATACCGCATCCCCCTTCGACCCGCGAAACGTCGCCACCTGCCCGGCGAGCAGCGCCGCCGCCGCCAGGCCCACGCCCGCGAAGTACGCCGCGCCGCGGCCTGCCGCGATCCCCGCCGCCAGGAAGAACGCCGGTGCGAGGAGGTGCAGCGCGAGGGAGGTGCCGAGGGTGACGCGGGGGCCGAAGCGCGCCGGGAAGGAGTGCAGTCCCTCCCTCCGATCGAACTCGAGATCGGCCAGTGCGTAGACCACGTCGAAGCCGGCGATCCAGCACAGCACGCCGGCGCCGAGGAGCACCGGGAACGGCGCGAAGCCTCCCGCCACCGCCACCCAGGCGCCCACCGGCGCGAGGGCGAGGACCACGCCGAGCCAGAAGTGGCACAGCCATGTGAAGCGCTTGGCGAGGCTGTAGCCGAGCGCCAGCGGCAGCGCCACGAGGGCGAGGATCCCGGTCATCGTCGAGATGGCGAAGGCCGCGGCGAGGAAGGCGATCCCTGCCCCCGCCGTCAGCGCCCAGGCCGCGCCCGGGTGCACCGTCCCCGCGGCGAGCTCGCGGCCGCGGGTGCGGGGGTTCTTCGCGTCGATCTCGCGATCGGCGATCCGGTTGTAGCCCATGGCCGCGGTGCGGGCGGCGACGACGCACACCAGCACCAGCGCGCCCAGGCGCCAGCCGATCGGGTGCTCGAGGGACGCCACGGCGGCCGCCGCCACGGCGAAGGGCACGGAGAACACCGTGTGTGAGAACCGGACCAGCCGGCCGAGGCGGATCGGGAGCGGGACGGTGGCCGAGGGGGTCATCGCGCGCCTCCGAAGAGCTCGGGGATGCGCTCCTTCGCGATCCGCACCCACGGGTGGGCGCGCAGCCCCAGCGCCGCGGCGCCTCCCGTGGTCGCGGCGGCGAGGAGCTCGCCCAGGGGAACCTCGGGGTACGCGGCGGCGAGGGTGCGCACCTCGCCCAGCAGGTCGTGATCCGGGCAGGACGCCAGCGAGTCCGTGCCGAGGACGTACGGCAGCCCCGCCGCGCGGATCGCCGCGAGGTCGGGGAGTCTGCCGCCGATGTGCAGGTTGCTGCGCGGGCAGAGCACGGCGGTGGCGCCGCGCGAAGCGGCGAGGGCCAGCTCCTCCGTCGACGCGACCACCATGTGGACGAGGAGCGTCTCGGCGCCCACGGCACCCAGGGAGTCGAGCCAGCGCACCGGCGTCTCCCCCGGCGACATGGCGCCCTTCTTCGTCAGCACGCCGGCGAACGCGCCCTCGCCCCGCGCGAGCCAGTCCACCTCGTCTGGATGTTCGGCGGCGTGGATGCTGCGGACGCCGGGCGCCTCCTCCTCCCACGCGCCTGCCGGGATCGCGGGCATGCCGCCCTCGAGGGCGATCCCCGCGGCGTAGAGGCCGGGGATCTCCAGCTCCGACGGCGCCAGGTCGGACCCGCGCGTGGCGCCGATCGACTTCCGTCCCGCGCCGGCGAGGGCGCGGATCGCGGAGGCGGTGGTGCCGTAGGGCGAGTGCGGCACCATGCGCACGTCGACGCGCTCCGTCGCCGGCGCGGCGTCCCTGCGCGCGCGGGCGTTCGCCAGCGCGGCGGCCGCCTCGTCCTCGTTCATGGCGAGGACCTCGAGGAAGGACGCACCCTGCAGGCCCGCCTCCGCCAGGATCGGCGCGGTGGTGAGGAAGGTGCAGACGTCCCCGACCGCCACCGTCCCCAGCGCGCGGATCCGCGCCGCGGTCTCGCGGGCGAGCGCTTCGGTCTCCTCGACCGTGTATCCGGATCTCACCCTCAGCAGACGGCCCACCCAGGCCGCCATCCCGTCGCCGCCCGGCACCTGGCCGCCGAGGATCGCGCACTCCAGGTGCACGTGGCAGTCGACGAGGCCGGGCATCAGGAGCCCGCCGCCCTCGTCCCGCGGCAAGGACGGATGCTTTTCGACGAGCGCGGACGCAGCGCCCAGGCCGACCGCGCTCCCCTCGGCGTCCACCACCACGGCGGCGCCGCCCTCCGGCGCGAGGAGGCCCGTCCCGGGCGACCAAAGCGCCTCGCCGACGAGGAGCCTGCTCACGCGCGGGCCCCGACGAGGCCGTAGAGGCCGTCGCGCTGCGCGGGCACGAAGCCCGCGTCGATCACGTGCCGCTCGATGCCGGCGGAGTTCATGGAGAAGACCGAACCCGCTGCGGAGACCACGTTCTCCTCGAACATCACCTGGCCGAAGTCGTTGGCGCCGAAGTGCAGCGCGGCCTGGCCGACGGTGGGGCCCATGGTGGGCCACGACGCCTGGATGTTGGGGATGTTGTCGAGGGTGAGGCGCGACACCGCCAGCGTGCGCAGGTACTCGCCGGCGCCCTCCTGATCGCCGCGCAGCTTGAGGCCGCCGTCCTGGTAGGGCCAGCAGATGAAGGCCGTGAAGCCGCCCGTCTCGTCCTGCAGATCGCGCAGCTTGGACAGGTGAAGCGCCCGCTCGTACATCGTCTCGCCGACGCCGTACATCAGCGTGGCGGACGCGCGCATGCCCAGCCTGTGCGCGATGCGCATCACCTCGAGCCACTCGGCGCTGGTCGCCTTCTTGCGGGCGATCCGCGAGCGGACTCGATCGACGAGCACCTCGGCGCCGCCACCCGGCACCGAGTCGAGGCCGGCGTCCTTGAGGCGGATCAGCACCTCCTCGACCGTCATGCCCTCGAGCTCGGCGAGGCAGTGGATCTCCTCGGGCGAGAAGCCGTTCAGGCGCAGGCCGTGGCCCTTGATGAAGCGGACGAGCTCCTCGTAGTACGGCAGCCGCAGCTCGGGGTTGATCCCGCCCTGCAGCAGCACCTGCACGCCGCCGGCGTCCTTGAGCACCCGCAGCTTCTCGCCGATCTCGTCG
>Ga0182745_1004258_pt1 | contig 11953 bp, 11 predicted proteins | sample eDN3rd30CKraftBY_FD_128523 | JGI IMG/M metagenome (GOLD analysis project Ga0182745, IMG submission 128523) | Enriched backyard soil microbial communities from Emeryville, California, USA - eDNA 3rd pass 30_C Kraft BY (version 2) (version 2) | ecosystem: Environmental > Terrestrial > Soil >... | reverse complement strand
CGTGTCTCCCCCGAGAAAGCCGTAGTAGCGCTCGAAGCCGCGCCCCAGCGGCCAGCGGGAGTAGGGCCCGGCCGCGCTCGTCTGCTCCGCGGGCGTGAGGTGCCACTTGCCCACGCAGTAGGTGTTGTAGCCCTGCCCGGCGAGCATCTCCGACAGGAAGCCGTTCTCGAAGGGGATGGAGCCGTTGCGCCCCGGGTAGCCCACGGAGATTTCCGTGATGGCGGCCATGCCGTTGGAGTGGTGGTTGCGGCCGGTGAGGATGCACGCGCGCGTGGGGGAGCAGAGCGCGGTGGTGTGCATGTTGTTGTAGCGCAAGCCCCCCTTCGCCAGCTGGTCCAGGTGGGGCGTGCGGATGGGCGAGCCATAACAACCGAGCTGCCCGAAGCCGGTGTCATCCAGGACGATGAAGAGGACGTTGGGCGCCCCGGGCTTCGCGCGCAGCGGCGCGGGCCACGCGGGAGAGGATTCCTCCTCCGTCCTTCCGATGATGCCCGGGAACGCCGTCCCGGGCGGGTATTCCTTGAGCGACATGGTGTGGCCTCCACGAGGACTCGCGGGCGCGCGGGCGGCCCACCTCCTCGTGGAGGGAGATGTGCATGCGGCCCGACAACGCCCCCTGTCCCCCAGGTGGACACGAGCAGCCGGAGCGCCGCACGCTGAGAGCGCCGCGGTGGCGCTCCTTGCATCAGAAGAGCCGCGTGAAGTGGTTGTTGCTCCGGTTGGCCTCGGCGGAGCCGTCCTCGTTGGACCCCACGACCTCGCAGCTGACCCTGCCAACGGGAGGGACGGAGCTGAGGATGTTCCTCGTCTCGCCGGGCAGAATCGGCTCGTCGAGGGTGATGACCGCGCTCGCGATATAGCCCGTGCAGCCCACCACGCCGAGCACGCCGGGACGGCCGTTGTTCCGGATGCGCACCTCGGTGTGCCCGGACGACGTGCTCACCAGGCTGGTGATGACGAGGTCGACTCCCGACGGGAAGTCACGCGTGTAGATGAAGGCGAGGGGGCTGCGGGGACTCTGACAGTTGTTGATGAAGCCGCCGAGCGTGGGGTTGCTCGCGTAGCAGGAGGACCAGTCGGAGCGGAACGTGTACATGGTCGCATCGCTGCCATTGCCTCCCGCGCCAGGAACGCGCATCCGGACCTTCGCGAAGGAGCCCGTGGTCCCCGGCGTCCACGCCGAAGCCGGGAGCACCATGGGCAGGTTCCAGGCATAGAGGTCCACCCCATCGCTCGTGGTGTAGCTGACCGTCGCGGACGTGGTCGTCGAGCCCGCGTTGAACCACGTGCTCCCCGCCGCGTACTGGAGCACCACGGCTTGAGAGGCCAGATGGGCGTAGCCCCCGAAGCCAATGCTCCCGGTCGTCGAGGAGACGACCTGACCATCGACAGGGGACAACATGCAGGCCGAAATGAAGACAGACGCTACCGACAGCAGGAGATGACGCATGCATTCCTCCAGGGGCGCCCGGGCCAGGATTGCTCCGCGGCGCAACACATGGGACGCGGCGGGCGTCAACCCTTCAGCATTTCTCCAGCGACTCGCCCCTGGGACGTGTAGGACTGTCAGGTGTCATGCATCGTGACGCTCCGGCGGCTACAGCCAGCTCGCCTCGCGCCGGCCCAGCTCCGCCAGCACGCGCTCCGCGGCGCGCACGCCGAACCAGTTGGCCTCCTCGAACAGGCCCATGCCGCCCAGGTCCGAGTGCGCGAAGTGCAGCGCGGGCCCCAGGCTCTCCGCCGCGGCCTTGCGCGCCTCGCCCCACATGAAGCCCGGGGTGGGCCGCACCATGGCGTGGCCCCAGCGCTGCACCTCCAGCCGCTGCGCCTGCGCCGCGATGCCCGGGTGCGCGGGCAGCATGTCCGCCATGACCAGCGCCTCCCAGTCCGCGTAGCTGGCGGACAGGGCCTTCTCGCGCTCGGCCTTCACGTCCGCGCCCTCCATGGGCAGGTACCAGGTGAGCACCGTGGGCCCCTGCGCGTCCTGCCGCAGCGACTGGTGCGTGGCCACCACGTAGCCCAGGCTGCGGCTCTCATAGAAGACGTTGTCCCAGGCCAGCGGGAAGCCCCGTGAGCGCGGCGGCGAGGACAGCGTCAGGTTCGCCACCACCCAGGGCCCATACGTGAAATCGCCCAGCCACGCGGGCCGCTCCCGGCGCCACGGCGCCACCACGTGCGCGGCCACGAAGCGCGGGCACGCCAACACCACCTGCCGAGCCAGGAAGGCCCGCGGCCGGCCCGTGCGCGCCTCCACCGCGTCCACCCGGCAGCCGCCCTCCACGGGCTCCACCGTGTGCACCAGCACGTCGCGCTCCAGCGCCCCGTGCGGCAGCGCGGACGCGAGCTGCCGCACCAGCCGGCCATTGCCCTCGGGCCAGCTCAGGTAGCCCTCGCTGCGCTCGCCGTTGCCGTCCTGCCGCGCGCAGAAGTACCAGATGCCGGCCCACGCGGAGACATGCTCGGACGTGGTGCCGAAGTCGTCGCGGCACGCGTAGTCCACCACCCACTTCAGCCGCGGGGAGCGGAAGCCCTCGCGCTCCAACCACGCCGCCATGCTCAGCGCGTCCAGCGCCGTCCACTCCGCATCGTCACTGGACAGGGCCGACGGCACCGCGAAGGCCCGGCGTCCCTTCCCGTCGCGCGCCGCGGCGAAGTCACGCATCCGCGCCTCGAAGCGCCGCAGCTCCGCCACGTCCTCCGCGCTGGCGCCCGCGTGCAGGTACAGCCCTTCGTACCAGTGCCCCCGGTAGAAGAAGCGCTCCTCCGGCTCGTGGATGAGCAGCGACTCCTCGAAGCGCGGCCGGCCCGCGTCATCCACGCTGGACACCGCGCCCAGCTCCCGCAGCAGCCGCACCACCGGCCCCCGGTCCTCCAGCGGCGCCGGCAGGTAGTGCGCGCCCCAGGGATACGCGGAGACGGCGTTGCGCCCGGAGCGCGAGGTACCGCCCGGCTCCGCCTCCAGCTCCAGCACCCGCACGCCTCGCACGCCCGCGCCCGCAAGCCGCCAGGCCGCGGACAGGCCCGCCACGCCCGCGCCCACCACCAGCACCTCCACCGGCTCCACGGCGTCCGCGCGCGGCAGCGGCCCGCCGCGCAGTTGGTGGCCCACCTCCACGGCCTTGTCCACCACCGCGCCCGGCACGCGCCCGGGCGACCGCGACGCGCGGCAGGCGCTGGCCGCCACGGCGGACCCCAGGAACGCGGCGACCAGCTCCCGCCGCGTCAGTTCCACCGCTGCCACTCCGCCTCGTAGTAGTGCACCAGCACCTGGTTGTTCAGCCGGTTCACCTCCGCGGGCAGGGGCCCCATGTCCGGAGGGAACTGGCGGAGCGACTCCAGGGTCGCGTCATCCAGGAAGAGCAGCCCCTCGGGCAGCGGCCGGTGCCGGCCCGGCGTCTCGTGCGCCACCAGCACGTAGCCCCACTCGCCGAACGACGGCACCAGCGCGTGGTACGGCTCCGTCCAGAAGTCAGCGGCCCTCAGCGTCGTCTCCACGCACCAGAAGGAGCGCCGCGCGAACAGCGGGCTGGTGCTCTGAATCACCGCCACGCCGTCCGGGGCGATGCGCCGCTTCAGCAGTTTGTAGAAGCCCGTGGTGTACAGCTTCCCCAGCGCGAAGTTGTTCGGGTCCGGGAAGTCCACCACCACCACGTCGTACTGCGCGTGGCCCTCGGTGAGGAACTGCATGGCGTCCGCGTTCACCACCCGCATCCGCGGGTCCTTCAGCGAGTGGCGGTTCAGCTTCACCAGCTCCTCGAAGCGCGACGCCAGCGCCGTCATGGCCGGGTCCAGGTCCACCAGGGTGACGGAGCGCACCTCCGGGTAGCGCAGCACCTCGCGCGCCGCCAGCCCGTCGCCGCCGCCCAGGATGAGCACGTTCTCCACCTTCCCCGCGCGCACCATGGCGGGGTGCACCAGGGACTCGTGGTAGCGGTACTCGTCCAGACTGGCGAACTGGAGGTTTCCGTTGAGGAACAGCGAGAAGCCCCGCTTGCCCCGCGTGAGGACGATGCGCTGGTACGGCGAGCTGGAGGCGTGCACCACCTCGTCCGAGTAGAGCTGGTCCTCGTAGAAGGTGGTGAGCCGGTCGCCCATGACGAAGCCCACCAGCAGCAGCACGGTCAGCCCCACCGCCTTGATGCGCAGCCGCAGCGGGTTGCCCAGCAGCGGCGCCAGCAGCCAGGTGCTCCACAGCGCCACCGCCGCGTTCAGCACCCCGAAGAGCAGCGACGTGCGCACCAGGCCCAGCTTGGGGACCAGCAGCAGCGGGAACGCGACGCTGGCCGCGAGCGCGCCCACGTAGTCCAGCGACAGCACCTGGCTGATCAGGTCCTTGAACTTGAGCTGGTCCTTCAGGATGCGCAGCAGGAGGGGAATCTCCATGCCCACCAGCGCGCCAATGGCAATCACGCTGCCGTACAGCGCCACCCGGAACATGTCCGTCAGCGTGAAGGTGAGGAACAGCATGGGCGCGCACACGCCCCCCAGCAGCGCCACCGCCAGCTCCACCTCCACGAAGCGCTGCGCCACCCCGCGCTCGACGTAGCGCGACAGGTAGCTGCCGATGCCCATGGCGAACAGGTAGCCGCCGATGACGGTGGAGAACTGGGTGACGGAGTCCCCCAGCAGGTAGCTCGCGAGCGCCCCGACGACGAGCTCGTAGATGAGCCCGCACGTCGCGATGACGATGACGGTGATGTACAGCAGCGTCTTGTTCAAGGCGTCACTTCACTTCACGAGGCGCGGACACGCGGCGCGAGCCGCTCATCCGCTGATGGACGCGGCCACGATGATGGACAGGCCGATGATGAACGAGCCGATGACGATGCCCACCGCCGTGTTCTGGTCCGCCTCCAGCTCCTTGTTGACATCGAACGGCATGATGAGGCGGATGACGTAGAAGCCCGCCACGAACACCGCCAGTCCGATGAGCGAGTAGATGATGCTCGCCAGCACACCCTGAACGCTGACCACCGCGCCAAGTAACAACATCACTTCCCTCCCATGTAGCCGCCAGTCCACAGCAGGACGCCGCCCGGGCCACGCCGCACGTTGCCAGGCACCCGGTCCCGCTCCTCCTTCGTGAAGGGAGACCAGCCCGACATCGTCAACGCCACGTACGCCAGCAGCACCACTCCTCCAAACCACTTCATGACGCGTCTCCATCACGCATGACGACGGAATCCTAGACGTTGCTCTCCGCCCAGCGCCGGGTCTCGAAGCTGTTCGAACGGTACACCGACACCAGCGGGCCCAGCGCCAGCAGCACCAGCGCCATGCAGAGCCAGCTCGCGTTGGGCGTGTCGTGCGTGAGCTTCACGTTGAAGGTGCGCGCCACCGGCCGGAGCGACTTCGACTCGAACGAGGCCGTCGTGCGCAGCACGTACTTCCCCGCCGGCAACGCGGACAGGTACGTGCTGCGGGAGAGGTTGCCCTCGGTCCAGTACTCCCCGTCCGACGTCCCCCGGTAGTAGCTCAGCTCCTCGTAGAAGCTCACCACCTCGCTCGTGTCCTGGTTCACCAGGTCGCCCTGCACGCCCAGCCAGTCGTTGTCGAGCGCCGCGCTGACCTCCACCTTCATGTTGCCCCGGCCGGACAGCTCGAAGGGCTCGCTGAAGCTCATCGCCGAGGGCGTCCCCGAGCTGGCCGCCGCGGGCACCACCACCGCCTTCTCCAGCACCGTCCTGTTCGCGGCCGTCATGGAGAACATGCCCGCCAGCAGGAAGAGCGCCACCATGTAGATGCCCATCCACTTGAGGGATGAGCGGAGCCCCGCGTGGTACGGGTTCGGCTGGCTGGGCGCCACGTCCGCGCGCGGGGGCATGCGCACCTTCAACCGGAAGGCATCCTTCACCACCTCCGGCTCCAGGTACTCGCCGAAGGTGTACGTCACCTCGTCGTCGGTGGCGTCCACGCTCACCGAGTACGGCGCCGCGACGTACTCCGTCGCCGTGGCCCGCTCCCCCGCCTTCACCGTCCAGTAGAACTCCCCCTGGACCGACTCCGTGACGGCGGTGACGCTCTGGAAGCACTTGTAGCGGCGGCCGTCGTGGAAGGCGGACACCTCGGGCACCAGGGAGACCTCGCCGGCGGGCAGCGGCTGGAGGAACACCCAGTGGCCATTGGACTGCATCAGCCACGTGAAGCCACGGCCGCGGTTGTAGAGGAGGTACTCCTCCCACGGGTAGCGCACGCCCTCCACGGTGCACGAGCGAATCAGGAAGCCGATGCAGATCCACTCCGTGCCGTCCAGCGTGCCCTTCGCCCCCAGGGGGATGAGCGGCGCCCGGGCGGGCTTGTCCAGCAGGCGCAGGAAGGACAGCCTGCCCTCGCGCACGCTCAGCAGCGCGCCGCAGTAGGGACACGCCACGCGCAGCGTCTTGTCCGGCGCGCGCAGCTCCAGCGGACCGTTGCACTGCGTGCAGCGCGCCTGCTGGAGCTCCACCTTGCGCACGCGGGGGCGCAGCTGCCCGGGCGGAATGCCCAGCTGCTCCAGCTTCAGCGCCTCACCGATGAAGACCTCGGGGTCGTGCCCGCGCGTACCGAAGTCGAGCGTGAGGAAGGCGCCCTTGGGGCCCGTGGCGTCCACGTAGTAGGCGTCCTGCGTGGGGTCCACGTCGCTGGGGAGCTGGCCCGCGGCGGCCACCACACGCCCGTGCCCCCGCTCCTCGATAATCCACGCGCGGCGCCTCAGGTGCAGCCGCTCGCCCGGGTGCAGCTCACCCAGCGCCACGCCCTCCTCCAGCCCCATGTCGAACATGAAGTGGAAGGCGCCCTCGGACTCGCTGATCCACCCGGTGCGGCCGTCCGAGAACTCCACGTACCACTCGTCCCACGGCCCCTCCCCGTGGTCCTTCTGGAGGTGGCCGACGACGGTGTACGGCATCCTGCCGTAGCGCCCCTCCGCGCCCAGTTGGAGCGGCGAGTCGGTGGGGACGATGCTGCCAATCTTCCCGTGGGACTCGAAGTCCAGGCCCTTGCGCGCCACCACCGTCTGGCAGTGGCCGCACACCACCACCTGGGCCGAGCCCGCGGTGAACTCCACCATCGCGCCGCACGATGGACACTTCCCCTGCGTCACGCCATCACCCCCCGCTTCAGCTCACGCACCTCGCACGCCGCCGCCCCCAGGTGGCGCGCCAGCAGCGCCTGGAAGTCCGGACACACGCGCGGGCGGCAGCAGTACACGTTGAGCGCGGCGAAGCCGTGCTCCGGGAACGTGTGGATGGCCAGGTGGCTCTCGGCCAGCAGCGTCAGGCCGGTGATGCCGCCGGGCTCCGGGAACACGTGCCACTGCGGCGCGCCGACGACCTTCAGGTCCAGCACGACGACGAGCTCCTCGAAGAGCGCCGCCAGCGCCGCCGCATCCTTGAGGCTGGCGGGTGCGCAGCCGCTGGCGTCAACCAGCCATTCCTGTCCGGTGGTCAGCTTCGAAATCCTCCCGTCCGCTGACTTCTTAGCACGGGCTCACCCTCCGGTACGGCGCCAAGTCGCGCCGCCGGACCACGCGCCGTGTTGGCGCCCCGCTTCCGCTTCCCGCTACGCTGCGCGCCGAGATGACGCAGTCGCAGCCCGAGCCCCCACACCCCCGCGCCGCTCCCCCACCGCCCAGCGCCGTTTCCCGGCTTGCTCGCACGCTGCGCGGCCTGCCGCCCGCCGGGCGCTGGTGGGGCCCCGGCTGCGCCGGCATGGCCGGCTGGCTCCAGCGCGCGGCCCTGTCCCCGCCGCCGGAGGACGTCACGCCGCGCTTCCGCGCGCTGCTCGCGAAGGTGCGCGAGGGCGCGCCGGTGCTGCCGGACGAGGCCCGGCGCCACCAGTACCTCCTGGTGCGCGGCATGCTGGGCGACGAGCTGCCCGGCTACCTGCTGGACAACGTGCAGCGGCTGGAGCGCCGGGGCCTGGACGTGCGCGAGGCGGCGGTGGACACCGAGGGGCTGCTCGCGGACAACGTGGCGGTGCTGCGGGAGGCGCTGCTCGACGCGGAGCACTTCGGCCGCACGGTGGTGATGGTGGGCCACAGCAAGGGCGGCGTGGAGTGCACCGCCACGCTGGCGCGCTACCCCGAGCTCCGGCGCGTGGTGCGCGCGGTGGTGACGCTCCAGGCGCCGTATGGCGGCTCGTCCATCGCGCACGACCTGGCCACCACGCCACGGCTGCGGCGGCTCATCGACTTCGCCTTTCCCCTGCTGTTCCACGGCGTGTCCCGCTCCGTGGAGGAGCTGTCCTACTTCCAGCGGCAGGCCTTCATCCGCGAGCACCCCTACCCCGCCGGTATCCCCACCGTGTCACTGGCCACGTCGCGGCTGTCGCGCCTCTCCACGCTGTATCCGCTCCAGCGCTACCTGCACGAGCGCTACGGCTACCAGGCGGATGGCATGGTGACGGCCGTGGACGCGGAGGTGCCCGGCGCGCGCGTGGTGCGCCTGGACGACATGGACCACGCGGAGGCCGCGCTGCGAGGCCTCCCGGGACTGGCCCGCTACCACCCCGGCGACGTCACCGAGGTGATGGTCGCCCTGGCCCTGGAGTCACGCTGAGGCTCACGCCGAGGGCGGCGTCAGCGTCACCCTCTTCATCACGTGGTCGATGGTGGAGAAGCGCAGCGCCAGCTCATACAGGCGGCGGGCCAGCGCGGCGTCCTCCTTCACCACGCGCCCCATCTCCTCTCGGGGGACGCCGGTGACGCTCGCGAGGTCCTCCAGCATCGCCTCGGTGGAGGCGCGGTCCGGCTGGATGCCGTCGCGCTCGGCGATGGCCCGCAGGGCCAGGGCCAGCGTGAGGCGATACGCCGCGTCCATGCGGGTGAGCGGGTCCTGCAGCCACCCGTCGAGCGCCTCTTGAAGCTCGTCGGGCTGGAAGTTTTTGCGCTGGAGGATGGGGCGCTCGGACTCCGCCCAGCGGCGGCGGAGCTCTTCGTCCAGCAGCGAGGCGGACAGCGCCACCGGCGTGCGCTCCACCAGCAGGTCCAGGACGCGCTCCCGGGTCAGCCGGTCCCCCTCCGCGATACGCTCCTGGACCAGCGCGTCGCCCAGCTTGCGCATGACGTCCGTGATGGACCCCATGCCCAGCCGCGACAGCAGCTCGGGGGAGTCGTCGTCCAGCAGCTTCAGCTCGCGCGCGGCCTTCACCTCCAGGACGAAGCGCGCGGGCTGCCCACGCAGCGCCTCCACCGGATGGTGCTCCGGCAGGGTCAGCTCGATGGCGAGGGACTGCCCCACCTTCGCGCCCACCAGCGCCTCGAAGAAGCCGGGCAGCACCGGGTCCGGCGCGACGCGCACCCGCCAGCCCTCCCGGGCGGAGAAGGGCATCAGCTTCGCATGGGCGAAGCCGAGCACGTCCAGCAGCACGTCATCCCCGAGCGCCACCGCCTCGCCCGGCTGCCGCTCGCGGACGTCGGCGTGCTGGCGGCGGAGCGCGTCGAAGCGCTCGACGAGGTCCTGCTCGGTCAACGGAGCGGGCGCCACCTGGGCCACCGTCAGCCCCTCCAGGGACGGGGCCTCCACCGTGGGGAACACCACCGGCTCGGTGCTGTCGAGTTGCAACGCCGCCGGCATCTTCTTCATGATGCCGAGCGCGTGGAGCTCGGCCAGCGAACGCGCGTTACCGCGGCCACCCTGCGATTCATCATGGGTCGTCATGGTTCTCGCTCCGGCCCCCTTCGGATAGCACAGCGCTCCAGGTGGACCGAAGCCCCCCGGAGCGCTGGGAATGACGACGCGGCGCCTCTCAGAAGAAGGAGCCGAGGAAGCTGGACGCCGTCGAGATGACCGCGCCCCCCTGGCTCACCAGCGGGATGTTGGTGGCGGCGGCGAGTGAGCCCAGCGCCGTCACTCCAGCGGTAATCTTCCTGCCGGCCGAGGCGTTCGGGTCCGTGATGGTGTTCACGGCGGCGGCGGTGTCCGCCGCGGCGATGGCGGCGTTGAGGCCCGGGGCGAAGCGGCCCGCGGCGCGAGCCATCGCCGTGCCACCCCCCTGTAGCGCACCGCGGGCGGCGGTGCCGGCGGTGCGGGCAGCGCCCTCGCTTCCGCGCTCGGCGACCTCGGCGGCCGCGCGGCGCACGACCTGGCGCGACGCCCCCTCCAGCGCCACGTTGGCGGCGGTGGTGGCGACGCGGTTGGCCGCGGCACGCGTGGCCTCCGGGGCCGCCTCGGTGAAGGCGGTGCGGGCCGCGTTGGTGGCGGCGCGGTAGTTGCTGACGTTGCCCGCGAGGTTCAGGCCGTCGCGCGCGGCCGTCAGCGTGGTGGACGCCGCGCCCGTGGTGGAGCCCACCGCCTGACGGACGTTCTCACCAGTCGGGTTGCGGAGGGCGTCGCGCACGTCACGGAACGCGAGGGCGCCCGCGCTGGGGAGCTGCGCCACGTTGGCCGCGAGGCTGGCGGCGCCGGCACCGCGCGCAAGGCGGGTGTTCGCCCCCTCGACGATGGGGCCGCTGCCCCCCGGCAGGTTGAAGGGGCCGAGGCGGCGGGGACCGAAGGCCTCGCGCACCTGCGTGGCGGCGATGCCGTCCGACACGGTGCGCACCCCGTTGGCGGCCCGGGCGATGTGCGCCTGCGCGGCCTCGAACCGGTCGGTCCGCGTGGGCTGGGCCTCCGTGCGCGGCGGAGTCGGCGGCGGAGCCGGACAGACCGGCGCGGAAGGCGTCGAAACGGGACGGGGCTCGTTGCGGCGAACGGGAGGCGCCATGACGTGTGCTCCTGCTGGGACTCGAAAGAACGTGAAGCTCTGCCCGGATCATCAGGCTTTCCTTCGAATTGTTTCGCCCGGGCTCGCGGACTTTACCTATTTCCACTCCGAGTATCTGACAAACGCGGGGCGTGGACCGCGTAAACCCCTGGAATCCATCGGAAAAGGGGCTAATGTCCGCCCGCTATGCGGACCCGAATCCTGACAACCGTCCTCCTCTGCCTCTCCCTCGCCGCCTGCAAGGATTCCGACAAGAAGGAATCCACCGGCGGTACGACTCCGCCCGCGGCGGCGCCGGCGAAGCCCTCGACGCCCCCCGCCGCCCAGGCCCCGGCGGCGGCGCCCCCGGCCGAGGCCGGCTCGGGCGAATGGACCCGGAAGGTGCAGGCCGGCCAGGACGTCTACGCCACGCTGGAGACGAACCAGGGCCCCATCGTCGTGCGCCTCTTCTCCAAGGACGCGCCGAAGACGGTGGCCAACTTCGTGGGCCTCGCCACGGGCGAGAAGGCCTGGACCGACCCGAAGACGGGCCAGCGCGTGGAGGGCAAGCCGCTGTACGACGGCGTCATCTTCCACCGGGTGATTCCGAACTTCATGATTCAGGGTGGAGACCCCACGGGCACCGGCCGCGGCGACCCGGGCTACCGCTTCGAGGACGAGTTCCAGAGCGGCCGCACCTTCGACAAGCCGGGCCTGCTGGCAATGGCCAACGCCGGCCCTGGCACCAACGGCAGCCAGTTCTTCATCACCACCTCCACGCCGAACTACCTCAACAACCGCCACACCATCTTCGGTGAGGTGGTGTCGGGCTACGACGTGGTGGAGAAGATCTCCAACGTGCCCCGCGACCCGCGGGACAAGCCGCTGGAGCCGGTGGTCATCCAGAAGATCGCCATGAGCGACGAGGCCCCGGCGGGCAGCGGGAAGTGACGATGGAACGCGCCCTGCGCCACGTCGCCACGCGGCTGGGAGAGCTGGACTGCCACGTCATCGACGCCCTCCCCGAGGGCGCGGCGCCCGAGCTGGTCGTCGTGCTCTCCCATGGCCTGGGCGCGCCCGCCACCGACCTCGTCTCCCTGGGGCCGGAGTTGATGGCGCACCAGCCGTCCCTGGCGGAGCGCGTGCGGTTCGTCTTTCCCGGAGGGCCCCTGGCCTGGGCCTACGGTGGACGCGCCTGGTTCCCCCTGCCCGACGCGGTGATGCGGGGGGAGCAGCGGGACTGGGAGCAGTTCGCGCGCGACGTGCCTCCGGGCATGCCGGCCGCGCGCCG
>Ga0182745_1004257_pt1 | contig 11954 bp, 11 predicted proteins | sample eDN3rd30CKraftBY_FD_128523 | JGI IMG/M metagenome (GOLD analysis project Ga0182745, IMG submission 128523) | Enriched backyard soil microbial communities from Emeryville, California, USA - eDNA 3rd pass 30_C Kraft BY (version 2) (version 2) | ecosystem: Environmental > Terrestrial > Soil >... | reverse complement strand
TATTCGGCAGGAGTTCGCTGCGGAGCTGGGTGACGCTGAATACGCCCCCCAAAGCGACCAGCAGGGCGAGCAACACCACCACTGATCGCTGCTTGAGCGAAAGCGCGGTTAATCGATGCATGTGTCAGATATTCCTTTCGGGTCGCCAGGGACCACGTGGTGAGCAAACGAAAGCGATACTACGACATCGAAGTATCGCCAATGCGGATGGAATGGTACGACATCGAAATATCCGGATGCAATGCCAATTCACGTGAATCCGGGTATCGGGCCCGAAGCGATGCAACCGGGTTTTACGATGTTTTGTGGGAGTGGGAATACTTGGTTGCCCTGAAGGGATTGCTGGCCCGAAGCATGGCTCTCTTGACTGCGCTTGAGATGACGGTTGGTTTTGTGAGGAAACTGTACTGATCGTTAATAATCTGTCGTTGTTTTGGGTTCTCTTCGCTGTTTATACTGAATGATAGTATTGTACGTACTGTTGCGTCTTTTTGGCAGCTTCATGCTGAATGTATTCGACTGTCGCGTTGGATGGTCCGACATATGAGCACCCCCTCCGAAATGGCAGATATTTTTCGGCGGTTTTGGCCAGTGCTGGCGGGATTGCTGCTTGTTGTGATCGCGCTCCTGATCTGGCGACTCAGCGGCGATGACGACGACGTCGCCACGGCAACGCCGACGGCAACCATGGGGCCGGTGGAATCGACACCAGTGCCGTCCGGAACTGCCATTCCCCGATCGACAGCAGTGGCCATACCCACCAGTGTGGTATCGCCAATAGGTGAGCGCTCCTGCATGGCTGGCTGCCTGGTCCGGGTACCGGATTCCCCGGTCACTGCCGCCATCCTTGAGACATCAGAGGCTCGACCCTCCCACCGGGCAGAGGACTGGTTGTGGATTGTGGTGTCACGCATCACAGTAGATACGCTTCTGGTGGGAGATGTCGATGTCCTGCTGGTGAACGATTCGCCGGAAACGCTCTACCTGTACGCGACCCGGTTGCCGGATGGTGAAACGAGTGATCGGGCCGTTCGTGATTTCGGTGAGATTCTGGACAGCGTTGATGGCCACGCGATTGTGCTCGTACCGAAGGTACCGGCAATCGTCACCGATCTCGTCAATGCGAAGATTTGGGTAGAGAAGGTTGCACCGGCGCCGCCGTCGCTGCGGCTGGTTGAGACCGCCGGTCAGGGGGATGATATCGCGGATATCGATCTGGGAGTGTTGCTCCCTCAGGTTGATGCGGGGGAAATCGAGCAAACCATCCTCGATATGCAGGCAACCAGCTCGACCGATGGTACTGGTGTCGGCACCCGCCAGTACGGGATGACCGGGAATGCGATGGCGTCCGAGTATCTGTTCACTCGCCTGGAACAGTATGGCCTGAGTGTCTGGTATGAGGATTTCCTGTCGCCGGAAGGGCATCTCTCGACCAATGTCATCGGGGAGATTCCGGGACGGGATTCCTCCATGGTCTATGGGGTGATGGCGCATCTGGATTCGACCTCCACTGATTTCAGCAATGCTCCAGGGGCGGATGACAATGGGACCGGTCTGGCGGCTTCGTTGGAGATCGCCCGAATTCTTTCCGGATATACGCTGGAGCATCCGGTTCATATCATCTTTGTGAATGCGGAAGAGACGGCGATTGTCGGCTCGATGGCGTATGCCCGCAAGGTGGTGGCTGATGAAATCCCGATCGAGGGTGTGTTCAATGTGGACTCGGTTGGTTCTCCGAGAATGGGGCCACGAATTATCCTGAATGCGGATGAGAACTCGGTCTGGATGATGAATCTGCTGGTGAGCGTGAACGATGGATATGGCCTGGGGCAGGAAATCTTGGTGCGGCAGAATCCGGCCATTATCGCGGATGACACCATGCTGCGGAACGAAGGGATCGAGGCCGTCATGATTGCGCGGGAAGTGTATGGTGAGAGCGAGATTCACCATACCACCAGGGATACGATCGAGAACATGTCGATTCCGCTCACGGTTGTGGTGACGCAGTTGGTCCTGCTCTCGGTGGCGGCGTTGGTGCAGTAGGGGGCTGGGTGGTTCTCGTACGCGTGCTGCACCGTTCGGGTTTTTCACCACACACATTGCCTTCGTAGAACTGGCCCTTGTGGCCAGTTTCCGGTGGCAACTACGCGGACATCATGCAGAGTCGGCCCTCGTGGCCGACCGTACGACGCCTGTTGCGGTCAGTGCCCTCAGTGTCGAAATACGAAGCACGCGTGCGAGGGCCGGTTGTACGGATTTAAGGAGGTAGTGGACCAATGAACATCGCTGAGGCGAGAGAGGCGGCCCGCATGTGGGTGCTTGAGCATGCGAGCCAGATTCCAGGTTTCCACGGGGCATGGATCGCGGGTTCCACGAATCACCTGCCTGATGACGAGGAATTCCCGGCGACATCGGATATCGACATCATGATCGTTATCGATAATGATGCGCCATTGATCAAGCCTGGGAAATTCCTGTTTCGCGGGGTGTTGCTGGAGGTGAGTTCACTCTCCCGGGGTGATATCGCAACTCCGGAGCAGGTGCTCGGGCATTACCACCTGGCGGGAAGTCTCGGTTCGGGGATAGTGATTGCCGATCCGCATGAGGATCTGACCGGGTTGCAGGCGGAGGTGGTGCGGTCATTCCCGGAACGGCGCTGGGTGGAGCAACGCGTGGCACAGGCACACCAGACGGTGCTGAACCGGGTGGATGCGGTGGAAGGGCAACCCGACTTCGCCGAACAGGTGATGTCCTGGCTGTTCGCGGCGGGCGGGGTGCCACATATCCTGCTGGTTGCGGGTTTAAGGAACCCGACAGTGCGAAAACGTTATATTGCCGCGCGGGACATGCTGCAGGATTTCGGTTGTCAATCCCTGTATCCGGACATGCTGGCATTGCTCGATCCGGTGGGGATGACACCCGGGCGAGTTTCGCATCACCTGGATATCCTCGAAGGCGTCTTTGACGAAGCCGCGACTTTCATCAAAAGTCCATTCTTCTTCGCGGCGGATCTTTCCACCGCCGGGCGAGCGGTCGCCATTGATGGCAGCCGGGAACTCATCGCGCTAGGGAATCACCGGGAGGCGATCTTCTGGATCGTCGCCACCTTTGCCCGCTGCCAGATCGTGTTTCACACAGATGCGCCGGACTCTGCTGCCGACGCGTGGGATGATGCATTTGCGGGTCTTCTCCTTGATCTTGGCATCCGGTCACCTGGCGATCTCCACCGGCGTGGCGATGATATCCGGGCATTCCTGCCACGGGTAATGACGGTGGCCGGGCACATCATGGACGAGATGACTGCTTCCTGATTTGATTTCCCCTTGCGTAACGCATAGAGTGTACGTACTAGTTGAATGGCGTAGTTGCCACTCTCAGGGGGTCATGATGCCTGTCTCGAAACCAGATGGCCGTCCGGTTGAATGGGCCCGGGAAGTAATTGCCGATCCGAAAACGGTGTTCCTCGATACGGAAACGACCGGGCTGGATGGTATGGCGGAAATCGTCGATATCGCGGTGATTGACGTGCGAGGCGAGGTTTTGCTGGACACACTGGTGCGTCCGATCCGGCATATTCCCGCCGGGGCCACGAGAATCCACGGGATTCGCGATGAGCATGTGGCTTCGGCGCCGACATGGGATGAGGTATTTGCCCGGTTGGAGCCTGTTGTGAAGGGACGCCGGGTGGTTGTGTTTAACGCCAATTACGATCGAAAGATCATCAGGCAGTGTTGTGCACCATCAGGGCTGAAAATGCCACGGTCTACCTGGCAATGTGCGATGCTGGCGCACGCCGAGTACATCGGCGAGCCTGGTTGGAAGGGCAAGGGCTTTCGCTGGCACAAGTTGGAGAACGCGGCGGCGGCGTTCGGCATCCCGCCGGGAGGCCACCGGGCGCGTACCGATGCGGAAACGTGCCGCCTGGTCGTGCACCGGATAGCGGCGGATACTGATGCCTGAAACGGAATCCGGATGGTTCGTGAGGGCCAGGTGGCCGTAGCGGTAGGGTGAGGTCACCCCGTGACCGAATAGCGCAAGCGACCCCATTGTTGCCCATCGACGCCGTGGGCGTCGGGCATCGGAAATACCCCCGCCATGTTTACCCGGATTCGGTAATAGATGCGATTTGGACCTTCTACGCGAATATAGGTGTCCAGCAATTAACAGGGGTTCGACCACATTTTGTAGCTCTGTTGGGTTAATTGTTGGGAAGAAATCGGCATTTCAAGCGAAATTAAGGAATTGCCCTTGCATACGTTGAAATGACGTCCATGGCTGCACCTGGCGATTGCCTGGTGCTTGACTTGTGGATCGCATCCGGCGATTCCCTCTCATTGATTCCAAATGAATTCATCTTTTATAATCTACGCGAGGGAATACTATCGCATTTATTTCAACTTAAGAGCAGTTTGAGGAGAACGGAATGAGTGAAACTCGATTCGGTGTCGGTCATCCTCGTCATCGGCTGAGCCCCACACGGCGGACGGCGGTTGGCGCCCTGTTTGGCGGGGTTGCAGGCGCATTGGGCCTCGCCAGTTATCTTGAAGGAGCAGAATCCGTGTTGGGGAATTCTGCCGACGCGCGGATCGCTGCCGCCCCGGAGGCTACGCCCTTGGAAGTATCTCCGTCCAGTACTGGTTTGCCTGTGTCAGGGGACCAGCAAAACCTACAGGAACTCCTTCCGGGTTCATTGGTAGAAGTGGTGGAAATTACACCAACTGACGATGGGAACTTCCCTCAAGGCGCCCGTGCATGGCGGGTTATTTATGTCTCAACTGGTCGAGATAATAGTGAGCGCACGCTCGTATCCGGCATTGTCGTCTGCCCGGACGACCTTGCCAACTTTAATGTGGTCGACAAACGGGGGCGGCTGGTTTCCTGGACTCATGGCACTCTCGGCGTGACGCAGCGTTGTCAGCCATCTGAAACGCCAGGGCTTGAAATCTGGGGAGCTACGCCTTACGGGATCAATCAGGTGGCGTGGGGCAGTGAAGCATCGGGTGACTATCATGCAGGAGAGCCTCAAGAAGGCATGCTGGCGGGCATGATGGAGAACGGCTGGATCGTCACTGCCACTGATTATGCGAGTGAGTATTCCACGACGTCATTGCTGCAGCCGTATGCGATTGGGAAGATTGAGGCTGCGAATGCTATCGATAACCTGCGCGCCGCCCATCATTTGCTCGGTCATGTCTATGGAGATCTTCCTTTTTCCTCGTACGATGTCGTGACATGGGGACACTCTCAGGGTGGTCATGCTGCGATGTGGACCGGGCAACTGTTGGAGGAATATGTTGCAGCGACCAAGGGCGAGTCTGATCCTGCGCTTTCCCTTTCCGGTGTGGTGTCGGAGGCTCCGGCAAGTAACTTCCTTACGGATCCGGCTGTACAAGGGGAGGACGCTCTGGGTTTCAGTATGTTTGACTGGTTGGTGCACACAAAACTCCAGCTTACCGGACAGTCAGAAACTATCTCACTCGCTCCGTTCATCATGTCCTACCTCATGGGCACATGGACCGAATTCGCTCTCGGTGGCGCTCCAGACCCTAACCAGATGCCAGCATTTCCAGTTGAGGGAACGCTGGCGCTCGAATCCATTCTTCCCGATGCTTCCATTGAGACGGTGCAGCAGATGACGCAGGTTTGCTGGGTTGATGGCGAAGCGGTCGCGGAGTTGGTTGCCCCTTATAGCGATTCTCCATTTTTGCTTTCAGAGGTAAGCGATGGAGAAGTGGTTGATGGATTCCAGCACGGGAATTTTGATCGTTACTTTTCCTCTAGCGATGTGGACTCCCAATTGGCGGTTTGGCGTTCCTGGATTCTCTATTCAAATCCTGGCCCTCTTGGCGTGCACCCATTTAGCAAGCTGCCTCTTCGGGATGGCATGCCCGTTCCCGTCCTCATTTCTGCGGGTTCCAACGACGGGGTTGTTCACTGCGTATCTCCTGATCCCGACCGATTGCCGACCGCCAGGGAAGGGGCTCCTGTCGCACTCTTCGACGCGTTGCGATCTGTGTATGAGAAAGATGGAGAAGTGGCTGCGCATTTGTCCCTGCTTATCTGGAAGCCTGAAGATGGAGTCACCACTGCCGATCATAGTGATATCACCGGACTAATTGGTGCTGCCGGAGCAAATGAGCTCCGGTTCCATGGCTCTCCGCTGGAATCATTCATGAAGGGTGCTTTCGAGGGCACGCTTCCCGCCGAGGTCACGGCGAATATTGTCAATAGCTGACCAGTTGTGGTTCGCGAACCGGAACTCCCGCTTCAGGGCTGGCTGTGACGGTCGTGTAGTTCATCAATGCAAGCCCACGTCCATACGGGTGATTCAATCCCGTACTTGTGAACGTCCTCATTGTTCGTGATCCCGCAACAAGCCGGTTCTGAAGAAATTGCGACGCGACCCTACCCGAAAGGGCGGGGTCGCTCGCTTTCGGTCCTCGTACACTTGAGATATGTAATCCGACAGATGCAGTCGGACATGAAGAGTGGACGGGAAAATAATGGATCGGCAATCCCTGGCTGCAGCGCCCCCTACCGCAGAAGATGTGCTTGAATCGCTGACCCGGGTGATCGATCCGGCGTTTGGGATCAACATTATCGATCTCGGAATCGTTTATGGCATCGAAGTGAATGGCGATATCGCGACGATCCAGATGACGTTGACGTCGCAGGATACGCCTTCGCGCGACACGATTATTCCTGACATTCGCGATGTCTTGCTCAAGCGCCATCCGGGGCTGGGGCGGGTCGTCGTCGATCTGGAATGGGACCCACCCTGGCGCGATGACTTCATCACCGAAGCCGGGCTCCAGCAGATGAAGAATCCCCTGAAACGGCAGGCGGCGGCTTCGGATGAACCCGTGACTGAAAACGACGTGCTGGATTCCCTGATGTTCGTGCTCGACCCCGAGGTCGGGATCAACATTGTGGACCTGGGTCTTGTTTACGACGTCACGGTCGAAGGCAATGCCGTCCACATCGAGATGACCCTGACCACACCGGGGTGCCCGCTGCACGCCACCATTGAGGCGGCGGTGCACCGGACGCTGGAAATCCAGCATCCGCAACTGACGGACATCCAGATGGAACTGGTGTGGGAACCCCCGTGGGATACGGAGATGATCACCGCGTCCGGTCGCGAACAGTTGGGATGGTGAGGTGATGGATCAGGAGAGAACGATGACCGCGGAACAGGAGCCGATACTCGCAAGCTGGAAGATCAGCGAGGTTCTGCAGAAGTATCCGGATCTGCTGGATTACCTGGCCGACCTGACACCGGCATTCAGGAAGTTGCGGAATCCGCTCCTGCGTAAAGTCCAGACCCGGTTGGTGACCGTGGAGCAGGCTGCCGGTATCGCCGGGATCGATGCGCGGGTGCTGACCCGGCGACTCAACCAGGAGGCCGGGATTACCGCGCCGGACGCTCCGGCGTCGCTCGATGCTCTCGCCGCTGCACCGGCGCAGGCTCCAGCCTGGTTTCGTGAGACCACGGTGTCGCAGGAACTGGACGTCCGGCCGATGCTGGAACGCGGGGAGGAGCCGTTCAAGCTCATCAATATCGCGGCGCGGGCCGTGCCGGTGGGCGAGGTGTTGCGGCTGATTGTCGGGTTCGAGCCGCTTCCGCTGTATGACGCCCTTGGCAAGCAGGGGTTTGTGCACTGGGCCGAGTTGGGTGACGAAGGGGTTTGGGATGTGGAGTTCCTGCGGGAGCGTCCGGCCGGAAAACCCGCTGCGACTCCGGCGCCGGTGGCCGCACCAGGAACGTTGGACTGGGATGCACCTTCGGCCTCGGAGGTGACGATCGATGTCAGTGAGCTGGTGCCACCCGAGCCGATGGTGAAGATCCTCCAGGCATTGGAGGCGATGCCCGCGGGTGGACGCCTGCTGGTGCATCACGTGCGGCGGCCCATTCACCTCTACGACCGGCTGGACGAGATGGGTTACGCGCATGATACGCGGGAGATTGCCCCGGATCATGTGGAAGTGCTGATCGAGAAGCCGGTTGAGGTGGTCCAGCCATCATGATGGGGCTGAGTTCGAAGAATGCCCCGGCGCTTGATTTGCCCGCCAGGTTTATGGTGCTGAGCATCCTGTCGTTTGCCATCGCCATTCTGCTCTCACCCTGGTCGTTCCCCTTGCTCCAGGGTGGGTTTGGCGATTTTTCCCTGCTGGCGCTGGTGCACCTGTTCACGCTTGGCTTTATTGGCTCGATGATCTTCGGCGCCAGTTTCCAATTGGTGCCGGTCGCCGTCGGTGCCCCGCTGACCTCAGTGCGCGCGGGCAGGATTGCCTTCTGGTTCTACGCCGCCGGGCTCATCCTCTTCCTCACGGGATTGCTTCAATCCTGGTTGCCGGGATTGTCGATCGGCGGAACGCTGCTCGGTGCCGCCTTTCTGCTCTATATCGGGGTCATTGTGACGACCGTGCTCAAGGCTCCGCACAAGGACGTGGTTGCCTGGCATTTGCTGATCGGGACGATTGCCTCCGGCGTCGGAATGTCGCTGGGCGTGTTGCTTGCCTTCAACAAGAGTAGCGGTGTATTGGGATCGCATCTCCTGTCCGTGCTTGGCGCGCATATAACGGTGATGCTTGCGGGCTGGGTGGGGTTGACCCTGACCGGGGTTGCCTATCGCCTGATCGGGATGTTCACCCTGGCCGAACGGCATCTGATCAAGTGGCTGGCGTGGGCAGAATTGGGGTTGGTGGCTGGCGGGGTGATCTTGCTGGTACTGCGACTCCTCCTGGATTTGCCAGCGGTCGTTGGTCAGGTCGGCGCGGCCGGAATTCTCGGCGGGTTCATCTGCTTCGTCCTGCAAATGCGACGGTTGTACCTGCGACGCATGCGCAAGAACTTCGATATCCACGTGCCATTTGCCCTCTTTGCCGGAGGCGCTGCCATTGTTGGTGCTGCCTCACTGTTGTTTGGACTGATCCGGCATGAGCCGGCCAACGATCCCCTGTGGGTAGCCACGATATTCATGGCGATTGGCGGGGTGGCAGGAACGGCGATCCAGGGGTTCTTTTACAAGATATCGACCTTTCTCGTCTGGCTGAAACGATATGCTCCGGTAGCCGGTACGCAGAAGGTGCCCAAACTGGAAGAGTTGTACAGCAAGCAGTTGGCGTTGGTGGGGTTCTGGATTTGGGCAGCCGGGATCCTGACAGGCTGGGTCGCGATCCTGCTCGATATCGGGATGATGCCACTGGTGGGGCTGGTCCTGATTGGCGGTGTGGGGTGTTTCGTCGTCAATGTCATCCGGATCGCTCGTCACTGGACCCATGGTGGGTGGTTGATGCCCGGTGGCCTGGATCTCAGGCTGCACGCAAAGCGCCCGGTACAGGGATAACCCGCCCGGCCGGTGCGGCCGGGTACAGATGCGGCGGAGTCCGCAAAGCAAAGGACACATCATGTCTGAACAGCAAACATCCGGTGAGGTTGAGGTGATCGATGTGCGGGAGATTCCGCCGCGCGGTCGGCACGAACTGATCTTCAATACCTGGTTCGCGTTGCCAGCGGGCGGGGCGTTTCAGATCGTCAACGATCACGATCCGAAGCCTCTGTATTACCAGTTCCAGGCCGAGCATCCGGGTGAGGTGACCTGGGAATACATTGAGGAAGGCCCGGAGGTCTGGCAGGTGAAGATCGGCAAGGCTGCAAGTTAGGGATCTCATTGCTCGAAGTGGACGCCGGGTCCGGATCGCGATGCGTCGCTGTCCGGATCCGGCGTTCTGCTTTCAACCTACGCACCGGATTTCGGGATAATGGAGATGGAGCCGGTGCGCTCGAGGACGGCGTACTTGACCTGTTCCATGTTTTCCAGTCCCTGTTTCTCCCGCGCTGCTTCGAGGATGTCGGATTCGGAGATGCGTGACTTGCGCATGCGTTGCGTCAGGACCTTGCCATCTTCCACCAGCACGAGGGGCATGTCCTCGACCCAGGGGCCGAATCTCGGGAACCGGTTGGTGAGCGTGGCCAGCGTAGTGTCCAGGAAGAAGAGCGTGATGATGACCAGCACCGCGTTCGTGATCGAGAAGTCATCTCCCAGCATGGCTTGCTGGGTGGCCTCGCTGATGATGAGAAGCAGGACGAGGTCGAACGTGGTGATTTCGGCCAAAGACCGCTTGCCGGATACGCGGAAAATGACCATCAGGACCAGGTAAATGACGGTTGCGCGAAGAATGGCGTCCATGCATGAACTCCAGTGTGGAGAGGGCGACGACTACGGATAACTGAGCTGACTAATGCTGACCTGTGATCCGTCAACAATGCCGATATCCCCCGCAATGCGGCCAAAAACGTGGGATCTCATGTTGACGGTGATTGTGAGTTGACCAGGCGTGTCACCGGTAAGGAAGACAAAGACGGTTCGATCGCCCTCATTCCGGACTTCATCCGGTTCGTGGGAGAACTGCTGCAGATCGACCTTGTCGAGGATTGTCGCCGAGATCCAGAGTTCGACCTGACCATCCTGGACCTGATCCGGCGCGACAGTCATCGTGAGCGACATTTCCCCGTTATGGCGCACGAACCGCTGATAGTCGACGGAGATGGGGCCGTTTGCATCGCCTGCCGTCGTAGAACTGATGGGTCCGGTGCCGAAGAGCCCGAGTAGACCCAGGATAATGATGGCCAGCCCGACGAACCAACTCACGCGCTCCACAATCCACTCGCGCTTCTGGAAATCGAGATCCTGATCGATCTCGAGATCCCCAATCTGTTTCATGCGTTTCCCCCCAAGGTTTCCCCTATGTGTCCAGGGCTTCAAGCCTCTTCTATCGCATGAGAAGTGCCCCGCGTACTTGCTTCAACTCCTGGCAACCGCGTATGCTCCACCGGTCATGGAATGAACGATGGGAGGTGTCCGGTATGAAATTGGCGGAAGCGCTGGTGCTCCGTGCTGACGTGCAGAAGCGGCTGGCGCAGGTGGCGAAACGCGCGGTGGATCAGGCACGGTTCCAGGAAGGTGAGGAACCGGTCGAGGATGCGAACGAGCTGATCGCGGAACATACGCGGCTTTCGTCGGAGCTGGAACACCTGATCGTGCAGATTAACGAGCAGAATCTGCGGACGGAGATGGCGCCCGGGTTGACGATGACTGCCGCGTTGGCCCGGCGCGATGTGCTGGTGCAGCAGCATCGTTTCATCACGGATGTGGCAGACGCGGCATCCCGGGGGCAGGACAGGTATGCTAAGACGGAGATTCGCTACCTGCCGGCGGTGAATGTCCGGGCGATCAGGAAGCAGGCCGACGAGTTGGCGCGGCAAATTCGCGAACTCGATACGAGCATCCAGGCGGTGAACTGGATGACGGAGCTCGATGCCTGACGATCGGCAGCAGTAATGTCGACAGGCGGCAGTTGGTAGGTATCCGTGACGCGGGCGAGCACAACCCGGCCCGGGCAGGGCAACTGGATACGGATCGAGGGGCCGGTTCTGAACGGGGTTCGTCCCGTCATCGTGCAAGCTCATCACCGTGCACATGTGCACAGGGCAATGTCACCGCGCACAACCGCGTGCTGGCGCGTCCGGATAGCGAGGGTGGGCAAGGGGTCTGCCGCCTGATCGAGGGTATTTGAAGTAAAGCCACCGGGCAGACGATACATGCTGCCCGGTGGCTTGCGTTAACTGCGCAAACCCTGGTGAGAGTTGCGCTTCGGGGCAAGGGATGTCAGAATGCTGGTATGTCCTTAATTCGAAGACCTTTGTGACCCGGCACTGGCGTACCCGCCACGATGTGCCGTCCATGTCTTCACAGAGCAGAACGCATGGCACCGATACGGTGTCGTCAGCCTGGTAAGGAGGGCTTTCCCCGGGACCGGTTTCGTGACTGAAGACAGGCTTATGAGGCTCGGTGCACTCGATTGGGTGACCCGGAGCCCGAAAGGAAACTGTTCATGAACGAGAATCGAACGCAGCAGTTGATCAGGGAAGCGAAGACAATGCGTCTCTC
>Ga0182745_1004256_pt1 | contig 11956 bp, 10 predicted proteins | sample eDN3rd30CKraftBY_FD_128523 | JGI IMG/M metagenome (GOLD analysis project Ga0182745, IMG submission 128523) | Enriched backyard soil microbial communities from Emeryville, California, USA - eDNA 3rd pass 30_C Kraft BY (version 2) (version 2) | ecosystem: Environmental > Terrestrial > Soil >... | reverse complement strand
CTCACTATTGGACAAACTGGGCTCACGCGCCGAAAAGCACCGGAGCATCTCAAGCCCACGGGCCAGCGCCATCACACTTGATGAAGAGAGATCCGAATTTTGTTCCGTCATACGGAATGATCCTGGTTTTTTGTTCATTCAACGGAACGAACTGTCGATATACTACATGGCCTAGAACAAAAAAGTACAAAGTCTAGGAACCTTGGTTTCATCACTATCGACAATAAAGAAACCAAGAATAGTTATCCCATAGCAGTCGTTCTGTGTGTTTTTAATTTCGATCATTGAGAGAGACAGCAATGAAAAAACAAGCAAAATTGTTAAGGTCCGGCCTGCTCGCGATGCTGTGTGCCTCAACCTTTGCCGCCCCTGTATATGCTCAGGTGAAAGTTGGCGTTATCAATAGCCTTTCGGGCAACTTTGCCGCATTCGGACAGCGGTACAACACCGGTATGCAAGTCGCACTTGAGGAAATCAATGCGAATGGCGGGATTAATGGAGAAAAGCTGGAGCTGATCGCCCAAGATGACCGCTCGGACGCACAAAGTGCCTTGGCCGCCGTGGAGGCGTTGAATAAACAGCAAGTGCCTTTGATCATCGGCTCGTATGCTTCAGGCATTACTGGCCCGATGTCCAAGCTCGCTGCGCGTCAGAAAATCCCGTTGATCGTGTTGGGCAGCGCTGATGATTCGATCACCAAGCCGGGCTCCAAGTGGGTGTTCCGAGCCAAGCACAACTCCACGATCGTGGCCAATGTCTACTTTGACTATTTTGATAATCTTCAAAAGACGCATGGTGACATGAAGAAGGTTGCCATCATGTATGGCAACGGTGCATGGCCGACCTCAGTGAGCGAGGAAGGTGTACGTCAGGCAGAAAAGCGGGGTTATGAGGTCGTGGGCCAACAGGCCTATGACCAGGGCACGACTGATTTCCGACCGATTCTGAATAAGTTCCGTTCGGCCAAGCCCGATATTCTGCTGACCAGCTCCTATGCGGATGATGGCATCGCGATTGCGCGCCAAATCAAAGAAGTCGGCCTGGACACCAAGGTCGTGGCGATTGATACCGCTTCATCGATGATCAGCTTCATCGAACAGGTGGGCGGGCAAGCCGAAAACATCGTGTCGGCCGTCAGCTGGAGTCCGGACGTCAAGTACGAGGGCACGCCCGAGCTCTATCAGCGCTTGAAGGCCAAAGCCAAAGAAGAGCCCTCTTTTTACGAGGCTGAAGGCTATTTGGCTCTGACCGTAGCTGCGGATGCGTTGCGCCGCGCCAAGTCCACCGATCGCGAAAAAGTACGCGAGGCATTGGCCGCAACCGATCTGAAGACGCCTGTGACTGATGTCACCTTTGTTGATTATGACGGCTTTAAGGGTCAAAACCCGATCAAGAGCGTCATCATTCAGATTCAGGATGGCAAGCACGTCACGGTTTACCCCGAAAACCTTGCATCGCAAAAAGCCAAGCTGTCAAACTAGTACAGGCTGATTGATTATAAAAATAAAGCCACACGCCGATTCTCGTCGGTGTGTGGCCAAGCCTGTACGATTTCTATCGCCTTAACATCGCCGATCGTTTTAGATCGGAAAAAAGGTATCTCACGATGGATTATGTATCCTTTTTTCAGAATCTCTCCAACGGGGTTCTGATCGGGGCTGTTTACGCCATGATCGGCGTAGGCCTCACATTGGTATTCGGCGTCATGCGTACGATCAACTTCGCCCACGGTGATTTTGTCGTCATAGGCATGTATTTCGCCGTCGTGTTCAATAGTGTCTTTGGATGGGACCCCTATCTAACGCTGATCTTTGCGATCCCATTGGGTTTCATCGTGGGCGCGTTGATACAGAAAGTGCTCTTGGCACGCGTGATCGACGCCAAACCCGAAACCATGATGCTGGCCACACTGGGCCTGTCATTGGTGATTGCCAACCTATTGTTGCTGATCTTCGGCGGCGAGCCCAAGTCGGTGCAAGTGTCGTATGCGGCCAGCACCATTTCCTTGGGCGAAATCCGGATCTCGGTGGTGCTGCTGTTTGCAGGCTTGGCAACGCTCGCGATGATCTCGGCGTTGTATTGGCTGTTGAACAGGACGGAAGTCGGACGAGCCATCAAAGCGACCGCGGAGAATCGACTCGGGGCGGAACTCGTCGGCATCAACACGAAGAAAATTCAAGCCATTGTGTTCGGCCTCGGCATGGCTCTGGCCGTGACGGCCGGCGTGTCTTTGATTCCGCTGCTCTTTGCATCGCCTGTCACAACCGGCGCGCTGTTTACGCTCAAGGCATTTGTCGTCACGGTGCTGGGCGGCTTAGGCAACATCGGCGCCGCCATTGTCGGCGGCCTGATATTGGGCGTCGTCGAAGTGCTCGGCGCGTCTTATTTGGATTCTGCGTACCGCGATGCGTATGGCCTTTTGGTATTCCTCGCCGTGCTCTTGGTCAAACCCGAAGGTCTCTTTGGTAAAACGGTGAAAAGAGTATGAACAAGCATATTCTGATTCTTGTAGGCCTGTTCGTCGCTGCGGCGCTCTATCCGATGACTCCCGCGGCCTTTATTACGGTCGGCATTTCGGTGCTGTTGTTTACCGGATGGGCGACGTCCTGGAATCTGTTGGGCGGTTGGGCCGGGCAGCTCAGTTTGGGGCATGCCAGCTTTGTGGGCCTGGGCGCCTATTTTGTGGCGATCGGTTCATCGCAGTTCGGTTTAGCCCCTTGGTGGTCCGTCTTGCTGGCCATGCTGGTCGCCGCCGTGATGGCGTTGATTTGGGGCAAGTTGACCTTTGGATTGCGTGGGCCGTATTTCGCCCTGTCGACGATTGCGATCGCGGAAATTCTGCGGCTGATCGCCATTAATGAAGGCTGGTTGACGGGCGGCGCATCGGGCGTCTTTATCGATACTTTGCCTGAGCCCATGGGCATTGATCTGTTCGATAAGACCACGCAATACTACCTCGCTCTGATTTACGCGGCCCTGACGATCGCTGTCACCATCTATATTTCGACGCGCAAGTTCGGCTATGAACTGAAAGCCGTCAGGGATAACGAAGAGGCCGCCATGGCCGCCGGGATCAACCCGACCGTCATCAAGCTGAAAGCGTTTGTCTTGTCGGGCATGTTGACCGCACTGGGCGGTGGGATCTATGGCGTGTTTCTGTCATTCATTGAACCCCACATCATCTTTAACTTGCTGTTCTCGGTGCAAATCGCCTTGACTGTGATCATCGGCGGACGCGGCACGATCTGGGGCCCGGCCGTCGGCGCGGCATTACTGGTCATTTCCGGTGAAATATTCAGAACGACCTTTGCACAGGCCAATATGTTGCTCTACGGGGTACTGATATTGGTAGTCATATTGGCATTGCCTCGCGGTCTCGTCGGAGAGTATGCACATAGATTGATAAGGAAAAAATATGCAAACCGTGCTTAGTGCCGAGAATATAAAAGTGCAGTTCGGCGGTGTGATCGCGGTCAACAATGTCTCGCTCACACTGGAGACCGGTCAGGTGCTGGGCTTGATCGGTCCCAACGGCGCGGGCAAATCCACCTTGTTCAATGCCATCACGGGTTTTGCACCGGTCAGTACCGGGAAAGTGACCTTTCTCGGGCGGGATGTGACGCACGAACCGGCCTATATGCGCACGCGTTATGGCATGGGACGTACGTTTCAGACCGAACGCCCTTACGAGGAAATGACGGTGCTGGAAAACGTGCTGGTCGCAGCGTTTCTGAAGAACGCGCACCGCAAAGACGCGGAGCGTGTCGCCCTCGCATCGCTGGATCGGGTCGGCTTGCTAGACCGGGCGCATCAGCTGTCGTCAGATTTGAATCTGGCCCGTTTGCGTCGATTGGAGTTGGCCAAAGCGCTGGCGCTGGAACCCAAAGTGTTGTTTCTGGACGAAATCATGGCGGGCTTGAACCCTCCTGCCCTGAAGGAAATGATTGAGCTCGTACGCACCCTCACGGCCACGGGCATGGCGGTGGTGATGGTTGAGCACATTATGGAAGCCATTATCCAGCTCGCCGACCATACGATCGTCTTGGCCAGTGGCAACAAGATCGCCGAAGGAACGGCCACCGACGTAATCAATGACGAAAACGTCATTGAAGCTTATCTGGGCACGGATTGACGACGATGAACAATACTGATGAAGTCATATTGAAGGTCGAGAATGTCGACCTCGGATACAGCTCGCTGCAAGTCGTCTTTAATGTTTCCCTGGAAGTAAAAAAGAACGAACTTGTGGGCCTGGTAGGCGGCAACGGCAGCGGTAAATCCACCATCCTGCGTGCTTGCTCAGGCATGATCAAACCCTGGCAAGGCCGGATCTTGTTCAAGGGCGAGGAGATTTCGGGTCTGGAACCCCACCAGATGGCCGAACGCGGCCTCGCGCATGTGCCGATGGGACGCCAGCTGTTTCCGAACCTGACGGTCAAAGACAATGTGCTGCTAGGCAGCTATCTGCCCCGCCTGCGTGCGAAAAGACAATCGAATCTTGAAAAGGTGTTTTCGCTCTTTCCGGATATCGAGAAATTCGCTCACCTCGAAGCCGGATCGCTGTCGGGCGGCCAACAACAGATGGTGGCCATTGGCCGCGCGCTGATGTTGGAGCCAGACTTGTTGATCATGGACGAGCCGAGCCTGGGTTTGTCTCCGCTATACGTCAAACAAGTGATGCAGACGATACGGCGAGTCTCTGACCTGGGGTTCCCCGTTCTATTGGTTGAACAGAATATTAAGCAGGTGCTGCAGTTCAGTGACCGAGCCTACGTACTGGAAAACGGTCGGCTGGTGCTTGAGGGGCAATCGTCCACCCTGGAAGGTCACCCCTTGATCAGAAAAGCGTATTTGGGCCTATAGGCTTTCGCCCACCCTTATTTGATATCTATTCGGAGAATGAAGTAATGAGTAATTTGCCCTTAGATCCGCTTGCAGAACACGGGCTGAAAGGATTTGCGAAAGACTTTCGTGCCGGAAAAGTGACCTCTGAAGCCGTCACGAAGATTTACCTGGAGCGCATTGAAAAGCTTGATTCGAAACTAGGCGCTTTCGAGTCGGTTAGCGCGGAAAGCGCAATCGCCACCGCGAAAGCGATGGACTTGTTGATTAAGTCCGGCACCGATCTAGGCCCGCTGATGGGCGTGCCGATCGCCGTCAAAGATGTCTTTGTGATCTCGCAAATGCCGGGACCCAAGGTAGGCTCGAACCTCGATTTGTCGGCGACGCTGGGTACTGAAGAAGGCACGTTTATCCAAGCCCTGAGAAAGACCGGATGCGTGTTTCTCGGACAAACCAAGGCAGTCGAGCTTTGCCTGGGTATCACGGGACATTCGACACCACGCGGCACGCCTTGGAATCCATCCGACATGGAAAATCACCGCGCACCCGGCGGCTCGAGCTCGGGTTCCGGCGTCGCGATGGCAGCCGGGCTGTGCGCGTTTGCCATCGGATCGGATTCCGGTGGCTCGGTTCGCGTGCCCGCGGCATTCAATGGTGTGTTTGGCATCAAAACCACGGCGGGATTCTGGCCCGTGGATGGCGCCTTTCCCTTAGATCCACGCGTTGACTCCATCGGCCTGATTACGAGATCCGCCAAGGATGCCTTGTTGGCATTCAACACGATTTCGTCGGTGCTATTTGGATGCAACTACGATAGCCGCCCCACGGGCCCTCGCCTGAATCGTCTGTGCTTCGGCGTGCCGGAAAACCATTTCTTTGACAACATCAATCCGCAGATCAGCGACGCGTTCCAGCAGACCAACGCGCGCCTGAAAGAGAAAGGCTGCCTGTTGGAAAACATCGTTGTTCCCGAGGCGCCGGAACGCGCGGGATACTTCCCCGTATCCATGCCGGCCTCTTTGCTATCGGTGCTGGGTAAAGAAAATTTTCTCGCGCAAAAGCATTTGATGGACCCCGTGATCGCGAAACGCATCGAATCGGGCCTGGAGTCCAAGGCTTATGATTTTCTGGCGCTGGAAGACAAGAGAACCCAGAGCAGAAAGCGCGTCGCCGAGCAATTCACGGGGTATGACGCTTGGGTAAGCCCGACCACGGCGGACTTCCCCCCGCTGCTGTCCGAGTTGGAAGACCCGGAAAAAGGTCTGCGCCTGGCGCTGGGTATGACGCAAAACACCCAGCCCGCCAATTATCTTGGCCTGTGCGCCGCATCGTTGCCCTTGCCGGTAGACAGTCTGCCTATCGGCTATCAATTGATGGGTGCGCCCAACACCGATCAACGGCTGCTGGAAATAGCGGTTGAACTCGAAAACACTATTGAACAAGCCTGATGTGATGTGAATCATGGGGGTCGCTTGAAGTATGGCGGCGACTCCCATGTGACGCCTAGACTGGTTCCGGTTGACCCTCATCTAGGCATTGCTGTCGTCATGCTCTACGCGGAACGCGCCACGTCCGTACCACAGGGACGAGCGGGCGGAACATCAAAGGTAGCAAACGTTATCTCGCTCCATTTTTAGCCCGATGTACACGCTCCTCCATAAATCGCATAAAAGCCTTGGCGGCGGGTGATAAGGTCGTCATCGATCGATAAAGCAGACCCAGAGATCGACGGATGACCGGATCGTGGAGACGCAGCACTTTTACGCCATCCAGATTACAAACCTGTGCGGCCGAGTCCGGAAGCACGGACACGCCAAAACCAAACTTGACCATACCGATCGCCGTGGTGATCAAACTCACCTCGGCAGACGGATGCTTGGATACGCCTATTTTGGCAAACGCGCTGTCGATCAATTGACGCACGTAGCTGTTCTCGCTCATGCCGATCAGCTGTTCACCCACGAGATCAGCCCAGGTGATGTTCATCTCATTCGCCAGGCGATGATCGACTGGAACCAGAGCCACCAGTTCGTCTTCGAACAAATGTTTGAACTGAAACTCACCAGACGCGTTGGCGCTGGCCACACCAAAGTCGATGGCGTTGTCGCGCAACATATCCAGGATGCCGCGATTTTCCACCATGGCATCACGCATTTCTATCTTGACCTGCGGCATCAGGCGCTGAAACTCTGCTATCAACGGGGGCATGGTCAGTGCGGCAGCCGACGGAATACAGGCCAAGGTAACCAACCCGCCACGCGGCGATGTCGAATGCATAATTCCCGCCAATGTTTCGTTCAGGGCGTTCAGCATCGTTTCGACCGTGGGTCTCAACTCCCGACCTTTGGTCGTCATAGTGGCGCCGCGCGAGCTGCGCTCGAACAACTGCGCGCCTAATTGAGCTTCCAAGTTCTGCACCAGCGCCGTCAAGGCAGGCTGCGAGACATGAAGGGCTTTCGCCGCCGCCGAAAAGCTGCCCAAGCGGGCCACGGCCAGAAAAGCTTCAAGCTGTTTGAGCGTCACATTCATAAAGTTACTTTATGAATCGTTTCAAAAATACGATTTCCAGATTGTAGGCAGCTTTCCTATGATCGACAGTCGAAATGGGGCCTACCCCCAATCAACAACGACATCGAGACGGTTCATACAACTCCATGAAAACAAATACAGACATATCCGCATCGGCGCAGCCTTCGCCCAAGAGCACATGGGCCAGACAGGAGCTGGACGGTTATCGTGCTGCGCACGCGATGGTGGATGTACTGAAATCCGCTGGTATAACAAAAATCTATGGACAAAGCTGTCCGACTGCCTTGTATCTGGCTGCCGAGGCAGTTGGCATCGAACAATATGGATACCGCGCGGAAAATGCGGGCGTCGCGATGGCAGACGGCGCTGCTCGCGTCAGCCGGCGCGTGTCGGTAATCACCGCGCAGAATGGCCCGGCTGCAGGGCTATTGGTGGCAGGCCTAGCCGAAGCCATGAAGGCCTCGGTCCCCATCCTGGCGATCGTCCAGGAAGTGCCACTTACCACCGCCGACAAAAATGCATTTCAAGAGCTGGATCACGAAAAGATATTCGCCGGCTGCACCAAATGGGTGAAACGTATCCATCTGGCCAATCGCGCCGGAGAATACGTAGCGAAGGCGATTCGGGAGGCCACCACCGGACGCCCTGGACCGGTTGTACTGCTGGTATCGCCCGATGTGTTGGTAGAGCCAGTAAAGCCCCTCGTGCAAACGAGTGGTGTGGACGCCGAATTCGGCCGCTTTCCCTACGACCGATTCATTCCTCCAACCGCCAAAATCGATGCGCTAGCCGATATGCTTCTGCAAGCAGAGCGCCCCTTGATCGTCGCGGGCGGCGGCGTACACCTTTCGGCTGCATGCGAGTCGCTGGAAAATCTGCAAAAACTGATCCAGGTGCCGATAGCCACCACCAACATGGGGAAAGGCGCCATCGACGAAAGCCACCCGCTTTCAATGGGCGTCGTGGGTAACGCAATGGGCACCCGTAGCCCCGCAAAGTTCTTTGGCGACTACATCGCATCGGCCGACTTGGTCGTTTTCGTGGGTTCTCGCACCAATGAGAATGGAACATCCGGCTGGACTCTTTTTCCGCCGGACGCCAAATATGCCCAGATCGATATCGATCCGCAGGAGTTGGGCCGAAACTACACGGGCCTGCGGCTGCAAGGAGACGCGAGAGAAACGCTGGACGCATTGCGCGAACGCATAGCGCAACGCGGGATGCCCGACGTGCAAGCACGCGCCGATCGCATCGCCTCACAGCTTCAGGCCGCTCGAGACAAGCATACGCAAGAAATCAAACCCTACGCCGAAATCGAACGTCAACCCATGCGTCCGGAACAACTCGTCCGAATGCTGGATTGTTACGAAGACGAGACGACCTGGGTGGCCGACGCGAGCTACTCATCCATCTGGCTGGTGCAATATATACGCAGCCGACATGCAGGCACACGCTTCATCAGTCCGCGCGGCATCGCGGGATTAGGCTGGGGCTTTCCCATGGCCATCGGTGCGAAGATCGCCAAGCCGCAATCGCGCGTCGTCTGTCTAACCGGCGACGGCGGATTCGCCCATTGCTGGGCAGAGCTGGAGTCCGCCAGGCGCCACAAGATAGGAGTCGTCGTCGTCGTACTCAATAATGGCGTATTGGGCTTTCAGATCAACGCCGAACAAAGCAGGTTCGACACCCATACGGATGTGTGCCACTTCGGGCCGATCGATCATGTCGCAATCGCGCGCGCCTGCGGATGCGATGGCATGCATGTCGACAGCGTGCAGGAACTCACGCTTGCGCTGGACGCGGCGCAAAACCTCGACATGCCTTATGTCATCGACGTTCGGGTCGACCCAGAGGCCTTTCCGCCATTGACTGCCTTCGAGTCTCAACTCAAGGCAATCGGCTAATCATCCGGGAACCTGCATCATGTCCGAACGCGACGACTTCAACAACAAACTTGCCTTGGTCACAGGGGCGGCCGGTGGTATCGGGTACGAGATCGCGCTTGCCTTAGCGAAGGTAGGCTGCGTAGTTTACGTGCTAGATCTGGATGCCGAGCGTGCGCGCCAAGCGGCCACGGCCATACAAGACCAAGGTGGGAAAGCGTTCCCGCTGGCGCACTCGATCGCGGACGCGACGGTCATCGAGGTGATCAGAGCGGCAGGCGCGCAAAGCAAACGCCAAGGCTTCGATCTATTGGTGAACGCAGCCGGAATCTCGCCCAAAGAATCCAACGGTTTACGCAGCCCGGCCTGGGAAATCTCCCCCGCTCAATGGGCCGAGGTCATACAGACCAATTTGAACGGCACTTTTCATACCATGAGCGCGGTGTTGCCCGGCATGATCACGCGCGGACGCGGCGCGATCGTGAACATCGGATCGCTTGCCGGCAGACGGTACTCCGGCATAGCCGGTGCGGCTTATGCCACATCCAAGGGCGCCGTGGAGGCAATGACTCGCCAGTTGGCGGGCGAAGTCGCGCAGCATGGCGTGCGAATCAATGCCGTCTCGCCCGGGCGGATTCAGACACCCATGGCCGCGGTAGCGGGCGAAGATTTCAATGAACAAATTCGTATGCAGACACCGCTGCGCCGCTTGGGCATGCCCTCGGACATCGCGGATGCGGTGATTTTTCTGCTTTCGGATCGCGCGAGCTTCATCACGGGCGAAACCCTGGTGGTGTCGGGCGGTAGAGGACTGTAACTTCACGGAGATCTTTTCTCCGATCACGATAACGATACTGGAAAGAAAATGAGGAAGACATTAAAAACACTGATGGCAATGGCCACGATGGCGATTGCCTGTGGGGCGCACGCACAGAACTACCCCGACCGACCAATACGCATCATCGTTCCCTATCCTCCAGGAGGAATCACCGATATCGTTGGCCGCACCATCGGCGACCGCATCGCGCGCGAGCTGGGCCAAAGCGTCATTGTCGAAAACAAGGCTGGTGCGGGCGGATCCATTGGTGCCAGCGAAGCGGCACGCGCCAAGCCGGACGGCTATACGCTGTTCATCGGCACCAGCGCCACCAATGGCACCAATCCCAGTACCTTCGCCACCTTGAACTACGATGCGGTCAAGGACTTCGAGCCCGTCGCGCTGGTCGCCTCTGCGCCTTTGATGATCATCATCTCTCCTCAGATTCCGGCCAAAACACTCGACGAGTTCATTGCTTACGCAAAAGAAAATCCGGGCAAGGTTTCGTACGCCACCACCGGAACGGGCGGCTCGGTGCATCTGACCACCGAACAGTTTGCGATGCAAACCGGCATCAAGATGACGCATGTGCCCTATCGCGGAAGCTCGCCGGCGTTGACCGATCTGATCGGCGGGCATGTGGATGTGATGTTCGATAACGTGCCATCGGCTGCCCCACTGGCGGAATCCGGAAAGGTCCGTGCATTGGCGGTCACCAGCGAGACCCGCTCCGTGCTGGCGCCCGACGTCCCCACGGTGGCCGAAACGGCTGTTCCCGGCTTTGACTCGGCATCCTGGATCGCGCTGTATGCGCCAGCCGGTACACCGGCAAACGCCATCGACGCTTTGAACAAAGCCGTCAATCAGGGCCTGAAAGACCAAGCGCTGCTCGAGATATTCCGGAAAGCCGGACTGGAAGCACGCGGCGGCAGCCCCGACAATCTGGGCAAGCACCAAAGTACCGAGATCGAGAAATGGGCTCAGGTGGTTAAGGCAATCGGTTATCAGCCGAACTGAGCGAGTAGAAATAACGTCGGGGCTGCGAAAAGCCCCGATCCACTATCGTCATGGGCATGTTTCATGCCAGGGGTGCATCCGTTCATAGAAACTTGCGGCACGATAAATAGTGGCTTCATCGAAGTGATGCCCCACGATCTGCGCGGACAGAGGCATGCCGTTTTTCTTTGAAAACCCAGTGGGCAGGACCAGCGCCGGATGTCCCGTCATGTTGAAAGGCATCCGCACTTGACGCTCGTAGGTCTTCAAAAACGATTCCACATCATCCACTTTGGGCGTGGCGTCATAACCTGATGCAGTAATCAATAGGTCCACGCCCGACAACAATCCCGAGATCTCCGCAGCATACTGTCTGCGCAGCGCCTGGGCGCGGGCGTGATCTGCAGCCGTCAGGAAGGCACCCTGCAGCAGGCGCTCACGGCATCGCGTACCATAGCCCTCCGGATTCGATCGTAACCACGGCTCATGGATCGCATAGGCTTCTATGCTGAGCAGGAGGCGGGAAAGAAAGTTGTATTTCCTGAGTGTCGGTATACGCACCTCCTGCACCGTAGCGCCTCCGTCCACCAGCACTCGCACCAGTTCTTCGATGCCTTGCACCTGTTCCGCATCCGCTGCGGGATCTTCCTGATAGACGTTGCGCGCGACCGCGATACGCAAGCCATTCAGGTCCGACGCATAACGAGTAACGTCGGCATGCGGACCGCTTGCAGTGATGGGGTCCGCTGGGTCAATCCCCATGATGGCCTGCAAGGCCAAGGCATTGTCATCGACCGTTCGCGTCATTGGGCCGACATGGTCCATCGTCGGCGCCAATGGGATAACGCCGCTGCGACTGACCCGTCCATAGGTGGGTTTGATGCCCACG
>Ga0182745_1004253_pt1 | contig 11963 bp, 12 predicted proteins | sample eDN3rd30CKraftBY_FD_128523 | JGI IMG/M metagenome (GOLD analysis project Ga0182745, IMG submission 128523) | Enriched backyard soil microbial communities from Emeryville, California, USA - eDNA 3rd pass 30_C Kraft BY (version 2) (version 2) | ecosystem: Environmental > Terrestrial > Soil >... | reverse complement strand
ATATTCCCGAACATCTGAAGAATTATGTTTATTGTTCACCATGTATATATCTCCTTTTTGAGTAGTTTCTCTCTATTAAAGAATTTTGGTGATTTTTTAGGAGCAATGTTTTCGAGCAAAGATACCAAGCTCAAAAAATCCTTTTTATTTGTAGCATAAATCAAAAATCGTGTGATTCATTAACAAAGTCTTATAAGAAGTATAAAGAAAATCAGCCATGCTGTAAATAAAATAAAGCTAGCGGTTTATTCTTAAGCATATAAAAAGGATCATGCTAGTTCTGCTGTTTGCGGTTATTCGTCTAAGAATATTAGAATAGAGATAACATCTTTAGATTACATAATAGAAAAAAGGGGAAATGTAATGTAAATATACAATGTAAGGGAGTTTGTTAATATGACGAAGCTGGATTTATCTAAGTTTGAGAAAAAGTTAATTATTCGAAATATGGAATATCGGGATATTGAACATATTTTGCCATTGCAGGCTATTTGTTTTCCGGGAATGGAGCCATGGACAAAGGAACAGCTAGAAAGCCATCTAAAATTATTCCAAGAAGGACAAATTGTGGCAGAGTATGATGGAGAAATAATTGGTTCCTGTTCTAGTCTAATTATTAATTTTGATGAATATGATGACAGGCATACTTGGGATGATGTGACAGATAGAGGCTACATAACGAATCATAATCCGGATGGATATAATCTTTATGGCATTGAAGTGATGGTGCATCCTAAATATAGAAGAATGAAAATTGGCCATAGATTATATGAAGCAAGAAAAGAGCTTGTGAGAAGATTAAATCTAAAAAGCATTATAATAGGCGGACGCATTCCTAATTATTATAAATACGAAGATAAAATGACAGCAAGAGAATATGTGCATGAAGTGTCCCATCATAAAATTTACGATCCAGTCCTATCTTTTCAACTAATTAATGGCTTTACATTAATGCGCATCAATCCAGATTATTTGCCGGATGATGTCCAATCGAAAAAGTATGCTACTTTAATGGAATGGAATAATGTTGAATATTTGCCTCAAACTAAACGCTTCTTTAAAAGCAGCTATCCTGTAAGAATTTGTGTGGTGCAATATATGATGAGACAGATTGACAGCTTTACCGATTTTGCTAATCAAGTGGAATATTATACAGACGTAGCTTCAGATGCGGAATCAGATTTTATTGTGTTCCCAGAGCTGATCACTACACAGCTTATGTCATTTTTGGAAGAAAAAGTCCCTAGTATCGCGATTAGGAGAGTAACGGAATATACAGAACAATATATTGAATTATTCACCAATTTAGCGATTCGATATAATATCAATATTATTGGCGGCTCTCATTTTGTAAAAGAAGATGATGATGAAATATATAATATCGCCTACCTTTTTAGAAGAGATGGCACAATTGAAAAACAATATAAATTACATATAACGCCAAATGAACGAAAATGGTGGGGGATTAATAGGGGAGAGCAAGTAAAGGTATTTGATACAGATTGCGGCAGAATTGCGATACAAATCTGCTATGATATTGAATTTCCAGAACTTGCCCGTATTGCTACAGACATGGGTGCTAAAATTATTTTTACGCCGTTTTGCACAGAGGATCGCCAAGGATATTTGCGAGTGCGCTATTGTGCTCAAGCCCGTGCTGTTGAAAATCAAATCTATACAGTAATAGCAGGAACAGTTGGGAATCTTCCGCAAACGGAAAATATGGATATTCAGTATGCGCAATCTGCTATTTTTTCTCCATCTGACTTTGAATATGCCCGTGATGGAATTGTGGGAGAAACAAATCCTAATATAGAGATGGTTATGATTGGGGATGTGGATTTGGAGGTATTGAGAAGACAGCGTCAAGATGGAACAGTAAGACAATTAAATGACAGAAGACACGATATATATAAAGTAAAGTATCAAAAATAGGAATTTTCCATCTATGCATAAAAGGTGTCCCTGAAATTGGGGACACCTTTATTAATGGTGGAATTCTATTTTTAACTCATATTTGTGTAAATGTAATCATCCATTGCTAATTCGTTGGCGTGTTCGATATAGCGCAGTAATGAATAGAGATTTTCTTCAATGACGGAATAGTCATGTTCAAAATTATAGGCATGCAGGAAAGCTTCGATTTTTTTCGATAAAAAATTATCCTTTGTACGAACCATTAATATCAAGAGATTATCCCATTCTGAACGATGGGTATAATATAGCGCACGATCATAATCCATTTTATTCAATTCAAGAGCCTCCTTTATCTCGCATTAACGGATAGCAGGACTCACAACAATTCAAGGTTGCCAAACTAGCCGCAAAAGCCTGAGCTGTTCAACTAACAATCCGTAGAGATAAAGAAATTCTCTGCTTATTGTCAGCTTCACTTTATCTGAAGGAGATAATAATAGTATATGATTACTAAAAAAAAGTTTGCATCCTAAAACTTGGTTATGCTGATATAAAAGCATTATCATCTTTTACCTGTATATTTTATGGTGAATAAGTTTCTGGATCTTTCACATAATAAGGAAAAAAGGTGCTAAGATGAAAAAATTTATAATACTTTTGCTTTCCTTTCAGCTATTATTTTTTCCAACTATCTCAAAAGCTGCTGTGGTCGATCACAGCAAGCCATATTCTTATAAAGAGTTTCAACAAGATGTATGGCTGCTCAAAAGCAAATATAAAGATCGTCTGCAGATACAGACAATTGGCAGTTCTGAATATGGCCGCAAATTATACGCTATTCGAATTGGCAGCGGCAAAAAAAATATTTTGATGATAGGTGCTCACCATGGCAGAGAGTGGATTACCTCTTTATTGCTTATGACTATGATAGAGCAATATGCAAGCACATCCAATTTGGATAAAGAATTAGAAAATGTTTCTATTTGGTTTGTGCCAATGCTTAATCCTGATGGAGTGACCATCCAGCAAGGCGAAGTGGAGAAATTTCCGTTTTTTTCGAAAAGACAGATAAAAAAAATGAATGAAGGCTCGAGTGATTTTTCGAGATGGAAAAGCAATGGATTAGGAATCGATTTAAATAGGCAATATTCGGTTGGATGGGATAAATTAAATTATGCAAGCGAAAAGCCTTCTTATAAGAATTATAAAGGGAAAAAACCATTTGAAGCAAAAGAGGTAAAGGCAATGCTTGCTTTTACAGAAAAAATCAAGCCAACCATTGCCGTTAGTTATCATTCTTCTGGACAAGAAATATATTGGCAATATAAAAATGGAGAGCATACAGAGCGGGATAGAAAACTGGCCGAAAAAATCAGTGCAGCTACTGGATATAAATTAGGCGTTCCAGATGAGGATGCAATAGGCGCAGGCTATACAGACTGGTTTATAAATGAGTACAAACTCCCTGCCTTAACAATAGAAATATGTCCATTAATTGAGGAAAGCAATCCACCACTTCATACGTTTAAAGGGGAGTGGGAACGAAATAAGGAATTGCCGAAAATATTAATTCAAGAAGCGAAAAAGTTGGAAGATGCACATAAAAAGTAACGAAAAACAAATAATAGGAAAAAATAGATTATGGAGGTTTATCATGAAAAATCGTTCTTTTCCTATTTTAATTGCGGTTATTTTGTTAATGGCAATTATATTCCCATCTCATAATATTGCTGTACAAAAATTAGACTATGAAAAATATGGAAATATTGCTGTTGCTGTAGTGAAAGCAGATTATCCAAATGAAAAGGTAGCTGATTATGAATATAAGGGAAGAAAAAAAGTATCTGCAATAGAAGTGCAGGATGCCTTTCAGTTTTTAGTGAAAGAAAATGGCAAAGAAAAGATTGTTTTGGTAACGATTAATCATAATATAAAAGACAATAAATTTTTATCATTAGTGGTCGAAGAAAAAGGGAAATAAACAAAAATGCCCAAGGAGATTGAATCATCCCTTGGGCATTTTTGTTTGTCAGTAAATATCTCTTTTCGTAAAAACTAAAAAGGAAACAAGCAGCCCCGCCGCTCCCCATATTGCTAAAACCGTTAATGAAAAGGGAAGGGTCATTCCTTCAATTGGAGGAATATTTCCTTGCAGATAATCTGTTAAACGCAAGTTCACCATAAATAAGTATTTAGCTTCCTGCCATGAAGAAGCGATGGAACTGATGATGCTTCCAGATATTAAAAAGGCAAGCATTACACCCATTCCTGCTGCTGTGCTTCTAATCAGAACAGACAGCATAAATGATAAGGTGCCGACAACGACTGAAACAAACCAAGCAAGTCCAAACACCATTAAAATATAGCTCCATTGTGGAATTAGGTGAACACCAGCCGTATCTAATTCTCCATTTTTCACTGTAAATCCAGTTAATATAGGAGCAGTCCATCCTCTATAGCCAAAAAATAGACCAGAAATAGCATAGGCAAAGAAGCCGAAAATAAATAGAATAAGGGAAACGGACAAAATAAGTGTAAAGTATTTGCTCAGCAGTATCTTCCGCCGTTTAACTGGCCTCGTAAGCAGCAGCTTAATAGTGCCAATGCTTTTTTCCGCTGAAACTAAATCAGATGCGATAATCATAACCATTAACGGAAGCAAAAGCTGCATGGAGTTATCCAAAAAAATCCGCAAAAAAGTCGGTGCTCCGGGGTCTTGAGGATTTATATCATGGTCTAAATAATATTGAGATTGACTAATTCGTACCTTTAGCTGATTTCTCCATTCTTCTGATATGCCGCTTGAGCCAATCCGATTTTGCATATCAATAATGGACTGCTGCAAGGTAGTGCGCCAATCTGTATCGCCAAGCCTTTTTTTTATATTTTCCATTTCTCGGTACTGAGCATATGTAAACATGGAAATCATCACAGCAATAATTAAGGCAACAACAATGATTCGTTTGCTTTTTACCAGTTTAAACATTTCATTATAAACTAAATTATTCAAAAGAATTACCTCCAGTAAGTTCAAGAAAGAGGCTTTCTAATGAAGGGATTTTCCGATTCATTTCTTTAATCTCAATTCCTGCTTCTACTAATAGTTTACTCCAATTCGCTACCGAATCTTCTAAGTAGGGAGTAATAATATATGTTTGATCTTGTTTGGCTGATGGTGCTGCTTTTTGGAGAATAGTGAACGCCTTATCAATAGGAGAGACTCTCCAAATAAGCTTTTCCTGCTTTGTCAATAGAGTATGCATATATTCTGTATGGATGATTTCTCCGTTTAGAATAATAGCAACACGATCACATAAATTTTGGACCTCGCTCAGTAAATGGCTAGAAACTAACACACTTAATCCTTCTTCTTCTGCCAAATAGCGAATAAATTCTCGCATTTCCCTAATGCCTGCAGGATCTAACCCATTTGTTGGCTCATCAAGTATTAATACTTTTGGTTTATTTAAAAGGGCTTGTCCGATGCCTAAGCGCTGCCGCATTCCTAAAGAGTAGGTTTTTACTTTATCGTGAATACGATTGTCGAGTCCAACTAGCTCAACCACCTCTTGAATACGATCATCATCCACAGTATCAAGCATTCTTGCAAAAAACTTTAAATTCTCCCACCCAGTTAAGTAGGGGTAAAGTTCTGGATTTTCTACAATGCATCCTAGCCATTCCATTGCCTTTGGAAAATTTTTCTCTACATTGTAGCCGCAAATATGGATGGTGCCGGAGGTGGGTTTTATCAATCCGACAAGCATGCGGATGGTAGTCGTTTTTCCCGCTCCGTTTGGGCCAAGAAAACCAAATACTTCCCCAGTTTTTAATTCAAAGCTAATGTCTCTAATAATTTTCCGCTTGCCAATGTTCTTATGCAAATGTTTAACAGCTAAAGTAATTTCATTCATTTTGCTTCTACCTCCCAAGATATTAGGCCTGCAACTCTTTCAGCCATTAATTGATATCCCTTTGCATTTGGATGAAAATGATCAGAATAAAGGAAAGATTGCACGTTTTGCTGAAAAATATCATAGGTTGGTACATAAATCACATGTGAAAAGCCAGCAGAAATCTCAGCTGTTTCATTATTCCAATTGCGCACAACCTTTGATGTGATGCTGCTGTTTTCCAAATCGCTAAAAGGATTATACAATCCAATTAAATAAACAGGAGCATCTTTATTAACAGAGCGGATGGTAGAAAGAGTTGATTTTAAGTTGGCTGTATAGGAATGGCTAATTTTATTGATCCATTTATCATCAAGTTGTTTCAGTGTTTCTCCACCCTGAAATAAATCATTGCCGCCGATTGTAATAAAAAGAATATCTGCATTCTGAATTTTCCTTTTTATTTCTGTTTCTTGTACTTGCTTCTTCAGCTGATCAGAAGTCAGCCCCTTAATGCCATAATTAGAAAGGGCAATTTTTTCTTTTGATTTTTTTTCAATTATTTCTTTTAAGTAGCCGACATAGCCCTTGCCGGCATCATCCCCAGTACCCCGCGTTAAGGAATCTCCCAGAGCAAGCAATTGTATACCGTCTTTTTTACTAACTGATGAGTTCTTTAGAGAGGTCGCTTCTTGCGGCTTCTGCTTACTAGTTGCCGAGGAGTAGTCTACTAAAAGCCATCCTAGCCCTATCACCCAAGCTGTACAAAAAAGGATGGAAAAAAGCAAAATAAACATTGTTCCATATTGTTTCATCGATATCCCCCTTAATGCTAAAATCATAGACCAATATAAGAAGAAGTAAACCTGTATCTCCCGATAAGCACTTCTAAAAAAATTATCCGTTACAATATCAATATACCCAAATAAAAAAAGTAGCTGGCATAAAAATGAAGGAGAAACAAAAAAAGTGCAGAAGATTTATTCAGCACTTTAAGAAAAAGCAGAGAAAGGTTTGTGGTTGAATTAAAGTAAACTTGATTTAATAAAAATATAAGATAGCTATTTTACTTAATACGTGTATGCACTAATGAATATCCTTTTTCTTAAATCTTCCACCCCGAACTTCTGCTATATTGGCAACAGCTAAAAAGGCAGATGGATCCAATTCTTCTACAATTGTTTTTAATTTTGCTTCCTCAAGCCTATTTATTACACAAAAAATCACTTTTTTATTCTCTCCTGTATAGGCTCCCTCCCCTTTGAGATATGTAACCCCTCTTCCTAATCGTGCAATAATGGCTTCCCCAATAACTTCAGAATTATCGCTTATAATCCAGACCGATTTTGATTCATCGAGCCCCGCAATTACAATATCTATCACTTTAAATGCAATAAAGTAAGCAATAAGTGAATACATGGCACGATTCCATGAAAAAACAAAACCTGCACAAATAAAAATAAATACATTAAAAAACATAATGATTTCACCAACAGAAAAAGGCAGCTTTTTGCTGAAGAGCAATGCGAGGATTTCTGTACCATCTAGTGATCCTCCAAAACGGAGAACAATGCCTACTCCAAAGCCAAGAATAATGCCGCCAAAAACAGTAGCAAGAAGCAAGTCATTTGTAAAAACGGGAACATCATGAAGCATAATCGTTGTAGCAGAAAGAACAGTTATTCCTAAAAGAGTGGAAAGTGCAAAGGTTTTTCCGATTTGTTTGTAGCCGATGTAGAAGAAAGGAATGTTTAATAAAAAGATGAAATATCCTAGTTTAAAATGCAGCAAGTGGGATAAAATAATGGAAATTCCGACGATTCCACCGTCTAATATTTGATTTGGAACAAGAAACTCTTCAATGCCGATTCCCATTAATATACTGCCTATAATAATAAAGAATCCTCTTTGTGCCAATACTTTTTTTGGCAAAACTTTGTGCTGCGGTGTATTTGCCGCAAATTTATTATTTACATTGGGTGACTCCATTTTATTCCTCCCATCATTTGTAATAGCTTATTAGCGATTATCATAAACCACGCTTTTTATTTAGCTAATTAATGCTTTAAAAAGCATAGTGTATTTATGTGTTGAATATTCAGAAAATTACAATTCCCCTAATGCGACAAGGGACCTTATTATTATTTATCACGCACTAACGGGCAGTAATCCCCTCACCTCAAGATTATAAGAGAAACGAGAAATGTAGGTGGGTAGAAGCTTGCTCGTAAAAGCCTGATTGAAGTTTCACTTTATGGCACGAAGGATATAAGTGTGCTGGGAATTTTTAAAGACTTACAATTTTAAAAAATAATAGAAACAGGAAGAAGGTGGAAATTGATATAGTGAATAGGGGCCGATAATTTAATTTTATCATACGTAATAAGGATTACCTACTAATCTGTTTGAATATTCTATACATATTAGTTTGCTTTTGCTATTGCTAACAAACAAAAAGAGTGCATTTTATGTAAAGGCTGTTTTTTTAAAGGTTATTGCTGTTGAATCCACTTTTTAACCGGCATTAACGGGCTTTTGACCTCCACCTAAGAGAGGATGAGAAGAAATGAAAAATCTAGGTGGGTAGAAACTTGCCCATAAAAGCCCGATTAGTTCAACTAACAATCAGTGGGGGATAAAGAAAACCCTCCACTGATTGAAGTTTTGCTTTATTTAAACCAACCTTTTTGTTTAAACCATAAAAACATGGAGAGAACAATTACAGCCATAATGCCGAGCAAAATAAAATATCCATAGCGAAAATGAAGTTCCGGCATATAGTGAAAATTCATTCCATATAAGCCGGCCAAAAAACTAAGCGGCATAAAGATGGTAGTAATAATGGTCAGAATTTGCATAATGCGATTAGAATGGTGGGAATTATAAGACAGGTAACTATCTCTAATATCTGTCGTTATTTCGCGGTTTGATTCGATTAACTCAGCAAGCTTTAATAAATGATCATATATGTCTGAATAATATTCTCGCTTATTCCAAACTGCCGTAAGCTTGTTTGTGTTGATTAATTGATAAAGCAAATCTCTCATCGGAATAACGGTATGTCTAATCGACAATAAATGATGTCTTGTTGCAAACAAATCATTTAATAGTACTTCCATTGTTTTATTTTGCGGATTTTCATCAATTTCTGTTAAACGATCTTCAATTTTATAAACAATTGGGAAATAATGATCAACAAGCTGATCTAATAATTGATAAAGGACTGTATATTGTGTCCAGTTTTTTTGCAGTTTTTCTTTCACAAGCTGCACTTCCATTGAAGAATGATGATGAAAAGAAACAATAAAGTTGCTGCCAAGAAATAGATTTAATTCGTCCTTTTGAAAGGTCTTGGCAACAAGACTATGTGTAACAAAAAAAGTATAGTCTTCAAAGTAATCAATTTTAGGCCTTTGCAGATTATGAAGACAATCTTCAATCGATAATGGGTGAAAATTCAAAGGTGTCGTCAAATAGCATATTTCCTTTTCTGTCGGCTGATCAAAGTCAATCCAATACCATAAATAGCGGTTTTGATTTTGAAATAATTCTTCTATGGATATGTTTGTTACTACATCTTGGTTGGCGGTAACAGCAATTATCTGAATCATAGGTAGTAACTCCTTTATAAAAAAATAAATGTATATATTTTAAATGTACACTAAATACTTGCCCAAAAGGAAAAATAATATGCAAATATAGTCTTTTTGCAGTTGACTAATTTGAAAATTAATTATACTATTTTATTACTAAGTTACAAAAAGTAAGCAAAGTGATGGAGGTAGACAATGACAACAACAATTTCTAGCACTGATTTCTTTCAAGTATTGAAAGATCGCAGAGCTGTTAAAGTATACGATGAAAATTATCAATTATCAAAAGAAGAGCTGAAAGAGCTTTTGACGCTTGCAGGAAGAGCTCCTTCTGCTTGGAATCTGCAGCAATGGCATTTTGTTGTTTTTCATGGAGAGGAAGCACAGCAAAAATTATTGCCGATTGCTTTTAATCAGGCGCAAATTACGCAAGCCTCTGCAGTGGTTGCTATTTTAGGCGATTTAGAGGCAAATAAAAATGCAGAACAGATTTTTGCGGAAGATATTCAAAAAGGCAGAATGACAGAAGAGCTTGGGGAAATCATTAAAGGGCAAATTAATGGTGCTTACCAAAACTCTGGCTATCCTAGAGATGCAGCAAACAGCAATGCTTCATTAGCGGCCATGCAATTAATGATAGCAGCTAAAGGAGCAGGCTTGGATACTTGTGCTATTGGCGGATTTAATCGTGCTGCCTTTATAAAAGAATTTCAAATCTCTGAACGCTATTTGCCAGTTATGCTGATCACCATTGGAAAAGCAGCAGCGCCTGGACGCGAAACAGATCGCCTGCCATTAGACCAAATCAGCACATGGATTTAATATAAACGATCTATTAATATTTAGCGCGCTTTGGCCTCTTTTAAGAGAGGATAAAGGAAATGAAAAAAATCTAGGCGGATTGAACAAAAGCCTGATTGAATTTTACAAAGTTAACATATAAAAAAGCAAATCAGGAAGAAGAACTGTGGACTAACCTAAAATAGTGAGACAATATAAAACACCTCCAAAATGGCAATACTTGAGATAAGTATTGTGACATTATTCGGAGGTGTTTTTGCGTGGGCAAAAAAACTGTATATACAAAAGAAATTAAATGGGCGGTAGTAAGAGATAAGCTTGAAGGAAAATTAACAACACGGGAAATTATGAACAAATACAAAATCAAAAATAAAACTCAAATTGAAACTTGGATGAGATGGTACAAAAATGGAGAAATGTACCGGTTTGATCAGCCAATTGGTAAACAATATACATTTGGGCATGGGCCCGATTCTTTAAGTAAGGACGAGCGAATAAGTAATCAACTAACTCACCTAAAAATGGAGAATGAAATTCTAAAAAAGTATATGGCGATGAGAAAGGAGTCGATAAAGGGCTAGTAGTACAATTGGTTGAACAATTTCGTGAAAAATATACCGTTACTTCCATTTTAAAAGTTTTAGGGATTCCACGTGCTAGCTATTATCGTTGGACTAAAGGGTTTGGTGAATATCGGAATGAACATGAAGATTTAATTATTGAAATCTGTAAGGCTACTAAATATAGAAATGGTCATAGGAAAATTAGAGCTATTCTAAAGCGAGAACATCATATTCATCTTAATAGGAACACAGTTCAAAACATTATGCTGAAGCATCATTTGCAGTGTAAGGTGAAACCAAAACGCAAGTGGAAATCGCAGGGAGAAAGTGAAGTCATTGTACCTAATATTCTTAATCGTGATTTTAGTGCAAGTAAACCAAATGAGAAGTGGGTAACGGACATTACGTATATCCAGTATGGCAGCGAAACATTATATCTGTCTACGATTATGGATTTGTATAATAATGAAATCGTAGCTTATAAGATTTATAATCATCAACAAACGACATTAGTAATTGATACACTGCAGGATGCTTTGGATAAACGCAATCAGCCAGAAGGAGTTATTATACACTCCGATCAGGGGAGTGTGTATACATCGTATACTTTTCAAAATTATTTGAAGGAACATCATTTAGTAGGTAGTATGTCCAGACGAGGGAACTGTTGGGACAATGCGGTGATTGAATCATTTCATTCAAATTTAAAGACAGAGGAATTCCAATATTGTAAGTTTAATACCCTAGCTAATTTAGAAGTTATTTCTAGAATAGATGGGTACATTCATCATTACAACGAGGGTAGGATTCAAGCAAAATTAGGCTACTTAACTCCAATAGAATTTGGATTAAAGGCAGCTTAAAGGATTTCGGGGTTATCCACTTTGCATGTAGAAAAGACATGCACTTTATTTGGAGATGCGGGCATGATAGCCTATTATGGCTAAGCCAGATTCTCTTTGAGATATCTGGCTTCCTGGCTAAAGAATCTATGCCCGCAGAGGCTCCAAGTAAAGTGACAAAGTGCCTGAACTATTTCCAGTAAAGAACCAATATCAAATTAATGAAAAAGTGTTAAATTTAATATGGATAGGTGTTTTATATATGTCTCATTTGGCTAGGTCAGTTCAAAAACATTGTAGAAGCGCTCCCTTTTTTATTTAATAAATTGGATACTTTATTGAGACTTAGCAATT
>Ga0182745_1004251_pt1 | contig 11965 bp, 10 predicted proteins | sample eDN3rd30CKraftBY_FD_128523 | JGI IMG/M metagenome (GOLD analysis project Ga0182745, IMG submission 128523) | Enriched backyard soil microbial communities from Emeryville, California, USA - eDNA 3rd pass 30_C Kraft BY (version 2) (version 2) | ecosystem: Environmental > Terrestrial > Soil >... | reverse complement strand
TATACAGGTCGGATGTTAAAAGCGGAAGAAGCATATCGAGTAGGGATGCTGAATTATTTGGTAACGGAAAAAGATTTGAATCGTTATGCTATCAAAATGGGAAAATTAGTCGCTTCTATGTCTCCTGCATCATTGCTAGCGGTCAAGACGTCTGTACAAGAATGTATCGACAGTGCACCGGTTCTTTGGAAAGGGTCTACACCGTTTGTTGATTCGAATGATTTCCCTGAAGGCGTTAGAGCATTTGTAGAGAAACGCTTACCTCGATTTACTCGTCGTACACAGTAATAAAATGAAAGACAAAAAAGAGCGTGGATATCTTGTATCACGCTCATTTTTTTGTCTAAAAAATGAAAAAAAATCATCAACGTTGATGATTTTTTTCATCGATTATAAACGTGGTTATATAGGATGAATATTCAACAAAATTATGAGGAAGAGATGATTCTTTTCATCACTTTTTAATTTTACTGGAAATTACCTCTTTTATTAGGGTGCTCCCTTCTTGGCATATTTCTTGCATTTAAATAATAGCGAATCTAATTAAGGAGGAATTTTCATGGAGAAAGTAATTATTTCAGCAGCATTAACAGGAGCATTTCCTGCAAAGGATAAAAACCCCAATATTCCATTGACGCCTCAGGAAATTGCAGAGGATGTATACCAAGTCTGGAAAGCGGGGGCAGCAATTGCACATTTGCATATGATTGATGAGAATGGAAACGGTACGATGGATAAAGAAAGGTTTAGACAAACAGTTGAGTTAATACGTGAAATGGATTGCGATATTATTCTCAATTTAACAACTTCTGGTGATTTGAATGCCACCGATGAGACTAGAATGGCCCATTTGATTGAATTAAAACCCGAAATGGCTTCCTTTGATGCTGGGAGTATGAATTGGATGCATAAAACGCTTTTCCTAAATACACCTCCATTTCTTGAAAAGTTAGGAAAGACTATGCTAGAGAATAACGTAAAGCCCGAAATTGAAATTTTTGATGCTGGTATGCTTTACAATGCTCTTTACTATGTAAAAAAGGGTCTGGTAGATACACCAACTCATTATCAATTTGTTCTTGGGGCGCCAGGAGGTATAGCTGCTACAGTTGAAAATCTTATGTTTTTAAAAGGGTTATTACCTGAAAATTCTACTTGGTCTGCATTTGGAATTGGACAAGGTCATATGCCAATTTTATATGCAACTCTTGCGCTTGGCGGGCATATTCGGGTCGGTATGGAGGATAACATCTATTATTCTAAAGGGAGACTTGCAAAGTCCAATGCGGAGTTTGTTGAGAGAGCAGTACGTGTGATTCATGAACTTAATAAAGAGGTTGCAACTCCAGATGAAGCTCGGCAAATATTAGGGCTAAAAAAAGCTATACATTCATAAGGAGGGCGATATGATAAAAAAAATAGCAGTCATTGGTGCAGGAACAATGGGGCACAGTATTGCATTGAACTTCTCGATTTATGGATATGATGTAAATCTTTATGATACTAATTCAACGAGAATCGCAAATGTTGAAGAGGAAATAAAAGAAGAACTTGAATTCTTGGCAGAAGAAGAGTTCATAGAACCTAGTGAAATAATGAAAGCGCTTAGTAACATCTGCTATTTTACTGATTTACAAGAAGCGGTGATGGACCGTGATTATGTTATTGAAGCCGCTCCAGAAATATTAAAACTTAAGCAAGAGCTTTTTCAAAAATTAGATGAATTCTGTTTGGATCATACGATTTTAGCAAGTAATACATCTAGCTTGAATCTAGAAAGCATGATGGCCTTGATTAGTAATGATAGAAGAAAAAAAATGATTGTTAACCATTGGTACAATCCAGGACATATTATGCCTATTGTGGAACTTTCCTTTTTTGGGAATATGCCAGAGGACATTTACCTTAAAGTTGAGCACTTATACAAATCTATTAATAAGCAATGTGTAAAAGTTTTAAAAGACATACCAGGCTTAGTTGCAAATCGTATCCAACAAGGTGTTGCAAGAGAGGTATTTTCTATTATCGAACAAGGAATTGCTGCTCCAGAAGATATAGATAAGGCTCTACAGTTTGGTCCTGCTTTTCGTTATGCTACGACTGGCCAATTGGAAATTGCAGACTTAGGGGGACTTGATATTTGGTGTACGGTGGGCGATAACTTATTAAAAGTTATGGATAATTCATTATCAGCTAACTCGCTTTTAAGGAGAAAAGTTGAAGAAGGAAAATTAGGTTTAAAATCTGGTGAAGGTTTCTTTAAGTATAATCAGGAAAATAGCTCTGAAATAAGGAAACGATTTATCCAAAAGTTAATCCATCAGCTTAAAGCATCTGAATACTATGTCGAGAAAAAAACTTTCTTAAATAATATCTAAGCATTGTTGCTAAATTTTAGAGTTAAAAGCGAAGAATTAAGAGAGTAGTAGGAAAAATAGTGATTCTCATAGAGATAACTAAGATAAGAAGTTTGAAAATGAAAATGTCTTGGAAAGACCGATAGAGAGTTATAAAGTACTATAGATTTTTATACGGGTTCAACAAATCGCAAGTTGTACATTCACTGATGGTTTGTTGAACCTTATAGAAGCGTCGTATGTACATTAGTGTGTGTTTGTGCTCTTTATGAAAGCTTACTTGAATCTATCGTATAATATATAGGAGAATTTAATATGATTAATAAGCTATTAATGTTCTTTGTTAAATTTATGCGTAATTATCTGCCTAATCCATTTACATTGGCATGGTTGATTACTGTTTTTGTAGCTATTGTGGCGTTAGTTTCCACCCCGTCGAAACCAAGTGATTTAGTTAATTATTGGGGAGATGGATTGTTTGGTCTGTTACCATTTGCTATGCAGATGTCTCTTATTCTTATTACTGGATACGCATTGGCTGCATCCAATGTTGTTAAAAAGGTCTTAATAAAACTTGTTAAAATCCCACGCACGCCAAAGCAAACGATACTGTTCGTAGCGATTGTTTCTATGGTTTTATATTTCTTAAACTGGGGATTAGGTCTAGTCGCAGGTGGATTATTAGCTAGGGAAGCTGCAAAGCAACATAAAGATGTTGATTTCCGACTTTTAGTAACAGCGGCATTCTCCGGAATTATTATTACACATGGTGGTTTATCTGCTTCCATACCTTTATTAATTAATACGGAGGGTCATTTTGCACAAGATCAGATGGGGCTAGTTCCACTTACACAAACTATATTTGGTGCTCAGTCATTATTTATTACCATCTCATTAATTATTGTAATTCCGCTCCTATGTGTATTGATGATGCCTAAAAAAGGGCAAGAAGTGCTAGTAGATGGTTCCCTATTTGATGAGGAAATTGCAGCTTCTTCAGAGTTTGGTTTGAAAAAATTAACAATTTCTGAAAAAATCGATAATAGTAAAATTCTTGGCTTGACTTTGGGAGTAGTTGGATTAATATATCTCATTTATTACTTTTTTAACAATGGCTTTAATTTGAATATCAATACGATTATTATTATTTTTATCGTTCTTGGTGTTCTCGCTCATGGTTCTTTAATGGAGTATTCAAAGGCAGTTACAGCAGGAACATCCACAGCTGCAGGTATTATTTTACAGTTCCCGTTTTATGCAGGTATTATGGGGATTATGCATGAAAGTGGCCTTGTCATGAATATTTCTGATTGGTTATTAAGCCTAGCAACCTACGAAACATTTGAGTTATTTAGCTACTTTTCTTCCCTTATTATCAGTGTTTTTGTTCCTTCTGCTGGTGGGCATTGGGCTGTTCAAGCACCATTTATGCTTCCAGCTGCAGAAACATTAGGCGTAGAGCCATGGAAAGTAGCTATGGGTGTTGCATGGGGAGAAAGTATATGGAACATTGTTTGTCCATTCTGGGCATTGCCATTAATCGCAATTGCAAAAATTGACTTAAGGGACTTGATTGGTTTTTCTGTTTTGCTATTTATCGTTGGGAATATTATTGCAATTACTGGTATTCTCTTATTCCAGTGAAACATTTCTATTTCTGGTAGTTTGCAAAAAGATTTTTAAAAGTAGGGCACTTCGGTATGGTGTTAATTTTCCCTCATAGATAATCATAGTATATAAAACAAATAAGGATAGAAAAATACCTCTGTATTTTTCTATCCTTATTTGTTTTCATTTAATAATAGTTTTATATATCGGAGGGTAACGAGACTATTATCGTGTTATAATAAAATTTTTAAAAATGTATAATAATTACAAAAATGTATGAACAGAAGGTGTGGAGATATTATGATATATAAACGGGATTTGGAATTATATGATTTTGAAAGAATAGCAGATATTTTATATGACGGAATTTATATAGCAGATAAACATGGGAAAACTGTATTTGTCAATAAAGCATATGAAAGAATTACAGGCTTAAAAAGAGAACAAGTTGTAGGAAAATATGTGGGTGATCTAATTGAGACCGGTTTGTTTAATTATGGGGTAACACCAGACGTAATAAAAACAAAAAAGCAAATAAATGCAACATCCACCATCCATAATGGGGTAACAGTATTAATAACAGGTACACCTTTATTTAATAATAAAGGAGAGGTCGAACTAATAGTAGTTACCAATAGGGACATGTCAGATTTGCTGAGAATTGAAAATGAATTAAAAAAGTCGAAAGAACAAATGAAGATTGTCGAGAAAACTGAAGAAAAAAATATTCAGGAAATTGAACACTTAAGAAAAAAAAGTGTAGAGTCAAAAATAATCGGAGAAAGTGAAGAAATAAAAAACATTATTCAAATGATTAATCAAGTAGCGAAATTAGACGTAAATGTACTAATTACTGGCGAAACAGGCGTTGGCAAGGAAGTGGTTTCAAATGAAATTTATATGAATAGTAACAGACACAATAAACCTTTTATAAAAGTAAATTGTGCAGCAATACCGGCTAATTTATTAGAAGCAGAGCTTTTCGGATATGAAAAAGGGGCATTTACAGGGGCTTCTACTAAAGGGAAGTTGGGGTTATTTGAATTAGCGAATCATGGAACAATTCTTTTGGATGAAATTGCGGATATGCCTATGGACTTACAAGTGAAGTTATTAAGAGTAATCCAACAGCGAGAAATCACTAGAATTGGCGGTACGAAACCAGTAAGACTAGATGTGCGAATTATTGCTGCAACTCACGGAGATTTGAAGGAGCTTGTTTCTAAAGGGAAATTCAGAGAAGATTTATATTATCGCTTGTATGTTTTTCCTATTTATATTCCACCACTTAGAGTAAGGATATCTGATATTGAAAAATTAACAGGTTATTTTTTGACAGTTTATAACAATAAGTACGGAAAAGAAATTACATTCGAGAAAGACGCTCTATTAGTTTGGGAAAGTTATTCATGGCCAGGGAATATTCGAGAACTACAAAATGTGTTGGAGAGACTAGTTATAATCTCGAATCCTTCCGAAATTATAACTAGTAGTAAAGTAAAGAAACTATTAAATATTGAAATGGATGATAAAGAATCTATTGATTCTGGGGAAAGTTACAAAAGAATAATAGAGTCTTTTGAAAAAAAAGTATTACAAAATGCAATTGACCTATATGGTACGACACGAAAAGTGGCTGAACATCTAAAAATAGATCAATCAACTGTAGTAAAAAAGGCAAAAAAACTTGGGATAAAATTGAAAAAAATTAATAACTAACTGAATGATGACGAAAAGAATCTTATAGATGAATTTTGTCATCAGTTTTATATGTATTTTTTAGTGAGATTTATAAAAATAGATGAATTTTTTCATCTTAATATTCCATAAACCACCAATCGTTCCCTATTTAATTACAATAAATCATTTGGCATGCAAATTGCATTAGTTATTTATTGTAAATATATTTATTTAATTAAGAGGGAGAGGTATTGAATGGAAAAGTTAATTATTACTGTTGCAACAACGGGAGCTCAAACAACACGTGAACACACTCCTTATGTGCCACTAACACCTAAGGAAATAGCTGATTCTGTTATAGAATCGTGGAAAGCTGGAGCGGCTATTGCTCACATTCATGTAAGAGATAAAGATGGAAACAATACAGTCGATTTAAATGTTTATAAAGAGGTCATTGATCGGGTTCGGGATAAGTGTGATATCATTCTAAATTTAACTACAGCCGGCGGGTTAGAGATGAGCGATGAAGATCGACTTCGGGTATGTGAGCTAAATCCTGAAATGGCTACTTTTGATGCGGGAACAATGAACTTTGGAGCAGATGTATTTCATAATACACCACGATTTTTAGAGAATTTAGCTACGGAAATGAAGCAACGTGAAATTAAGCCTGAAATTGAAATTTTTGATGTGGGGATGATCCATAATGCATTGCGCATTGCTCAAAAAGGGTTTCTAGAGAATCCGTTTCACTTTCAATTTGTATTAGGTGTACATGGTGGAATGCCGGCTACTCCCAAAAATTTAATGTACTTAATTGACAGTATTCCAGAAGGGTCTACATGGTCAGCTATAGGGGCAAGCAAAGACCAACTCACTATTAATACAATGAGTATTCTTTTAGGTGGACATGTTCGAGTAGGAATGGAAGATAGTGTGTACTATCGAAAAGGAGAATTAGCTAAAACAAATGCTCAATTCGTAGAGCGGATTGTTCAATTATCTCACACTTTAGGGAGAGAAATAGCTACTCCGAATGAAGCGAGAGACATTTTACAGTTATCAAAAAAATTAATTAAGGGGTAATCATAGATGAGAATAGGAATAATTGGGGTAGGCTCACTTGGGACTATTATTGGTGCATTAATAACTAAAGGTGGATACAGTGTTGATTTAATTGACATCAACCAGGAGAATGTGGATGCATTAAATCAAAAAGGAGCTAAATTAACGGGTTTTTTAGATGAAGTGATTCCTGTATCCGCCAAACACCCAAAAGATGTAAGCGGGGAATATGATGTGATTTTCCTCCTAACAAAGCAAGTTTATACAAAAGAATCACTTGAATCGATTCTTCCTTTTCTTCATGCAAAAAGCGTGATATGTACGCTGCAAAACGGTGTTCCAGAAGAAAGTGTTGCTGCCATTGTTGGGAAGGAGAGAACAGTAGGCGGCGTAGTTGGTTTTGGAGCTACTTGGAAAGAACCGGGCGTATCAGAGCTAACAACGGAAGTAGAGGTTATGAAGAAGTATGCTTTTGATATTGGTGAGTTAACAGGAGAGCTTACCGAAAGAATTGTAATGCTAAAAGATATTTTGGATACAGTCGGTTACTGTGAAATTTCAACTAATATTATTGGAGTGAAATGGTCTAAATTGTTAATGAATGCGACTTTCAGTGGAATGTCTGCAGCTCTTGGATGCACATTTGGAGAGGTTTTATACAATTCACATGCGATGAAGGGCTTGGCGAACATCGCCGATGAAACAATTAAAGTAGCTCGAGCGCATCATATTAAATTAGTAGAAATGCAGGGAAAAGACTTTGAGTTTTTAGAATTGGAAAATCAAACAGATATTTCAGGGAAGATGGCATTTTATGAGGAAGTATGGGGCCCCCATGCCAGACTTAAAGCTAGTATGCTGCAAGATTTAGAGAAAGGCAGAAAAACAGAAATCGATTTTATTAATGGACATGTTTCGAAAAAAGGAAGAGAGGCAAACATTCCAACTCCTTATAACGATTTAGTGTGTAAACTTGTAAAAAGCTCTGAAGAAACAAAAGAGCTCCCTGTATTTGAGGAGAATATTAATGAGTTTCAGTCCCTCTTCAACCAATTTATTCACAGCAAATCTTTAAGTAATCACTAAAGAAAAGATAGAGGATAGTGTGCGCAGACATAATAAGGGCGGTGTGAGCGTTAGCTCCGCGCCTTTTCTACAGAAAAAGAGGGTGATGGAATGTTTATTGAAGTAATTGCAATTTTGTTCTCGCTAGGATTACTTATTTTTTTAGCTTATCGCGGTTTCCCTGTTATAGTAATTGCTCCCATTGTAACATTACTGGCAGTTGCTCTATCAGGTATGGCCTTATTGCCTAGTTATACTGAAGTTTATATGCCTAATTTAGCAAACTACATTAAAACATGGTTCCCTATTTTTATTCTGGGTGCTGTATTCGGTAAATTAATGGAATTAAACGGAGGCACTGCTTCGATTGCCAAAAAGATTATGGACATCGTCGGTGTAAAAAGGGCGCTTCTAGCAACTATACTTGCGTGTTCTATTTTGACTTATGGTGGGGTTTCCCTGTTTGTGGTAGTTTTCGCAGTATACCCATTTGCAGCAGCAGTTTTCCGTGAGGCAAATATTCCGAAACGATTTATTCCTGCAGTAATTGTTTTAGGTGGTTGTACGTATACGATGGATGCGTTCCCAGGTACACCACAAATTCAAAATATTATTCCGACAAACTACTTTGGAACGGATGCTTATGCTGCTCCAATCACTGGGCTCGTTGCAGGGACTATTATCTTCTCTCTAGGGTATCTCTGGTTATCAAGACGAATTAAAAAGGCGAATTTAGCTGGAGAAGGTTATGGGGAAGGTCATAAAAATGAACCGGTCGTCAACCCGGATGAAAAACTTATCAATTTTTGGGTAGCTATTATTCCTTTGGTAGTTGTGGTGGTACTTAACTTCGTATTTACCAAAACAAGATGGTCAGTCAGTAACTGGTACACGCCTGAATTGTTACAAGAAACTTTTAAAGTTGAAAATTTAAGCAGCGTGACTTCAACATGGGCACTAATCGTAGCACTTGTACTTGGGATTATTGCTGCTTTACTTATAAATATAAAAGCTTTTACAGGTTCAAAGCTTTCCTCCGGTCTCACAGTGGCAGCAGGCGGATCATTACTGGCTGTATTCAATGTAGCGTCCGAAGTAGGTTTCGGAAATGTTGTAAAAACTTTACCTGGATTTGAAGTAATCAGGAATGGGATTACAGGAGTATCCTCCCATCCGTTGATATCTGAGTCTATTGCTGTTAATGTGCTAGCTGGTGTTGTTGGATCCTCATCAGGAGGGATGTCGATTGCTCTTGAAGTAATGGGGCAACATTATTTGAATCTAGCCAACTCTATAGGAATGAATCCAGAGTTTCTACATCGGGTGGCATCTATGTCAGCAGGCGGTTTAGATTCTCTGCCGCATAGTGGTGCAACCATCACCATTCTGGCGATTTGCGGTCTTACCCATCGGCAATCTTATGGAGACATTTTCGCCATTACTATTATGAAAGCAATTGTAGCTTTTAGTACAGCTGTTATACTTTCATTTATTGTCTAAAGCGAGTCGAAGTACACCAAAGAATGTTCATCCTCTAGGAACAGTTAATTTGAAATAAAGCAACCATTTAAAGTATGGGATAAGTTAAAGGTGATATCAATTTAATATAGAGGTGATATTATGACAAGAACCGTTATTTTGGATGGAGCACGAACTCCCTTTGGGAAACTGGGTGGTAATATTTCCCTACTCTCTGCTTCACAGCTGGGAGGGGTGGTTATTCGGGAAGCGTTAACTAGATCTAAGGTAGATCCTGGTGAAGTTGGGGAAGTAATTATGGGGAATGTACTTCAAGCAGGACAAGGACAAATTCCTTCTAGACAAGCAGCAAGGGAAGCTGGAATTCCCTGGGAGGTTGAATCGGAAACAATAAATAAAGTTTGTGCATCAGGAATGAGGAGTGTCGTATTAGCAGATTTGCTTATTCGTTCTGGTGAAGAAGAAATAGTTGTAGCCGGTGGGATGGAATCTATGTCTAATACTCCATACGCAGTTTCTAGCACACGCTTTGGAGCGCGTATGGGGAATACGCAAATGATTGATTTATTAATCCATGACGGACTTTCATGTAGTTTCACAGGTGTTCATATGGGAACGTATGGAAACAAGACAGCGAATGAATTTAACCTTTCAAGAGAAGAGCAAGATAAATGGGCTGTTAGGAGCCATTTTTTGGCCATTAAAGCTAAGAAGTCAGGTGCTCTGTCTGATGAAATTGTTCCCGTATCCGTTCCGCAACGAAAGGGAGAACCAATTCTTATTGAACATGATGAAGGACCTCGTGAAGATACAACCGTAGAAGTATTATCGAAATTAAGGCCAGCATTTGAAAAGGATGGGACTATAACTGCCGGCAATGCTCCGGGGGTTAATGATGGCGCAGCAGCATTAGTATTAATGAATGAAGAACGTGCATTAAACGAAAATAAAGATGTGTTGGCAACAATTATCGCACATGCAGAAATTGCTGTAGAAGCAAGCAGATTCCCTGAAACACCAGGACTTGTCATTAATAAATTATTAGATAAAACAAATAAAACAATTGATGATATTGATTTGTTCGAAATGAATGAAGCGTTTGCTGCTGTTGCTTTAGCTAGTGCTAAAATCGCAAACATCCCATCTGAAAAAATTAATGTTAATGGAGGCGCTATTGCATTAGGTCATCCAATTGGAGCGAGTGGAACTCGTATTATTTTAACGTTAGCTTATGAATTAAAAAGAAGAGGTGGAGGAATCGGAATTGCGTCTATTTGTTCAGGCAGTGGACAAGGCGATGCCATAATGATTGAAGTGAATTAAGAGTAGCGGCAAACATGGGCTTTCATTTTTTGAAGCTAATGAGTTCTTATAGAGTCTAGCCTTATAGCGGCTAATCCTCTCATACAAAAAAGCGTGGATATTGATACCACGCTTTTTTTGTATGAAAATGGAATTGTTAATTTGCTTTAGTCTTGCCAACTGAGGAAACATGAACGTCAATAGAAGCAAATTCGATATTAAAGTGGTGAAGAAAATTGTGCTGAATTTCTAGTTGAAGCTGTTCGAGCATGTTTGGTAAATGATATGAGACAGGAGAGACGACAGAGACGTTTAAGTTTGCTGTCGGTAGTCCTTCTATCTGTACGTGAATAGAATCAAGATGGTCTATATACGGATTGTTTGAACATGTATGCTCAATAATATCGATGAATGCCTTTTTCTCGATTCGGATATATCCTTTATGGAAGTCTGGGCGAACAATAGTCGTTTCTCCAATTTTCTCTTTTTTAGGGGAAAAGATATCCATCCCTTTATAAACCAATCTTTTGAAAAAGTTTTGTTCCACTTGTTTATGTGGAATCGGCATAATATGTTTTCCTTCTGTTTTTCTAATAAATTGCGCCATTTTGATTTCACTGGAAGAGCGAATATCTTCTACATAATAATAATGATCGATATTTCCTAATTCGAGCCGTTTAGCAATTAACTTGGTCATTTTGTCTGATGTGCCAATAATAAGAATCTTATTGATTACGTAAATCTTTAAAGCTTCCTGTACTTCTTTTGCATGTAAATCATCAGAAAAAATAGCCCGTCTTACTGCAGTTACTGTATTTTTTTCGAATTTTGCTGAGGTACCAGCTATCTTTTGTCCATGTAAAATTAATAGCCCATCATCAATAATAGCAGGAATTTTATGCTGGTCAGCAAATGCAAGGGCACTTGTACTTTTACCAGTCCCGCTAGGTCCACTTAATGAAAAAATCTCCATATGTATACTCCCTGTTTTTACTTCCATTATATAGTTCGTGAAGGTATTGTTCAAACGGGCATATTTCTTTTGACTAATCTCATACTAGAAGGTAAGGAAGGAGGGATATCCATGGCTAAACGTACAAAAAAGAATGACGCAGCTCAAAAGAATAAACAAGGGTTTGATTCAAGCAAAACAGATTCAGAATTCTCTCAGGAATTTGGAAGTGCTAATGCTAATCGAGCGCACAAACAGAAAGCAAAAAAAGAAAAAGCATCCAAAAATCAAGGTGAATGGAAAGGCATGCATTGATGTGCACTTGTTAGCGGTTTATGAAAAAGATTGCGATATTTGTTCTATGTATACTGATTTTATTTCTTCCATTACAAGTATTTGCGGAGCAAAAAGTACCGATTTTACTTTATCATTCGATTGATGAGTTTAAGGGGCATGG
>Ga0182745_1004244_pt1 | contig 11980 bp, 14 predicted proteins | sample eDN3rd30CKraftBY_FD_128523 | JGI IMG/M metagenome (GOLD analysis project Ga0182745, IMG submission 128523) | Enriched backyard soil microbial communities from Emeryville, California, USA - eDNA 3rd pass 30_C Kraft BY (version 2) (version 2) | ecosystem: Environmental > Terrestrial > Soil >... | reverse complement strand
GATAACGTGTCGATGAAGGTCAGCCTGATCGCGCCGATCGCCATGGAAGAAGGCCTGCGTTTCGCCATTCGCGAAGGCGGCCGTACGGTGGGCGCCGGCGTCGTCGCCTCCATCACCAAGTAAAGCTGCCAGGACGGGGGCAATATTGCCCCCTCCCCCTGTCTAATTCGTTCTTTAGGAATTCCCATGAAAAACCAGAAAATCCGCATCCGCTTGAAAGCGTTCGACTACAAGCTGATCGATCAGTCGGCCGCCGAAATCGTGGAGACAGCCAAACGCACGGGCGCCGTGGTGCGCGGTCCGGTGCCGCTGCCTACGCGTATCCGCCGTTACGATGTGCTGCGTTCGCCGCACGTCAACAAGACGTCGCGCGACCAGTTCGAGATGCGTACTCACCAACGCCTCATGGATATCGTCGATCCCACGGATAAAACCGTCGACGCCCTGATGCGCCTGGACCTGCCCGCAGGTGTGGACGTGGAAATCGCATTGCAGTAATCTGCTTGCGAGCACCTCGAGTGCAAGAAGTAGGACGCCATGCTCGAAACAGCATGGCGTTTTGCATTTTGCGCGGCGCAAGCGCCGCGACAGGACGGGTCATCAAACAGCAAGGAGCCGGCCCATGAGCCGATGGCACAGAATTCTTGGAACGGCGGCGCTTGCCCTGGCGTGCGCGTCCGGCTCCGGCGCGGCCGCCGCGCAGACGGCATCCTGCAACCAGGGGCGTCCGGTCAAGCTGGCCGACCTGAACTGGGAAAGCGCGACCTTCACCACGCATGTCGTCGCCAAGCTGCTGAGCGCCGGCTACGGATGCCAGACAGAAGTCGTGCCGGGCACGCCCGCCGCTCTGGAGTCGGCGCTAGTGCAGGACGATGTGCAAGTCATTGCCGAAATATGGTCCGGCCGTTCGCCCATCATCGAAAAGGCGCTGCGCCAAGGCCAGATACAGATCGTGGGCGACACGCTGGCCGGCGGCGCGGAGCAAGGCTGGTACGTGCCCGACTACGTGGTCCACGGCGATCCAGCGCGCGGCATCGAGGCCATGGCGCCCGATCTCAAGGGCTGGCAGGATCTGCCGCGCTACAAGTCCCTGTTCACCGATCCGGAAGACCCCGGCAAGGGGCGTTTTCTGAACTGCCCTTCGGGCTGGGTGTGCGAGAAAACCAATAGCCGCCTGCTGCAGTTGCATGGACTGGACGACGATTACACGAACTTCCGGGCGGGCACGGGCGCGGCGCTGGACGCCGCCATCAGTTCGGCGTACGACCAGGGCAGGCCCATCCTGTTCTACTACTGGCAGCCGGCGGGTCTGATGGCCAAGTACGACTTCTACAAAATCCGGCAAGATCCCTTCAACAAGCCGTGCTGGGACGCCATCGTGAGCGGCGAGGGCAAGCTGTGCTCTTCCGACTTCCTGACGGCGCGGCTGGCGATCGCGACATCCACGCCCTTTGCCCGAAGCAATCCCGATATCATGGCTCTGTTCCAGAAGCTTCAGTTCGAGCCCCCGCTGCTGAACGGCATGATACTTGCCATGACCGAAACGCGCGAGGGAGGGGAAGCCATGGCCGACCGCTTCCTGCGCGAGCATCCCGAGATCTGGCACGCATGGCTTCCCGCCGAGGCGGCCGGGCGCGTGGATGCGGCTTTGGGTGTCAAATCCCTGTCCGTCGCATCGGAAGGCGGAGACGGCATGGGCGCAACGGACGGCGCGGGCCTGCAAGCCGGCATTTTTCCCGACTGGTCCGCGGCGGCGTTCGTCAATCGGCAACTGATGGGGGTGGTCAAGGCGTATGGCGGCGTCTTCCGCCAGGCCAGCGGCTTCATGCTGACCACGGTCCTGCTGCCTGTGGAACGGGCCATGCAGGCTGTGCCGCCCTGGCTGTTCCTGGCACTGGTCGCCTTGCTGTCATGGCACGCCACCCGCAAGCTGGTGGCCACCGTGCTGTACGTGGCATGCCTGTATGCCATCGGAGCGGTGGGGCTCTGGGACAAGCTTATACAAACGTTCTCGCTGGTGCTGGTGTCAACGGCCATCTCCATCGTCATCGGTGTGCCGCTGGGCATCGCCGCCGCGCGCAGCCGACTGCTGCGGCGCGTCTCCACGCCAGTGCTGGATGTAATGCAAACGCTGCCCAGCTTCGTGTACCTGATTCCGGTGCTGATGCTGTTCGGCCTGGGCAAGGTGCCCGCCTTGTTCGCCACCATCATCTATGCCGTGCCGCCGCTCATACGCCTGACCACCCTGGGTCTGCGCCAGGTCGATCACAACGTCATGGAGGCGGCGCAGGCATTCGGGGTGACGCGCTGGCAGATGCTGTTGCGGGTAACCTTGCCGCTGGCCCGGCCCAGCATCATGGCCGGCATCAATCAGACCACCATGATGGCCTTGTCCATGGTGGTGGTGGCATCCATGATAGGGGCCCGCGGCTTGGGTGAAGATGTGCTGGCGGGCATCCAGACGCTGGATGTGGGCCGCGGGCTGCAAGCGGGGGTGGCCATCGTCATACTGGCCATTGTCATCGATCGCATCACGCAGGCCTATGGCAAGCCGCGCCGCCTGCGCGGCAAGCCGCAAACCCGGAAACAGCCATGACTTCAGCCATAAAAATCGAGATACGCGACGTCTACAAGGTCTTTGGCGCAAAAGAGGCCCAGGCCGTGCAACTGCTCAGGCAAGGAGCGGACAAAACCACCGTGCAAGCCGAAACCGGCTGCAATGTCGGCCTGGCGGGCGTCAGTGCGGTCATCCCACAGGGCCGGATATCGTGCATCATGGGCTTGTCGGGATCCGGAAAGTCCACCCTGGTCCGGCATCTGAATCGCCTGATCGATCCGTCGGCGGGCGAAATCCTGATCGACGGAAGCAACATCCTGACCCTGACCATGCCCCAGTTGCGCGAACTGCGGCGCCATTCCGTCAGCATGGTGTTCCAGAGCTTCGGCCTGCTGCCGCACCTGAACGTCATCGACAATATCGCGTTCGGCCTGAACGTTCGCGGAGAGCCCCGCGCCCAGGCGAGAAAGACGGCCCTGAAATGGCTGGAGCGGGTCGGCCTGCCGGAGTACGAAAAAAGTTATCCGGACGAACTGTCGGGCGGCATGCAGCAGCGCGTCGGCCTGGCCAGGGCCTTGGCCATCGATGCCGAGGTCTTGCTGATGGACGAGGCTTTTTCGGCCCTGGACCCCTTGATCCGTTACGACATGCAGGACCAGCTGCTGGCCCTGCAGCAGCGCCTGCAAAAGACCATAGTCTTCATTACCCACGATATCGAGGAAGCATTGCGGCTGGGCCAGCATATCGTGATTCTCCGCGACGGCAAGGTGGAGCAGGTGGGAACGCCGGACGACATCCGCAACCATCCCGCGAACGAGTACGTGGAACGGTTCGTGGTCCGGCGCAGCGCGGCCTAGTAGTACATGCGCAGGCCCAGCATCACGCGCCGTCCCGGCAAGGGCGCCGCCGATGAAATGAAGGAGGCGTGGTTGAAGGCCCGCTGATCGGCCAGGTTGGTGGCGCGCAGATAGGCGGTGTAGTCCACGGCGCCCGCCCTGCCGTCGTACTGGATCCCCAGGTTGAGCATGTTGTAGCCCGGCGTTTCGCTTTCGTAATCGGCCAGCCTGTCCTGGCGGAAGACGCGGTACGCCTCGGCATTGGCCGACCAGTTGCCGTTCAGGCGGGCATTCAGGCGGACGCCGGCACGGGCGGCGGGAATGCGCGGCAGCTTGCCGGAACGGCCGGTCAGGTCTCCGCGCATCATGTCGCCGAACACCGAGGCGGTCAGGTACGGATTGAAGCGATAGCTGGCCTCGGCTTCGACACCCATGAAGCGGGCGTCGTGCTGCGTGTATTCGATCAGCCGGAAATCTTCATGGCGGTCCAGCGTATCCGCGTAAATGTAGTCCTTTACCTGATTGAAGAACACGCTGACGGCGAAACGCGCATCGCCGGCGTGCTTGCGCAGCGTCAGGTCGATATTGTGCGAGGTCTCCTGCTTCAGGTCGGCGTTGCCGATCTCGTAGGTGTTCGTGGCCAGGTGTATGCCGTCGGCATAGAGCTCCTGGGCGGTGGGCAGGCGCTGCGAACGCGATACCGACAGGGCCAGCGAGTACATGGGGGCGAAATCCCAGGTAGCCGCCGCCGACAGGGATGTGCCGTTCAGCGCGGACTTCGGCTGCACGCCGTCGGGAGCGACCGACTGCCATTCCTGGCGGGCGCCCACCTCGAACCGCCAGTCCCGCAGCCGGTATTCTTCCAGAAGGAACACGCCCACGTTCTCCGTGACCGTCCTGGGCAGGAAGCTTTCCTCGCCCAGCGCGCTGAAATCGCTGCGCGAGCCCTGCACGCCGACCACGCCGCGCCATCCGGCAAGAGGTTCATGTTCCAGCTCCACGCGGGCGTCATAGCCGCGGTTCTTGAAGGTCGTCGCAACCGCGGCGCCTTCGATTTCCTGATGCTGGTAGTCGGTCAGGCCGCCGCGCACGCGGATCTTGCGGATGCCGGCGATGGGCTCGCGGTATTCTCCGCGCACATCGATTCTTTCGTTCTTCAGCCGGACAAAGGGCGCCGCTTCGCTGTGGTCATGATCGTGATCATGGTCATCATCATGGTGATCGTCATCCCCATGGCCCCCGCAATGCAGATGGCTGCCATGCGGATGGCAGGATTCATACTCATGGTTATGCCCAGGCAGGCCGTACTCGCTGCGGGTGCTGGTGTAGGCCATGCCGACAAACCCACGGCTGCCTATCCAGGACATGCCGACGCTGCCCGTCGTGCTTTCTTCGAACGAGCCCTTGACCCGCCCGTCCGGCCAGCCGCGAACCCGGTAGTCGTCGGCATGCCGCCTGAGTCCCTCGACATGAATGGCGAAGTTGTCCTGGCCCGCCGTGATGCCGGCCGCCGCCGCCTTCTCGCTCGACCCGGTGGAGCCGCGCAGTTCGGCGTATCCCTCCACCCCCTTTTCCGGTATGGCTTCCGGGATCTTGTCGTCGATGACGTTGACCACGCCGCCTATGGCACCGCCGCCGTACAGCAAGGTGGCCGGTCCGCGCAGGACCTCGATGCGGCGCGCCAGCATGGGTTCGCTGGTGATGGCGTGGTCCGGCGAGATTCCGGAAGCGTCCATCAGTTCGGAACCGTCGGAGAGAATCTTCACGCGCGGTGCTGTCTGGCCGCGTATGACCGGACGGCTGGCGCCGGCGCCGAAGGTGTCGGCATGCACGCCCAGCATGCCATTCAGGGTGTCGCCCAGGGTGGCCTCGCGTTTCAATACCAGGGCGGAGCCGTCCAGCACTTCGGCCGGAGCGGCCACGGTATCCGTGGTCGGTCCAAGCGGGTTGGCGGATATGGTGATGGTTTCCAGTGTTTCCGGCGCATGCCCGCCTGGGTCCGGCGGAATGCCGGTTTGGGCGGCCAGGATCGGGCTGAAGGTCAGGGCGAGCCCTGCGGCAAGCGGTCGGAATCTGGATGGCATTGTTTTCCCTGTGGTGAATGAATGGCGATTGGCCTAAATGCGTAATGTTATAACATAACATTTCCTCGATCATGCCGGAGCAGTTTCCGGTGGGCTGACCGCCAATGCGGGCCGGCCGGATCAAAGCTGTGTCGCCTCGAGCACGGACACTGTGGCTTTTTCAGCAGGAATGGCGCGGTCTTCAGGGTAAACACCAGCGGCGACTTGCTAGGTTGAGCCGAAGCATGTTAAAGTGCTACGCTTAACCAAAAAAGTTTTGGTTTTTAAGAATTCATGTGCGCGGCGATGACGCCAAAGCCCGCGAAGACAACAAAGCGGCAACAAAGCGGCATTTAAGCGCACGGTAATTAGCCCCGACCAATCGCAGTCGGGAATGGAGAAAACGATGTCGAACTCGACACCTACGCCTGCCGCCCATCGGCTGGGGCTTGTGGGGCGCAAGGTCGGCATGACCCGTATTTTCACCGAGGAAGGCGAGTCCATCCCGGTGACCGTACTGGACGTGTCGAACAACCGCATTACCCAGGTCAAGTCGCCAGAAATCGATGGCTACGCGGCTGTGCAAGTAGCCTACGGCACCCGTCGCGCATCCCGCGTGACCAAGCCGCAAGCTGGGCATTACGCAAAGGCCGGCGCCGAAGCCGGTAGCATCCTCAAAGAATTCCGTCTCGACCCCGCCAAAGCCGCCGAATTTTCGGCCGGTTCGGTTGTGGCCGTGGAAAGCGTATTCGAAGCGGGACAAAAGGTTGACGTCACTGGCACGACGATCGGTAAAGGCTTTGCCGGCACCATCAAGCGCCACCACTTTGGCTCGCAGCGTGCTTCGCACGGCAACTCGCGTTCGCACCGCGTTCCGGGTTCCATCGGCCAGGCACAAGACCCAGGCCGTATCTTCCCCGGCAAGAAAATGTCGGGCCACCTGGGCGATGCCACCCGCACCGTTCAAAACCTCGACATCGTGCGTGTCGATGCCGAACGCGGCTTGTTGCTGGTCAAGGGCGCTGTCCCCGGCCACAAGAACGCCGATGTCGTCGTGCGTCCCGCCATCAAGATGTCGGCCAAGAAAGGAGCCTAATAATGGAACTCAAGCTCCTGAATGACCAGGGTCAATCCGCTTCCACCGTTGCCGCTCCCGACACCATTTTCGGTCGCGACTTCAACGAAGCGCTGGTGCACCAGATCGTCGTCGCATTTCAGGCCAATGCCCGCAGCGGCAACCGCGCCCAGAAGGGCCGCGACGCCGTCAAGCACAGCACCAAGAAGCCGTGGCGCCAGAAAGGCACCGGCCGCGCCCGCTCGGGTATGACTTCCTCGCCCATCTGGCGCGGAGGCGGTCGTGCGTTCCCGAATTCTCCCGAAGAGAATTTCTCGCACAAGGTCAACAAGAAAATGTATCGCGCCGGCATCCGTGCGATTCTTTCCCAGTTGGCTCGCGAAGACCGCATCGCCGTGGTCGACACTTTTGCGCTCGACGCTCCCAAGACCAAGCTGGCAGCCGACAAGCTGAAAAGCATGGGCCTGGAGTCGGTGCTCATCATTACCGATGTGCTCGACGAAAACGTTTATCTCGCTACGCGCAACCTGCCGCACGTTGCCGTGGTTGAACCGCGCTACGCCGACCCGCTGTCGCTGATCCACTACAAGAAAGTGCTGATCACCAAGCCGGCTATCGCTCAACTCGAGGAGATGTTGGGATGAACGCCGAACGCTTAATGCAAGTCATCCTGGCTCCTATCGTGACTGAAAAAGCCACGTTTGTTGCCGAAAAAAATCAGCAAATCGCTTTCCGCGTCGTCGCCGACGCCACCAAGCCTGAAATCAAGGCCGCTGTCGAACTCCTTTTCAAGGTTGAAGTCGAGTCCGTGCAGGTTTTGAACACCAAGGGCAAGGAAAAGCGTTTTGGCCGTTTCATGGGTCGCCGCCGTAACGAGCGCAAGGCATATGTCTCGCTCAAAGACGGTCAGGAACTCGACTTTACGGAGGTGAAGTAAATGGCACTCGTAAAAGTCAAGCCGACTTCGGCCGGCCGCCGTGGCATGATCAAGGTCGTCAGCCCTGATCTGCACAAAGGCGAGCCGTTCGCAGCTCTGCTCGAAAAGAAAAAGCGTGGTTCTGGCCGCAACAACAACGGTCACATCACCGTTCGCCATCGCGGCGGCGGCCACAAGCAGCACTACCGTATCGTCGACTTCCGTCGCAACAAGGACGGTATTCCTGCCAAGGTCGAGCGTCTTGAATACGACCCCAACCGTACCGCGCACATCGCATTGCTGTGCTACGCGGACGGCGAGCGTCGCTACATCATCGCTCCCCGCGGCCTGGAAGTGGGCGCTACCCTGTTGTCGGGCCTGGATGCCCCCATCCGCGCGGGCAACACGCTGCCCATCCGCAATATACCTGTCGGTTCCACCATCCACTGCATCGAAATGCTTCCGGGCAAGGGTGCGCAGATGGCCCGCTCCGCCGGCGCATCGGCTGTCCTGATGGCCCGCGAAGGTACTTATGCCCAGGTGCGCTTGCGCTCGGGCGAAGTCCGCCGCGTTCACATCGACTGCCGTGCAACCATAGGCGAAGTCGGAAACGAAGAAAACAGCTTGCGTCAAATCGGCAAAGCCGGTGCCATGCGCTGGCGTGGTGTCCGTCCTACGGTCCGTGGCGTTGCCATGAACCCGGTCGACCACCCGCACGGTGGTGGTGAAGGACGTACTGGTGAAGGTCGCGAACCGGTCAGCCCATGGGGCACGCCGGCCAAGGGCTTCAGAACCCGTCGTAACAAGCGCACAGACAATATGATTGTCTCGCGCCGCAAGCGCAAGTAAGGGGCGAACAACATGTCACGTTCGATCAAAAAAGGCCCATTCGTCGATGCGCATCTGATCAAAAAGGTCGATGCGGCCGTCGAAGGCAAAGAGAAAAAGCCGATCAAAACCTGGTCGCGCCGTTCCACCATCCTGCCCGAGTTCATTGGGCTGACGATTGCTGTGCACAATGGCCGCCAGCACGTTCCCGTTTACATCAACGAGAACATGGTCGGCCACAAGCTCGGCGAGTTCGCGCTGACCCGTACGTTCAAGGGCCACGCTGCGGACAAGAAGTCCAAGAGGTAAGTGATGGAAACTACTGCAATTATCCGTGGAGTCCATATTTCGGCCCAGAAGACACGACTTGTAGCGGACCTGATCCGCGGCAAGTCCGTCGCCCAGGCGCTGAATATCCTGACATTCACACCCAAGAAGGCCGCGGGCATCCTCAAGAAAGCGCTTGAGTCCGCGATCGCCAACGCCGAGCACAACGACGGCGCCGATATCGATGAACTCAAGGTCACCACGATCTACGTGGACAAGGGCCAGTCGATGAAGCGTTTCTCCGCACGTGCAAAAGGCCGCGGTAACCGTATCGAGAAGCAGACTTGCCACATCGTGGTCAAAGTCGGAGCTTAAGGAGTCGCAATGGGACAGAAAATTCACCCGATTGGGTTCCGCCTCGCGGTTAATCGCAACTGGAGTTCGCGTTGGTACGCCGACGACAAGAACTTCGGCGGCATGCTGGCCGAAGATATCCGCGTTCGCGAGTACCTGAAGAAAAAGCTTAAAAGCGCTTCCGTTGGTCGCGTCGTCATCGAGCGTCCCGCCAAGAACGCCCGCATCACGGTTTACTCGGCTCGCCCGGGCGTCGTGATCGGCAAGCGCGGCGAAGACATCGAAAGTCTCAAGGCCGATCTGCAGCGCTTGATGGGCGTGCCCGTGCACGTCAATATCGAAGAAATCCGCAAGCCCGAAACCGATGCCCAGCTGATCGCCGATTCCATCGCGCAACAGCTCGAAAAACGCATCATGTTCCGCCGCGCCATGAAACGCGCCATGCAGAACGCCATGCGTCTGGGTGCCCAAGGCATCAAGATCATGAGCTCGGGCCGCTTGAACGGTATTGAAATCGCCCGCACCGAATGGTATCGCGAAGGCCGTGTGCCCCTGCACACCCTGCGCGCCAACATCGACTACGGTACGTCCGAGGCGCAAACGACCTACGGCATCATCGGTATCAAAGTCTGGGTCTACAAGGGCGACATGCTGCCTAACGGCGAAATGCCCCCCGAGACCGCGGCTCCCCGCGATGAAGAGCGTCGTCCGCGTCGCGCCCCTCGTGGCGAGCGCCCCGACGGCCGCCGTCCTAGCGGTGGACGCGGTCGCGGCCCTCGCAAAGACGCTGCGCCAGCAACGGCTGCGCCCGCGCCTGAAGGAGAATAAACATGCTGCAACCGTCACGCAGAAAATACCGCAAAGAGCAAAAGGGCCGCAATACGGGCCTGGCTACCCGCGGTGCACAGGTATCGTTTGGCGAGTTCGGTTTGAAGGCCACGGGTCGTGGCCGCCTTACCGCGCGCCAGATCGAATCCGCCCGTCGTGCGATCAACCGCCACATCAAACGTGGCGGCCGTATCTGGATCCGTATCTTCCCCGACAAGCCGATTTCGCAGAAGCCTGCTGAAGTCCGTATGGGTAACGGTAAAGGCAATCCTGAATACTGGGTCGCAGAAATTCAACCCGGCAAGGTGCTCTATGAAATGGAAGGTGTAAGCGAAGAGCTTGCACGTGAAGCTTTCCGCCTGGCCGCCGCTAAGCTGCCCATTGCCACGACCTTCGTGTCGCGTCACATCGGAGCTTAAGGAGACCTTATGAAAGCCAGCGAACTCCGTTCCAAGGATGCCACCGAGCTCAGCAAAGAGCTCGAGAGCCTGCTGAAGGCACAATTCAACCTGCGCATGCAGCGTGCCACCCAGCAGCTTTCCAATACCAGCCAGATCGGCAAGGTCCGTCGCGATATCGCGCGTGTCCGCACCATCATGACTGAGAACGCAGGAAAGTAAAATGAGCGAAACTCAAAACACCCAGCCCGCAAAGCGCCAGCGTACCCTCGTTGGCCAGGTTGTGAGCAACAAGATGGACAAGACTGTCGTGGTTCGCGTCGAGCGCCGCGTCAAGCACCCCGTCTTTGGCAAGATCATCGTCCGCTCCAACAAGTACAAGGCGCATGACGAGACCAACCAGTACAACGAAGGCGATACGGTTGAAATTGCGGAAGGTCGTCCGATCTCCCGTGATAAATCGTGGACTGTTGTGCGTTTGCTCGAAGCCGCACGCGTTATCTAAGGTGTTCCGGTCCGCCGCGGCGGATCCGATTCATCGCGATAAGCAACAAAAAGGCCCTGGAGTTTCCGGGGCCTTTTTGCGTCCGCCCGTCATCGGGCGGCTCACGGCAGCAGGAAGGCATCTGCCGTGCAGGCCGGCCAATCCCGTGCTCCGCGCAGCCTACTCCTTCAGCTTGCGCCGCAGTATCTTGCCTACATTGCTGCGCGGCAGATCCTTGCGAAACTCCACATACTTGGGCGCCTTGTATCCGGTAAGCTTGTTGCGGCAATGCCTGATAAGCGCTTCTTCGGTCAGGCGGTCGTTCTTGCGGATGACGAACAGCTTCACCACCTCGCCGGAGTGCTCGTCGGGCACCCCTATGGCGGCTGCCTCCAGCACGTCCGGGTGCTCCATCGCCACGGCTTCCACTTCGTTGGGATAGACATTGAAGCCCGACACCAGAATCATGTCTTTCTTGCGATCCAGGATGAACACATAACCCCGTTCATTCACATAGCCGATGTCGCCAGTATGCAGGAAGCCGTCGGAATCGAAGGTTTTGCGGGTTTCTTCGGGACGATTCCAGTATCCGGGCGTCACCTGGGGGCCGCGCACGCAGATTTCCCCGCTTTCGCCCTGGGGCAGGTCGCGGCTATGGTTGTCGCGGATGGATATCTCGGTGGAGGGCACGGGCAGGCCTATGGAGCCGTCGAACTCCGTTTTATCCAGCGGGTTGATGGTGACCGCCGGAGACGTCTCGGTAAGCCCATAGGCCTGGGCAAGAGGTTTGCCCGTAACTTTCAGCCAGCGCTGGGCGATGACTTCCTGGACCGCCATCCCGCCCCCCAGGGTCAGCTTCAGCGGCGAAAAATCGAGCCTGGAAAAATCGGGATGGTTCAGCAGGGCATTGAACAGGGTATTGACGCCGGTAAGCGCGGTAAACCGGTGCCGCCCCAGGCTTTTGACGAAAGCGGGGATGTCGCGTGGATTGACGATGAGCAGATTGCTGGCACCCAGCTTAAGGAAGGTCAGGCAATTGGCCGTGAGGGCGAAGATATGGTACAGCGGCAAAGCGGTGACGATGCATTCATCGCCCTCGACCAGGTAAGGCTTGACCCACGCATGCGCCTGGCACACATTGGATACCATGTTCCCGTGCGTCAGCATGGCCCCCTTGGCGACGCCGGTGGTCCCACCGGTGTACTGCAGCAGGGCAAGATCGTCATGAGAGAGCTCCGGGCGCGTATACGTCGCCCGCCGGCCCAGGGACAGCACCTGCTTCAGGCTGCGGGTATCGGGCAAGCGGTACGCGGGTACCATGCGCTTGACGTGGCGCACGACCAGATCGGTCAGCGCCCCTTTGATCGGGCCCAG
>Ga0182745_1004243_pt1 | contig 11982 bp, 10 predicted proteins | sample eDN3rd30CKraftBY_FD_128523 | JGI IMG/M metagenome (GOLD analysis project Ga0182745, IMG submission 128523) | Enriched backyard soil microbial communities from Emeryville, California, USA - eDNA 3rd pass 30_C Kraft BY (version 2) (version 2) | ecosystem: Environmental > Terrestrial > Soil >... | reverse complement strand
GAGTTCGCCTGCTGGTTCGAATTGCGGCCCCAGTCCGGCTGCATCACCATCGCGCGCCAGCGCTGCAGCGAGAGGTTGCCCTGCGAGTAGTTGCGGGCGTTCTGCTCGCCGTGCGAGCCGTAGAGCTCGGCCGTCCAGTCGCCGAACGGCAGCTTGTAGTCGAGGCTCGCCTCGATCTGCCAGTAGGTGTTCGTGTTGTCGGTGGTGCGACGCCCGAGCGACTGGTCCGGGAACAGCTCCACCATCCATGACCCGGCCGGATCGGGACGCGAGAGCAGCATGATGGCCGCTTCGGGCGAGACCGGGTGGTGTGCGAGCGGCCTGCCCGCCGCATCCATCGTGCCGGTGGGGATGAACGTCGGGTTCACGAACTGCGCGCCCGTGGGATTCGCTCGCCACGCCGCGATGGTCGCGGCATTGCGCCAGTCGAGCGCCGGATTCACCGGGCTGTCGAACGCGGGCTCGAACGGCGCGCGCCCTTCCCAGCCGGAGATGGGCACCGTGGGATAGAGCCGCGTGTGCGTCTTGTTCTGGCTGAAATTCGCGCGCGTGTGGAAGGTCAGGTCGTCGGTGAAGTCGTAGCGGCCCGACAGGAAGAACGAGTAGCGCTCCTGGGGTGCGCTCGCGAGGGCCTCCTGGTCGTTGTACTTCAGCGTCTGGATGAGATTGGTGTTGCCCGGCACGCCGTTGGAGTTGTCGTAGTTGTTCACGCGCGCGATGCGCTGGCCGTCGATGAGGCCGAGCGACTGGTAGCGCGCGGTGTTGTCGCCGAAGAGCGGCGCGAGCACTTCGCCGTTCGGGCCGAAGCGGTACTGGTGCGTCGCCGCGCCGCCGGTGTGCATGCCGCTGGTCAGCGGCGTGCCGAGCAGCGCCCGCATGGTCGTGTTGTTCGGCGTGTTGTACAGCGGTGCCGAGGGCGTGCTGCCCGGCGCCGGATCGGTGCCGGTGTTGTAGCCGGCGCTGCCGTAGAAGAACAGGTCGTCCGTCAGCTGGTTCGGGTCGGCCCACTGCCGACGATAGAATCCGCGATTGCGCTCGTAGGCCGCCTTGCGCTCGTAGTGCTCGAGCGCGACGGTGATGTTGCCGCGCCCCTCGTCGAAGTCCGTGCCCATGAGGCCCGAGACGCGGTACTCCTCGCCGTCACCGGCCTCCGTCGTGCCGTACTGCGCGTCGAACTGCACGCCCTTGAAGTTCTTCTTGAGGATGAAGTTCGTCACGCCGCCGACCGCGTCCGCGCCGTACACCGCGGAGGCACCGCCGGAGATGATCTCCACGCGTTCGATCAGCGCGCTCGGGATCGAGTTGACGTCCGTGACCATGAGCGCATTGGCCGGCACCGCTCGACGGCCGTCGAGCAGCACGAGACTGCGGTTCGGGCCGAAGCCGCGCAGCGAAATGGTGGCGATGCCGACCGCGTTCACGGCGGTGGGCTGGATGTCGTCCTCCATCGTGGTGGGCGAGGCTGCCGGATTGTAGGCCGGCAGCGAGTTCAGGTAGGACTCGACGTTCTGGCCGGCGCGCTGCTCGAAGGCCGCGGCATCGACCGTGACGATCGGGCTGTTCGCCTCGAGATCGCGGCGCACGATGCGCGAGCCGGTGACGGTGACCTCGGCGAGATCGTCGGATCCCGGGGACTGGGCGTACGCCGTCGTGGTGGCGCCCGTCGCAAGCGCCGCGCTGACGGCGGCCGCGATGGTCCACAACGGCTTTGGAACCGTGAACATCCTGTTCATGTCTCATCTCCGTATGAGTTGGTTTTTTTTCGTGTTTCTGGTCGTGCTGGCGATCCGGCCTCATGACTGGTTCAGCTCGGGGCGAGTATCACAAAAAACTTCCGCCGCAGCGGATGCGGGGTGCCGCGACGGAAGCGCAGCACGCGATGAGGACAGTTTTTCTTCCGCTGCGTGAAAGTACGCAGCGTCGCGCGGACGATGTCAGCGCTTGCGCGCTGACACGAGAGAGTAGTACCCGCCCCCGGTACGCACGGCTTCGACGTCGACGAAGCCCGCGCCTTCGAGGAAGTCGCGCAGCTCGGGCAGCGAGTACTGCCGCCCGCGCGTGCCGAGCAGCATCATCACCGAGAACGCCGCGGCAGGCAGCGGCCCGCACCCGTCGTCGTCCATCAGCATCTCGTGCAGGAAGATTCGTCCGCCCGGGGGGAGCGCGGCGAACGACTGGCGCGCGAGCAGGCGGCAGGTGGCGTCGGACCAGTCGTGGAAGATGTTCGAGAAGAAGTGCGCGTCGTATCCGGTGGGCCAGTCGTCGGTGAACATGTTGACGGCCTGCGTCGTCACGCGCCCGTCGAGAGCGGCGGCCGCGATGTAGCCGTCGGCCTCGTGGCAGACGGCCGCGATCTCCATCACGGTGGCGCGCAGCGCCGGCCAGGCACGCGCGAGCTCGATGGCGAAGATGCCCGAACCACCGCCTACGTCGAGCAGCGAGCCGACGTAGGCGAATACCGGCTGCATCGCCACCGCCTTCGACGACGCGCGGCTGTGCGCATTCATGAAGGCCGTGATGTTGCGCGCCATCTCCGCGGGCATCTCGCCGCGTTCCCACTCCTCCGCCGCGGAGGGCTGGGAGTCGGCCTTGTCGCCGGTGCGCAGCGTCGCGACCATCTCGGCGTGCAGCGGCTCGACCGCGCGATAGCGGTGGATCATCGGCCCGTAGTACCCGTCGGCCTGCGGATGTAGCCAGCTGCGCGTGGCCGCGGTCGCGCGCCATCGCCCGTCACGTCGCTCCACCAGCCCCAGCGCAGCGAGCAGGCCCAGGTGGATGCCCAGCGCGCGCGCATCGACGCGCAGCTGCGCGGCGAGCTCCTCGGTGCGCATCGCCCGGGCGGCCAGCGCGGCGAAGGTGCCCACCTCGTCCGCGGCCGTCATCGCCGGAAAGAAATAACGCGTGAGCCAGGTGTCCCAGATGATCCGGTCGTCGAGGGTCGGCGGCAATGCGCTCATCGTGTCTCTCTCGTGTCGGCGATCAGGGCGAACGGTTCGCCGCCGGCGCGTCGGGCGGCTCCTGGTACCCGTGGTTCGGCAGGCGAAGGTCCGGACGCACGACGCAGGGCACGCAGTCCGGATGGTGGAACTCGGGCACGCGGCCGGTGACCGGATTGGTGTACGTGAACCACATCGGAAGGATCGACGGCCACTGCTTCTGTTCGCCGGTGCCGCCCCAGAAGTTCTGCTCGCGACGCACCAGCGCCTTGATGGGCACGTCGATGTCGGCGACCGTGTTGCCGAACGTGCGCGGCTTCGCCGGATCCTTGGAGCGCGCCCACACGCCGTCCTTCCACGCCACCGGCACGATGTAGGGCTCGTCGAGCGTCAGCTCCCAGATGCGCCAGATGCCGTCCTCCAGCACGTAGCGGTCGTGGTACATGCCGCCCCAGAACTGCGCCGCGAAGAAATCCCCTTCCTTGCCCACGGTCTTGCCCGTGCGCGGCTGGAAGAGCCGGAAACGGCCGGTGGCCGAGCGCCCGTCGTCGGACACGAGCACCACCGGTTGCAGCAGCCAGTGATACGAGATCCCGGCCTGCTTCTCCGGACCCTTGCCCTTCACGCGCGCCGCGATGAGCCGATCGCGACCGATGTGGTAGCCCTGGAACGGCGTCTCCTTGAAGCCGTTCTTCGCGAGCACGCCGGCCCAGCCGGCGGCATCGGAGTCGTCGATGTAGTAGCCGTACGTCGCCGAGACGTTCATGACGCCGTCGTACGCGGCGGACCGGGCGAGCCGTCGCCGGGCTTCGTCGATCGACACCGGCGACGGGCGCGACGCCGCGATGCGCGCGGTCAGCGGCTCCGCGGCGACGAGCCGCGCATCGCCCGCGGCGACGACGCGACGGCCGGTGACCGGATGCACCCCCAGGAACGCAGGCATCGCGAGCCCCGCGGGCGCCGCATCCTTCGCGGGCACGGGCGTGTCCGGCGCGGTTGCACCCGTGGGTACGGCGTCGACCAGGCGGCTCTTGCCCCAGCCCGCGAACACGTCCGTCTTCATCTGCACGAAACGGCGCAGCTCGCGGATCTTCCAGACGCCGTCCTCGCGGACGAAGCGCGTGTGGAACGTCGCGATCTCCCACCAGCCCTTCTCCTGGTCGGCCTCGCCGAGCATGCCGAGCTCGATACCGCGCGCGAATGCCTCGTTGCCGCCCGGCGCAATCGTCACGATGACGTCGTTCTGGCCGCGATCGTTCAACTGCCCGTGCGTGAGCCCGGCGGGCCCGATGCTCGCGAGCCAGCGACGGATGCCGTCGTGCCCGCGCCAGACGCCCTGCCCGCCGATCTCGACGACGCCGTCGGACGCGAAGAGGTCGACGACGTCGTCCCACATCTTCCGGTCCGCGTAGTACCCGTAGGCCGACTGCAGGTTGCGGATGCGGTCCTCGTCGTTGAGCACGTCGATGCGACGCTGCAGCTGCGCGAGGGAAGCGCCGCTGCGCGGGGCCTCGCCGGTGGCGGGCGGGATGGGGATGCCCGCGGTGTCCACGTCGAAATGTTTCGGCACCACCGGCAGGTCGCCGCCTCCCCAGTTCGTCCAGCCCTCCTCGTACGGGCCGTCGTACTGCGGGTAGTACCGCGCCACTGCGATCTTCCACACGCCGCCCTGGCGCGCGTAGTCGTTCTCGAACACCCCGCCTTCGATGCGCGCGGCGCCCCCATGGCCGTGGAAGAAGATGGCCTGCCACCGCACTTTCGCGCTCTCGCCGTCGGCGGCGAGGTTGACCACCGGCGCATCGATCATGAAGGCCGAGAGGCCGTCGGCGCGCGCGCCGTCCACACCGCCGCCGTACCGGTCGCGCAGGAAGGCCCCGATGGCCGCCGGGCCCTGGAACGTCTGCACCGGCTTCACCAGCCCGTCGAACTCGAAGCGGCCGTCGGGCGCGAACAGCGCGCCCACGTCGTTCCACAGGCCGTACTGCGCGTACTGCGAATAGGCGGACTGCAGCGTCTTCACGGCGCGCACGCTCTCCGTGCGGTCGACGTCGCGGGCGAGCGCATCGAGCGCTGCGTCGGCGCGTGCGGGACCACAGGCGAGCCACGCGGCGATCGCGACGATGGTGGCGAGCAGTTGCTTCACGGCGACCTCCCCCTTCGATCCGGCGATCTTCACGGGGAAGGCCGCGACGTGTCGACCCCGCGCAGCGATTTGTTCCTTCCTGGGCAAGTCTTAAGATCGCCGCATGACGACGGATTCGCCCGCATTCCCCCGCCTGTCCAAGCGCATGGGCGAGCTCGGCCTCTGCTCGCGGCGCGAGGCCGAGACGTGGATCGTCAACGGCTGGGTCAAGGTCGACGGTCATGTCGTGGACACGCTGGGCGTCCGCGTGTCGCCGGCGGCGCGCATCGAGGTGGACGATCGCGCCCGCGCGCACCAGAGCAGCCAGGTCACCATCCTGCTGCACAAGCCGGTGGGGTACGTCTCCGGACAGGCCGAGGACGGCTACGAGCCGGCGGTCGTGCTCGTCCGTCCCGAGAACCGCTGGTCGGGCGATGCCTCGCCCCTGCGGTTCCAGCCCGGGCATCTGCGCGGTCTCGCGCCGGCCGGGCGCCTGGACATCGACTCGACCGGCCTCCTCGTGCTGACGCAGGACGGCCGCGTCGCGAAGCAGCTCATCGGCGAGAACTCCAGCGTCGAGAAGGAGTACCTCGTGCGCGTGCAAGGCCGTCTGGCGCCGGAGGGACTGCAGCGGCTGCGCCACGGCCTCTCGCTCGACGGCGTGAAGCTCAGGCCCGCGCAGGTCTCGTGGCAGAACGAGGACCAGCTGCGCTTCGTGCTGCGCGAAGGGCGCAAGCGGCAGATCCGGCGCATGTGCGAGCTCGTGGGCCTCGAGGTCACCGGCCTCAAGCGAGTGCGCAGCGGCAACGTCCTGCTGGGCCCGCTGCCGCCCGGACAGTGGCGTTACCTGCTGCCCGACGAGCGGTTCTGACGTTCGCGCATGAACTTCACATGCTCATCGCCTTCAACAAGCCGTACGACGTGATCTGCAAGTTCCGGCCGGAACCCGGTCGCCGCACGCTCAAGGATTTCATCGCGGTGCCGCGCGTGCATCCCGCCGGCCGGCTGGATACCGACAGCGAGGGACTGCTGCTGCTCACCGACGACGGGGCGCTGCAGGCGCGCATTGCCGAGCCCCGTCACAAGCTCGCCAAGGTCTACTGGGCGCAGGTGGAGGGCGCGCCGGACGAAGAGGCGCTGCGTCGCCTGCGCACCGGCGTCGACCTGCCGGACTTCACCACGCGGCCGGCGGAGGCGCGCGTCATCGACGAGCCGGCGGGACTCTGGCCGCGGCATCCGCCCATTCGTTACCGGGCGAAGATCCCGACGACCTGGCTCGAGCTGACGCTGCGCGAGGGGCGCAATCGCCAGGTGCGGCGCATGACGGCGCGCGTCGGTCATCCGACGCTGCGGCTCGTCCGCGCGCGGATCGGGGGCATCGGGGTGCGGGGCCTACCGCCGGGCGAATGGCGCGAGATCGATCCGCGAGCGCCGTGGAAGGCGCGAGGGGAAGAGGCATGAGACGCAGCGATGGACGGGGTGCGCCGGGAAGATGCGTTCCACGCGGACTCGCGTTTACAACCCTCGCGCGCGGCGCCTAAGCTTGCCCGCACAACGATAGCTCGGCATAGATCGGCGGGGGGAGCTCATGAAATACGCCGTCTGGTTCGTCCGGCTCGTGTTCGGCGCGTGGATGGTGCCGGCGGGCGTCAACCACTTCGTCCCGATCTTCCCGCAGCCGATGGGCTCGCAGCCCCTCAGCCACGAGCTCATCGTCGCGCTGATCGACAGCCACCTGTTCGACCTGGTCAAGGCGGTGGAGCTCCTCGCGGGCCTCTGCGTCCTCACCGGCTGGTACCTGCCGCTCGCGCTGCTCGTCTGCATGCCGGTCTCGTTCTGCGTGTTCTTCTGGGACGCGCCGCTCGAGGGTTACGGCTCGCGCGCCGCGGTGTTCGGCTACTCCGTGCTCCTCTGCAACGTGCTGCTCTGCCTCGCCTACGCGCGCAGCTACCGCACGATGTTCACGCTGCGCGCCAGCCCGCGCGCCGGGCTCGATGACGTCTCGGTCGAGGCGGCGGGAGTGCGGTCGTGACGCGCGCGATCCTCATCGCGCGCCTGGTGCTCGGGCTGTGGATGCTCGCCAACGGCACGAACCATTTCTTCGTGTCGATGTGGGCGGAGCCGATGGGCCAGGAACCGCTCGCGATGCAGCTGATGGCCGCCTTCGTGCATTCCGGGCTCATCGACGTTGCGTACGCCATCGAGCTCGCCTGCGGCGCGCTGCTGCTCGTCGGCGTGTGGGTGCCGGCGGCGCTGTGCGTGCTGATGCCGGTCTCCACCTGCGCGCTGTACTGGGCTGCGGTGCTCGAGCACCAGGCGGCACCGGCGCTGCTCGCGCTGACGGCCTTCGCGCTCAACGGCCTGCTGATGCTCGCGACTCTCGATGCCTACCGTGGCGCGCTGCAGCGACGGGCGCTCGCGCTGGGCGAAGCCTGAAGGAACACCGATGAACTACGATTCGCTGTTCGCCGATCCGCGCGGACGCACCTCGCGCGCGCGCTTCGTGCCCGCCCTGCTCGTGCTGCTGGCCGCCATCCTGTTCTATGCCTTCCTCGTGAAGGGACGCACGGCGCAGTTCTGCCTGCTGGTGCTGCTGTATCCGGCGCTGGTGCTGCACGCGCGGCGGCTGCACGACATGGGCCGCAGCGCGTGGCTGCTCGTGGTACCCGCGGTGCTGCTGGTCGCGATGTTCGGTGCGCGGCTGCAGTACTTCTCGTTCGGCGAGACCGGGGACGCCGCGGTGGCCGCGCTCGCGCTCGCGGCGAGCGCGGGCGTCGCGCTGTGGGGCTGCCTCGGGCGCGGGCGCGAAAGCGCCGCCGCCGCGCATCCCGCCTAGGTCGACAGGCCCCGGATCATCCGCCGGCGCGTGGCGCGCCGGTGCGCGATCTCCTGCAGGTAGATCGGCGTGCGGTAATAGCGGTCGCGGCCGCGCGCGATGTCCTCGGGCATCGGCGTGTAGTCGACCATGGATGCAACCATCGCCTGCCCGCGCGCCTCGACGCCCACGCGATATTCCGGCGCCGGGAAGATCCACATGTCGTTGTGCAGGATGCCGTCGACGACGAGTCGACCCACGGTCAGCGGATCCTGGGGACGCGCCCACAGGGGCGGCGCATCGGCGCGCGGTGCCGGCAGCGTCACCGGCGCCGGCGCGTTCGGCGAGGGGCCGGCGGGGGCCTCGGGATTGCGGTACGCCTCCGGTCGGTAGGTCGGGCTCTGCGCGATGTTGGTCGTCGTCGCGCCGGGGCAGAGATTCGACGTGCCGATGTTCGTGGTGCGCAGCTCGTGCCGCAGCGTCTCCATGAGCCCGGAGGCCGCGATCTTCGACACCGCATAGATGTTGCCGCTGCCGAACAGCACGCCGTCGGTCGAGGTCGTCGTGACGATGTGGCTGCCCTGCCCATGAGCCAGCATGCGCGGCACGAAGGTGCGCACGCCGCACAGCGGCCCCCAGAAGTTGACGCCGAGCCCCCACTCCCAGTCCTTGTCGGTGCCGTTCAGCACGGTGGGCAACCGGCCGACGCCCGCGTTGTTCACGAGGATGTGCACCGGGCCGAAGAGCTTCTCGATCTCGTCCGCCTTGCGTTGCCAGCCGTCGCGATCGAGCACGTCGTGGACGATGGTGCGGATGCGTGCGTCGTCCTTCGGGAACGCCTTCAATGCCTCGGCGAACTGCGAGTCGTCGAGGTTGCCGATGACCACCTTCGCGCCGGCCTCGTGCAGGGCGCGCGCGATACCGAGACCGATGCCGCTCGATCCGCCGGTGATGTACGCGACCTTGCCCGCGACGTCGGTGACGGGCGGTGGCTGCGAGGCACCGACGTCCGGGCCTGACGGCGCGGACGGGCCGGCCGGCGCGGCCGCCTCCACGCCGGCGCCGAGCCCTGCTCCCACCGCGGCCGTGAGGGCGCCGAGCATCCGCCGGCGCGTCAACGTGTCTGCATCCATGTGCCACCTCGCTCGATCGCGCGACAGTACGGGCGGCGTCGCACCGGATGCAACCGCGTATGATCGACCGGGGGAAATGCGCTCGAAGGGGGGATCATGAATACGACACTGCGCGCCGTCCTGCTCGCGGGACTCCTGTCCGCCACCACGCTCGCCGCCGCGCGCGACCTGCCCGCCGCGCGACCCGAGAGCGTCGGGCTGTCGACCGAGCGACTCGCGCGCATGGATCGCATGATCCACGCGTACGTCGATGCCGGCCGCACGCCGGGCGTGACGACGCTCGTGATGCGTCACGGGAAGGTCGTGCACTTCGACACCTACGGCAAGGCCGACGTCGAGGCGGGTCGTGCATCGCGTCCGGACGATCTCTTCCGCATGTATTCGATGACCAAGCCGATCACCTCGGTCGCGCTGCTGATGCTCTACGAAGAGGGCAAGTTCCAGCTGACCGATCCGCTGTCGAAGTACTACCCGGCCGTCGCGGACATGAAGGTCTTCGCCGGCACCGGCCCGAACGGCAGCCTGCTGCTCGAGTCGCAGAAGCGGCCGATCACGATCCAGGACGTCTTCCGTCACAGCGCCGGGTTCTCGTACGGCGGCACCGGGCCGGTCGACAAGCTGTATTCCGAGGCCAACCTGCTGTCGGTCGGGCTCGACGACCTGATGGCGAAGCTGCCGAAGCTCCCGCTGCTCTACCAGCCGGGCGACCGCTGGGTCTACAGCGTCGCGCACGACGTGCAGGCCGCGCTGGTCGAGAAGCTCTCGGGACAGAAGTTCGACGACTTCGTGCGCGAGCGCATCTTCCGGCCGCTCGGCATGAACGATTCATACTTCCGGCTGCCGACCGAGGCGAAGTCGCGCCAGCCGGCGGAATACGTGTGGCGCGAAGGCAAGCTCGCGAAGAACCCGAGCCCGCTCGCGCAGAGCTACGGCGACATCGCGCTCGGCGGGTTCAGCATCTCGACCACCGCACAGGACTACGCGAAATTCGCGCAGATGCTGCTGAACCAGGGTGCGCTGAACGGAACGCGTCTGCTGTCGCGCAAGACGGTGGAACTGATGGCCCAGAACCACCTGACGCCGACCGCGATGGCCGCGGGCGGCGTGAGCCCCGGCACGGGCTGGGGTCTCGGCGTCGCGGTGCTCGTCGACCCGGTGCGCAAGGCGAACATCGGCTCCGCGGGCGAGTTCGGCTGGTCGGGCGCCGCCTCGACGCACGTGCTCATCGATCCGAAGGAAGACCTCGTCGCGATCTACTGCACGCAGCTCTTCGGCGGCGACCTGGCGCTGCGCGCGGAGTTCGCGACGATGGTCTACCAGGCCATCGTCGACTGACCGCGCGCAGCGCGGGTGCTTCAGACCAGCGCGGTCTTGAACAGCGCGAGCATCCGGCCCCAGGCCTTCTCCGCCTGGTCGTGGTCGTACACGCGGCCATCCGGCGGGCACCAGCCGTGCTGCGCGGGATACACCTCGATCTCGGCCTTGAGGTTGGCCTTGGCGAAGGTGTCCTTCAGCACGGTCTTCGCTTCCGGCTGCTGCTGATCGTCGTTCTGCGCGATGGCGAAGAGGTACTGCGCCTTCATCTTCGGCACCAGCAGGTGCGGGCTGTCGGGCTTGTCGGTGACGAGCCCGCCGCCGTGGAACGACGCGCCCGCGCCGATGCGGTTCGGCAGCGCCGCCGCCGTGCGCATCGTGATCGGGCCGCCCATGCAGTAGCCGGTGGTGCCGGCCTTCTTGCGGGCGTCCACCGACGCCTGCTGGTCGAGCCAGGCGAAGAACGCCGTGGCGTCGGTCACCTGCGTCTGCGGCGTCATCGCGTTCATCATCCCGAACAGCTTGTCGCGCGTCGCGGGGTCGGAGATGTTCGCGCCGGCGGGCGCGGTCGGCGCCTTCTGCGCGCGGTAGAACGGATTGACCGTGAGCACCGCGTAGCCGGATTCGGCCAGGCGCTTGCCCATGGTCTTGAACGCCGGGCGCAGGCCGAAGATGTCGGGCCACACGAGCACGGCGGGCGCCTTGCCCGATGCCGGATGCGCGAAGTGCGCGTCGCAGGTGCCGTCCGGCGTCTTGATCGTCACGTCCTGGTCGTGGATCTCCACTGCGCCCGCGGCGCGCGGCAGCAGCGACGCGGCCCCGATGCCGGCCGCGAGCGCCGCGAACCGGCGGCGCGACAGCTCGGCCGACTTCAGGTCGTACTGCATCATGTCATCGAGCGAATCCTGGTCGCACATGGTCGCCTCCATCTGGCGCTTGTCGTTATTGAGGCGATCCTACCCCCACGCGGGCGCGGACGGGCAACTCCGGATCAGCCCTGGGCCTCGAACAGCCGGCGGACGGCATCCATCGTGTCCGCGTCCGCAGCCCGTTTGTCGTCGCGGAACCGCTTGACGCGCGCGAGCCGCAACGCGATGCCGCCGGGATAGCGGGGGCTCGCCTGCAGGTCGCTGAACGCGATCTCCGCGACGATCTCCGGACGAACGAACACCGTGATGCCCTCGCGACGGGTCTCGCGCGCCAGCAGCTCCCGCGTCTGCCACTCGAGCATGGCGTCCGTGAGGCCCTTGAACGTCTTGCCGAGCATCACGTAGTCGCCGCTCGCCGGATCGAACGCGCCCAGGTGCAGGTTCGACAGCTTGCCGGTGCGGCGGCCGTGGCCCCACTCCGCGGCGAGCACGACGAGGTCGAGCGTGTGCGCGCGCTTGATCTTGAACCAGCTCGCGCCGCGGTTGCCCGCCTCGTAGGGCGAATCGAGCGCCTTCGCCATCACGCCTTCGTGGCCCGCGGCGAGCGCCGCGTCGTAGAACGCATCGGCCTCCGCGACCGAGGCCGTGACCCGCCGCGGGATGCGCATCGACGCCGGGACCGCCGTCTCCAGCGCGGCGAGGCGGTCGCGCAGCGGCAATTCGGTGATGCTGCGATCCCCGACCCTCAGGCAGTCGAAGAAGTACGCGCGCAGCGGCAGCTCGAGCAACATCT
>Ga0182745_1004242_pt1 | contig 11984 bp, 8 predicted proteins | sample eDN3rd30CKraftBY_FD_128523 | JGI IMG/M metagenome (GOLD analysis project Ga0182745, IMG submission 128523) | Enriched backyard soil microbial communities from Emeryville, California, USA - eDNA 3rd pass 30_C Kraft BY (version 2) (version 2) | ecosystem: Environmental > Terrestrial > Soil >... | reverse complement strand
GGGCGCCGAAGTCTGGCGATCCACCTGCGGTCCGGGCTTCGGCGTCTCGCCGCGCCGGAACGCGTCGAGCACCTTGTTCATCGAGGCCTCGTCGAGATCCTCGTAGAAATCGTCGTTGATCTGCACGACCGGCGCATTGACGCAGCCGCCGAGGCACTCGACCTCCTGCACGCTGAACGTCTCGCCGTCGGCGGCATGCTGGCAGGCCTTCATCACCGCGTCGGAGCCGCGCAGCCAGCACGGTGTCGTGGTGCAGACCTGCAGCAAGTACTTACCCTTCGGGCGCAGCTGGAACATCGTATAGAAGGTCGCGATCTCGTAGACACGGATCGGCGCCATGCCGAGGAGACGCGCCACCTCGTTCATCGCCGCGCGTGGCAGCCAGCCCTGCTGGCGCTGCGCCAGATCCAGCACCGCGATCACGGCGCTCGCCTGCCGGCCCGGCGGGTAATGGGCAATCTGCTCCTCGACCTTCGCCATGTACTCGGGCGTAAAGGAAAAGCTCGCGACCTGCGGGACGTCCTTGGGGTCGGCGGTGATCATCGCCATCGCATCGTCTCCTAGCGGTCGATCTCGCCGAACACGATGTCGAGCGAGCCGATGTTCGCCGACATGTCGGCGAGCTGGTGTCCCTTGGTCATCATGTCGAGCGCCTGCAGGTGCGGAAACCCGGGAGCGCGGATCTTGCAGCGGTAAGGCTTGTTGGTGCCGTCGGACACCAGGTAGACGCCGAACTCGCCCTTGGGCGCCTCGACCGCCGTGTAGGTCTCGCCGGCCGGCACCTTGTAGCCCTCGGTGTAGAGCTTGAAATGATGGATCAGCGCTTCCATCGAGCCCTTCATCTCGCCGCGACGCGGCGGCGAGATCTTGCGATCGTCGACCCGCACCGGCCCGCCGACCTTGCGCAGCGCGGCGATGCACTGCTCCATGATGCGGACGGCCTGGTACATTTCCTCGATGCGCACGAGGTAACGCGCGTAGCAATCGCCGGTCTTGCCGACGGGAATGTCGAAATCCATGCGGTCGTAGACGTCGTAGGGCTGCGACTTGCGCAGGTCCCACGGCAGGCCGGAGGCGCGGATCAGCGGGCCCGAGAAGCCCCAGTCGAGCGCCTGCTCCGCCGAGACGACACCGATATCGACCGTGCGCTGGCGGAAGATGCGATTCTCGTTCAGCAGGTTCTCGACGTCCTTCATGAACGGATAGAACTGCTTGATCCACCCTTCCATCGAATCGAGCATGCCCGCCGGCAGGTCCTGGTGGACGCCGCCCGGCCGGAAGTAGGCCGCGTGCATGCGCGAGCCGCTCACCTGCTCGTAATACTCCATCAGCAGCTCGCGCTGCTCGAAACCCCAGAGCGGCGGCGTGAGCGCACCGACGTCCATCGCGAAGGTCGTGACGTTCAGCAGATGGTTGAGGATGCGCGTGATCTCGGAGAACAGGACGCGGATGTACTGACCGCGCTCCGGCGCCTCGATGCCCAGCAGCTTCTCCACCGCCAGCGCGTAGGCGTGTTCCTGGTTCATCGGCGAGACGTAGTCGAGCCGGTCGAAGTACGGCACCGCCTGCAGGTAGCTCTTGTACTCGATCAGCTTCTCGGTGCCGCGGTGCAGCAGACCGATATGGGGATCGCAGCGCTCGACGATCTCGCCGTCCATTTCGACGACGAGGCGAAGCACGCCGTGGGCCGCCGGATGCTGCGGCCCGAAGTTCATGGTCAGTGTCTTGATTTCGACGTCGGACATGTCAGTTGGCCTTCGCCGGTGCCGGTGCGGTCTCCTGGGCCTTCTCGTCGCCGGGAAGAACCTTGGGCGCGCCCTCCCAAGGGCTCAGGAAGTCGAAGCGGCGGAATTCCTGGGCGAGCTTCACCGGCTCGTACACCACGCGCTTCTGGACATCGTCCCAGCGCAGTTCGACGAAGCCGGTCAGCGGGAAGTCCTTGCGCAGCGGATGGCCCTCGAAACCGTAGTCGGTGAGAATGCGCCGCAAATCCGGATGATCCGAGAACCATACACCGTAAAGATCATAAGTCTCGCGCTCGAACCAGCCGGCGGAGCTGTAGACCGAGGCGGCGGACGGCACGGGCGTCGTCTCGTCCGTCATCAGCTTCACGCGGACACGCTGGTTGTTCTTTACGCTGAGCAGATTGTAGACGACGTCAAAGCGCTTCTCGCGCTCCGGCCAGTCGACGCCGCAAATGTCGATGAGCTGCTTGAACAGGCACTTCGGATCGTCCCGCAGGTACGCGAGAAGCGCGATCACCTTGTCCGGCGTCGTTTCGAGTATCAGCTCGCCGAGGCGAACTTCAGCCGTCGAAACCACCCCCGCCTGAGCCTGAACGATATGGCCGCCGAGTTCCTTGAGAGCCTCGCTCATCAGCGCACCAGCGTGCCCGTGCGACGGACCTTCTTCTGGAGCTGGAGCACACCGTAGAGCAATGCCTCGGCGGTCGGCGGACAGCCGGGCACGTAGACATCGACCGGAACGATGCGGTCGCAGCCGCGCACGACGGAATAGCTGTAGTGATAGTAGCCGCCGCCATTGGCGCACGAGCCCATCGAGATCACGTAACGCGGCTCGGCCATCTGGTCATAGACCTTGCGCAACGCCGGGGCCATCTTGTTGGTCAGCGTCCCCGCCACGATCATCACGTCCGCAGCGCGCGGACTCGGCATCGGTGCGAACCCGAAGCGATCGAGATCGTAACGGCTCATCCAGCAGTGGATCATCTCGACGCCGCAGCAGGCCAGACCGAAGGTCAGGCCCCACATGGAACCGGTACGCGCCCAGGTGACCAGCTTGTCGAGCTGGGCGACGACGAATCCCTTGTCGGCCAGCTCGTCGTTCAGCGCCCGTGACAGCGCCGCTTCGGCCGCCGTGTTGGGTTTGGCCGGAGTGATCACTCCCATTCCAGGGCTCCCTTACGCCACTCGTAGATGAAGCCCACCGTCAGCACGCCGAGGAACAGCATCATCGACCAGAAGCCGAAGAGGCCGATATCACCCAGCGCCACCGCCCACGGAAACAGGAACGCGACCTCGAGATCGAAGATGATGAAAAGAATCGCGACCAGATAGAAGCGGACATCGAACTGCCCGCGCGCATCGTCGAACGGTGCGAAGCCACACTCGAACGGAGACAGCTTCTCCGAGTTCGGATTCTGGCGGGCGATCAGATATGACCCGCCGAGCATGGCGCAGACCAGCCCGAAGGCTAGTCCGAGGAAGATCAGGATTGGCAGGTATTCCCGCAGAAGAGCTTCCATCGCCACCCCTTGCGCCCGGTTATTATGGGCCGCCAGTGTTTGGGCTGGCGCGAGCGACGGGACTCGAACCCGCGACCTCCGGCGTGACAGGCCGGCATTCTAACCAACTGAACTACGCCCGCTTTCAGCCCCAAACGGCGCGCGGAGAAATATAGGAGCCCCTAGTAGGTGTCAAGCATACCGCAGCCGCGAATGCGTGTGTAAGTGCCGGATTTTTCAGAGAATTTCCGCATGCCACGTGGCGACATCGCGAGGCGCGAAAGGCAGCGGCCAATTGAGAGTCACTCGCACGCGTGCAATCCATGACGCGACCATCCTCTGGCGTATGCGAGGGAAGCGCAAAACGTTGGCCCGCTTGGATTGCGGCCCCCTCCCCTGCCTCCCAGGGAGCCGCACGCGTCGCGATCTCTTGCCCTTCGCGGTTTTCAGACTGCAAGCAGGCGTCCGGCAGAGTCTTTTTTTGCGCGAGATTGGACGGAGCCGACTATCCCGGCTTTGACCTCGCTCTGAAGAGCGAACGCAGTGCGCCAGCTGGCTCTGGGAAGGACAGCGACGCCTTCGCTCCGCGTCACGCGGCTGGTCTGCCATGGCAGTTGGTGGGCGATGACGGGATCGAACCGCCGACCAGTCCCGTGTAAAGGGAATGCTCTACCGCTGAGCTAATCGCCCGCCGCCGGTCCTAGCACAGCAACCAGGGAAAAGCCTAGTTGATCGCGTCTTTCAGGGCCTTGCTGGCCTTGAAGCGCGGCACGATGGCCGCGGGAATCTTGATCTTCTCGCCGGTCTGGGGATTACGCCCCTCGCCCGCCTGGCGCTTCGTCACCTGGAATGTCCCGAACCCAACCAGAAGGACCTTTTCCTTCTTCTTCAGCGATTTGGTGATGACCGTGAGAATCGAGTCGATGGCGTTGGCGGCATCCGTCTTGGAAAGGTTCGTCGAAGCGGCGACGGCGGCGATCAGATCGTGCTTGTTCACGGGCGAGCCTCTCCATGGTCCGGCAACTCAAGTCCTGAGCGGCTTATACCATATTTTGTAGCCCTGCCGAAGCGGATCGCAGCATTTGGGCTGAAACGACGAAGCCCCGGACAGGCCGGGGCTTCGCATTCGGTTCGATGAAGCGTGTCAGTGTGCGCGGGCGGCCTCTGCCGGCTCGACCGGCTTGGCGGCCACCGCATCGAGATCGTTCACCCACTCGATGGCAACCAGCGGCTTCACCAGCGCCCGGGCCAGGACCTCGTCCACCGTCGATACGGGGACAATCTCCAGCCCCTTCTTCACGTTGTCGGGGATCTCCGGCAGATCGCGCTCATTCTCCTTGGGAATGAGCACGGTCTTGAGACCGCCGCGCAATGCCGCCAGGAGCTTCTCCTTGAGGCCGCCGATCGGCATGACCCGCCCGCGCAGGCTGATCTCGCCGGTCATGGCCACTTCCTTGCGCACCGCGATGCCCGTGAGGGCGGACACGATCGAGGTGACCATGCCGACGCCGGCGGACGGACCGTCCTTCGGCGTCGCGCCTTCCGGCACGTGGATGTGGATGTCGCGCTTCTCGAAGATGCTCGACTTGATGCCGAACATGTGGGCGCGCGAGCGCACGTAGGCGTTGGCCGCCTGCACCGATTCCTGCATCACGTCGCCCAGCTTGCCGGTGACGCTCATGCGGCCCCGTCCCGGAACCAGCACGGCCTCGATCTGCAGCAGCTCGCCGCCGACCTCGGTCCAGGCCAGACCAGTCGTGATGCCGACCAGATCCTCGAGCTCCGCCTCACCGAAGCGGAAGCGCCGCACGCCGGCATACTTCTCGAGGTTCTTGGGGCCGATCTTGACCTTGGTCGCCCCCTTCATGAGGATTTCCTTGGTCGCCTTGCGGGCCAGGTTGGCGATTTCACGCTCCAGGTTACGGACGCCCGCCTCGCGCGTGTAGTAGCGCACGAGGTCGCGTACCGCGTCGTCGTGAATCTCGATCTCGTTCTCCTTGAGACCGTTCGCCTCGATCTGCTTCGAGATCAGGTGTTTGCGCGTGATCGCGACCTTCTCGTCCTCGGTGTACCCGGCGAGGCGGATGATCTCCATGCGGTCCAGCAGCGGCTGCGCCATGCGCAGCGAGTTGGCCGTTGTGATGAACATCACGTCCGACAGGTCGTAGTCGATTTCGAGATAGTGATCGTTGAACGACGTGTTCTGTTCGGGGTCGAGGACCTCGAGCAGCGCAGACGATGGGTCACCACGGAAATCGGCACCAAGCTTGTCGATCTCGTCGAGCAGGAAGAGTGGGTTCGAAGACTTCGCCTTCTTCATGCTCTGGATGACCTTGCCCGGCAGCGAGCCGATATAGGTCCGCCGATGGCCGCGAATCTCCGCTTCGTCGCGCACGCCGCCCAGCGACATGCGAACGAAGTTGCGCCCCGTTGCCTTGGCGATCGACTTGCCGAGCGAGGTCTTGCCGACGCCGGGCGGGCCGACGAGGCACAAGATGGGGCCCTTCATCTTGTTCACGCGCTGCTGGACCGCGAGATACTCGAGGATGCGTTCCTTCACCTTCTCGAGGCCGTGATGATCGGCGTTGAGAATCTCCTCGGCGTACTTCAGGTCCTTGATGATCTTCGTCGGCTTGCGCCACGGGATCGACAACAGCCAGTCGAGGTAGTTGCGCACCACCGTCGCCTCGGCCGACATCGGGCTCATCGTCCGGAGCTTCTTCAGCTCGGCGTTGGCCTTGTCGCGCGCTTCCTTGCTGAGGCGCGTCTTCTTGATGCGCTTCTCCAGTTCGGAGACCTCGTCGCGACCGTCCTCGGTCTCGCCAAGCTCCTTCTGGATCGCCTTCATCTGTTCGTTGAGATAGTACTCGCGCTGCGTCTTCTCCATCTGACGCTTCACGCGGTTGCGAATCTTCTTCTCGACCTGCAGGACGCCGATCTCGCCCTCCATCAGGCCGAGGATCCGCTCCAGGCGCTTGGAAACCGAATCGAGTTCCAGCAGCTGCTGCTTCTCGGCGACCTTGAGCGCGAGATGCGCCGAGATGGTGTCGGCGAGCTTGGCCGGCTCCTCGATCTTGTTGATCGAGACAACGACCTCCGGCGGCACCTTCTTGTTCAGCTTCACGTAGTTCTCGAACTCCGAGACCACGGTGCGGGCGGCCGCCTGCAACTCCGCGCTCTCGCCGGCGGATTCCTCCATGTCGACGGCGCGCGCCTCGAAGAAGTCGACGCGATCATTGTAACCGGTGATCTTCACACGGCGGCCGCCCTCGACCAGCACCTTGACGGTGTCGTCGGGCAGCTTCAGGAGCTGCAGCACGGTGCCGAGTGTGCCGATCGTGTAGATGTCCTCGGGGCCGGGATCGTCCTGGCTCGCGTTCTTCTGGGCGATCAGCAGGATCTGCTTGTCGTCCTTCATGACCTCTTCGAGGGCCTTGACGCTCTTCTCGCGACCGACGAAGAGCGGGACGATCATGCCGGGAAACACGACAATGTCGCGCAGCGGCAGGACGGGATAGACGGTTCCTTGAATGGGGGCGTTCATGATGCCTCGCAACGTACGCTGTTAGAGCTACCCGTGCCTCGGCCGGGGATCCCCTTCTGGGCAATCCACGGCACGCGAACGCGCGCACTCGTTATCAGAGATTGGCCTGAACAGAGGGTTGTTCAAGCCCCGTCGGGGAGACCGCCGGCGACGGTTGCCGCCGACGCAGCAAAACTCAGGCCGGAGCAGCCGCAACGCCTTCTTTGCGCTCGCCGTGCACATAAAGTGGCTGGGCGCGACCTTCGATCACTTCCCGGTTGATCACCACTTCCTCGACCCCGTCCAGCGACGGCAGATCGTACATGGTGTCCAGCAGGACAGTCTCCATGATGGACCGGAGCCCGCGGGCGCCGGTCTTGCGCAGGATCGCCTTCTGGGCCACCGCGCGCAGGGCGTCGTCGGAGAATTTGAGCTTCACGTTCTCCATGTCGAACAGGCGCTGATACTGCTTGATCAGTGCGTTCTTCGGCCGGGTCAGGATCTCGATCAACGCGACCTCGTCGAGGTCCTCGAGCGTCGCCACGACCGGCAAGCGGCCGACGAACTCGGGGATCAGGCCGTAGCGCAGCAGGTCCTCCGGCTCGAGATCCTTCAGGATCTCGCCGGTACGGCGATCCTCGGGCCCGCGCACTTCCGCGCCGAAGCCGATCGAAGTGCCCTGGCGGCGCATAGAGATGAGCTTGTCGAGGCCGGCGAAGGCGCCGCCGCAGATGAACAGTATGTTCGTCGTGTCGACCTGCAGGAACTCCTGCTGCGGATGCTTGCGCCCGCCCTGCGGCGGCACGGAGGCGACGGTGCCCTCCATGATCTTCAACAGCGCCTGCTGCACGCCCTCGCCCGACACGTCGCGGGTGATCGACGGGTTGTCGGACTTGCGGCTGATCTTGTCGACCTCGTCGATATAGACGATACCCCGCTGCGCCCGCTCGACATTGTAGTCGGCCGCCTGCAGCAGCTTCAGGATGATGTTCTCGACGTCCTCGCCGACGTAGCCGGCTTCGGTGAGCGTCGTGGCGTCCGCCATCGTGAACGGCACGTCCAGCATGCGCGCCAGGGTCTGGGCGAGCAGCGTCTTGCCGCAGCCGGTCGGCCCGATCAGCATGATGTTGGACTTGGCGATCTCGACTTCGTTCGCCTTGCCGCCGTGGCTCAATCGCTTGTAGTGATTGTGCACGGCGACGGAAAGGATGCGCTTGGCGCGGTCCTGCCCGATGACGTAATCGTCGAGGATCTGCCGGATCTCCTTGGGAGACGGCACGCCATCCTTCGACTTGACGAGAGTCGTCTTGCTCTCTTCCCTGATGATGTCCATGCAGAGTTCGACGCATTCATCGCAGATGAACACGGTCGGACCGGCAATGAGCTTGCGGACTTCGTGCTGGCTCTTGCCGCAGAAGCTGCAATACAGGGTGTTGCGGGAATCACCCCCGGACTTGGCGGCTGGCATGTCGGTAACGCACCTCCGCTTGGGGGGCCCTACGACCTGCGGGCCCGCACACAAGCCTATGTTAAACGTGCCGCCCGGACGGCGACAACATCAAAATATGGTGTGTCGCCGTGCGAACGGGAAACAATTGGTCGCTGCTGCCCCTTTAGGAGGCAGCCGCCTGGATGGTCGTGGGGGTCGGCCGCTTCTCGAGGACGTCGTCGATAAGGCCAAACTCCTTGGCTTCCAGGGGCGCGAAGAACTTGTCGCGCTCCATGGCCTGCTCGATCACCTCGATCGGCTTGCCGGTATGTTCCACGTACATCTGGTTAAGCCGCGCCCGGGTCGCAAGGATCTCGCGGGCATGGATTTCGATGTCGGTGGCCTGGCCCTGGGCGCCGCCCGAGGGCTGGTGGATCATGATGCGGGCGTTCGGCAGCGCGAAACGCTTGCCCTTCTCGCCTGCGGTCAGCAGCAGCGAGCCCATCGAAGCGGCCTGTCCATAGACCAGGGTCGAGATGTGCGGGCGGATGTAGCGCATGGTGTCGTAGATCGCCATGCCCGACGTCACCACGCCACCGGGCGAGTTGATATAGAACGAGATGTCCTTGGTCGGATTCTCGGCTTCGAGGTAGAGCAGCTGGGCGCAGAGCACGCCTGCCACATGATCCTCGACCGGGCCGTTCAGGAAGATGATCCGTTCCTTGAGCAGCCTCGACCAGATGTCGTAGCCGCGTTCGCCGCGCGCCGATTGCTCGACCACCATCGGCACGTAGTAGTTGTTATAGACTTCGAGCGCATCGCGGTCGCGAATCATCGCGGGCCCCCTTGAGTGACAGTGCTACGGAAAGTGGCAGCGCCGGTGGCCCCATTCAAGGCCACCGGCTCTGGATCAGTTCGCCGCCGCTTCCGCAGGCTCGTCGTTTTCCGCCTCGCGGGCGGCCTTCAGCAGTTCCTCGGGGGTAACCGGCTTCTCCGAAACCTTGGCGAGTTCCAGGATGAAGTCGACCGTCTTCTCCTCGAAGATCGGCGCCCGCAGCTGCTCCTTCGCCTCGGCATTCTTGCTGAAGAACTCCAGGACCTGGCGCTCCTGGCCCTGGTAGCGCATGGCCTCGCGCATCACCGCCTGGTTGAGCTCCTCAGGCGTCACGTCGATGCTGTTGGAGCGGCCGATGTCGGCCAGAAGCAGGCCGAGACGCACGCGGCGATCCGCGATCTCGCGGTACTCCTTGCGCATCTTCTCCTCGTCGTCCTCGAGCTTCTCGCCCTTCGCCTTGGCTTCCTCGATGCGCTGCCAGATAGCGTTGAACTCGCTCTCGACGAGGCCTTCCGGCACTTCGAACTTGTGAATCTCCGCAAGCTTGTCGAGGAGCTGGCGCTTGATCATCGTGCGCGAGATCTGGTTGTAGTCTTGGCCAATGCGCTCGCCGATCGCCTTGCGCATGGCCTCCAGGTTCTCGAAGTTGTTCCGCTTCGCCAGCTCGTCGTCTGCCGGCTTGTCGACGAACTCGTGGATTTCCTTGATCGTGCACTTGAACACGGCGTCCTTGCCGGCGAGTTCGGGTGCGCCGTACTCGGCCGGGAAGGTCACCTTGACGTCGACCGTCTTGCCGACCTCGGCGCCCATCAGCTGATCCTCGAAGCCGGGGATGAACGAGCCCGAGCCGAGCTCCAGCGTGTAATCGCTGGCGGCGCCGCCGGGGAACTCGACACCGTCGACCGAGCCCACGAAGTCGAGCTTGATCGCGTCGCCCGTCTGCGCCGGGCGCGGCGGATCCACCGGCTTCTGCTCACGGTTGGCCTTGGCGATGCGCTCGAGCGCCTCGTCGATGTCCTTGTCCGGCACTTCCGCCTTCAGTCGCTCGAGCTCGATGCCCGAGAAGTCGAGCTTGCCGATTTCCGGCAGCACTTCGACGACGACCTCGAACTCGACGTCCTTGCCCTCTTCGAGCTGCTTCAGGTCGACGCGCGGCTGCAGCGCGGGCTTAAGGCCGCGATCCTCGATCGCCTTCGCCGTGCTGCTATTGACGGCCGCCTCGACGGCTTCACCGAACAGCGCCTGCCCATACTGCTTCTTGAGGAGACTGACCGGCACCTTGCCGGGACGGAAGCCCGGCAGGGCCGCAGTCTTCGCCATTTCGGCCAGGCGCTCGTCGATCTTCGTCGACAGGTCGCTCGCGGGGACGACGATCTTGAACTGGTGCTTCAGGCCTTCGGCCGAGAGTTCCGTAACTTGCATTGTCTCACTTCCATTTCCTGGTGCGGGCGGAGGGGCTCGAACCCCCACGCCTTGCGGCACGAGAACCTAAATCTCGCGTGTCTACCAATTCCACCACGCCCGCCCGAAGCTTGCCCAAACGACATCCTGAGCCATCGGGGCGTGCCGCGAAGGCCGAATCGCGCGCCTCTTAGCCCGACCCCGATGAGCGGTCAATTGAAGGACGACAGGGAGTGAAGGACGCGCGGCAATTGAGCGGGCAAATCCTCGGCGATCAGGCCGTGAAGACCGAACTGCAGCGCACACTCCCCGTGCAGCCATGCCGCCGCTGACGCCGCGGCAAACGGCGTGAAGCCCTGCGCCAGAAGCCCGCCAATCAGCCCGGCCAGGACGTCGCCCGATCCGGCCGTCGCCAGCGCCGGAGAGGCATGGACGTTGATCACCGCGCGGCCATCGGGCTCGGCGATCACCGTGTCGGGGCCCTTGAGCAGGACAGTCGCCCCGCTCCGCGCCGCCGCCCGCCTCACCCGGTCCAGCTTGCCGGGCTCACCGGCAAGGTCGGGGAACAGCCGCCGGAATTCTCCCTCATGCGGCGTCAGCACCGTCGGCCCGGCTATGCGGCCGAACAGGACATGGGGATCGCCGGAGAAGACGGTGATCGCGTCGGCATCCAGCACGACCCGGCGCCGGGCGCCGAGGGCCGCGAGGACGGCATCCTTCGTCCGGTCGATTACACCCGATCCCGGGCCGATCAGAACCGCGTTCCGCCGCTCGTCTTGCAGCAGATGGGCGAACATCGGGCCATCGTCGACCTCGACCACGAGATTGCCGGGCTCGGCCGCCTGATAGGTCGTCATCGTCGACCGGAAGCCCGCGATCGTCACCAGCCCTGCCCCGACCCGGCGCGCGGACAACGCCGCCAGCCGCGCCGCCCCCGTGGCATGAGGCCCGCCGAGGATGGTGAGATGGCCCCGCGCATACTTGTGGTCGCCGATATCGCCGCGGCGCAGCAGGTGCGCCCACAGGGCCGGCGCGTTCAGCCACGTCCGCGGGCCGATCGAATTCAACGCGGCCGCCGGAATACCAATATCGACGATCCGGAGAGCACCGCAGCGACGCAGGCCCTCTAGCGAGTAGTGGCCCGGCTTGGCGCAAAAAAACGACACCGTCGCTTCTGCCCGAAAGGCGCCGCCGAGGATCTCTCCTGTGTCGCCATGGAGGCCGCTCGGCACATCGATGGCGACCACGGGCAGTTCCCGCTCATTCACCAGATCGATCACGGCGGCAATCTCTCCCTCGACCGGGCGACTGAGGCCGGCGCCGAAGATCGCATCGATCACGAGGGGGGCGCCTTCCAGCAGCGCCGGCGACCACGGCTCGATCGGCCCCTTCCAGGTTCCGGCGGCCCAAGCCGCATCTCCCTTCAGGTTCCCGATGTCGCCGAACAGAGCCACGCGGACGGGCCAGCCCGCCGCCTGCAGATGTCGTGCCGCGACGAAGCCGTCGCCACCATTGTTGCCCGGCCCGCAGAGCACGATCACGGGGCGACATG
>Ga0182745_1004240_pt1 | contig 11985 bp, 11 predicted proteins | sample eDN3rd30CKraftBY_FD_128523 | JGI IMG/M metagenome (GOLD analysis project Ga0182745, IMG submission 128523) | Enriched backyard soil microbial communities from Emeryville, California, USA - eDNA 3rd pass 30_C Kraft BY (version 2) (version 2) | ecosystem: Environmental > Terrestrial > Soil >... | reverse complement strand
CTGGCAGTGAAGTACCTGGAGGGGTAGGCCGAGCAGATCCGTGGTGGGGCCTTCGCGGGCATGCCCGCTCCCACAGGGTCTGCGCTGATGTTCGGATCTGCGCTGTACCTGTGGGAGCGGGCGAGCCCGCGAAGAAAGCGACGCGGTATCAGATCAGGGTACCGGTGCCAGTCGGTGCCGACGGCGTGCTGCTGGCCGGGGTAGCGGCAGGTGCCGGTGCTGTGGTCGCAGCAGGCGCAGCGCTGGCAGCTGGTGCTGCTGGTTTGGCCGCTGCCGGTTTGGCTGGAGCTTTCTTCACCGCAGGTTTCTTGGCTGCCGCAGGTTTGGCCGCTGCAGGCTTGGCTGCTGGCTTGGCTGCAGGTTTTGCCGCTGCGGTTTTGGCTGCGGGTTTTGCCGCTGCGGTTTTAGCAGCAGGTTTGGCCGCCGCCGTTTTCGCCGCAGGCTTGGCTGCTGCTTTGGCCAGTGGCTTGGCCGCAGCCTTGCTCGCAGCCGGTTTGGTTGCTGCAGTGCGCGACGAAATCGGCGTAACCGAAGCACCGGTCAGCTTCTCGATCTGCTTGGTCAGGCTGTCCACCTGCTGGTGCAGTGCCTTGATCTCGTTGCGGCTCGGCACACCAAGGCGCGAGATGGCGCTGTTAAGGCGCTTGTCGAAGGCTTCTTCAAGTTCGCTCCACTTGCCCAGCGCACGGTCCTTCACGCCCGACACCCGCGAAGTGGTCGAAGACTTGGCAGTCTCGGCAACATCTTCAGCCGTCTTTTTCGCCTGTTTCTCGGCCTTCTCGCCATCCTTCACCAGCGAGTCGAACAGCTTCGGGCCGTCCTGGTCGATCTTCGAATAGATACCCAGCCCCGCCAGCCAGATCTTGCGGGAGTATTTCTCGATCCCGCCGACCCAGGAGCTGCCTTCTTTTTCGGTGTTCTTCTTGCCAGCCATCCTGCTCTCCTTATGGTTTGTGCGCGACACGCTCAAGCAGCTCATGCAACTGTTCAAGCTTGATCGACAACGCCTCAACGTCATGTTTAGACGGAATACCCAGGCGATTCAAGGCGCGACCGACCCGTGCGTCGAAAGCTTTTTCGATCTTGTCGAGTTGAATTTCTACCTTGCCGCGTACGCGGCTCACTTCTTCACCGACTTCATCAAGCTGGTGGTTGGCGGCATCGAGCTCTTTGTCGATGCGCTTCTTGCCGCGAGTCTCGACACCTTCACCCGCCCTGACCAGCTCCTTGAAGTAGTCAGAGCCTTCCTGACCAACGCGGGCATAGGCGCCGATACCGGCCAGCCAGATCTTGCGCGCATAGCCGCGCACCTCGCCAAGCGTACCCAGGGCTTCGTCTTTTTTCTTCACAATCACTTTGGCCATGCTGTGTACCTCATGCTCATGAGTGGTGGAAAACCGCCCACGGAGGTTGGGCTTGAACATAAGGTAGGGAAGAAAATTAGAAACCTCACCCTAAGGTCTTCGTTGTCGCATCTATATACCGCAAGCCCCTTCGCCCATAGCGCTAGCGTCGCAAGCTTCACCTCACGGACATCGACGCCATGACTGTTGTAGCAAACCCACCCAGGCTGACGTTCAAGCAAAGCGTGGCAGCCTGTTTCTCCAAACGACCCAGCCTGCGGGACGTTTTATCAAAGGACGCATTCCAGACTTTCAGCGACCGGTATCCATGGTTGCACCGCAACCATCCTCATATCACATCGCTCGACCCTTTCGTCATCCTGCATGCACCGGCCAGCACAGATGATCTGCCACGTCAGAGCGGGCTGCTGGACGAGCTTCTCCGGCATTTCCTGACCAAGGAACGTGTGCAACTGGGCGCCTCAGACAAGCTGAGCATCAGCCCTCCCCATGTGTTTAAAATTCAGGAGCAAGGCCAGGACAACATTCGCCAACCCGAAATCATGCCGGACCTGACGAAGCTCAGCGATGACTTCGATACCGTGCTTGGTGCGTTGATACCGGCCTTCCAGCAAGCCCAGATCGGCTTCTGGAACGGGCTCGACGAAGACAGCCAAGTCTCGCGCATGCTCTGGCTTGAGCACACCATCAAGGCTGCATTGCTCGAGAACCTCCCTCGCCAAGGCCTTGAAGATGATGAAAAAGCAGCAATGTACGCCCTGCTCGACGGGGTATACGACAGCCTGGCTGTCGAGGCGATACAAGTCACGCTCGGAACGGATGGCGGGGCACACACCGTTACCCTACCGGATCTGTTGCTCATCACCACAAGCGGCACCCGCAGCCTGGTTCTGCAATGCAAGCCCTGCGGTTCGGTTCATCGCCATGTCGACCTGCCCAGCTTTGCCACCGCGCTGCAACGGCAGCTAGCGCAACGTTATCGCTTCGAAACGTTGTCCTGGGCACACACGCCAGTAATCGGACGCCCTTTCGCCTTCCAGGTCAGGCAACTGCTGAACGATATCCTGGACGACATCGGCCGCCTGCGTATTGGCGGCCTGACAACCGTCGACGAACTGGAGCGACAACTGCGCCAGGTGAGCGACCCGTCAGCTTACTTCCTCAACCTGCCATCGCAGGAGCAAGCTGCACCCTCCGTCAGCCCGCCGCGATGGCTGCTCAATGCCAGCGCTGAGGACCGCTACGCCTACCACACTGCACTGCTCGATCTGGCGGCGAGCCAAGGTCGGTCGAAGGGCTGCACATCCCTGGGCGATGTCGAGGATATCCGTGATTACGCCGCTCGCCGCTTGCGTGAGACCCTGCAGACCAGCTACCCAGACAAGGCGGTACACGACCCGAACAAGGTGCACATCCGCATTTCCCAGGCCATCATCGGCGCCGCTACACAAGGGCAGTCACTGTTCTTGTACTCGGTGCCCCTGACCGACTTGGCAGTTTCACGCCTGCGGCTGGAGGCTGGCGAGGTGATGAGCGGGATGAACTTCGAGGACGGCTCGCCTGTGACCGACTGGCTGAGCATCGACCAGATCAGGGGCCTGATTCATCAGGTCGACATCGGCGGTCACTACCCCTCCTACCTGAAGGACCAAGTCAACACCCAGCCGCGCAGGGCCGAGCGAATCCGCCAGCATGCCAGGGAATGGCGTTACGCCCTTCGGTTCAGCACGCTGAAGGCCAAGATCGAGCGACAGCTTGGCGAAGCGGCAAGCCAGGCAATGCTCAGGTTCTGCCAGGGCATGGACAATGGCGTGGACCTTCTGCGCATCGCCCCCCTGGCGTTCCTTTGCGCGCCTGGCGCTTCGGCAAGCGATGTGGCGCACGGGATGTTCATCATCGAAATACCGGCAAGCGGCAGCTGGGTCTTGTACCGCCCATTCTATGCCGACAGGGCGTTGCAGGAATTTCCGAACCTCGAATTGCTGATGGACGCAATCCGCAGCAGGGGCGAACTGCAAGAGAGCGTACTGGCCTGGCTTGAGGATGACGCGCGTCCGACTTACCAGAACGACGGGTTCAAGCACCCGCACCTGCACCCGAACATGACCAAGCTGACGCACCTGCTCAATGTGCCGGTCGAGCTGCTGGACCACCTTTTGCAACGCCTCAGACGCCCGGTCCAGGCCTCGTTCCAGGCCTGGACGGAAGATCTGGACACTCATCTGTTCAACGCCCGTATCGAGACCATGTTATTGGCCTCAGCCAGCAACAGCGTCTCCAATGCCCAGGAAGTGCGGGCTTTGGTGAAGGAGGCTGCGTGGGCGATCTTCAATACCGTCACCCAACTTTGGCATGGCCCGATGACCACCCTGGTGTGGCTGGTGGTGGCGCTGTCGGCAGTCAAGGAAGACGTCGAGGCGCTGATCAAGCGCAGCGGTGACGACAAGATCGTCGCAGCCATAGACCTGGTCACCAACCTGGCCTTGCTCCTTGCCCACCGCCCTGCAACGCCACCTGCCAACAGCGAAGAGCCCGCCAGGCTACGTTTTTCAGGCCCTGCGCCGAAGGAAGAGACCCCGCCCCCAGCGCTCGAGCAGCCACAGGAGAAACCGTGGCAGCCCCCCGTCGAGGCGCCACGGCCCACGCTCGTGCGTGTAGATGGCTGGCATGACGGGCAGCGCCTGAGCAACCTGTCGGTACAGGAGCGCCAGTCACTGGCCCAACTGCAAGCCTCGCAGCCACTCGAAGGGCACGCGCCACTGACAAGGGGCCGTTTGCGTGGGTTGTACAATATTGCCGGCCGTTACTACGCCAAGTTGGGCGATGGCGCCTATGAGGTCATCGAGACGTGGAACGGCATGCAGATCATCGGCCCCGAGCCGAGCAGCAGCGAGTGGGTGTCCCAATGGAATGGCGCCCCGGACGGCTACCATATCGTTGGCCGTGAACGCCAAAAAGGCCCCTGGCTGACGCGCTGGAATGGCCAATGGACCGTGAATCTGAACCTCTCTGGCGGCATGCCAAGGAACAGGCAATCCATCAACGCTGAAAACCGCCATCGGTTCGACACCTTGAGTACAACCGCCACGGCGAACCAACAAGCGCTGAACCAGATGGCGCCACTTATGGAACGCAGCCAAGTGCAACTGCAGGCTTATGACGACCTCGCGCTGGAGTACAGCCTGGCTGTCGATGCTCTGCCTGCACAGGAGCGCGCTTCACCGCCGCCAGCATTGCAACTTCAGAGGCAGGCACTCAAAGCCCAGCGCCTGCGCCACTTGCCAGAGATCAGGGCATCCGCGCTCTACCTGGAACGGCAGAGCACGCTGTTGCATGGGAACATCGAAGTGTTCAAGGAGATGGCCGAACCACGGTTCAGCAAATTCGACACCCGAGCCCCGAGCCGACGCCGATACGGCAATTGGTACGGCGCAGCCATCGAAAACGACATGCTGCTGTGCCGACGCTTGCTGGAGCAGGTCGACCACCAGGCACTGAGCGCACAGGCCACCGGGCTGCCCCGCGTTCCAGAGACTGCCGAGCAGATACAGCAATACCTCGACTATCGCGAGCGGGTACGCGATTCCTGCCAAGCCAGCCGCCGCCTGCTTGTCGTCAGCCAGCGGCTGGACCGGATCCTGGCGGAAACACTGCAGGACCCCAAGATCGATTTTGCCAATAAAGCCACGAAACTCGCTCAGACCATCCGACGCAGAACGTATTCGACATTGGTCATTCGGGCCCAGCTGCTCAGTGACCTGGCCTACCTCGCCGTGGACAAGAGCCGCCTCTCTGCGGACACGGCCGAGGATTTGCTTGCGATGCGCGCGCCGCTCAGCGGCATCGAATTCAGCAGCACGGTATGGAGCCACGACGGGCTGGCAGCCACCGAAGAGACGGCCCAGGTCAAAGCCGAACTGCTTGAGGATATCCTTCAGAAATACCGTACCGTGCTGGACCGCGCCCAATACATGAAAACGCTGGACTCGCCTGCGCTGGTCGCTGACGTACTGGACGAATACATACGCGAACTGTCCACGATTGCCCAGATCACGGAGCAGCAACTGAGCGCGACCTTGACCAACCTCGACAGCGGCATCAGCCCCCCCTCGCCAACGCCATATCATCGGCCCGCGACGATCAAACGCCGGGTCATCCGTGTTGACCGAGGTCGACCGCTACTGGTGGAAATAGACCAAATGGGCAACCGTGCTATCCAGCGCAGTGCATTCAACCAGGAGCCTGCGGGCAGCTTCACGCAACGCGACGGGGTGTGGCATGCCGTGCCTGAGCAAGCGCGGCCGGCCCCGCGCGACCGGGCACAGCTTCGCCAGCGAGCAAACCGCTTGCTGGCAGAGGTGGATGGAAAAATCGCGTTCGCCGCTCACTATGCCGATGAGCCCAACAGCCTGAGCGACTTCCTGGAATGGCCGGCCGGTGACATGCGCGAAGTTCAGCAGCAACTGACCGAGCTGAACAACCCACTGGATTCCAGCTTGGTCGACCTCCTTAGGGCAGCGGTAGACCGCATCCATCGCGAAAGGCTTCGACTGCTCACCGACGCGTATCTGAACACCCGCCATCCCGACGGCAAGGCCCTTCGCTTCCTGGCTGAGCAGAAGCGGATTCGGGTCAGGCAGACCGTGATTCGCCGGCAGCTACGTCACGCCAATGATTACCTCGACGTCTACGAGATTCGCGATGTGCAAGCGCCACAGCGGTTACTGTGGGAGGCGCACTTTCATTATCCCAGCCTCGAAGCGAGAGGGCATGACTTCGTCAAGGGCCACCTCAAATTCTGGGATGCAGGCGTAAGGGGCCGAAAGGCCATGCTCGAGCAGGCCGCAGACGCACGCGAGCGCATCGCGATCTACCGCGGCGATCTGCGCCTGGAGCAGGTGATTGGCATCATTCCTTTCCCGGCGGACGCGCCACAGTAGCCAGACAGCGGCGCCGGCTCAGGCCAGGGCCTTGTCCAGCGCCCGCTCGATCTCGCCTTTGATGGTGCCGCTCATCATCGACAGCATCATGCCCAGCTTCAATTCGACGCGGATGCTGTCGTCGCCAATGTGCACACTGCCATTGGCGCCACTGCGCGCAACGTCCACACGGTCACCGTTCCAGGTGGCCTTGAGGTCGTACTCGCGGCTGAGCTTGTCGACCAGCGCTTCGGCCTTGGCGCGGGCGGCATCACGGCCGAGGGAGTGTTTGCGTTCGACGCTGATCTGGGTCATGCGGACGTTCCTGAAGATGTAGACATAATGCGCATTATGCCCGCCCCTGCCCGCTGGCACACCCCGCCAAGACAAATCCGCCCGTTCGCCCTAGAATGGCGGTAATTTTTTCCGGTGAAGCGATATGAACGACCAGCGCAAAGGCGACCACGCCGAACCCACCACCCATTTCGGCTACAAGGACGTGCCTGAAAGCCAGAAGGCGAAAAAAGTCGCCGAAGTGTTCCACTCGGTAGCAGCCAAGTACGACCTGATGAACGACGTGCTTTCCGGCGGCATGCACCGCCTGTGGAAGCGCTTTACCATCGAGCTGTCGGGCGTGCGCAGCGGCAACCGCGTGCTGGACATCGCCGGCGGTACCGGTGACCTGGCGGCCAAGTTCTCGCGTCTTGTCGGGCCGACCGGGCAGGTGGTGCTGGCCGACATCAACGATTCGATGCTCAAGGTAGGCCGTGACCGCCTGCTTGACCGCGGCGTGGCCGGCAATATCGAGTTCGTCCAGGCCGATGCTGAAAAGCTGCCGTTCCCGGACAACCACTTCGACTGCGTGACCATCGCTTTCGGCCTGCGCAACGTCACCCACAAGGACGCCGCCATCCGTTCGATGCTGCGCGTGCTCAAGCCCGGTGGCCGTCTGTTGATCCTGGAGTTCTCCAAGCCGACCAACAAGCTGATGTCCAAGGCCTACGACGCCTACTCGTTCGCTTTCATGCCGCTGGCTGGCAAGCTGATCACCAATGACTCCGAGAGCTACCGTTACCTCGCCGAGTCGATCCGCATGCACCCTGACCAGGAAACCCTGAAGAGCATGATGGTCGAGGCCGGTTTCGACCGCGTCACCTATCACAACATGACCAGCGGCATCGTTGCCGTGCACCGGGGAATCAAACCCTGATGTTGCTGGCCGGGCTGCTCGCCAGCGTCGAACATGGCCTGAATCGCGTCCTGCGCATGGACAGCACGGCCCTGCCGCGGCTGGCCGCGCTGGAAGGCAAGGTCATCGAAATCGACTGCCGCCAACCGGCCCTGCAGCTGTTCATCTTGCCCGACGAAGAAGGCCTGATGCTCGCCGCCCACTGGCAGGGTGAGGTCGACTGCAGCCTGCGCGCCCCCGCCGGTAGCCTGGCGCAACTGGCCCTGGCCAAGGACAAGACCGCCGTGCTGCACAGCCCGCAAGTCGAGCTGCACGGCGACAGCGCTGTACTGCTTGACCTGTTTGGCGTGCTGCAGGACCTGGAACTGGACTGGGAGCACGAGCTGCAACGCTGGCTTGGCCCGGTCGCCACAGCAATGCTGGCCGGCCATATCCGCCTGCGCGCTCGCTGGACTCGCCAAGGTCTGGCACGTTTCAGCCAGAACCTGTCCGAATACCTGGCCGAGGAATCCCGCACCCTGGTCGGCAAGCGCGAGGCCGAAGCCGCCTTCAGCGAACTCGATGCCTTGAAACTTGATACAGAACGCCTCGAAGCGCGCCTCAGGCGCCTGTCCCGATCCCTTGATACCAGCGATAACGCATGAAGCTGCTCGCCGTCCGACGTCTTTTTCGCATCCAGCGTGTGGTGATCCGCTACCGCCTCGATGACCTGCTGTTCGACCAACCCTTGCTGCCCTGGTGGCTGGCCAGCCTGCGCCTGTTGATGCCGTGGCGCTGGCTGCCACGCAAGCCCACCGAACTCAGCCGTGGCGCGCGCCTGCGCCTGGCGCTGCAGGACCTGGGGCCGATCTTCATCAAGTTCGGCCAGCTGCTGTCCACCCGCCGCGACCTGCTGCCCCCGGACATCGCCGACGAACTGATGCGGTTGCAGGACCGTGTGCCCCCCTTCGACCCGAAAAAAGCCGTGGCCTTGATCGAGGAACAGCTCGGTGCCAAGGTCGGCGAGGTGTTCAGCCGCTTCGACGTCGAGCCACTGGCATCGGCCTCGGTGGCCCAGGTGCACGCCGCACGCCTGAAAACCGGCGAAGAAGTGGTGGTCAAGGTGGTGCGTCCGGGCCTGAAACCGGTCATCGCCCAAGACCTGGCCTGGCTGTTCCTGATCGCCAAGGCCGCCGAACGCGCCTCGGCGGATGCCCGTCGCCTGCACCCGGTGGAAATCGTCGGCGACTACGAAAAAACCATCTACGACGAGCTCGACCTGCTGCGCGAGGCTGCCAACGCCAGCCAGCTGCGGCGCAACTTCGAAGGCTCCGAGCTGATGTACGTGCCCCAGGTGTACTGGGACCTGTGCCGCCCCAAAGTGTTGGTGATGGAACGCATCTACGGCGTACCGGTGACCGATATGGCCACCTTGGCCGACCAGCGCACCGACATGAAGCTGCTGGCCGAGCGTGGCGTGGAAGTGTTCTTCACCCAGGTGTTCCGCGACAGCTTCTTCCATGCCGACATGCACCCCGGCAACATCTTCGTCAGCACGGTCAAGCCGTGGAGCCCGCAGTACATTGCCATCGACTGCGGCATCGTCGGCAGCCTCACCGCCGAGGACCAGGACTACCTGGCGCGCAACCTGTTTGCCTTCTTCAAGCGTGACTACCGCCGCGTCGCCCAGTTGCACATCGACTCGGGCTGGGTGCCGGCAAACACCAAGGTGAACGAGTTCGAAGCCGCGATTCGCACGGTGTGCGAGCCGATCTTCGAAAAACCGTTAAAAGATATTTCCTTCGGCCAGGTGCTGATGCGCCTGTTCCAGACCGCACGGCGCTTCAACATGGAAGTGCAGCCACAGCTGGTATTGCTGCAGAAAACCCTGCTCAACATCGAAGGCCTGGGCCGTCAGCTGTACCCCGACCTGGACCTGTGGAGCACCGCCAAGCCGTACCTCGAACGCTGGATGCGCGACCGCTATAGCCCCAAGGCCGTATTCGGCAACCTGCACAGCCAGGTAGAGCAATTGCCGCACCTGGCCGGCATGACCCGCGACCTGCTCGAACGCCTGTCGCAGCCTCACCTGCACGATCCACAATTGCCGGAGCGGCGCCGCCAGGGCGACCGCTGGGCGCTGCGCCTGCTGGGCGCCGGCCTGCTTGGCGGTGGCGCAGTCTTGGCCGCAGGCGCTGCCGAAACCGCCAGCCTGGCCGCCCCGGCCGCCTGGCCCGCCTGGCTGATGCTGGCTGCAGGCCTTTACCTGATCGTGCGCCAATAGCCAGCCGCGCCTGTGGCTGGCACACTAGCGCAAAGGGCCCGGCACAGGAGCGGGCCCGCTTTGGAGTCGACGATGAAAGACTGGCTGGACGAGATCAAGTGGAACAGCGATGGCCTGGTACCGGCAATCGCTCAGGACCACAAGACCGGACGTGTGCTGATGATGGCCTGGATGAACCGTGAATCGCTGGCCCTGACCGCCGCCGAGCAGCGTGCCATCTACTGGTCGCGTTCGCGTGGCAAGCTGTGGCGTAAAGGCGAGGAGTCCGGGCACGTGCAAAAACTGCATGAGCTGCGCCTGGACTGCGACGCCGACGTGATCATCCTGATGGTCGAGCAACTGGGCCATATCGCCTGCCATACCGGTCGTGAAAGCTGCTTCTACCGCGTCTATGAAGACGGCCAGTGGAAAATCGTCGACCCGGTCCTGAAGGACCCGGATGCCATCTACAACGCAGGACACTGACATGAGCGACACCCTCAACCGCCTGGCCGAAGTGCTTGAAGAACGCAAGCAAGCGGCGCCTGACAGCTCCTACGTGGCCAGCCTGTACCACAAGGGCCTGAACAAGATCCTTGAAAAGCTCGGCGAAGAGTCGGTCGAAACGATCATTGCTGCCAAGGATGCCCAAATCAGCAAGGATTACAGCGATGTCATCTACGAAACCGCCGACCTGTGGTTTCATAGCCTGGTGATGCTCAGTGCGCTGGGCCAGCATCCACAAGCCGTGCTGGATGAACTGGAACGCCGCTTCGGCTTGTCCGGGCATGATGAGAAGGCCGCACGCCAGCCATCTGCCTGACGTTTTATTGGGGGCGCCCGCTCCCACAGGCACCGGGTTGCCGGATCGATATGCTGTACACACAATTTTCAGGAGTACGAAATGGGTATCTTTGACTGGAAACACTGGATCGTCCTGCTGGTGGTCGTGGTTCTGGTGTTCGGCACCAAGAAACTGAAGAACTTCGGCAGCGACCTGGGCGAATCGATCAAGGGCTTCCGCAAGGCCATGAACGAAGAAGAGACCAAACCGGCCGAGCAGACTCCGCCGCCTGCCCAACCGGTGCCACCGGTGCAAAACACCGCGCAGCCGCAACAAGGCCACACCATCGAGGGCCAGGCCCAACCGGTCCAAGAGCCGCAGCGGAAAGACTGATCCATGTTCGGCATGAGTTTCAGCGAGCTGCTGCTTGTCGGCCTGGTTGCCCTGCTGGTGCTCGGCCCTGAGCGCCTGCCGGGTGCCGCGCGCACGGCAGGCCTGTGGATCGGGCGGCTCAAGCGCAGCTTCAACAGCATCAAGATGGAAGTGGAGCGCGAAATTGGCGCCGACGACATCCGCCGCCAGCTGCATAACGAGCACATCCTGCAGATGGAAGAGGAAGCCAAGCGCATCCTCAACCCCATGACGCCACCCGCGCAGCCGCCGGTCACCACGGCCAGCGTGCAGCCACCTGCCGGGCTCGAAGCCAAGCCGGTCGAAGCACCCGCTGCCCCGGCCGCACCGTCTGAACCGCCTCAACCGCCGCGAGCCCCATGAGCGAGAATCCGGAACACGACCAGCCAATGCCGCTGGTTTCACACCTGACCGAACTGCGCACCCGCCTGCTGCGCTGCGTTGCCGTCATTTTCCTGATCTTTGCCGGGCTGTTCTCCTTCGCCCAGCAGATCTACACACTGGTTTCCGCGCCACTGCGCGAGCACTTGCCGGCCAATGCAACGATGATCGCCACCGATGTGGCCTCGCCGTTCCTCACGCCGTTCAAGCTGACCATGATAGTGGCGCTGTTCCTGGCCATCCCGTTCATCCTCCAGCAGATCTGGGGCTTTATCGCGCCAGGGCTATACCGCCATGAAAAGCGCATCGCCATTCCACTGTTGGTGTCGAGCATCTTCCTGTTCTATGCCGGCATGGCCTTCGCCTATTTCCTGGTATTCCCGCTGATCTTCGGTTTCTTCGCCAGTGCCACGCCAGAAGGCGTTTCGATGATGACCGACATCGCAAGCTACCTCGACTTCGTGATGACGCTGTTCTTCGCCTTCGGCGTAGCCTTCGAAATCCCGGTGGCGGTGGTGCTGCTGGTGTGGATCGGCGTGGTCGACGTGAAGTACCTGAAAAAGGCCCGCCCCTATGTGATCATCGGCTGCTTCGTGGTCGGCATGGTCCTCACCCCACCGGACATCTTCTCCCAGACCCTGCTGGCCGTGCCCATGTGGCTGCTGTTCGAGATCGGCGTGCTGTGCGGCAGCCTG
>Ga0182745_1004239_pt1 | contig 11986 bp, 9 predicted proteins | sample eDN3rd30CKraftBY_FD_128523 | JGI IMG/M metagenome (GOLD analysis project Ga0182745, IMG submission 128523) | Enriched backyard soil microbial communities from Emeryville, California, USA - eDNA 3rd pass 30_C Kraft BY (version 2) (version 2) | ecosystem: Environmental > Terrestrial > Soil >... | reverse complement strand
TATTATTAATAGCCTACCATTCCATTTTTGCCCGGACAACCGCAATGCCCTTTTTTAGAAGACGAACATCCGGCGGTTAAAGCCGCAACAATGAAAATTAAGGATATAACTTTTATAAGTTGTTTCATAAATCGTTTACAATTTAAACTATTTTCATAAAAAAATATTGTTCAAATTGGATAACGGCAATAACATTAACAATTTTGCAAAAAAAAGAATATTAATTTCTCCGTTAGACTGGGGCCTTGGCCATGCTACCAGATGCATTCCAATAATTCAACTCCTAAAAAAATATAATACCGCAATATTTATCGCCTCAGAACAGGATGTTAAAAACCTCCTGCAAAAGGAATTTCCGGAAATTGTTTTTATTGATTTTAAAGGATACAGGATTAAATACAATAAAAACGGAAATTTTAAAAGTAAAATTTTTTCACAAATCCCTTCAATTTTAAGATCCATAAAAAATGAAAATTATCTATTAAAATCAATTATCAAAAAATATAAAATTGATATAGTTATTTCGGATAACCGTTATGGATTTCGAAATAAAAATTGTTACAATGTATTTATAACACATCAGTTGGAAATACTAACAGGAAATAAGTTTTTAAATAAAATCATTCAAAAAATTAATTATTATTTTATTAATAAGTTTGATGAATGCTGGATAGCAGATGTGGCTGAAAGTCCCGGCATTGCAGGAAAACTTTCTCATCCGAAAACGTTTCCCCGCATTTCTTTTAAATACACAGGACTTTTATCGAGGTTTAAAAAACGTGTATCTGATATATCAATAAATTATCTTTTTATAATTTCAGGCCCGGAGCCGCAAAGAACAATTTTTGAAAATGAATTAAAAAAGATTGCTGCTAATTTACATGGCGAAAAAGTTTTTATTCTTGGCAAACCAGGAGTTATAAACAAAACTTCAAATGAATTCAATCATGCTGAGGCAGAGGATTTGAATCGTTTGATAAACTCATCTGAAATTGTTATTTGCCGTTCAGGATACTCTTCAATAATGGATTTAATTGCATGTAAGAAAAAAGCGCTGCTTCATCCTACCTTAGGCCAAACAGAACAGGAATATCTCGCCGAACTGCATAATGGTAAAAACGGATTTTTGCACTTGCATAAATTGAATGATTTAAAAGATAAGATAATTGAATTGCAACATGTGCCTACGGCGAATTCTTATACCAATAATTTGGAAACATTGGTGCAAGATTTAATGATTAATGCTAATTCAAAGCAATAGCAGTTCCTTTTGAATTTTTATTGTTGCTGAAAACAATGCTTTTACTGTTTGGAAAGTGTATAAGGATGCAATATTTGCCTGCGTTTTTATTTGCAAAGCCAATTATAAAGTCAGCATCATATTTATTTTGGTCGAATAAAATATGAGTTGTTTCCGGCAGCATTTCTACACTTTCTAAATTAATTATTTTTTCAAAATATTTTGAAAGATGCGGACTCAAATCAGTGCAATTTCCAATTATAGCAAGGGTTTGGTTTTTATAAATTGGCTTAATTTCAGAAGATTTCTTTTGAGATAATATTCGTGCAAACGAGATTGCATTTTTTATTAAAGATGAATAAAATTTATTGTAATGTTTATTTACAAAAATTGACATAGCGCCATAAAAGTTTTTGAAATAATCATCATTTTTAATTGTGCTTTCGCCCTTGAAATGTATAACAGGATAAGGGAGAAAATAATTTTTAAATCCGTATTTTTTTATTCTGAAGCTTAGGTCAACATCTTCGCCATACATAAAAAAAGCAGGGTCAAAACTACCTGTTTTCGACAAAACAGATTTTTTAACAATGAAAAATGCGCCTGCAATTATATCTGTTTCATTTAATTCTGAAGTGTTTGTGCCTGCCATATAATAGGAGGCAAAAAATTTTGAATCAGGGAATTTATCTGCAAGTCCGGAAAGTTTAAAGAAAGAAGAAAGAACTCCCGGGAAACTTCTTAAACTTTCTTTCAAAAAATTTCCTTTGCCATCAATCATTTTGGTTCCTGCCGCTCCGCAATTTTTTTGAGTTGATACGAAAGAAAATGCAGATTCTAACGAACTATCAGAAACAATAGTATCAGGATTCAGGAAGAGAATTATTTCGCCTGTGCTTTTTTGTAAACCTTGATTGCAAGCTTCACTAAATCCTGCGTTAGCAGAATTTTGAATTAATATTATAGATGGGAAATTTTGTTTTAAAAAATCGGAACTGCCATCTGAAGAATTATTATCAACAACAATAATTTCGAATTTTAAATTTTTGGCAGCTTTAAAAACAGAAAAAATACATTGTTCGAGAAAATGTTTTACGTTGTAGTTTACAATTATTACCGACAGTTGCACTTATTAGAGTTATAAAATAAAATTAACTGAAATAAATATCATCTTTGCAGAATGATTAAAAGTACATTGTTAAAAGCGGTTCATGCGGGAGCTGAGCAACTTCAAAATTATTTTGGAAAAAAATTTACCATATCACATAAAGAAGGAATAAATAATTTGGTAACGGAAGCAGATCATGCTTCCGAAAAAGCAATAATTGAAACCATAAAAAAGGATTTTCCGGCGCACATAATTTTAGGTGAAGAGTCAGGCGAAATAATTTCATCTTCTGATATAAAGTGGATTGTGGACCCCATTGACGGCACTGTTAATTTTGCACATGGAATACCTCTTTGCTGTGTTAGCATTGCAGTTGAAAAGCAAGGTGAAATATTTATGGGTGCTGTTTATAATCCATTATTGAATGAATTATTTTTTGCCGAAAAAGGTTTCGGAGCTACATTAAATGAAAATAAAATTTCGGTTAGCGACCAAACACTAGTAATTAAAAGTTGCCTTGTAACAGGGTTTCCATATACCTATCTTGATATGCCCAACGGACCACTGAATGTTTTTGAAAAGCTTATCAGACAAGGGATTCCGGTGAGAAGATTAGGAAGCGCAGCTATAGATTTATGCTGGGTTGCCGCCGGACGGTTTGATGGTTTTTATGAACACAAACTTGAAGCATGGGACAGTGCAGCGGGATATTTAATTGTTGAAGAAGCAGGAGGAAAGGTGACAGACTTTGAAGGAAATAAATTTTCTCCTTACCAACCTCATATTTTGGCAACAAATGGAAAGATCCATGATGAACTGAGAAGTTATGTAGATAAAAATAATTTTTAAAATATAAATATGGCACGTACTGAAATATCCACTCTGGGTGAATTTGGGCTTATAGATCATCTTACAAAGAATAATGAGATACGTAATTCTTCAACAATTTTAACTGTAGGAGATGATGGTGCGGTGATAGATCATTTTGGCCGCCAGACTGTTGTTTCCACAGATCTCTTAATTGAAGGAATTCATTTTGACCTTTCATATACTCCTCTTAAACATTTGGGTTATAAAAGCGTTGTTGTAAACTTAAGTGATATTTATGCAATGAATGCAACCCCAACTCAAATTACAGTGAGCATTGCATTTTCAAACCGCTTTAGCCTTGAGGCTTTGGAAGAATTTTATGATGGCGTTTATGCTGCTTGTAACCTTTACAATGTTGATTTGGTTGGCGGTGATACAAGTTCTTCAAACAAGGGCTTAATTATAAGTGTTACAGCTATTGGTGAAGTAGCGCCAGACAAATTTGTTTCAAGGAAGGGCGCAAACAATATGGATTTAATATGCGTAAGCGGAGATTTGGGCGCTGCTTTTTTAGGATTAACATTATTGGAAAGGGAAAAAAAGATTTTTGCTGAAACCGGTTCCCAGCCTGATCTTGAAAATCAGGCTTACATTGTTGGCCGCCTGTTGAAACCTGAAGCAAGAAAGGATGTTGTTGCATGGTTGAATGAAAATGAAATAATTCCTTCTGCAATGATAGACGTGAGCGATGGTTTGAGCAGCGACCTTCTTCATATTTGTAAACAAAGCGATAAAGGTTGTGTGCTTTATGAAGACAAACTACCAATTAATGATGAAGCAAAAGAGTTTGCATATAAGCTGCAACTTGATCCAACCGCCTGTATTTTAAGTGGAGGCGAAGATTATGAACTTTTATTTACCATTCCGCAAACTGATTTTGAAAAAATAAAAAATAATCCCGACATCTCTGTTATAGGATACATAACCGAAAAAGAAGAAGGATCAAATATTATTACACGCGCCGGAAATAAACATAAACTTGTTGCACAAGGATGGAATCATGCTAAGCAAAATTAGTTTGCCAATGTTTAGAAATGCTTTGGTTGTTTCTGTGATTATTTTGTTTGGTTCATGTGCTACAGGAAAATACATTCCTGATAAAAAATTATCTCAATCTCAACTAAAGGAAGATTATCTGTTTCTAAAGAATGCTCTTGAATTAAAGCATCCTTCATTATATTGGTACACTACTAAAGACAGTATGGATGAATATTTCAACCATTTTTTTAATCAGATTAAGGATAGTATGTGTGAGCGTGATTTTGCCTGGAATGTTGTTTCACCATTATTGCATAACATAAGATGTGGACATACATCTGTGTCAATGAGCAAAATGTATGTTCATTATTATCGCAACAAAAAGTTGCCTGCATTTCCGTTATATTTTAAAATCTGGAACGATACGGCAGTGGTGTTTGCTAACCTGAATAAGGATTCCACGCTTATGCGTGGAACAATAGTAAAATCAATTAATAATATTCCTCTTACATCAATTACTGATTCTATTTTATTGCGTTTGCCAATAGATGGATATGGAGAAAATTTTAACCTGATAAGAGCCGGGGCAAGTTTTCCATATTTCCACCGTAATATTTTTGGAATTGATTCTGTGTATAAGGTAAAATTTATTAACAGTTCAGGCGATGAGGAAGAAAAGGCCATTCCGGTGTATAGGCCTGCTATAAAGGATACCGGCAAAATAAAAGTCCCTAAAACACCGGTACAAAAAATTAATAAGAATCTTTTTTACAGAAGTTTAGCAATAGACAGCAACAATATTGCAGTTATGGAGGTAAATTCTTTCACTTCCGGCAATATGCGCAGGTTTTTCAGAAGGTCTTTTAGGGAATTACGAAAAAAGGATATTAAATATCTTATTCTCGACATAAGAAATAACAGCGGTGGAAAAGTTGGTTTATCAACAATGCTTACCAAATATATTATAGATAAAAAATTTAGAGTAAGTGATACAACATTTGCAAAAGCGCAATCATTAAAACCTTTCACACGGCATTTTAAAGGCGGTTTTTTTAATAATTTACAATTGTCTTTTTCAACGCACAGGGGTGCGGATGGAAAATTTCACATGGGTTATTTAGAAAGGCATTTTTTTAAACCAAAGAAAAAGAATCATTTTAACGGCAAGTCGTATATTTTAATAGGCGGCCCTACTTTCAGCGCTGCATCAGTGTTTGCGGGGGCTGTGAAAGGGAGTACAAATGTTATATTAGCAGGTGAAGAAACAGGAGGCGGCTGGCATGGAAATAATGGAATAATGATACCGGCTCTTACCTTACCAAATTCAAAGTTGCGGATTAATTTTCCTTTATTTAGAATTGTACAATTTAATCATGTTCCTAAAAACGGAATGGGAGTTATGCCTGACATCCTTATTGAAACAGATTATAAAGCAATAAAAAATGGAAAGGATAAGAAGATGAGAGTAATAAAAGAAATGATTTTGGAGGATATGAAAACAAAACTCTAATTGAATATTTTAAACTCGTCTGCATCTTTTAAAAAAGGAAAACGCTGTCTAAAGTCTGTTAGTTGCTTTTTGTGGAATGTATAGGTTATAATATTTTCCCTTTCACCGGCATTCTTAATCACAGTTCCATCCGTACCTGAAATAATACTTTGGCCATTATAATAAATTTTATTATTGTCAATTCCGCATCTGTTCACGCCAATTGTGAAACACTGATTTTCAATTGAGCGGGCCTTTAATAAAGTTTCCCATGCATATACTCTTTGCTGAGGCCAGTTTGCAACAAAAAGCAAAATGTCATACTCGTTTGGAAATGACTGTCTGCACCATACAGGGAACCTTAAATCATAACATATTAGCAAATTTATTTTCCACCCATTCACAGATGTGATAACCCTTTTTTCGCCGGGATTAAAATTTTTATTCTCATCCGCAAATGCAAACAAATGGCGCTTATCATAACAGTAATAAATTCCGTTTGGTTGCATCCAAATAAGACGATTATAATATTTCCCGTTTTCGGTTACTATAATACTGCCTGTAATAATGTTGCCTGATTTGGCAGATATATTTTTCATCCAGGAAACAGTTTGCCCTTCCATAGTTTCAGCATTTGATTTTGAATTCATGGTGAAACCGGTGGAAAACATTTCAGGCAAAACAACAATTTCGTTTGTGGGTGGTAGTTGTAAAATTTTATTTTCCAGAAAAAGCAGATTTTCTGAAACAGATTCCCACTTTATATCAAATTGAATTAAAGAAACTGTAAGGGAAGACATTAATTGTTTTTTCCAAAGGTATTATCAATTTTGCCTTTTGAAGAATATCGCGTAAGCATATAAAAATAATTGTTTCCGATTTTTATAATGCTCCCCAAAACTATATTCGAATTATCACAAACCGCAATTTTTGGATTGTATGAATAAGTATTTAAAATTAAATATCCCTTTTTATTAAAAGAAGTATCAAATGATCCATCTTCTTTTATTTTGCAGAGGAAAGTGTTTTGAAAATTATTTTTAATTGCCGTTCCTGTTAAATATAAATTATCATCATCAATAATTTTAAGATCTGTTGCCACATTTTTATTTCCAAACGACACAGTCAACAAACCTTTATCTGCAAATGATGTGTCGTAAAATCCGTTATTAAGAAATTTAAATACAGGAGCATAAGCTTTGTTTTTCGATACAGTTACACTTCCGGTAACAAATATTTTTCCCGAAGGAAGTACAGATATTTTTCGTGGAAGGTTGTAACCTTTTTTAATCATTGTAATCAATTTGCCGTTATCGCCAAATGTATTATCCAGAGAACCATCGGCATTTAAGCGTGTAACATACACATCTATAGGGTTTCCTTTGGTTTTCATATAAGATGGTGGCGGACCGGTTTGAGATTGGCCTACAATTAAAATTTTGCCGTCGTTTTGAATTGTAAGGTCCATTGGAGGGTCATCAAAAATTCTTATTGACCCGTTTACGGAACCGTTTTGCCCAAAACCTTCATCTTTTGATCCATCACTATTAAACCGAAACACACCATAATCAAATTGATTGTGAGAATCGTAAATTCTGATCCCGGCAATTTTCATTTCTGCATCGCAATCAATATTCATTAAGCCTTTATATTTTGAATCTGCATACTCAACATATCTTCCATTGTCGGCAAAAGAATTATCATATTGGCCATTCTCTGTGAATTTCATTATTACCAATTTGTTGCGGAGTGTTCTGTATGAAAATTCATCATCCGCAACTGCGCCAACAATAATTTTATCATCGGGTAAAATATTGAGGCTTACCAAAATATCCTGAAATCCCAATATGTCAATATTTGCAATTCCATTTGATGCAAATGTTTGGTCGAGATTTCCTTCCGCGGTATAGCGGGCAATAAAAATATTTGAATTATCGCCTTTCCCTGTGGTGCCGGCAACAACAATTTTTCCATTTTTTTGAAGAGAAAATTTTATATCACTTTCGTAATCAATAGGGATTAAAATTTTGCCCGGATATTTTAAAGGCACGCCTGTTATTTGAGCTATGCCATTAAAAGTTATTGCAAAAAGTAGCAGCAATAATAAATTCCGCCGAAAAAGCATGCAGTTGTGGTATATTTTATATTTTGCAATCTAAGACAACATTTATGAAACGATTATTTTTTCTTTTTATTTCTGTAACATTAGGTTATTCAGCTATTTCACAAACAACTAAAGAGAAATCTTTGAATGAAAAGGATTCTCTTATTCAACTTGTTGATACAAAACAGGAGTTAAATAAATATTTAGAAGATCTTACCTTAACTGAAGACCAAAAAAAGCAAATAGCAAAAAGCGAAGAATTTCTTGCAGACCGGGATGCAAGGTCAAGGCCGGATTTTAAATTAACTGTTGAGCAAAAACAAGATAAGATAAAAGGCGATAGAACATTCAGAAATGAAGCTATATTAAAAGTATTAACTGTTCCTCAGGTTAAGAAGCTGATATTTCTTCAGGCTGATAAATCATCTGATATAAAAAAGATTGCGGACTTAGCCACAAAGCTTGAATTAAAGGAAAATCAAGTTTCAACAATCGCTGATTTAAAACTTAAATACGAAACTATGCTGGCCAAAACCGCAGAGTTAAAAAACGATGCAGACATTTTAAAGAACAGACAAAATATTTTCAATGAAATGCAAAGTGAGTATGCAAAGGTTCTTTCACCTGCCCAAATGCGAGAGCTGGAATTGAAAATGGCGGGTAAGTTTTAACACTAAATTTTTATGCTTATAGCAGAATGTTATAAATTTGCAGCGTGAAAAAACTCTTTACTTTTTTGCTGCTGATGGCATATGGCCTTACTTCCTTTGGAGTGAGCCTTGACATCCATTACTGCTGCGGAAAAATAAAGTTTGTAGAAGTTTGCCTTTCAGAAAAATGCACCAAAGAATCATCAAAAACTTCTCATGAATGTTGCACAACAAAACGAATTGTTTCGAGCGATAATTCTAACGGTGTAACACAGTCTGTTGTTAAGTTTAAATGTCAAAAAAGATCTGATAACCTTGTTGCAGGGGCGCCAAATTTTATACCTGCATCCGTTCTTCATATTGCGAAACTGCCTAATAATAGCAAGCGAAGTTTTGCATCTCCAATCTATTTAAGGAACATGGTTTTTCGATTATGATAATTGACGTATTCAAAGTCAATAATTATTAAATCGAAAAAATGAAAAATATTAAATTCATCAGCATTTTTATAATAATGCTGACAGGTGCAGCAAATGTGACTGCCCAAAAAAATGTTACCGATTCGTTTGTGGTTGCCGGCAATTGTAGTGAGTGTAAAGACAGAATTGAAAAAGCTGCCAAAATTCCGGGTGTTTCTATGGTTAATTGGGATATTCCAACGCATACATTAACTGTTAGTTACAATCCACAAAAAACAACTATTGAAAAAATTCAATGTAAAATTGCAGATGCCGGACACGACACACCTCTGGAACTTGCTGATGATGAAGTGTATGCGTCTCTTCCAGACTGTTGTTTATACCGCGAAGTGCCTGAAAAGGATGCATCCAAGATAAATGGTGTTATTTTATCTGAAGATAAAAAAGGCTACATGCGGCCTCTTGAAGGAGCTTCTGTAATTTGGCTCAAGTCCGGAAAGGGAACAACATCAGACAAGCATGGTGTGTTTGCAATAGAGCCTTCAGATTCAGTTGACAAACTAATTATTTCTTATGCAGGATTTACTGCGGATACTTTACAAATTACATCACACGATGTTGTACAGGTAATTTTAGGCTCAAACAATATATTAAAAGCCGTGCAGGTAACTGCTAAAAACAGAAATACATACATCAATAAATTTAGCGCAGCGAGAATTCAGAATATTTCTTCAGGTGAATTATTGAAGGCTGCATGCTGTAACCTTAGTGAAAGTTTTGAAACAAATCCTTCAGTAGATGTTGCTACAAATGATGCTGCAACAGGTTCAAAGCAAATTCAGCTATTAGGCCTGGCGGGAGTTTATACACAGTTAATGGTTGAAAACATACCCGGGCCGCGGGGGTTGTTTATATCTCAGGGCTTGAACAGTATTGCAGGTCCTTGGGTTGAAGGAATTCAGATTATTAAAGGAGCAGGTTCAGTGGTTAACGGATATGAAAGCATTGCCGGCCAGATTAATGTTGAATTACGCAAACCTCACAACTCAGATAAACTGTTTGCAAATGTTTATTCTAACAACATCGGTAAAACTGATTTGAATTTAAACATTGCAAAAAAATTAAGCGACAGGTGGTCTGTTGGTTTATTGCTTCATGATGCATTTTTAAATAAAAAAACAGATTACAACAAAGATGGTTTTATTGACCAGCCCACCGGAAATCTTTTTAGTGCGGTTAACCGTTGGTGGTATCAAGCGCCTTCCGGCTTTGAATTTCAGGCCGGTGTAAAAATTTTATCCGACAGGAAACAAGGTGGAATGGCGGATTTGAAAAGTTCAGTAACTCCTTATCAACTTGAAATTAATACTGACAGGTATGAAGGGTTTTCAAAAATAGGTTATGTTTTCAACGGAAGTAAATATAAGAGTATAGGGTTGATAATTTCGGGTTACAACCATGAACAAAATTCATTTTTTGGAAATACAATTTATAATGCACGCCAGAACAATATTTATACAAATCTGATTTATCAGAATATAATAGGAAATTCAAATCATAAATTCAGGACGGGCTTAAGTTTCAATGCAGATAATTATAAAGAACTATATAAAACGTCTGTATATAAACGTCAGGAAAATGTTGCAGGGGCATTTTACGAATATACATATTCTAAAACCCCCAAATTTGCTGCTGTTGCAGGTTTGAGGGCAGATCATAATAATATTTACGGATGGTTTGCAACACCCAGGTTACATTTAAAATATATGCCTTTTTCAAAAACAACTTTAAGGTTTAGCAGTGGAAGAGGACAGAGAACAGCAAATATTTTTGCAGAAAATATGGCAGCTTTGGTAAGTTCAAGAGTTTTAAATATTCATCCTGCAAATGTAAAATATGCTTACGGCTTAAAGCCGGAAGTGGCATGGAATAATGGTTTAAGCATTGATCAGCAACTAAAACTTTTTGGAAGGACTGCTTATTTAAGTTTTGATTTCTATCGAAATGATTTTACCGATCAGGTTATTGCAGACATTGAAACTGCCGGCCGCATAGATTTTTATAACTTAAAAGGAAAATCGTTCTCCAACAGTTTTCAAACAGAATTAAATTTCTTTCATGTAAAAGATCTCAACCTTAGGCTTGCATACCGCTGGTATGAAGTAAGAACCGACTTTAATGGCCAACTTCGTCAAAAACCTTTTACAGCAAAGCATCGTGCATTTGCAAATATTGGCTATGGAATTAAAGGATGGAAATTTGATTACACAGTAAATTATGTTGGTGAAAAAAGAATCCCTTCAACGGTAACAAACCCGGTAAAATACCAAATGGCACAAAAATCACCCGGCTATTTCACAATGAACGCACAGGTTTCAAAAACTCTTATTGAAAAATATGGTTTTGATTTCTATATAGGAATGGAAAACATTACAGGATATATGCAGAAGCATGCTATTATTGCTGCCGATGATCCTTTTTCTCAATATTTTGATGCAAGCATGATATGGGGGCCGCTTACGGAACGAATGGTTTATGCAGGTTTAAGATTTAAATTGTAAATAATTTTAGGCGGATTTTAATCCGCCTTTTTTTTATCAATATAATTTTTTACAAACCTGTGAAGATTAAAGGTTTTTATTTTTTCAATTTCTGATGCTAACAAATCTTTTGATAAATCGCTCATTCTTTTCTTCTGGATAAGTTGAAAAGCTTTTTCAGTATTGAGCCAAAGTTTTCTTTTGTTTTCTTTAGGCAGCATTTTTAAAATAGCATCTTTTAAATCCTGAAGCCCTTCATTTTTTGAAGCAATAGTTTTAATAACAGGAATTTCACGGTGTTCGCTAAAAACCGGCGCCAGCATCATTTTAAGGTTTTTAACAAAAGTATCAGCACCTTGCCTGTCTGATTTATTCACAACAAAAATATCAGCAATTTCCATCAGCCCCGCTTTCATGGTTTGTATTTCATCTCCTGCTTCAGGTACCACAACTACAATTGTTACATCTGCTAATCCTGCAATTTCAATTTCACTTTGCCCAACACCTACAGTTTCTATAATAATGTAATCGAATGCTGAGGCCTGCACTAAACTGGTAATTTCTAAAATTTTGGGGTTAAGTCCTCCC
>Ga0182745_1004234_pt1 | contig 11992 bp, 5 predicted proteins | sample eDN3rd30CKraftBY_FD_128523 | JGI IMG/M metagenome (GOLD analysis project Ga0182745, IMG submission 128523) | Enriched backyard soil microbial communities from Emeryville, California, USA - eDNA 3rd pass 30_C Kraft BY (version 2) (version 2) | ecosystem: Environmental > Terrestrial > Soil >... | reverse complement strand
GAGCTTTCCCGCAGCCGCGATGGTGAGCGAAAGCCACGGATACGCGCAGTTCGGCACGCTCAAGTACCCAGCCACCTTCACCCACTTCGACTGGGTCAACCCGCAAGCGCCCAAGGGCGGCACATTGCGGGCCATGGCTTTTGGCACCTTCGACACACTCAACCCCTACACCTTCAAGGGGTCGAGCCCGATTACCACGCCCAACTTCCAGCAGTACGGCATCAGCGAGCTGAACGAGCCACTGATGGTAGGCACCGGCCAATACGACCCGTCTGGTGACGAGCCGACCTCCAGCTACGGCCTGATCGCCCGCTCGGTGGAATACAGCGAGGACCGCAGCTGGGTGGTGTTCAACCTGCGCCCGGAGGCCCGCTGGCATGACGGCCAGCCGATCACCTCGGCTGACGTGGCCTTCTCCTACCGCACGCTGCTCAAGGATGGCCACCCGATCTACCGCACCAACCTGCAGGAAGTGCAGCGGGTAGATATCCTCGGCCCGCTACGCATCCGCTTCGTGTTCAAACGCGCCGGCAACCCGCTGCTGATTCTGCGTCTGGGCGAAATGCCTGTGCTGCCTAAACACTACTGGCAGAAGCGCGACTTCAAGGCCACCACCTTCGAGCCCCCGTTGGGCAGCGGCCCCTACCGCATCACCCAGGTACAACCCGGGCGACGCCTGGTGTTCGAACGGGTGAAGAACTACTGGGGCAAAGACCTGGCGGTCAACCGTGGCAAGTACAATTTCAATCGGGTGGAATACGAGTTCTATCGCGACGCCACGGTGGCCTTCGAAGCATTCAAGGCCGGCGAGTTCGACATCTATATCGAGCACCAGGCAAAAAACTGGGCCAACGGTTACAACTTCCCTGCCGTGCGCCGGGGTGAAGTGATCAAGGCACAAATCCCGCACAGTATCCCCACGCAAACACAGGGCCTGTTCATGAACAGCCGCCGGGCCGCGTTCAGCGACCCGCGGGTACGCCAGGCACTGGGGCTGATGCTGGACTTCGAGTGGACCAACCGCGCGCTGTTCAGCAGCGCCTACCGCCGCTCGACCAGCTACTACCCCAACAGCGAGTTCGCCGCCAGCGGCCTGCCCACCGGCAAGGAGTGGCTGCTGCTGGCGCCGTTCCGTGACCAGTTGCCCGCCAAGCTGTTCAGCGAACCCTACAAGGTCAGCCACACCGATGGCCGGGGTATCAGCCGCCAGACCCTGCGCCAGGCCCTGGGCCTGCTCGCCGAGGCCGGCTGGAAACTGCACGGCCAGCGCCTGGTCAACAGCAAGGGCCAGCAATTACGCATGGAACTACTGCTGGTAAACCCCAACCTTGAACGCATCCTGCAACCTTATGTCGAAAACCTGTCCAGCATCGGCATCGATGCGCGCTTGCGTACCGTGGACCGCGCCCAGTACAAACAACGCCTGGACCAGTTCGATTTCGACATGATTCTGATGACACTGAACCAGACCCTGAGCCCCGGCCTCGAACAGTGGCTGTACTTCCATTCCAGCCAAGCCACGACAAAGGGCAGCAAGAACTATGCTGGGGTCAAGGACCCGGTAGTCGACCACCTGCTCGACACCCTGCTCGCCGCCCGTACCCGCGATGACCAGGTCGCCGCTGCCCGCGCCCTGGACCGCGTGCTTTCATGGCACTACTACATGATCCCCAACTGGTACCTCGACAACCATCGCCTGGCCTACCGCAACCGGTTCGCCTTCGTCACCACGCCGCCCTACACCCTTGGGCTGAACAGCTGGTGGATCAAGACTTCGGAGAAAGCCCAATGACGCCAACGCACCGTCTGCGCCGGCTGGCAGGCAGCCTGTTGCTCGCCTGCCTGAGCCTTCCCGCGCTGGCCGCACCGCAGCACGCGCTCACCCTTTACGATGAGCCACCCAAGTACCCCGCCGACTTCAAGCACTTCGACTACGTCAACCCGGATGCGCCCAAGGGGGGCACCTTCCGCCAGTCCAGCTTCGGCGGCTTCGACAGCCTCAACCCGTTCATCAACAAAGGCGTGGCGGCCGAGAACATCGGCATTATCTACGACACCCTGATGCGCCAGAGCCAGGATGAACCGTTCACCGAATACGGCCTGGTTGCCGGCAAGATCGAAAAGGCTCCGGACAACAGCTGGGTGCGCTTCTACCTGCGCCCCGAAGCGCGCTTCCATGACGGCCATCCGATGCGCGCCGACGACGTGGTGTTCACGTTCAACGCCCTGATCAAGGACGGCGCCCCGCTGTACCGCCAGTACTACGCCGACGTTGCCGAAGTGGTCGCCGAAGACCCGCTGAAGGTGCTGTTCAAGTTCAAGCACACCAACAACCGCGAACTGCCGCTGATTCTCGGCCAGTTGCCGGTATTGCCCAAGCACTGGTACGAAAACCGTGAATTCAACCGCGGCAACCTGGAGATCCCGCTGGGCAGCGGCCCGTACAAGGTCGCCAAGGTCAAGGCCGGGCGCTCGGTGCGCTACGAGCGGGTCAAGGACTACTGGGCCAAGGACCTGCCGATCAACCGGGGCTTCTACAACTTCGATGTCATGACCTTCGACTCCTACCGCGACACCACCGTCGCCCTTCAAGCACTCAAGGCCGGGGCGTTCGACTATGCCCTGGAAGTCAGCGCAAAGAACTGGGCCACCGCCTACGACGTGCCTGCCGTGCGCGAGGGTCGCCTGATCAAGGAGGAGCTGCCCAACGGCAACCCCACCGGCATGCAGGGTTTCATCTTCAACATCCGCCGCCCGGTGTTCCAGGATGTTCGCGTGCGCCAGGCACTGAGCCTGCTGCTGGACTACGAGTGGACCAACAAACAGCTGTTCAACGGCGCCTATACCCGCACCAGCAGCTACTTCGACAACTCGGAAATGGCCGCCCACGGACTGCCCAGCCCCAACGAGCTCAAAATCCTCGAACCACTGCGCGGCAAAGTGCCCGAGCAAGTGTTTACCGAGGTCTTCCACAACCCGGTCAGTGACGGCAGCGGCATGATCCGCGAGCAACAGCGCCAGGCCTACAAGTTGTTGCAGGACGCGGGCTGGAAAATCGTCGACGACAAGATGGTCGACGCCCAAGGCAAGCCGGTAAGCATCGAATTCCTGCTGGCGCAGACCGAGTTCGAGCGCATCCTGCTGCCCTTCAAACGCAACCTTGCCGACCTCGGTATCGAGTTGAACATCCGCCGGGTCGACGTTTCGCAATACATCACCCGCCTGCGTTCTCGGGACTACGACATGATCGTCGGCGGTTATCCGCAGTCCAATTCGCCGGGCAACGAACAGCGCGAGTTCTGGTCCAGTGCCGCCGCCGACAACCCCGGCAGCCGCAACTTCATCGGCCTGCGCGACCCGGCCATTGACCAGTTGGTGGAACAGCTGATCAACGCCGACTCGCGCCAGAGCCTGATCGACCACTGCCGCGCCCTCGACCGCGTGTTGCTGTGGGGCTACTACGTGATCCCCAACTGGCACATCAAGACCTGGCGTGTGGCCTACTGGAACCACATCGGCCACCCGAACGTGTCGCCCAAGTACGACATCGGCATCGACACCTGGTGGATCAAGCCCGAGGTAACTCCGGCGGTCAGCGAAGACCCTGTGGACGAGGCCAACTGAGATGCTGGCCTACATCCTGCGCCGCCTGCTGCTGATCATTCCGACCCTGTTCGGCATCCTCATCATCAACTTCATCATCGTCCAGGCCGCCCCCGGTGGCCCGGTCGAGCAGATGATCGCCAAGCTCGAAGGCTTCGAAGGCGCCACCAGCCGCATTGCAGGTGGCGGCGCCGAGGTTTCCGTGGCCGGCTCCAACTACCGCGGCGCCCAGGGCCTGGACCCGGCGCTGATCGCTGAAATCGAGCGCATGTACGGCTTCGACAAGTCGCCACCCGAACGCTTGTGGATCATGATCAAGAACTACGCCCGGCTGGACTTCGGCGACAGTTTCTTCCGCGATGCCAAGGTGATCGACCTGATCGCCGAGAAGATGCCGGTTTCGATCTCGCTGGGGCTGTGGAGCACGCTGATCATGTACCTGGTGTCGATCCCGCTGGGGATCGCCAAGGCCGTGCGCCACGGCAGCCACTTCGACGTGTGGACCAGCTCGGCGATCATCGTCGGCTACGCCATCCCGGCGTTCCTGTTCGCCATCCTGCTGATCGTGCTGTTCGCCGGTGGCAGCTACTTCGACTGGTTCCCGCTGCGTGGCCTCACCTCCAACAACTTCGACGAACTGAGCACCACCGGCAAGGTGCTGGACTACTTCTGGCACCTGGTACTGCCGATCACCGCACTGGTCATCGGTAACTTCGCCACCATGACCCTGCTGACCAAGAACAGCTTCCTCGACGAGATCAACAAACAGTACGTGGTCACCGCCAAGGCCAAGGGCCTGAGCCGATCCCGGGTGCTGTACGGCCACGTGTTCCGCAACGCCATGCTGCTGGTGATCGCCGGCTTCCCTTCGGCGTTCATCGGCATCTTCTTCACCGGCTCCTTGCTGATCGAGGTGATCTTCAGCCTCGACGGCCTGGGCCTGATGAGTTTTGAAGCGGCCATCAACCGCGACTACCCGGTGGTCTTCGGTACCCTGTTCATCTTCACCCTGTTAGGGCTGGTGGTGAAACTGATCGGCGACCTGACCTACACCCTGGTCGATCCACGCATCGACTTTGCCAGCCGGGAGCACTGACATGGCCTTGTCCCCCCTCAACCGCCGGCGCTTCGAGCGTTTCAAGGCCAACCGCCGTGGCTGGTGGTCACTGTGGCTGTTCCTGATTCTGTTCGGGCTGAGCCTGGGCGCCGAGCTGATCGCCAACGACAAACCGATCGCCGTCCGTTACGACGGCGAATGGTACTTCCCGGCGTTCAAGCGCTACCCGGAAACCACCTTCGGCGGCGAATTCCCGCTGGAAGCCAACTACAAGAGCCCCTACATCCGCGAACTGCTGGCGAAGAAAGACAGCTTCGTGCTGTGGGCGCCCATCCCGTTCAGCTACCAGAGCATCAACTATGACCTGCGTGTCCCCGCCCCTGCCCCACCTTCGGCGGACAACTGGCTGGGCACCGACGACCAGGGCCGCGACGTGCTGGCACGGGTGATCTACGGCTTCCGCATTTCGGTTCTGTTTGCTCTCACCTTGACCGTGGCCAGCTCCATTATCGGCGTCATCGCCGGCGCCTTGCAGGGGTTCTACGGTGGCTGGGTCGACCTGACCGGGCAACGCTTTCTGGAAATCTGGTCCGGCCTGCCTGTGCTGTACCTGCTGATCATCCTGGCCAGCTTCGTGCAGCCCAACTTCTGGTGGCTGCTGGGCATCATGTTGCTGTTCTCGTGGATGAGCCTGGTGGACGTGGTACGCGCCGAGTTCCTGCGCGGACGCAATCTGGAATACGTGCGCGCCGCCCGCGCGCTGGGCATGCGCAACGGGGCGATCATGTACCGGCACATCCTGCCTAATGCCATGATCTCGACCATGACCTTCATGCCGTTCATTCTCACCGGCGCCATCGGCACCCTCACAGCCCTGGACTTCCTCGGCTTCGGCCTGCCTGCCGGTTCGCCTTCCTTGGGCGAGCTGGTGGCGCAGGGCAAGTCCAACCTGCAGGCCCCGTGGCTGGGTATCAGCGCCTTTGCCGTGCTGGCGCTGATGCTGAGCCTGCTGGTGTTCATCGGCGAATCCGCCCGCGATGCCTTCGACCCGAGGAAGTGACATGAGTGAACAGAACCTGATCGAAGTGCGGAACCTGGCCGTGGAATTCGTGACCGGGGACCAGGTCAACCGGGTGGTGGGCGGCGTCAGCTTCGATATCCGCAAAGGCGAGACACTGGCTCTGGTGGGCGAAAGTGGCTCGGGTAAATCGGTCACCGCACACTCGATTTTGCGCCTGCTGCCCTACCCCCTGGCCCGCCACCCCAGCGGCAGCATCCACTACGAAGGCAAGGACTTGCTGCAGCAGAACGAGAAGACCCTGCAACGCATTCGCGGTAACCGCATTGCGATGATCTTCCAGGAGCCGATGACCTCGCTCAACCCGCTGCATTGCATCGAGAAGCAGATCAACGAAATCCTCCTGCTGCACAAGGGCCTGACCGGCAAGGAAGCGACTGCGCGCACGCTGGAGCTGCTGGATATGGTCGGCATTCCCGAGCCGCACAAGCGCCTCAAGGCCCTGCCCCACGAGTTGTCGGGCGGACAGCGCCAGCGGGTAATGATCGCCATGGCGCTGGCCAACGAGCCCGAGCTGCTGATTGCCGACGAGCCGACCACGGCGCTGGATGTGACCGTGCAGTTGAAGATCCTCGAACTGCTCAAGGAACTGCAGGCGCGGCTGGGCATGGCCCTGTTGCTGATCAGCCATGACCTGAACCTGGTGCGACGCATCGCCCATCGTGTGTGTGTGATGCAGCACGGGCAGATCGTGGAGCAGGCCGAATGCGCCACGCTGTTCAGCGCCCCGCAGCACCACTACACGCAGATGCTCATCAATGCCGAGCCCAGCGGGCTGCCGGCGCACAACCCGGTGGGCGCGCCGTTGCTGGAGGTGGATGAGCTCAAGGTCTGGTTCCCGATCAAGAAGGGCTTTCTGCAGCGCACGGTCGATCATGTGAAGGCGGTGGACGGGGTCAACTTCAGCTTGCCCCAGGGCCAGACGCTGGGCATTGTTGGCGAATCCGGGTCGGGCAAGTCCACATTGGGCCTGGCGATCTTGCGGCTGATTTCCAGCCAGGGCGGCATTCGCTTTCATGGGCAGAACCTCGAAGGGCTGAACCAGAAAGCCGTGCGCCCCCTGCGGCGGGAAATGCAGGTGGTGTTCCAGGACCCGTTTGGCAGCCTTAGCCCGCGCATGTGCGTAGCGGATATCGTCGGCGAAGGGTTGCGCATTCACGGTATTGGCAATGCGCAGGAACAGGAAGCGGCGATCATCGCGGCGCTGGAGGAAGTGGGGCTGGACCCGCGCACGCGGCATCGCTACCCGCATGAGTTTTCGGGTGGCCAGCGCCAGCGCATAGCGATTGCCCGGGCGCTGGTGCTCAAGCCGGCGCTGATTCTGCTGGATGAGCCCACCTCGGCGCTGGACCGTACCGTGCAGCGGCAAGTGGTCGAGCTGCTGCGTAATCTGCAGCAGAAGTACAACCTGACCTACTTGTTCATCAGCCATGACCTGGCAGTGGTCAAGGCGTTGAGCCATCAATTGATGGTGATCAAGCATGGGCATGTGGTAGAGCAAGGGGACGCGCAGGCAATCTTCCGTGCGCCACAGCATCCCTATACGCGGCAGTTGCTGGAGGCGGCGTTTCTGGAGGTTGGGAATTTGTAGGAGAAGGGTGTGTGTTCGCCTTGATTCTTGCGGTGCTCGGTCTACGCAACACCGCAAAACCCAAGGCAGGTGCCCTGACGCAATCGGGCGTAGAACACCTGGAGATTACGTACGCGCGGGTTATCAGAAATCAATGGTCCCGGAGAACTTCACCAGTCGCGGGTCACCCTGGGTCAGGTAACCGCCGTTAGCCGAAGCCCAGTAGTTCTTGTCGGTCAGGTTCTCCACATTGACCCGCAAGGTCAGGTCTTTCTCCGCTACCTTCAACTTGTAGCGGGCACCGGCATCGAAACGGTTCCAGGTCGGCAGGCTGACATTGTTCGCCGCATCGACGAACTGGCCACCGGTGCGCAGCATCCTCGCATTCAGCGCCAGTCCCGGCACGCCGGGCACGTCCCAGTCGACGCTGGCATTGAGCTGGAACGTCGGCACGCCGATGGCATGGTTGCCATCGTTGCTGCCGTTGGCGGTGTTTTTCTGCTCCGAGGTCATGCGCGTGCCGCCGGCCATCAGGCGCAAGCCCTGGACCGGCTCGCCGAACAGACTCAACTCCAGGCCTTTGTTGACCTGCTCGCCGTCGCGAACGAAGACGTTGTTCAAGGTGTAGCCGTCCGAAGGCTTCTCGATACGGAACACGGCCAGGTTCGCACCAAAGGTCTGTCGGTCGAACTTGATACCAGCCTCAAGCTGCTTGGTGCGGCCTGGCGGGAACATCTCGCTGGCGTTCGACACATTGGCTGGCGCCGTCGGCCCCTGCGCCAGGCCTTCGATGCGGTTGGCATACAAGGAAATGCTGTCGGTGGCCTTGAAAACGATGCCATAGACCGGTGTGGTGATGGACTCCTCGTATGGGTCGCCTTTGCGGCTGCCGTCATTCGCCAGGTTGGGCTGCCCTTGGGAAACAGTGCCATCGTAGGTGTAGCTTTCCACCCGCAGTTGCTGCCGTCGCAAGCCGTAAGTCAGCAACAGGCGGTCATCGAAGACGCCAATGGTGTCGGAAATCGCGATGCTCCGCGCGCGAGTCTTGCCGGTGACACCAGGGTCACCCATGTCGCCACCCGTGCTGGTGACCGTGCCCGGCTTGGCCTGCTGCACGGTGTCGTAAATGTTGGTGCTGATTGGCGAATAGAAGATGTAGGCGTTTTCCGCCTGGGTCCACATGGTATTGGCTCCCACGGCGATCTGGTGGCTGATCGGCCCGGTCTGCAGCCGCCCATTCAGGCCGGTACTGAAGCTGGTGTTGTCTTCGCCGTGCACGATGTCCGAAGCGGTCATCGTCGCTGCGCCGCTGTTGCCGACCAGTACCGGCGTGCCGTAGGTACCCTGCTCGCGCGTGTGACGGGCGCCGCCGGCGAGGTAGGCGGTCCAGTTGTCGCTTAGGTCCCATTCGCCACGCACCATGCCGAAGGTATCTTCCGACTCACTGTAACTCCAGTTCTGGCCATAGTTGTGACTGGCATCCGGTGCGGTCGGGGCCTTGGTCGCGGTGCTGCCCAGGCGCACCGAATTGCGCAGGTGGTTGATGCGCTGTTTCTGGTAGCCGATATCAGCCGACACGCGGAAGTTGTCGCCGCGGTAGTCCAGGCCAGCGGTAAACAGCTTGGTGCGCTGGTCCTGGTCGTCGACGGCGGTTTCACCTTCACGCTGGCTGAGGTTCAGGCGCGCGCCGAAGCGGTTGTCCTCACCGAAGCGCTGGCCGATATCCAGGTGCTCGCCAATGCGGCCATCAGCGCTGATGTCCTGGGTATAGCGGCGGGTCGGCTCATCGCCGGCGCGCTTGGGCTGCAGGTTGACGTTGCCGCCCAGGCCGGTGCCGGTCGGGCTTACGCCATTGAGGAAGGCATTGGGCCCCTTGAACACTTCGACCCGCTCGACGCCGTCGGTGGACATGATCTGTCGCGGCAAGATGCCGTACAGGCCATTGAATGAAATATCGTCGCCAGCCAACGGCAAACCACGGATCACGAACACCTTGGACTGGTTGCCGAAGCCGAATGATTCACGCACCGAAGGATCGTTGGCCAAGACGTCACCGATATCCTCCGCCTGCTGGTCCTCGATCACCTTGGCGGTATAACTGGTCATGGTAAACGGCACATCCATGTAGTCCTGGTTACCCAGCACGCCCATTCGCCCGCCACGGGCAACCTGGCCTCCGGCAAACTCGTCCGGTAACGCGTCGGGCCGCGCTTTCAAGGCATCGGCGCTGACATCGGTCGCCTCCAGCTGGATCGGCTCGGCAGCCTGCGCCATCAGAGTTACGGAACAGCAGATCGCCAGTAATGCGGGGCGTGAGGGAATACGGGAAGGCATTGGTAAATTCCTGACAGCGCTGAGGAAGTGAAACTAAATGTAAATGGTAATGCTTACTAAAAACAAACATCAACCCAGGTACGTGGCAAAGGGCTGCCATTTATCAGGATTTCTGATCACGATCGTCTTTCATCATCAGCCAGATCGGGCATACAGTCGCTGCTGTCACCCCTGCTCCAACGGTAGAGCCCATGCCCAGTCAACAACAAAAAAACGTCTCCCCTGCCCTCGAGCAGCTCATCCAGCGCGCCGGCCGGCCAGGCCCCACGCTCAGCGAAGCCCAGGCGCATGCCTTGCTGCAGATGCACTACGGCCTTGCCGGTGGGTTGTCGGCATTGGGCAGTCAGCAGGACCTGAACTTCCGGGTCGACACGGCTGGAGGGCAGTTCGTGCTCAAGGCCTGTCATGACAGCTACGCCAAGGTGGAGCTGGAGGCGCAGCATGCCGCCCTCGCCTACCTGCGTGAGCACGGCCTGTCGGTGCCCGCAGTACGTGCGGCGCACAGCGGCGAAAACTTGCTGGCCGTGGACGTTGATGGCCAACCGCTGCGGGTACGCCTGCTCGACTACATTGACGGTCAACCGTTGACGCGTCTCAAGCACATGCCAGCGCAGGTGATGGCCGAAATGGGCAGGCTGTGCGCGCGGCTCGACAGCGCCCTGGCCGATTTCGACCACCCCGGCCTTGCGCGCACCCTGCAGTGGGACCCGCAACACGCCCAGGCGTTGATCCAGCATCTGCTGCCCGTCCTGCACAACACCGAGCAACGCGTCCGCATCGAACACGCCACCCGCGTCGCCGACGAACACCTCGCACCGCTGGTTGATCGGCTGCCAAGCCAGGCCGTGCACCTGGACATTACCGACGACAACACCGTCTGGGCCCGTGATGGCGAGCGCCAGTGGCAGTTGCAAGGGGTGATCGACTTCGGCGACCTGCTGCGCACGTGGCGCATCGCCGACCTGTCGGTGACCTGCGCGGCGCTGCTGCATCACGCCGAAGGCGACCCGCTGCGGATCCTGCCGGCGATCAGCGCCTACCAGGCGCTCAACCCGCTGACCGACGCCGAGCTGCGTGCGTTGTGGCCTCTGGTACTGAACCGCGCGGCAGTGCTGGTGCTGAGCAGTGCGCAGCAACTGGCCGTGGACCCGGGCAACCAGTACACCCGCGACAACGTCGCCCATGAGTGGGAAATCTTCGACACCGCCACCGCCGTGCCTTTCGCGCTAATGCAAGCGGCCATCCTGCAAGCTGCCGGCCTGCAGCCCGCCACGCCAGACCTGACCGGCTGCGCGCCGCTGCTGCCCGAACTTGCGGGGCAACCGGCGACGCGCGTGGACCTCGGCGTGCTCAGCGAGCATTGTGAAGCGGGCAACTGGGAGCAACCCGGCTTCGACCAACGTCTATTAACCCTGCACCCTGCCCCAGCCTGCAGCCTGCACGGGCAGTATCGCCTGTCGCAAACCCATATCGACCGCCCCGACGAACCCGCCACCTGCGCCCTTGGCGTCGAGCTGCATGTGCCCAACGGCAGCCCGGTGCAAGCGCCGGCAGCCGGCACCTGGCAGCACCGCGGCGACGGCCGGGGCTGCCTGCGCACCCCGCATTGGGCTTTGTGGCTGCAAGGCCTGGAAGACGCACCGGCAGACGGCCAGGCCGTGGAAAAGGGCCAGTTCCTGGGCAGCAGTTGCGGCTTCCTCAGCGTGCAGTTGTGCCTGGACAATGGCATCCATCCGCCGCGCTTCGCCACGCCTTCACAAGCCGCCGCCTGGCTGGCCCTGTGCCCGTCACCGGCCGCCCTGCTGGGCTTCGATTGCGATGCCGAGCCGCTACCCGATCCGCAAGCGCTGCTGGCCCGCCGCGATGCCAGCTTCGCCCGCTCGCAGAAGCACTACTACGCGCAACCGCCGCACATTGAACGTGGCTGGCGCAACTACCTGATCGACATGCAGGGCCGTTCCTATCTGGACATGCTCAACAACGTCGCGGTGCTGGGCCATGGCCATCCACGCATGGTTGCCGAGTCGGCGCGGCAATGGTCGCTGCTGAACACCAACTCGCGCTTCCATTACGCAGCAATCACCGAATTCTCCGAGCGCCTGCTGGACCTGGCCCCCGAAGGTTTCGACCGGGTGTTCATGGTCAATAGCGGCACCGAGGCCAACGACCTGGCGATTCGTCTGGCCTGGGCCTACAGTGGCGGGCGCGATCTGCTCAGTGTGCTGGAGGCCTACCACGGCTGGTCGGTGGCCACCGATGCCATCTCCACGTCGATCGCCGACAACCCGCAAGCCCTGGAAACCCGCCCAGACTGGGTACACCCGGTCGAAGCACCGAACACCTTCCGCGG
>Ga0182745_1004233_pt1 | contig 11996 bp, 9 predicted proteins | sample eDN3rd30CKraftBY_FD_128523 | JGI IMG/M metagenome (GOLD analysis project Ga0182745, IMG submission 128523) | Enriched backyard soil microbial communities from Emeryville, California, USA - eDNA 3rd pass 30_C Kraft BY (version 2) (version 2) | ecosystem: Environmental > Terrestrial > Soil >... | reverse complement strand
TGGGAGAAAAATGGCTGCTGCCATCGCCGCGCGCCACGAAGTACAGCGCGCTGGTGCTGGCCGGCTGGGTCGCCGCCTGCAGCGACGCAGCACCCGGCAAGGCGATCGGCGTGGGCGGAAGACCGGCGCGGGTATAGGTATTGTAGGGGGTATCGGTCTGCAGGTCGCGCTTGCGGATATTCCCGTCGAAGGCCGCGCCCATGCCGTAGATCACGGTCGGATCGGTCTGCAGCAGCATACCCAGGCGCAAGCGGTTGACGAATACTCCGGCGACCTCGGCGCGCTCCTGCTCGCGCCCGGTTTCCTTCTCGACGATGGACGCCATGATCAGCGCCTCGTAGGGATTCTGGTACGGCAAATCGGCGGCGCGGTTGGCCCAGGCCTGCTGCAGGCGCCGCATCAACTGCGCGTGCGCCTGGCGGTAGACCAGCAGGTCGCTGCTGCCCTTGGCGAACACATAGGTATCGGGAAAGAACAGGCCTTCCGGGTGCGCGAACTCGGGAGCGCCCGGCTGAGGGGTCACCCGCGCCAGCAATTCGGCATCGTCGAGTTCGGCCGCATCCTGCTTCAAGCCGGGATGCGCGGCGATCGCCGCGCGCATCTGGGCAAAGGTCCAGCCCTCGATGATGGTCAGGCTTGCCTGAAGAAATTCACCGCGCGCCATTTGCCCGACCAGTTCATTGGGGCTCACGCCCGGCTTGAGCAAATAGGTGCCAGCCTTGATCCGGGTGGCCTGGCCGTGCCAGCGCGCCAGCGCTTCCAGCAACAGCGGCGACACCGGCGCGCCAGCCTCCGCCACCTGGCGCATGGCGCCGCGCACGCCGCTGCCGGCGGCGACGCTGAATTCTATCGGCGCCTGGTCTGCGCCCAGGATCGGCCGCTGCGCCAGAATCGCCACGGATCCGGCCAGGGCAGCGGCCAGCAAAAGGGCAACGAGGAATATTTTTTTCAACGACATGAGGACGTGCTAGTGGTGTGTGGTGCGCATCTGGATGGCGGCAGGACGGCGTTCGCAACGATCCCGACACGCGATCCGACACGATTTTGTGATCCTACTATAATCGACCCGACGGGAAATTCCCGCTCATGATAACTGAATTGGACCCTATTCCTAACCATGCAAGACATTACTAGCGATTGGATACAATTCCTGGCGCGCCAGGGTGCGCGCTTTTCGGCGTCCGCACCGTCCGAGGTGACGGGCTTCGAAGGCGTTGCCGAACGCGGCGGCGAGCGCGGCGACGACCCCGGCTCCGAACTGATTCCATTGAGCGATCTGGGACTGATCGCAGCCAGCGGCGCGGAGGCTGCGAATTTCCTGCATAACCAACTGACCAACGACGTGCTGCACTTGCCCGAGGATCAGGCACGCCTGGCGGGGTATTGCACGCCCAAGGGCCGCCTGCTGGCCACCATGCTGATCTGGCGCAGCGGCGACGACATCCTGCTGCAACTGCCGCGCGAGATCCTGCCCGCAATCTTGAAACGCCTGCAAATGTATCTGCTGCGCACCAAGGCCAGCCTGCGCGACGTCAGCGCCGATACCGTATTGCTGGGCCTGACCGGCCCGGCGGCTGCGGCGGCGCTCGCGCCCGACTTCCCCGCGGCGGCGGCGCTGGCGCCCTACGCCAAATGCGACAGCGCGGCCGGCAGCCTGATGCGCCTGGCCGACGCCAACGGCGTCCCGTGCTATCTGTGGCAGGCCAGCCCGGAGGCGGCCATCGCCGCGTGGCCGCGCCTGCGGGAAACGCTGACCCCGGCGCCGGCGGCCGCCTGGCGCCTGGCGCAGATACGCGCCGGCATTCCGCAGGTCGTCGGCGCCACCCAGGAATTGTTCGTCCCGCAAATGCTGAACTACGATGTGATCGAGGGCATCAATTTCCGCAAGGGTTGCTACCCGGGCCAGGAAATCGTCGCCCGCAGCCAATACCTGGGCAAGCAAAAGCGGCGCATGCTGGCCGCCACCCTGCCTGGACTGGAAGCGCCGGCGCCCGGCACCGAAGTCTTTTCCAGCGCCGACCCCGGCCAGCCCTGCGGCGTGATCGTCAACGCCGCGGCTGCGCCCGACGGCCGCGCCGAATGTCTGGTCGAAATCAAGACCGCGGCCCTGGAGCAAGGAACGGTGCACCTGGACAGCGCCCAGGGACCGGCGCTGGTCTTCGGCGCACTGCCCTACCCGCTGCCAGAACCGGCGTAAAACCATGGATCTCTATGTCTATTACCGCGTTGCGCTGGCCGATGCCGTGGCGCTGAAAGAAAAAGTACCGGCGATGCAGGCTGCGCTTGCGCACGCCAACGCGGTACGGACGGCATTCAAGCAAAGACCCGAAGCCAGCGCCGGCATGCTCACCTTCATGGAAGTCTATTCCGGGGCGCCGCCACAGCAGTTTGCGCAACTGGCGCACAATGTAGAACAAGCCGCGCACGCCGCCGGACTCGGCGACCTGATCCAGGGCGAGCGTCACAATGAAATTTTTCAGGATGTGTTGCCATGTGCCTGATCGTGTTTTCGTGGAAGATCGTACCCGGCATGCCCTTGCTGGCAGCCGCCAACCGTGACGAACGGTTTTCCCGTCCCGCCTTGCCGGCCCAGTGGTGGCCAGACCATCCGCACATCTACGCCGGGCGCGACCTGGCCGGCGGCGGCACCTGGCTGGGCGTGACCCGCTCCGGCCGTTTCGCCGCCCTGACCAATGTGCGCAGCAGCATCAGCCCCAGACGCGCCGACGCGCCTTCGCGCGGCACCCTGGTGAGCGATTATCTGGCCGGAAAGCTTGCGCCCGAGGATTACATCGCCGCGATCGCCGCCGATGCCCACGCCTACAACGGTTTCAATCTGCTGGTGGGCGACCGCGATGCATTGATCTGGTACAGCAACGTCGCGCAAGACGATGCCCGCAACGGCAAGCAGCTCGCACCCGGCTTCTACGGTTTGTCGAACGCCTTGCTGGATACGCCCTGGCCCAAGGTAGTGCGCGCCAAGGCGCAATTTTCCAGCCTGCTATGCCAGGGGGCGCCGCCGGAAGCGTATTTCGACATGCTCAACGACACCACCGTAGCCGCCGATTGCCGCCTGCCGGATACCGGTATCCCGATCGAACGAGAACGCCTGCTGTCGTCGATCTGCATCGTCACTCCCGAATACGGCACGCGCGCGGCGACCCTGGTGCAGTTGCGCACCGACCAGGAACCGGTGTTGATGGAAAAATTGATCCAGGAGAACGGCCAGGCGGCCGAACAGGCGCCGCCAGGCCGCGCCGAACGCAGCCTGGGATGCCGTGTCGGCGCCAAGCCAGGGCCCCAACGGAGTTAAGGAACCGCGGCATCGATGCCCGAGCCGGATCGCATAGGCGTTCCCGGCACACATGACGATACTGTTGGGATGATGTTCTGCGTGGGCATGACCATCAGGGCGGGTTTGAAACCCGCCCCTACGGACCCGTGCGAAGGCTGTGGTTTTTCGTACAAGGGGCAGGTTTCCAACCCGCCCTACGCGACTCAAGCCTTGGCGTCAGCGGTATTGAATTCCTCGATCTGGTCGAAGTTCATGTAGCGGTAGATGTCCGCGCCATGCTGTTCGAGTATGCCGGTATGGGCCATGTATTCCGCGCGCGTCGGAATTCGTCCCAGGGTCGAGCACACCGCCGCCAGTTCTGCCGAACCCAGATAGACCCGGGTATCGATGCCCAGCCGGTTGGGGAAGTTGCGGGTCGAGGTCGACATCACCGTCGCGCCCTTGCGCACCTGCGCCTGGTTGCCCATGCACAGCGAGCAGCCCGGCATCTCCATGCGCGCACCGGCCCGTCCCAGGGTGCCGTAATGGCCTTCGGCGGTCAGCACCTGCTGGTCCATCTTGGTGGGCGGCGCAACCCACAGGCGCACTGGAATATCGCTCTTGCCTTCGAGCAGCTTGGAAGCGGCGCGGAAATGGCCGATGTTGGTCATGCAGGAACCGACGAACACTTCGTCGATCTTGTCGCCAGCCACCTCCGACAGCGTCTTGACGTCGTCGGGGTCGTTCGGGCAGGCCACGATCGGTTCGTGGATATCGGCCAGGTCGATCTCGATCACGGCGGCGTATTCGGCGTCGGCATCGGGCGCCAGCAGCTCGGGCTTGGCCAGCCACGCCTGCATCGCCTCGATGCGGCGCTCCAGCGTGCGGCTGTCCTGGTAGCCGTTGGCGATCATCCATTTCATCAGCGCGATGTTGGAGTTGATGTACTCGATGATCGGTTCCTTGTCCAGGTGCACGGTGCAGCCGGCGGCGGAGCGTTCGGCGGAAGCGTCGCTCAATTCAAAAGCCTGCTCCACCTTCAACTTGGGCAATCCTTCGATTTCCAGGATGCGGCCCGAGAAAGCATTCTTCTTGCCCTGCTTCTCGACCGTCAGCAAACCCTGGCGGATGGCGTACAGCGGGATCGCATTCACCAGGTCGCGCAGGGTCACTCCCGGGCGCATTTCGCCCTTGAAGCGCACCAGCACCGATTCCGGCATATCCAGAGGCATGACGCCGGTGGCGGCTGCGAAAGCCACCAGGCCGGAGCCCGCGGGGAAGGAAATCCCGATCGGGAAGCGCGTATGCGAGTCGCCGCCGGTGCCGACGGTATCGGGCAAGAGCAGACGGTTGAGCCAGGAGTGGATCACGCCATCGCCCGGACGCAGCGAGACCCCGCCGCGATGCTCGATGAAACGCGGCAACTCTTGGTGGGTCTTGACGTCCACCATCTTCGGATAGGCCGAGGTATGGCAGAAGGATTGCATCACCAGGTCGGCCGAAAAGCCCAGGCAAGCCAGATCCTTCAACTCGTCGCGCGTCATCGGTCCGGTGGTGTCCTGCGATCCGACCGTGGTCATCTTTGGTTCGCAATACGTGCCCGGACGCACGCCCGTGCCTTCGGGCAGGCCGCAGGCGCGGCCCACCATTTTCTGCGCCAGGGTGAAGCCCTTGTCGCTGGCGCCCGGATTCTGCGGCAGGCGGAACAGGCTCGAAACCGGCAGCCCCAGCGCCGCGCGCGCCTTGGCGGTCAGGCCGCGCCCGATGATCAGCGGAATCCGTCCGCCGGCGCGCACTTCGTCGAACAAGACTTCGGACTTGACCTGGAACTCAGCGATCACGGCACCGTTCTTGAGCGCCTTACCCTCGTACGGACGCAATTCGATTACGTCGCCCATGTCCATTTGCGACACGTCCAGCTCGATCGGCAAGGCGCCGGCGTCTTCCATGGTGTTGTAGAAAATCGGCGCGATCTTGCTGCCCAGGCAAACGCCGCCAAAGCGCTTGTTGGGAATGTAGGGAATATCCTGGCCGGTAAACCACAGCACCGAGTTGGTCGCCGACTTGCGCGACGAACCCGTGCCGACCACGTCGCCGACGTAGGCCACCAGGTTGCCCTTGGCCTTGAGCGCCGCCAATTGTTTCAAGGGGCCGATCTTGCCGGGCTCGTCCGGCTCGATGCCGGGACGCGGATTTTTCAGCATGGCCAGCGCGTGCAGCGGAATATCCGGGCGCGTGGTGGCATCGGGCGCCGGCGACAGGTCATCGGTATTGGTCTCGCCGCTGACCTTGAACACGGTAATGGTCAGGCTGGCGGGCACTTCGGGACGCGAGGTGAACCACTCGGCGTCGGCCCAGGATTGCAGCACGCCCTTGGCGTTGGCGCTGCCCTGGTCGGCCAACTGCTTGACGTCATGGAAGTAATCGAACACCAGCAGGGTGTTCTTCAAGCCCTGGGCAGCCTCGTCGCCCACTTCGGCGTCGTCAAGCAGATCGATCATGGGCTTGATGTTGAAACCGCCGAGCATGGTGCCCAGCAGGCGGGTAGCGAGCTGGCGCGAGATCAGGGGACAGGCCAGTTCGCCCTTGGCGACCTTTTCCAGGAATGCGCTCTTGACCCTGGCGGCATCGTCGACGCCGGCCGGCACGCGCTGGCTGATCAACTCCACCAGGAACTGCTCTTCCCCGGCAGGCGGGTCTTGCAGCAACTGGACCAATTGTTCTGTTTGCCTGGCCGTCAGCGGCAAGGCGGGGATTCCCAGCGCGGCGCGCTCGGCGGCATGTTGGCGGTAGGTTTCTAGCATGGATGTCCCTGGTCTGGATTGGTATGAACGAGGCAAGCCATATGCGGCCGGCCGGGATGCGCCGATTATATCATCAATCTTTCAGTCTTATATAAGACATAAGACAAAAATGACACAACCGATATCATGAATCCTGCGGCTTCGCGCGGCGTGGGGAAATGTCCATGGGATGGTGATCGACGCGGGCGGGTTTGAAACCCGCTCCTACAAAAACCCGCACCTACAAACGCACGCGCATGCGCACGTGCGCGATCCCCGCTTCCATGAACCGTGGCCCTTCGGGTTCGAAGCCATGGCGCGCATAGAACGCCTGGGCCTGGATCTGAGCGTGCAACACGACTTCGGGCATGGCGCGCGAGCGCGCCGCTTGCAGCAGCGCGCGCAGGATTGCGCCGCCGACGCCCTGGCCGCGCCAGCCGGACAATACCGCCATGCGTCCGATATGCCCATCCGGCAGCAGCCGTCCGGTGCCCACCGCCTCCTGATCTGCGCTTCCGGGTTGCTCCACCAGGGCCAGCGCATGCAGCGAGACCGCGTCCATGTCGTCCCACTCGAGTTCCTGCGGGATGTTCTGGCCCAGCACGAAAACCTCGGTACGCACCGCACGCGCCAGCGGCGCCAGCTCCGACCAGGGACCGAGGATGATGCGGACCTCGGGCGTATCTTTGCGCGGGTTCATTTTTGTTGCGGGGGAAGTTTTTCGAAATCGATCAGGACCGAGCGCCAGGCATCCGGCACCGGCACCGCCTTGCGCAGTTGCGTGTCGGCGACGACGTAGACCAATTCCCCGCTCACCAAATGTTGGCCGGCGCGGAAAATGCCGATCGCAAACCGCAGCGAGGTCGTGCCCAGGGCGGCGCAGCGCACGCCCAGCTCCAGTTCATCGTCGAAGTGCACCGGCGCGAGATATTCCAGTGTCGCCTTGCGCACGAACATTTCGACGCCTTGCCCGGCCTGCTGCGGGATCCCGGGCAAGCCGGTGGCGCGCCAGTACTCGACGAAGGCCACATCGAAGTAGGTCAGGTAATGGCCATTGAACACCACGCCCTGCATGTCCACCTCGGACCAGCGCACGCGCAGGGAGTGAATAAAGGAGAAATCGGTTATTTGCATAGCCAGGCAAGCCTCGGGTTCGCGGGGTTCAGGACAGCTGGATTCTGACACGATCTTCCATGGCCCGTCTCCTTGGCCTCGGTCTCAGGCCTGGCTCAGGATGTAGCCGGCACGCGGGAAATGCACCACCACCTGGCCGGCGCGCGGATCGTCGCGGCGCACGGCCAGCGCATTGGCGCCGCAGGCCAACAGTTCGCCTTCGACCGTCCCGGCGTTGGCATCGAGCGCGCTCACCCGCACCCGCGCGCCCCGGGCAAAGCCGCCCTCGAGCGCCGCGCCGGAAGGCGGCTGCGCCGTGCTGGCACGCGCGCGCGCCAGGGCTTGCTCGGCCGACAGCGGGTCATGGCGATGATGGCCAATCTGCGCGATCCTATCCATCCAGGCCTGCAGCTTGGGCGCCTGCCGCAACAGGCTGGGCTCGGGGCGGATGCGGCGCACGTACCATAGCGGCGGATAAATGGCGAAGTCGGCATAGGTGGCGCATTCGCCCAGCAGGTAGGGGCTGCCGTCGGCCAGCATGTCTTCCAGGCGGCACAGGTATTCGCTCAGGCAGGCGTCGGCCTCGGCCTGCCCCATGGCGATGTGCTTGCCGCGCATGGCCGCGCGGTCGGCGACGTAGGCTGCCACCTGCTCCTTGCCGCCGAGCAGGCCGCGCGCGACCGCGCTCTGGTAGGCATGCGCCACCGCCGCCTGGAACAAGGGGCCGTCGGCCCATTGCGCCAGGATGCGCGACAAGCCGCCGACCGGTTCCGGAAACAGGCTGGGCAAAGGTGCGATGCGCTCCAACACTTCGGCGATCAGGGCGGTATCGCAATAGATGTCGGCGCCGATCTGCAATACCGGCGTGCGCCGGTAGCCGCCGGTCAAGGCAACCAGGTCGGGCTTGGGCATGACCAGGGGGATTTCCACCGAATGCCATGCCAGCTGCTTGTAGCCGAGCAGGCAGCGCGCCTTTTCCGCGAACGGCGAACCGGGGTAATGATGCAGGATGATGTCGTTCATCGCGCTCGTGCTCCTGGCTATATGCGCTGGCCTGTGCTGACCTTTGCGGCGGCCTGGCCTAGCTGTGTTCCAGTTTCCTGGCCACGTCCATGCGCCGCATATACATGAAGGTCCCCATCGCCTTGGCCACCAGGCGCTCGCCGCACCACAGCTCGCCTTCGCAAAAGCACAGGGAAATCGATTTGTGCGTCACCTTCCCATGCCCGACCAGGACGTCGCCCGGAGCGCCTGCCGGCTGCATGAAACTGGTCTTGAGCTCGACGGTCACGCCGGCCTTGGCCTGGGGATCGAGCGAACGCCCGGCCAAGGACATCACCACGTCCAGCATGGTCAGGATCACCCCGCCATGGGCGGCTTCCCAGTTGTTCATGTGCCGGGGTTCCAGCGCGAGCGTTATACTGGCCTTTCCATCTGCGGCTTGCAGCAGCTCGACGCCCAGTTCACGCGTCCAGGGGTTGGTGTCGAATGTTTGTTGCGACTGACTCATGGTTGACCATGTCTTTCGATACGGGGGAGTAAAAACAAGCGCACATGCGCACTCCGATGAACGCGGCTCGCACTGCAGCAGACTGTGCGAACGGTCCACCCTCGTGCAAGGGCTTGGAAAACCGGCATATCATATCAGCCTGTGACCGGTTTCCGCTGGCCGGAGGGATATGCAAAATCAAGCGCAACGTGGTTTGAATGTCCAAATTCGCCAAGGTTTGGTATTGTCTGCCTGCAACAATATGTTTCCTGGCAGCCACATTTTATGAAATTTAACCATTTGCTCATGAAAACCCCATTTCGTTTCGGAACACCTCTTACCCCCTACGCCACCAGGGTCATGCTACTGGGCTCAGGGGAATTGGGTAAGGAAATCGCCATCGCCTTGCAACGCCTGGGCGTCGAGGTCATCGCGGTCGATCGCTACGCCAACGCCCCCGCGCAACAGGTCGCGCATCGCGCCCACGTCATCGACATGACCAATGGGGTTGATCTGGCCGCGCTGGTCGAGCAGGAAAAACCCCATCTGGTGGTTCCTGAAATCGAAGCCATCGCCACCCCCGCCCTGATCGCCCTGGAGCGGGACGGCCAGACCGTCGTCGTCCCCACCGCCCGCGCCACCTGGCTCACCATGAACCGGGAAGGCATACGCCAGCTGGCGTCGGAAGAACTGGGCCTGGCGACCTCCTCGTATCGCTTCGCCGACAGCCTGGAAGAGTTGCGCGAAGCCTGCGCGGCGATCAACTATCCCTGCGTCATCAAGCCGGTCATGTCATCGTCCGGCAAGGGACAAACCCGGGTCGACGGCCCGGATCAGCTGGAACAGGCCTGGAATCACGCCGCCACCGACGGGCGGGTCGACAGCGGCCGCGTGATCGTCGAAGGCTTCGTCGATTTCGATTATGAAATCACCTTGCTCACCGTACGCTGCCTGGATGTCGACGGCAATATCGTCACCAGATTCTGCTCCCCGATCGGCCACCTGCAGGAAAAAGGCGACTATATCGAATCCTGGCAGCCGCACCCGATGACGCCAGAAGCGCTCCAGAAAGCACAGGAAATCGCGTGCAAGGTCACCAGCAGCCTGGGCGGACTGGGAATCTTCGGGGTCGAACTGTTCGTCAAGGGCGAGATGGTATGGTTTTCCGAAGTCAGCCCGCGTCCTCACGATACCGGCATGGTCACCATGGCCAGCCAGCGCCAGAGTGAATTCGAACTGCATGCCCGCGCCATCCTGGGCTTGCCGGTGGACGTCACGCTCACCCGCCCGGCGGCTTCCGCGGTCATCTATGGCCAGCATCACGCCCAGGCGATGTACTTCGATGGCGTGGCCGACGCCCTGGCCGTTCCTGGCGTCGACATCCGCCTGTTCGGCAAGCCCTCCTCCTTCCCGCAACGGCGCATGGGCGTCGCCCTGGCTACCGGCGACGACATCGGCCAGGCGCGTGCGCTCGCACGCCTGGCCGCGGCGAAAATCATACCGGTGCCTGCGGAGAGCTGATGGCCACCGCATGGTTGCGCATCCGGGAGACGATCACAGGATCGGAAATCTTCCGGGTCGCATCCTTGCTGTTCTACGCCGCGCTATTGAGCCATGTCGGCTTTGCCGCGCTGATCCGGCATCCGCTGGCACGGGTGCAAACCGCCGCCGCGGTGGCGCTCTTGCTCCTGCTGCTGGCGCTCGCCGCCTGGCGCTGGTTCCAGCCGCCCGAACCCTCCCCGCAATCCTGGCACTGGCGCCGCCAGCTCGCCGGCGGCGCCGAGGCGCTGGCGGCATTGGGCGCCATCGCCCTGCTGACCCTGCAACCGTCGAGCCCCCTGCCCGCCTTGATATGGCTGGTCGCCAGCGCCGGGATTTTCCCGCTGGCCCTGTCCGCCGGGATGGGCATGCTCACCGTCGCCGTCATCGCCTCGAGCGGCTGGACCCTGGGCCTGCTGATCGGGGTGCCCAGCCGCACCGCCCTGCCGGGCGTATTCGTGATCCTGTTTGCCGGCCTGCTCTCGATCCTGCTGAGCCATGCGCTGCGCACCAGCCTGGCGGGAATTGCGGCCGAACTTGCGGCCGAGCGCAAGCTGCGCGCCGAGCACGCGCTGCTGCGCGCCGTGCTCGAACTCAACCCGTCGATGATTTACGTCAAGGACATGCAAGGACGCTATGTCATCGGCAACTCCAGCTTCCTGGCGCGCCTGGGCTACGACTCGGAACAGCAATTGCGCGGCAAGACCGCCCCCGAAGTCGCGCTGATGCAGCGCGACCAAGGCCTGCGCCCCGATAGCCAGGACAACGCCGAACGCATGCACCAGCAGGACTTGCAAGTGATCAGCAGTGGCGAGCCCCTGGAGGAACAGGAGATCCAGGGCCTGCGCGAAGGCGACAACGGGCGCTGGTACCGCACCAGCAAATTCCCGCTGCGCGACGAAAGCGGCGCGATCAGCGGGGTGCTGGCGATCACCCGCGACGTCACCGAGAGCAAACTCTACGAAAGCCGGCTGCAGCACCAGGCCTTGCACGATTTCCTGACCGGACTGCCCAACCAGCGCTACCTGCTGCAGCACCTGGAACAACTCATGCATGGGCCGCAGGGCGGCAAGACCCGGCTCTCGATGCTGTATTGCGACCTGGACTTCTTCAAGCACGTCAACGACATCCACGGCCACGACATCGGCGACGCCTGCCTGCTGCAAGTCACCCAGCGCATGCGCGATACGCTGGCCCAGGGCGATTTCCTCGCGCGCTTTGGCGGCGACGAATTCATCATCCTCACCGACGCCACCGTGGCCGAAGCCGAAACCAAGGCGATCGCGTTGCTGCATGTCCTGGCGCGGCCGATGCGCATCGAAGACAGCCTGATCAAGCTGCAAGCCTGCATCGGCGTGGCCCAGTTGAGCGCCGCCCACGCCACCCCGCTCGAACTCCTGCGCGACGCCGACGCCGCCATGCATCAGGCCAAGGAACGCGGGCGCGACCGGGTCGCCCTGTTCGACGCCACCCTGCAGCGCCGCACCACCCGCCGCACCCACATGGATGCGGCGCTGCGCTTCGCGCTCGAGCGCGGCGAACTGGCCCTGGTGTATCAACCCAAGGTGGCGCTCGCCGACGGCCGCCTCAAGGGCTTCGAACAGCTGATGCGCTGGAACAGCCCGGAATACGGCGACATCCCGCCGGAAGACTTCATCCCGATCGCCGAATCATCCGGGCAGATGGTCAGCATCGGCATGTGGGCGCTGGAGCAAGCCTGCCGCCAGATGCGCGACTGGCAAGCGCGCTACCCGGCAGCCAGGGAACTGACCCTGGCGGTGAACGTCTCGATGCGCCA
>Ga0182745_1004230_pt1 | contig 11997 bp, 10 predicted proteins | sample eDN3rd30CKraftBY_FD_128523 | JGI IMG/M metagenome (GOLD analysis project Ga0182745, IMG submission 128523) | Enriched backyard soil microbial communities from Emeryville, California, USA - eDNA 3rd pass 30_C Kraft BY (version 2) (version 2) | ecosystem: Environmental > Terrestrial > Soil >... | reverse complement strand
TTCCAGGACATCCAGTCGTCTCCAGGCTGGTCCGGCGGCACGTCGCGGCCGGCTTCGAAAGCGCACAGGGGGACGGTCGGCAGCATCAGCAGGTCGACCTGGCCGAACAGCCGGGCCAGGTCGTTCGCGTGCTGGTCGCGTTGCTGGCAGAGGGCGTGATAGCGTGAAATGGGCCAGTCGTCGACCCCGCGCACGAAGGCAATCAAGCCGGGATCGAGCCGGCCGCGCAGTTCGGGGGCCACGGCGCGCACGGCGGCGGCGCAGCCCAGCCGGTACAGGTCCTGGCCCACGCGCGAGGCCGCCTCGATGTCGACATCGATTTCCACGACGTCCATGCCGTCGGCGCGCAGCGCGGCCAGCGCCTCGTCCATGGCGGCGCGCACCGGGGCCGCGCAGCGCGGGCCCCAGCGCCGGGGCGACACCAGGCCGATGCGCGGCCGGCCGGCGGGCACATCCGGGCCATCGTCCCCGCCCAGGCATGAGGTCCAGTCCAGCGCCGACGCGCCGCGCGCGGCGAGATAGGCCGCTTCCAGTTCGTCCATCCCCGCGGCGATAGGCCCCGTGTGCACGATGTTCGAGAAGGCGCTGGGCAGGGGCGACAGAGGAATCCGCCCGTGCGTGGGCTTCAGCCCGATGGTGCCGGTGAACGCGGCGGGGATGCGGATCGAACCGCCGGCGTCGCTGCCCATCGACACGCGCACGATGCCCGCGGCGACCGCCGCGGCGCAGCCGCCGCTGCTGCCGCCCGGCGTGAGCGCCGGGTTCCAGGGGTTGCGCGTGATCCCGAAGGCCGGGCTGTCGGTGACGCCTTTCCAGTTGAATTCAGGCGCGCGCGTCTTGCCCAGCAGGACGGCGCCGGCATCGGCCAGCCGCTGGACGAACACGGTATGGGCCGCGGCCGGCTCGTCGGACGTGACCGCCGAGCCGCGCCGCGTGGGCCAGCCGCGCACGGCGGCGAATTCCTTGATCGCAATCGGCATGCCGTCCAGCGGGCCCAGCGGCGCGCCGCGGCGCCAGCGTTCCTCGGATCGACGCGCGCCGTCCAGGGCGCCCTCGCGGTCGATCAGGGCGAAGGCATTGAGCGCCGGGTTGGCGCGTTCGGCGTGATCCAGCGCGCTGCGCGTCACCTCTACGGGCGAGGCGCTGCGCGCCAGATACTGCTCGCCCAGGCGCTGGAAAGGAAGTTGATGCAACATGGTTTGGCTCCTAGTGTCGGCCCGCCTTAACTGGCGCTGGCCCCGAGATAGCTGGCCAGCAGGTCCGGGTCTTGCGCGAGTTCGGCCCCGCTGCCTTGCTTGACGATGCGGCCCAGTTCGATCAGATAGGCCAGGTCGGCGCTCTTGAGCGCGATGCGCGCGTTCTGCTCGACCAGGATGACGGTCAGGCCCTCGCGCCGGCGCAGGTCCACCACCACGTCCATGATCTGCTGCACGATCAGCGGCGCCAGCCCGATGGACGGCTCGTCCAGCAGCACCCGGGGATGCGCGATCAGGGCGCGGCCGATGGCGACCATCTGCTGCTCGCCGCCGGACAGGGTGCCGGCCAGTTGTTCGCGGCGCTGCGCCAGGACCGGGAACAGGGCGTACACGCGGTCCAGTTCGCGAGCGAAGTCGGTGCGCCGGCGAAAGGCGTAGGCGCCCAGGCGCAGGTTGTCTTCCACCTTCATGGACGCGAACAGCGAACGCTTTTCGGGCACCAGGCACATGCCGCGGCGCACGCGTTCCTCGACCGGGGCGTTGCCCAGCGAGTCGCCATGCAGCAGCACCCGGCCGGCGCGGGCGGGCAGGGCGCCCATCAGCGCCTTGAGCAAGGTGGTCTTGCCGGCGCCGTTGGCGCCGATGAGCGATACCAGCGTCCCCTGGGGCACGTCGAAGCTGATGCCGTGCAGGGCGTCGACCTGGCCGTAGCTGACCGCCAGGTCCTTCACTTCGATTGCGTTCATGCCTCGGCTCCGAGATAGGCGGCCACCACGGCCGGATTGCGCTGCACGTCCTGGCGTTCGCCCTGCGCCAGCAGCGCGCCGTAGTTCAGGACGAACAGATAGTCCACGCAGCCCATCACCAGTTCCATGTCGTGCTCCACGAGCAGGACGGCCATGCCTCGTTCGTCGCGCAGCTTGCGCATCAACTGGACCAGCACGGCTTTCTCCGGGCCGCGCAGGCCGGCGGCCGGCTCGTCCAGCAACAGCACGCCGGGTCGCGCCATCAGGGCGCGGGCCACCTCGACCAGGCGCTGGCTGCCCAGCGTCAGGCTGGCGGCCGGGCGCAGCGCCTGGTCCGCCAGGCCGACCAGCTCCAGCGCGGCGCGGGCCTCGCGCGCCAGGCGGCGTTCCTCGGCGCGATCCAGGCCCAGCGCGGCCGACAGCAGGCCGGCCTTGCCCTGGATGTGGCCGCCGATCAGCACGTTGTCCAGCACGGTCAATTCGGGCACCAGCTGCACGTGCTGGAAGCTGCGGGCGACGCCGCGCCGCACCACCTCATGCGCCCGGGCCGGCAGCGCATCGCCGTCCAGCGCGACGCGGCCGCCGCTGGCCGGCAGCACCGCGGTCATCACGTTGAACAGGGTGGACTTGCCCGCGCCGTTGGGGCCGATCAGCCCGGTGATGCGTCCCGGCGGGATATCCAGCGTCACGTTCTTGAGGGCCTGCAGTCCGCCGAAGCGCTTGTGGACGGCGTCCACGCTCAGGCGCTGGCCGGTGGACACGCGATGCGGCGCGGCCTCGGCCTCGTCCGGCGCGGCGGGACGCGATGGCGGCTTCAGCCGCACCCAGGTCAGCAGGCCGTTGGGCCAGCGCAGCAGCGCCACGATCAGGATCAGCCCGAACAGCATGGTTTCCATCTGGCCCGGAATGCCCAGCAGGTTGGCGATCAGGTACTGCGCGCCGAGTTCGATCGCGGTGAAGGCCAGCACGCCCAGCAAGGGCCCCAGCGGGTGCAGGCAGCCGCCCAGCACCACCATGATCAGCAGATTGAAGGAGACGCCGATGGAGAACGAGGTGGGACTCAGGAAACTCATGTAGAAGGCGTAGATCCCGCCAGCCAGGGCCGCCAGCGCGGCCGACAAGACGAAGATGCGGATCTTGGCCGCCGCCACGTCTACGCCGAAGGCCGCGGCCATGGTGGGGCTGGCCTTGATGGCGCGGGCGGCGCGGCCCATGCGGCCGCGGTAGATCCGGCAGTAGGCGATGAAGGCGAGCCCCACCGCGATCCACGCCACCGCGCCCATGCCCCGGGTGCCGAATTCCAGCCCGAAGACGCGCGGCGGCGGAATGTCGGACAGGCCGGAGGCGCCGCCGGTGAGGTCGGTGGCCGCCACCAGGCAGACATAGGCGGCGATGCCCCACGCCAGCGTGGCCAGCGGCAGGTAGTGGCCGCGCAAGCGCAGCGTGAGCCGCCCGATCACATAGGCAGCGGCCGCGCACGCCGCCACCGCCAGGGCGATGGCCAGCGGCGGCGGCACGCCGTAGTCGCGCGCCAGTATCGCGGAGGCGTAGGCGCCGCCGCCCAGGAAGGCGGCATGGCCCAGCGACAGTTGCCCGGCCGCCAGCAGGAAGGCCAGCCCCAGGCAGACCAGCGCATTGGTGCCGGCCAGCGTCAGCAGGCCGACGTAGTAGGTGGGCAGCAAGAGGATCAGCGCCGCCACCGCGAGGGCGGCGCCGGACAGGTACAGTTTTTCGGGTTTCATCGGCATGGGCGGAGTAGCGTTTTCAATGTTCGTCCAGGTCGGCGCCGGCGCGGCTATTGCGCCAGAGCAGGATGGGAATCACCATCGCGAACACCAGCGCGTCGCGGTAGGAACTGCTGAGAAAGGAAGCGAAAGACTCCAGCACGCCCACGATGAAGACGCCGGCGACGGACAGCGGGTAGTTCACCAGCCCGCCCATCGCGGCGCCCACGAACCCCTTGAGCCCGACGACGAAGCCCATTTCGTAGTGCGCCGTCACCAGCGGCGCCAATAGCATGCCGCTGGCGCCGGACAGCGCGGCGGCGAGGAAGTAGCTCAGCCGGCCCGCCATCACCACGGGAATGCCGCAGTACTGCGCGCCCTCCCGGTTGACCGACGCCGCGCGCAGGGCCTTGCCGGTCAGTGTGCAGCGGAAGAACAGGTACAGCCCCAGGGCCGCCAGCAGCGAGAACGCCATGATGAAGAGCGATTGCGCCGCGATGTCCACGCCGGCCAGCTCCAGGCGGGCCTCGCTGATGGGCGGGACGGCGCGCGGATCGGCGCCCCACAGCAGCAGCGCGAGCGGGTGCATGATCATCGACACCCCGACGCCGATGATCACCAGCACGACGGTGGAATTGCCGGGATTGGGTTCCACCGTCAGGCGATAGACGATGGGCCCCAGCGACGCGACCAGCGCCAGCGCGGCCAGCATTTGCAGGGCGGGCGAGGGCACGCGCCAGGCCAGGGCCGCCAGGGCGGCCAGCGCCGCGCCCGCCGCCGCATAGGCCGCGAGAGGCCGCAGCGGCGAACGGCCGTCCGCCCGGGCCCGCAGCAGATCCAGCAGCAGGCAGGCCGCGCCGCCCGCGCCCACCACGTAGACCACGGGGGCGAGCGTGCCCTCGATGAAACTGGCCAGCGTCAGCGCGCCGAAGGTCACGTACTCGCCTTGCGCGATGTTGACCACGCGGGTGGTGGTGTAGACCAGCACCAGGCTCAGGCCCACCAGCGTATAGACGGCGCCGTTGGTCAGGCCGTCCGTGGCCAGGAACAGGGTAGTGGTGAGGTCCATTCCTACTCACCCAGCAGTTCGAACTTGCCGTCCTTGACCGTCACCAGGAAGGTGCTGCGCCGGTCCAGCCCCAGGTGGTCGGTGGGGCTGTAGCTGAAGAATCCGTTCACGCCGCGGTAGTCGCGCGTGGCCTCGATGGCGTCGCGCAGCGCGAGCCGCGCCTGGGCCAGGTCGCCGGTCTTGCCGTCGGCCACCACCTGCCGGTAGGCCAGCAGCGGGATCTGCACCGTATCGTAGGCCTGGGCGGCGAACATATCGGTCTTGCCCGCGCCGTACTTGCCGTCATAGGCCTGGATGAAGCCGGCGATGACGGATTTGAGCGGATGGTCGTCGGGCAGCTGCCGGTACACCGTCAGCGCCGAGGTGCCGACGATGGCGCCTTCGGCCGCCTTCTTGCCGACGGCGATGAAGGCCGGCGTGGCGGAGCCTGCGCCGTGCAGGACCGGTCCCTTGTAGCCGACGCGGCGCAGCGTTTCGGTGGCCAGCGCGGACGACGGGGGGATGGCGTGGAAGTAGACCGCGTCGGGCTTCTTCTGCGCGACGCGCAGCGCCTGCGGCGTGAAGTTGGTGTCGCCGCGGGAAAAGCGCTCGACCGCGACGATGTCCAGGCCCTTGCGCTTGGCGATCTGGCTGAACTCCACCCAGCCGCCTTCGCCGTACGAGTCCTCCAGGCCCATGAACGCCACCTGCTTCCAACCCTGCTTGAGCATGTAGTCGACGGTGTGGTCGATCATCAGGCGGTCGGTCACCGGGGTCTTGAACGTAAACCGGTGCGCATCGGCCGGCTCGATCACCGAGGCCGCCGAGGCCAGCGACAGGTTGGGCACGCGCTCTTCCTCGATCACCTTGTTCACGGCCAGCGAAGCGGGCGTGGTGGTGCAGCAGACGACGAGGTGCACCCGGTCTTCCTGGATCAGCTTGCGTGTCGCATTGACGGCCCGCGCCGGATCGGAGCCGTCGTCGTATTTGACGAAGGTGACGCGGAACGGCAGGGTGGCGTCGGCCGCCGTGCGCGCTTCCATCAGATTGATGGCGGCCACTGCGCCGGTGGCGATGGCCGAGGCGCCGCCGGTGACCGAGCTGACCACGCCGATGCGCAATTCCGGACGGTCGTCGGCTTGCGCGGCGGGTGCCAGCAAGAAGCCGGCGCATGCGAGGCCGGCCAGCAAAGGGTTGATTCTGCTCATCAATAGCTCCCGAAGAGGACAAGACAGGATGCCGGCGGGCGGCACGGGTCTGGGTGGGAGCTAGTCTGGCAGGGACGTGTGGGCGGGGATGTATCCCGCGATACAAAGCGCGGCCGCGGGTCTCGGGGTTTTCCTCAGTTGTCTGGGAGGGGCGGTTCAATCGCCGCCGTTTTCCCACCCCCCGCCCAGCGCCAGGAACAGCGCGATCTGGTTGTTGCTGAGCTCGGCCTGGGAGGCCGCCAGCGCGCTTTCGTTGGTGGCCAGGGTGCGTTGGGCGTCCAGCACGGTCAGGTAGTCGGTCTTGCCGTAACGAAAGAGCTGGGTGGCCTGGGAGGCGGCTTCGGCGCTCTGGTCGCGGGCGGCGCGCAGGGCGGCGTCGCGGTCCAGTTGGCGGGCATAGACCACCAGCGCGCTTTCCGTTTCCCGCAGGGCGTTCAGCACGGTCGCGTCGAACCGCGCCGCAGCGGCCTTGGTATTGGCCTGCGCCTGCGCGATGCGGGCCTGCGCGGCGCCGGTGTTGGGGATGGTCCAGGAGATCAGCGGGCCGACGCTCCAGCTGAAGGTGCCGCGGTCTCCGAACATCGTGGTGGGGCCGCCCGACGCGGCCGACAGGCCCAGCGTGATCTTCGGATAGAGGTCCGCGGTGGCCACGCCGATGCGCGCGGTGGCCGCGGCCAGGGTGCGTTCTGCCTGGCGGATGTCCGGGCGGCGGCGCAGCAGGGCGGCGCCGTCTCCGACCGGGATGGTCTCGGCCAGTTGGGGCGGCGCGGCGCATTGCAGCAGCGCGGGCGTGACTTCGGCCGGCGTCTGGCCGGTGAGCGCCGCGAGGCGGTACAGCGCGGTGCGCTGCTGGGCCTCGAACGGCGGCAGGTTGGCCTGCAATTGTTCCAGCTGGCTGCGGGCGCGGGTGACGTCGAGCGTCGTGCCGCGGCCGGCGCGCTGTAGCCGCGCCACGGCATCCAGCGATTCCTTCTGCACTTGCACGGAATGCCGGGCGGAGGCCAGCTGCATGCCGGCCGAGCAGATGTTGGCGTAGGCGCGGGCCGTCTCGGCGGCCACGGTGACGCGGGTGGCGTCGTAGGCCGCCTGCGCGGCCTGGACGTCGCCGGTGGAGGCTTCGACGGCGCGGCGGATCTGGCCGAAGAGGTCCAGCTGGTAGGACACGCTGGCGCCCGCCGAGTACGACCAGCGGTTGGGCGGGTCGATGCCCGGCTGCAGTTCCTGCAGGCCCGAGGCGTGGCCGAAGGTGGGCGAGGCGTTGACGCCGATGCCGGGCTGTTGCTGCGCCTGCGTTTCGCGCAGGGCGGCCTGCGCGCGTTCGAGGTTGGCGCTGGCCACGCGCAGGTCGGTGTTGGCGGCGAGGGCCTTTTCCACCAGCCCGTCCAGCGCGGGATCCTGGTATAGGCGCCACCAGTGGCCGGGCACCGCCTCTTGCCGGAACACCTGCTCCCGGGCTTGCGCAAAAGGCGCCTGCGCGCTCTGCCGCTCGGCCACCGCGTCCGTGGGCACCTGGTAGTCAGGGCCGACGGTGGTGCATCCGGCCAGCGCGAGGGCCAGCATCAGCGGCAGGAGGTTTTTGGTGTTCATGGCAATTACGGCTAGTCGTTCGGGGTAAGGGTTGGGGGGCGGGAAAGAATCAGGACGGCAGGCGCGCGCCGGCCGACGCCTGGGCGGGTTGGGGGTCGACCGAGACGGTGGCGGTCTGGCCGGCCACCAGGCGCACCCCTTCGGGGACGTCGTCGATCCGCACGCGCACCGGGATGCGCTGCGCGAGCCGGACCCAGTTGAAGGTGGGGTTCACGTTGGGCAGCAGGTTGGCGCCGGTGCTGCGGTCGCGGTCGGCGATGCCCATGGCGATGCTCTCGACGTGGCCGCGGATGCGGCGCGAGTCGCCCATCAGCGTCACCGTGACGGGATCGCCTTCGTGGATGCCGGGCAGCTTGGTTTCCTCGAAGTAGCCTTCCACGTAGAAGGAGCCGGCGTCGACCAACGCCATCACGCCGCGGCCGGCGGTGGCGTAGGAGCCCGCGCGCAGGTCCAGGTTGGTGATGCGGCCGTCGTTCACGGCGACCACGCGGCTGCGTTCGAGGTTCAGGCGCGCGGTGTTGAGCTGCACTTCGGCCTGCGCCAGCGCGGCTTCGGTCTGTTGCAGGCGGGTCTGGCTCTGCTCCAGCGCTTCGGCCGCCACCAGCTGGCCCAGCGAGCGGTTGCGCTTGGCGTCGCGCAGCGCCTGGTCGCGCGCCACCTGTTGGGAACGCACCGAGGCCTGGGCCTGGTCGAAGGCGAGCTGGAAGCGGGCGCGGTCGATTTCGAACAGCACGTCGCCGGCCTTCACGTCCTGGTTGTCGTGCACGGGCACGCTGGTCACCAGGCCGGAGACGTCGGGCGCCACCTGCACCACGTAGGCCTTGACTCGGCCGTCGCGGGTCCAGGGTTCGACTTCATAGTGGTCCCAGAGCTGCCAGCCGGCGTAGGCGGCCGCGGCGACGACGACGGCCGTCACCGCGAATTTGCCGAGGGCGGCGGGGCGCAGGGCATTGGGGAGTTTCATACCTATCTCTGGAGAAAATACGGGGAAATGAGAGAGACGCCATACAGCAGCACCACGAACAGCGCGAGATCGAACAGCGCGGGGTGCCAGACCAGGCGGTACAGCCCGGCGCGGGCCAGCACGCGGCGCACCGCCCAGGCCACGCCCAGGGTGACCACGCCCAGCACCAGCAGCCAGGGGAAGTAGATGCCGTAGAGATTGAATTCGCCGATCATGGTGTCAGGCCCTCCAGCGTGGGGTGGGCGGGTTGGTAGTCGGGCGCGTCGGGGAAGAAGGCGCGGCGGATGCCCACCAGGGCGACCACGGCGCGGTCGCGCGCGGCGGCGCCTTGCGGCGTGGCGGCGACGCTGGACAGCGCGCGGTCGATCTGCGCGAGGAACTCGGGCGTTTTATCGCCGCTGCGCCAGGCGGAGCGGGCGCGGAAGAAGCCGGCCAGGCTGTCGAGCACCGGTTCGATGGTGGCTTCGGCCATGGGCAGGTGGCGGCGCGCGCGTTGCAGTTCGGTGATGTCGCGGCCCACGCGCAGGTCTTTCAGCGCGTCGGCCGCCACCACGTCGTCGGGGCGCTCGGCCAGCGCCAGGCGCGGCTGCAGCAGGCCGATGCGGTCCAGCATGCGGGCGGCATAGGTATGGCGCGACGGCGCGCGCGGCGAGCTCGCCAGCGTTTCCAGTTCCTTCCAGTTCGCGGCCTGGATGCGGCGCGCGCTCCAGTCGGCGCTGACGGTGCGGAAGATGGCGGCGATGATGGCGGCCGTGGCCACGCCCATGCACTGCGCGACCTGCGTGTCGATGAAGGAGACGATGTCGGCGGTGTTGGTGTCTTGCAGCGCCATCGTGCCCAGGAAGCCGAACAGCATGGCCATGGCCTTGCCGGCGGTGGCGGGCCGGGCGATGAAGATGCCCAGCACGAAGGCCGTGGGCAGCATCGCCAGGGCCAGCATCTCGAACGAATGGATCGCGGGCATGATGCCCAGCAGGTACAGCGCCGACAGCGGGATGGAATAGACCGTGTAGGTCAGGAACTGCATGATGCCGGGGACGGGGTTGTCCTGCGACGCGAAAAAGCAGCTGAAGATGGCGGCCATGAGCGCGGCGGTGGCGCCGTTGCTCCAGGCCGTGCCGATCCAGAAGGCGCAGCAGACCGAAATGGCCACGCCGGCGGCCAGCGCCGACAAGAGCGCCATGCCGCGGTCGCGGTGCAGCACCGTCTTCGGGCCGCGCTTGGCGCGCGGCGAGCGCAGCGGCGCGCCCTGCAGCCCGGCGCGGATTTCGCGGCGCAGGGCCAGGCATTCGTCGTAGGTGTCGATGAGCTCGCGCAGGCGCGTCATCAGGCTGGCCAGCAGGGCGTCGCGCCAGGTGGAACGGCTGTCGATGGAAGGCGTGAGCCGGGACACCGCGGCGCGCAGGCGCACGGCGGTTTCGTGCGTGGCCTGGGCGCCCGCGTTGATCCATTCGGAGATGTCGTTCAGCAGCGCCGACACCGGCTCGGGCAGCGCCTGGCCGTCGGCCTGCAGGGCGCGCATGCGGTCTTCCACGGCGGAGACGGCGGGCGTCAGGGCGGCGATCTGGTCCTGCATGGCGCGCACCGCGCCCGAGGTCCAGCGCAGGTTGCTGGTGTCGAAGGGCACGTGCGTGGACAGCAGGCGCAGCTGCGTGATGTCGTTGGCCAGCACGCGGCGGTCGCGGTCTTTCTGTTCGGCGGTCTGGCCGCTGAGCGTGTCGTGCATCCAGTTGCGGGCGTCGCGCACCGCCTTGTCCAGCTGCAGGGTGAGGGCGGGCGCCAGGCCGCGCGGCAGCACGATGCTGTGGATCAGCGTGGCGCAGACGATGCCCAGGCTGATCTCCTCGACGCGGGCGAGCGCGGTGTCGAACACCAGGGAGGGATCGGTGACGCTGGGAAACCCGATCATCGCGGCGGTGTAGCCGGCCAGCATGAACAGGTAGGAGCGCGGCGTGCGGTCCAGCACGGACAGGTACAGGCAGGCGCCCACCCACAGCACCATCGCGGCGGTCATGACGACAGGGGAATTCGACAGGCGCGGCACCATGTAGACGGTGGCGGCCGAGCCGAAGAAGGTGCCGGTCAGGCGGTACAGCGCCTTGGAGCGCACCGCGCCCGACCAGGGTTGGGCCACGACGTAGGCGGTGGTCATGGCCCAGAACGGACGCGGCAACCCGATGCTGTAAGCCAGGTAGAGCGCCATGATGGCGCTCAGGTAGCTCTTGAGCGAGAAGATGGTTTCGCGGACGTTCGGCAGCTTCACGGTTGTTCGTCCGGTTGCTGCGCGCCGGCGCCGCTGCGGCCCAGCGATACCTTCAGGCTTTCGAAGACGCGCAGACAGGCTTCCAGGTCCGCTTCGCTCACGCCCCGGAACAGGCGGCGGCGCAGTTCCACCAGCACTTCCTCGACCTGCGCGCGCAGCGCGTGGCCGGCCTCGGTCAGGTGCAGGGTCTTGGCGCGGCGGTCGTGCGGATCCTCGCGGCGTTCCATCAGGCCGGCGGCGACCAGCTGGTCCAGCACCCGGACGAGGGAGGGGCCTTCCACGCCCAGGGCTTCGGCCAGGGCGCCCTGGCGGACGCCGTCTCCGAGGCGGCCGGCCAGGATGACGGGCCAGGCCGTGGCCTGGGAAAGGCCGTAGTCGGCCAGCGCCTTGTCGGCGGCGCCGCGATAGGCGCGCGACAGGACCATCAGGTTGGCGGTGGTGGCCATGAGACGGGAGTCGGAAGGAGTATTCATGGAATAGATTGTATCCTATCTATTAGCTTACTATTAATTGAAAATGGCGAATATCTCCATAGATTCTCTCAATCGGGAAAATAGGGAACGGCCTTTCCATGGATGGAAAACCGGGGGAGGAAGAAGGGGGGGCGCGCGGCGCCGGGCGGGGCCGCGCGCGTGGCGTCCGGGGCGGCTCCGGGGACGGAGCCGGCCGCGGTCAGCCGTTGCAGTCAGCCCAGCAGTTGGGCGTTTCGTACAGGCGCACGCGGGTCAGGCGCAGTTCGGCGCCATAGTGGCCGTGATAGTGGGGCGCGAGGGTGTCGAAGACGATGGCCGCCAGGTTTTCCGCCGTGGGGATGCGGTCCAGCACCACGGTCTTGTGGCCGGGCAGCGTGTCCAGGAAGGCGCGCACGGCGGCGTCGCCCTCGTAGACCAGGAAGGCGTGGTCCCAGACGTCGACGATGTGCGTCTTGGCGATCTGCTTGATCTCGGAGAAGTCCATCAACATGCCGTTGTCGGACTCGCCGGGCGCCTGCACCACGTCGCCGGTCAGGGTGATTTCCAGCACGTAGCGGTGGCCGTGCAGGTTGCGGCACTGGCTGCGGTGGTCGGGAATGCGGTGGCCGGCGTCGAACTCCAGCCTGCGGGTCACGGAAATCATGGCGCGCTCCGCAGGGGGCGGGGGTGAATCATGGAATGCCTATGTATTTGTGGGTTTGCAGGCTGAGCCGCCATTGCGGGTGCTGCATGCAGTACTGGACGGCCTGCTCGGTGTTGGCCGCGCGCGCGGGGCCGTCCATGGGTTG
>Ga0182745_1004227_pt1 | contig 12004 bp, 11 predicted proteins | sample eDN3rd30CKraftBY_FD_128523 | JGI IMG/M metagenome (GOLD analysis project Ga0182745, IMG submission 128523) | Enriched backyard soil microbial communities from Emeryville, California, USA - eDNA 3rd pass 30_C Kraft BY (version 2) (version 2) | ecosystem: Environmental > Terrestrial > Soil >... | reverse complement strand
TCTACATCGTGCAGGGGCGCGACGACATCGCGGTGCTGCACGAGCGCATGTCCTGGCGGCAGATTGCGCTGACGCGCACCGAACATCTGCCGGATGGCATCCGCCTGTGGCAGGGCGATTCCATCGGCCATTGGGAAGGCGACACGCTGGTGGTCGATTCCAGCAATTTCAACGGCAAGACCTGGCTCAACGAGGCCGGCGATGTCATCAGCCACATGCAGAAGATGCGCGAAACCTTCACCCCGGTGGATGCGGACACGATCATCTACCGCGCCACCGTAAACGACCCGATCGCCTACACCCGTCCCTGGACCATCGAAATCCCGTTCCACCGCGCGGACGACGAACTGCTGGAAGTCGCCTGCCACGAAGACAACAACGACCTGGAACACCTCAAAGACGTGCGCGATGCTTTCCGCGCCGGTCTGGGTGAACCCACATCGCCATGAGAGGAGCACGCCCCATGAAAACCCGTTACCTCGCCCCGCTAGCCGCCGTCGCGCTCTGGTGCGGCAGCAGCCAGATCCTGGCCCATCATTCCTTTTCCGCCGAATACGACGCCGAAAAACCGATTCAGATCACCGGCAAGGTCACCGAAATGAAATGGTCCAACCCGCACGGCTGGATCTACCTGGACGTGACCGGCACCGATGGCGCAGTGACCAACTGGGCGCTCGAAACCAGCGCCGCCAACGGCCTGATCCGCCGCGGCTGGCGCAAGGAAGACCTGCCCGCCGGCACGGTACTCATGGTGGAAGGCTGGCAGGCCCGCAACGGTTCCCCCACCGGCAACATTCGCTCGGTCACCTTCGAGGACGGACGCCGCCTGTTTGCCGGCACCTCGAACCAGAATGCGCAGGATGAGCAATAGCACAAAAGCACTGGCATAAAAAAAGCCGTCACAAGTGACGGCTTTTTTGTACGACATCCAGCGCTATCCGATCATTCCAGGTAAGGAATCAAGCGACCCAGGATGATCACGCCGGTCCACAGGGCCAGCGACGCGGCCGCGATCACCTTGGCGGGGATCGGAGCGGACTCGCCATCGGCCAGGGTGCTCAGCTTGGCGTGTTCGCCGAACCAGAACCACAGCGCGTTGATGCCAGCCAGCACGATCAGTGCCATTTTCCACTGGAAGGCCGTGTTGTAGTAATAGCGGAAGGGATCACCGCAGAAAAAGATGATGCCTGTGATCAGATTGAGGCTGAAGGCGATCATCACGTAGGGAATCAGCGACAGCGCCGGCTTCATCGGGATGTACTTGGCCGGCCCGATGCCGATCACGCGCAGGTCGATCACCAGCAGACCGCCCACCAGGGCGCTCAGGCCGATAAAGTGGATGTTTTCGAGAAACGGCCACATCCAGAAAGGCCCGCGGGCCATTTCGCCAACCCAGGAGTCCCCAAGTATGTTCAAAAAATCATTGGTCGTCATGGAGTGCTCCTTCTTAGAAATAAGCCATCAGGCGACCGGTGATGATCGCGCCCAGCCAGGAGGCCAGCGACAGGAAACCCATCAACTTGGTTCTGCCGGCCGAATCGCCGTATTTGCGGGCGCTGTCGATCATCAACTTGAACAGGATGCCGCCAGCCAAGATCAGCAGCAGCTTCATGATGAATACAACCTGATAGCTGTACTCCACGGCATGCGACGAATACAGCGCGATGCCGGAAATGAGGTTGACGAAGAAGCCGGCCCAGGCTACCGCATACAGATTGGCATGCGCCTGAAGAGGAACCTGCTTGAGCACGTTGAGCGAGCGCAAGGTGGCTACCATTACGACGCCCAGGGCCATGGACATGCCCACCGCGTGCGCGGACAGGGCAATGGCGAAGCCCCAGGGATCTTCGCGGATGTAGACTCCGAGACCGGAATCTTCGATCCTTTGAAACAATTCCATCATTATTGTTTACCTAAGCTGGTGGCACGGATGCTTCCGCTACCAATGAATTGCCAAAAACATACCGTGGAAGACGAATGCGCGAGACGTATAGGCTGATTTCCGGCTTGTCTGGAAGCAGAATCATGCTCCGCCGCCGTCTTTTCACAGGCGGGGCAAAGGTAAGCCAGATCGCGCCCGAGGACAAGACGAGAGGGTGTAACAAGCCCGGATATCTTTGACCTGAATTAAGTCCTTTCCCGGGTATCCTTTTTTCTTGCAAGGTTACCGTTGTACGACAGTTGGGCGGCCAAAATACGTATAAAAAAGGCATAAAAAATTTCCCGGAGAAATTTTTCGCGCCGCCATCGGCGGCGTCCCCGGAGGGGTGGCGGCCATGGATGGCACGCCACAAAAAAAACCGGCCGCACTAGGCGGCCGGTAGGTACTGCAGGGTGGAAGCGGCGTGGCTCAGTGATTGCGCCAGCCGGCATCGGTATAGCTGGTGCGCGCCGCTTTCGCGTAAGGCACCGGGCATACCATGGCGCGGATTTCGAACTGCCTGTGCGATTCCACGGTGGGCTTGGCGGTGGCCGTGGGTTCGCCCCAGACGAAGGTGACCTCGGTGCCGGGCTCGGCAAATTCGTTGTCGAGCATGGCGAGGGTCAGCATGCGGCGTTCATTGGAGCTGTAACCCACCCAGGTGGACAGGCCAACGTTCTTGCCGTTTTTCAGCACGGCATCGTAGGGCAGGGTGGAATAGACGGCGGAGGGGAATTCCATGAACTTGCCGCGCTCGTCGGTGTACTGGCTGGCGAGCACCTTGAGCACGTCGTCGTTGTTCAATTCCAGCGTCACTTTCTGGCGGCGCGGGTTCTGGGCGATCTTTTCCAGCGCTTCGCGGCCGATGAAGTCGTGGTCGAACTTGACCATCACGCCGTAGCCGAGATCGTACGGGGTCAGGTAGTAGTCCTCGATGTTGTCGGAGACGAAGCTGCCGCCGAGCGAGGCGCGCGCTTCATAGGAATCCGCGGTCAGCCATTCGCGATAGGATTTGAGCGCGTCGCCGGAATAGATGGCGGGCATCGGCGAGGGGATCCAGCCGGATTCCAGGGTGTTGGACGAATAGGCGCGGGCACCCACCAGGTGCAGGCCGAATTCCTTGCCGGCTTCGATGAAGGCCTGGCGGATCGTCTCGCCGTCGGCGCTTGGGCCGAATAGCTCGTAGCCGGGCTGGCCGGCCATGCCGTGGCGCAGCGCGCCCACTTTGCAGCCCAGGATTTCGATTTCGCCCATGTGGAAGAATTTGAGCTTCGGCGGCTCCTTGCCGATTACCTTGGCCATCAGCGCGAAGGCGTTGGGGCCCTGGATCTGGAAGCGGTAGGTGTTGCGGGCCAGCGGGTTGGCGCGCACGGCGGAGCGCTCGTCACGCACGCATTTGGCGTCGTAGCCTTTGGTTTCGCAATGGAACTGCACCCAGTTGAGCACCGAGGGGCGGCCGATCAGGTTGAAGGTGCCGTTCGGCAGATGCATCAGGATCACGTCGCCCACCACGTAGCCATCGGGCGTGCAGGGCGCATATTGCTTGGCGACGTTGACCGGGAAGTTTTCGAAGCTGTTGGTGCCCAGGTCCCTGAGCAACTTGACCGCGTCCGGCCCGGAGACGTACATGTCCGACATGTGGTAGCTCTGGTTGAACAGGACGCAGGTCTGTTGCCAGGCACGCTGCTCATCACGCCAGTTGGTGTATTCTGGCGGCACCACGGGATAAACGTTGGGTCCGGTCGGGGAGTTGCGTAACATGGTCACCGGATTGCCGGCTGCCTGAATCAGGGCTTCCAGGGTTTGTGCGGTCATGGGGTTTGCCTCTTCTTTTTGGGACTGCTGAATAACGATATTTTTTTCGCATATCGAAAAAAAGCAAAGTCTAGTGCCAGATTCCGGCCTCGGCAAGCACAAATTGGACAAGAATAAAATTGGACAGATGAAACGATCAGGTGGCGCGATGCTGCAGAAGAACCCTCGGGAAGATGGCGAATATCTCAATGCCCTGGCGCGCGGACTGACCGTGCTGCGGGCCTTCGGCCGCGACAAGCCGGGCATGACGCTCAGCGAAATCGCGGCCAGCACCCAGCTCAACCCGGCCGTGGTGCGGCGTTGCCTCAATACGCTGATGCACCTGGGCTACGTGGGCAAGAAGGACAAGCTGTTCCTGCTGCGTCCGGAAGTGTTCAGCCTGGGCTCGGCCTACATCGAATCGATGAACCTGGAGGAAGTGGTCACCCCGCATCTGCAGCCGGTACGCGACAGCACGGGCAACAGCACCGCCATGGCGGTGTTGTCGGGGCAGGACATCCTGTTCATGGTGTACGTGTCCACCAAGCTGCTCACCCGCATCGTGGCCGGCGTGGGTACGCGCTTTCCGGCGTATGCCACCGCCGCGGGCCGCGCGCTGCTGGCCTGGCTGGACAAGCCCCAGTTGCACGACTATTTCAACGACCTCAATCCGGTGGCGCTCACCGACCGCACCGTCACCTCCAAGGCGCGCCTGAGGCAGATACTCACCGAAGTGAAGAAACTCGGCTATGCCGCTATCCAGAGCGAGCTCGACTACGGCGTGGTATCGGTGGCGGTGCCGGTGTTTTCCGAGGATGGGCGGGTGGTGGCCTCGCTGTCCTGTTCCACCTCGCTGGCGCGGCAATCGCTGGACAGCATGGTGCAGGAAGTGATGCCGTTGTTGCAGCAGGCCGCGCGCGACATCGAGTTCGAGCTGCGCCGCTCGCCGCTGCTGGTGCATTCCATCATCAATTGAGCCGGAAGGGACCTGATGCGCCATCGTCGTGAGGTGGCGCGGTCCCTTGCCGTCCGCACCCCCTGAATGGCGGAGATCGGGAGCGCTTCCCTGGCGCGGCGATGGCGTGCGGGTAGAATTCGGGTGAATTCACCAGTGAGAGCCGCCATGTCCCTGTTGTTCGAGCCGCTGCCACCCGTCACCCTGCCGATCATTGCCCTTGAGGCGCGCTTTCCGGTGCACCGCATCTATTGCGTGGGCAAGAACTACGCCGCCCATGCCCTGGAAATGGGCTCCGATCCGCAGCGCGAACCGCCCTGTTTCTTCCTCAAGCCAAGCGACGGCGTGCTGCTGGACGGCCGCCTGCCATACCCGCCCGGCACCGCCAACCTGCATTACGAAGGTGAACTGGTGCTTGCCATCGGCAAGGGCGGCACCGACATCGCGCCCGAGCAGGCGCTGGAGCACGTGTTCGGCTATGCGCTTGGCCTGGACATGACGCGCCGCGACCTGCAGAAAACCTGCAGCCAGCGCGGCCAGCCCTGGGATACCGGCAAGGGCTTCGAACACTGCGCGCCCTTGTCAGCCATTACGCCGGCCACGGTGTGCGGTCACCTCGACCGCGGTGCCATCCAGCTGTGGTGCAACGACGCACTGCGCCAGGATGCGGATATCGGCGACATGATCTGGAATCCACGGGAAATCATCAGCACGCTCTCGCGGCTTTTTACCCTGCGCGAAGGTGACCTGATCTTCACCGGCACGCCGGCCGGCGTCGGCGCGGTGGTGGCGGGCGACCGCGTAGTCCTGCGCATCGCCGGCCTGGGCGAGCTGCGGGTGGAAATCGTCTGATGCGCCTTCTGTTCCGCCAGGAATGACCAGCGCCCATGAGCCTGCGCCTGCGCATCACCGTGATCGTCAGCGTACTGTTCATTCTCGGTATGCTCGCCGGCATGCTGTTTCAGCTGGGCAATGCCCGCCAGCGCGTGGCCCATGACATCAACGCCGTGGCCAGCCTTGGTTACGGCACCCTGAGCCTGATGTTCGACAACCCCCAGAGCGAATTGCCGCCCGACGCCGCCGAGCGCCTGCTGCAGCGTCTGGACGAACTGTCCGCAAACGAAGACCTGCACGTGGAAATCCTGCGGCCGGGCGATCTCGTGGCCTTGCCGCCGCCCCCCCGGGTGGCGGGCGTGCCCGACTGGTTCGTGTGGCTGGTCAGCAGCCGGCCGCGCCAGTATCAGGTGAGCGTACCCGATGGTAGCGGCAGCCTGATCGTGCTGCGCGCGGACCCCAGCACCGGCATCGCCCAGGCCTGGCGCGAAAGCCTGAGCTTTACCGCCGCGCTACTCGGCGTGCTGCTGTTCATCAATGGCTACCTGTTCTTTACGCTCGGGCGCTGGCTGGCGCCGGTGTCCGCCATCGTGGCGCGGCTGGAGGAAGCGGAGAAGGGTGATTTCAGCTCGCGCCTGCCCGACGCCCAGTTGCCGGAACTGCGGCTGATCGGACGCAAGCTCAACCAGCTGACGCACAGCCTGGCGCACAGCACGGCGGAAAACCAGCGCCTGCGGCAAAAGGCGCTGCAGATTCAGGAAGACGAACAGCGCCACATGGCGCGTGAGCTGCACGATGAACTGGGACAGTCGATCACCGCCATCAAGACCATCGCGTTTTCGCTGTCCACGCAGGCAAGCGACAGGGATCCGGTGGTCAGCAAGACGGCAAACGCCATCAAGGACATTGCCGCCGAAACGGGCCAGCGCCTCAAGCGGCTGATGCGCCGCCTGCGCCCGGCCATGCTCGACGAGCTTGGGCTGGTGCCCGCGCTGCAGCAGATGGTGGACGAGTGGAACAACATCCATCGCGACTGTTTCTGCCGCCTGCAGTTCAGCGGTGACTGTGCCGGGCTCAATCCGCATCGGCAGACGCATCTGTATCGCATCGTGCAGGAATCGCTGACCAACGTGGCGCGCCATGCGCAGGCCAGCGCGGTGCAGGTGGCACTGGTGGAGCGCGATGGCGAACTGACGCTTGCCGTCAGCGACGACGGCATCGGCTTCGATCCGGAACATACCCGCAAGGGCATGGGCCTGACCGGCCTCGAGGAACGCTGCCTCGCGCTGGGGGCGAGCTGCACGTTGCAGAGCGCGCCCGAGGGCGGCGTGAGAATCTTCGTGAAACTTCGCAAGTAGCATGCTGCCAATGACAAACGACGCAAACAGGGAATCACGCAGGCAAGACACAGGTGAGGCGATGGATGTGATCAAGGTGATACTGGTCGATGACCATGCCATAGTGCGTGCCGGCTACCGTTTCCTGATCGACACGGTGGCGGACATGCGCGTGGTGGCCGAAGCCGACAGCGGCGAAGCGGGACTGACGCTGCTCGACAAACACGATCCCGACGTGGTGGTGCTCGACCTCACCATGCCGGGCATGGGCGGGCTGGCCACGATCAAGCGCATGCTGGAAGGGCGCCCGCTGCTGCGCATCCTGGTGTGCTCGATGCATGACAGCAGCACCCTGGTGGAACGCGCGCTGCAAACCGGCGCCACCGGTTATTTCTGCAAGAACGGCGCGCCCGACGCCATGCTGCGCGCCATCCGCAAGGTGGCGCTTGGACAAGCCTACATCGATCCCGCGCTGGAGCAGAGCATGGTGCTGCAGGGCAAGAGCGAGCGCAATTCGCCGCTTGGCACGCTGTCGTCGCGCGAACTGCAGATCCTGTGCCTGTATGCCGAAGGCAAGACCATCGAACAGATCGCCGAGGAGCTTGGCCTGAGCAACAAGACCATTTCCAACTACCTCACCCTGATCAAGGAAAAGCTGCACATCAACACCAGCGCCGAGCTGGTGCGCTACGCGTTGAGCAAGGGGTTGGCGCTGCTTTAGGGAAGCGCTGGATAAATCCCCGTGGCGGCGCATCGCGGTGCTCGCACGCCCGCCTCAAACTGCCTGCCCCAAGCCACGATTTTTTGCTATAGGAAAATTTCCCGAAGTACTGGGAAACGCTCCCTGTCCGCGCCGGCGGCACGCTCTCTACAATGGCGCACTTCAAAAAAAACAGGGGATCCGCACGCCATGTTCCAGCCTCACCGTCTGTCGTCCGCCATTACCGCCGCGCTGCTTGCCCTGGGCAGCGGCGCCGCCCTGGGCGCCGAGCCGTCCGCCGTGGAAGAAATCATCGTGGTGGGCATTGCCCCCGGCGGCCAGGCGCGCCAGGAATTGCGGCACGTGCCCTATGCGGTGCAGGGTGCCACCGCCGAGGCGCTGGAGCAGAGCGGGGCGCTGGATCTGAGCGACTACATGAACAGCCGCCTCGGCAGCGTCAGCATCAACTCGGCGCAGAACAATCCGCTGCAGCCCGATTTGCAGTTCCGCGGCTTCACCGCTTCGCCGCTGCTTGGGCTGGCGCAGGGACTGTCGGTGTACCAGAACGGCGTGCGCATCAATGAACCGCTCGGCGATGCGGTGAACTGGGATCTGTTGCCCGAATCCGCCGTGCAGAACCTGCAGGTGCTCGGCGGCTCCAACCCGGTGTTCGGCCTGAACACGCTTGGCGGCGCCCTGGCGCTGACCATGAAGAACGGCTTCAACTTCGACGGCACCCAGGCGGAACTGAGCGGCGGTTCCTGGGGCCGGGTGAACGGCATGCTCGAAAGCGGCGGCAACAACGGCACCTGGGGCTACTACGTGAACGTCGACCGCTTCGAGGAGGATGGCTGGCGCGATCTTTCCGATTCGGAGGCCACCAATGTCTACGGCAGCATCAACTGGCGCAACGGCGAGCGCAGCGGCCTCGACCTGAACCTGCAGAAGGGCTCCAGCGACCTGACCGGCAACGGCGCGCTGCCGATCGGCATGCTGACGCAGGATCGCCGCGCGGTGTTCACGGCGCCCGACACCACCGAAAACGAATTGAAGATGGTGGCGCTCGAAGGCTGGCATGCGCTGACCGAGCGCGTGCGCTTTTCCGGCAGCGTCAACTGGCGCGAAAACACCACGCATTCCTTCAACGGCGACGCGTCCGAATACGGGCTGTGCCAATTTGCCGGCGGCGCCCAGGCGCTGTTCGAGGAAGCCGAGGAACTGGAGGACCGCCTGGACCGGCTCGATATCGACCTCGACGACATCTGCGAAGGCGAAGAGGACGACATCGACGGCATGGACGCGCTGGAGGATTTGATAGAAGCCCGTGCCCTGGCGCTTGGCTTCGATCCGGAAGACTTCGAAGCCGAGGACATCAGCGGCGATCTCAGCGGCACGGGCCTGCTCAGCGACCAGGCCATCAACAACCGCAGCCGGCGCCAGCAGACCAGCCGCGGCTTTGGCGGGCAGCTCGAATTCACCGGTGATCTCTTTGGCCTCGGCAACCTGCTGGTCACCGGAATCAGCTACAACGACGGCCGCTCCACGTTCGATTCCGTCACCGAACTGGCGGGGCTCGATCCGCTCACCCGCAGCACCGCGGGGCTCGGCACCGGCAGTTTCGTCGACAGTCTTGCCACCCACGTCGACACCCGCACCGAGACGCGCAGCTGGTATTTCACCAACACCGTCGAACTGGATGAAACGCTGGCGTTCACGCTGTCCGGCCGCTACAACGATACCGACATCACGCTGCGCGACCGCTCCGGCGACCGCCCCGAACTGAACGGCGACCACAGTTTCAAACGCTTCAACCCCGCCGTGGGATTGACCTGGAATCCAGGCGCCACGCAAACCTATTACGCCTCCTACAGCGAATCCAACCGCGTGCCCACGCCGATCGAACTGGCCTGCAACGAAGGCGTGTTCACGGTGGCGCGCGAATACGCCGAGCAGCGTGGGGACGACCCGGACGACATCGATTTCGAATGCCGTCTGCCCAACGCCTTCCTGGCCGATCCGCCGCTCGACGATGTGGTCACCCATTCGGTGGAGCTTGGCACGCGCGGCCAATGGCAGGGCGTGCACTACCAGTTGAACCTGTTCAACGCGCGCAACCAGGATGACATCCTGTTCCAGACCACGGGGCGCGCCACGGGGCTGTTTGCCAACGTCGACGCCACTCGCCGCCGCGGCGTGGAACTGAGCCTGGCGGGGCAGGTGCAGCGCTTGGACTGGTACGCCAACTGGACGCACCTGCAGGCCACGTTCGAAAGCGACTTCATGGTGCTCAGCCCGCAGCATCCCAATGCCAACGACGACGGCGAGCTGGCGGTGCAGCGCGGCGACCGCATGCCGGGGCTGCCCGACAACATCGTCAAGCTGGGCATGGATATGCACCTGACCACACAGTTTACGCTTGGAGCGGAACTGGTCTACAACGACGATCAGGTGATGCGCGGGGACGAAGCCAACGAACTGGATCGGGTGGATGGCTTCACGGTGGTCAATCTGCGCGGCAGCTACCAGGTGGGCAAATTCGTGCTGTTCGCGCGGGTGACCAACCTGTTCGATACCGACTACGAAAACTTCGGCTTGTTGGGCGAGGATCCGGACGAAGTCATTCCCTCGCTTGCCGACGATCGTCCGCTGTTCCTTGGCGTGGGCGCGCCGCGCGCGGGCTGGATAGGCGTGCGTTATCGGCTCTGAGTCGAATCAGGATGGGGCCATCTTCTTGTGCGGGATGGCTCTTCCTGATTCAGGCTTTCCCTTTCCTTTCCCCTTTCAGGGCGTGGCGCCGCGAATCTCCGCCAGCATCTCGGGCGTATCCCATTCGAAGGCACCGGCCCAGGTGTGCACCAGCGCGCCGGATTCGTCATAGAGCAGCGAGCTTGGCACCGCGTCGATGCCGTGGCTGCCGAAGTAGCCGTTGAGCTTGACGAAATTGCCGCTGAATTCGCGCTCACCCAGGAACTTGCCGATGGTTTCCGGAGATTCGTCCGAGGCCAGCAGGAATACGTAGCCTTCGGATTCCAGCGCGGCGGCGGCGCTGGCAATGGCGGGAATTTCCCGGATGCAGGGTGCGCACCAGGTGGCCCAGTAGTTGAGGAACACCTTCTTGCCGGCAAAGGCATCCAGATCGAAGCCGTTGCCGGCGAGGTCCTGGTACATCGTGGTGGAGGGATCCTTGGCGGCGGCCGCGATCCGCTGCAGGGGCGTCGCCTCGCCGTTCGCCCCATTCAGTGCCGTATCCACGCCGGCATCGGAGCAGCCGGCAAGCAGGGCAAGTGCGCAGAGCAGGGGAGGGAGGGTTCTGGTCATGGACGTCACCGGTACTGGGAAAGACACGATGGTAGGCAGCTTGCCGCGGAAAGCCAAGCCCTGGCGGTGCTTCTGGAGGCGCTGGCGGTATGCCCTCAAAACTGTTCCAGGCAATTTTTTTTCCGCGGGGCGGTCATTGCCCTTGTCGGAGTACCTGCCCTAAGATGGCCGCGTGCTCGAACCTTACCGTTGCAATCATTGATTTCAACCATAGTCAAAACCCTAGTTAGAACCATAGTCTCAACCACAAGAGAACACCGCTATGAAAAAACTGCTGATGCTCACCTCGCTGGCCGCCGGCGTATTGGCTGTGCCTGCCTATGCCGCGCTCGATGAAGGTTCCGCCGCGCCCGACTTTACCGCGCCGGCGTCGCTGGATGGCACGGAATTCACCTATTCGTTGAAAGAGTCTCTGGGTGAGGGTCCCACGGTGGTCTACTTCTACCCGTCGGCCTACACCCAGGGCTGCAATATCCAGGCGCATACCTTTGCCATCAACATGGAGAAATTCAAGGAAGCGGGCGCTTCCGTGGTCGGGGTATCGCTGGACAGCATCGAACGCCTCAATGACTTTTCCGCCGATCCCGACTACTGCGCCGGCGAACTGCCGGTGGTGAGCGATGCCGACGGCAGCATCGCCGCGTCCTACGATCTGCAGGTGCGCGAAGTGCGCGACGGCGCCAAGGATACCCGCGGCATCGACATCGGTCATGGCTTCGCCGAACGCACCACCTTCGTGATCACGCCGGACGGCAAGGTGGCGGGCACCATCGGCGGCGTATCGCCGGAAGAGAACGTCACGGAATCGCTGGATCTGATTCGGCAGATCGCCAAGAACTGACGCGTCGAATGCGACGATCAGGCCCGGGCAAGGCGACTTGTCCGGGCCTTTTCGTTTATGGAAGAACCGATCAGTACGGCTGGGTGACGTGCTGCGCGTTTTGTGGAGATTTTCAGGGAGCCGGTGTATTTCCGGCGATCGAATCGACATAATGCCGGACTAGGTCGCCCAGCGGGACGGCCGACCCAAACACCGGAGTAAGGAGTTACCATGAAGCGCAATCCCCCCTTCCGCGCCGACCACGTCGGCAGCCTGCTGCGTCCCCCGGCACTGCACGCCGCCCGCCAGGCCTACAGCGAAGGCC
>Ga0182745_1004223_pt1 | contig 12012 bp, 8 predicted proteins | sample eDN3rd30CKraftBY_FD_128523 | JGI IMG/M metagenome (GOLD analysis project Ga0182745, IMG submission 128523) | Enriched backyard soil microbial communities from Emeryville, California, USA - eDNA 3rd pass 30_C Kraft BY (version 2) (version 2) | ecosystem: Environmental > Terrestrial > Soil >... | reverse complement strand
GTAGCAGGCCAGGCCCAAATCCCACCGGGCCCGGGCCTCGTACACGTGGTCGTGCAGCTCCAGGTACAGCTCCACCGCGCGGAGCAGGTGGGGGCGCGCGCCCTCGTGGTTTCCGAGCAGGCCCTCCGACTCGCCCAGCAGCAGGTGGCCCAGCGCGAGCGCCTCCGGATCCTCGCCCTGCTCCAGCAGCGGCACGGCCTCCAGGAAGCGCTTCCGGGCCGGCTCGTACTCGCCCTTCTCCATGCGGATGTCGCCGATGTCGAGCAGCAGCCGCGCCACGCGCTCGTGGTTGCGCGTCTGGCGCAGGAGGATGAGGGCCTCCTGGTACTTCTCCTCGGCGGCCTCGGTCTGGCCCAGCGAGCGCAGGGACTCGCCGATGCAGGCGCGGGCCAGGGCCTCGCCCTCGCGGTCCTTGGACTCGTTGAAGAGCATGGCGGCCCGGGCAATCTGCTCGATGGCGCCGCGGTGGTCCTCGAAGTTCGCCTTCACCACGCCCAGGCCGAGCAGGGCCTTGGCCTGGCCGGGCTTGTAATTCGCCTCCTGGAACTTCTCGAGCGCCTCCTCGTAGAACTGCCGGCTGGCGGCGTGGTCCTCCAGGAGGCCGTGCAGCTCGGCCAGCGTCACCAGTCCCTGGCCCACCTCGGCGGGGGACCCGGTGATGCGCAGCGGCGCCAGCGCGTTCTTCTGCTGCTGGATGGCGTCGAGGATGTGGGTGCGTTGGGTGTCTTCGGGCGGGTGGTGCATGTCTGGCCTCAGGCGTCGCCACCCTTGCGGCGGCGGGAGGTCTTGTCCAACGAATCGTCCTTCTCGCTCCCGACAGAGCCGTTGGTGTGCTTGTCGGCCTTCTCGTGGACGAGGATGGGCGAAAAGAAGCAGTCCTTCTTCGTGTACTCGTCGAAGGCGAAGGCGAAGCGGTAGCTGGCCGCCGCGCGCTGGTTGCAGTCGGTGCGCTCGCAGAAGCGGCAGGAGATGCCGGAGGGGATGGCGTCCTTGCGCAGGTCCGTCATGGGCAGGCCATAGGCCAGATACTTGGCGTTCTCCGCGTGGGTGCCCAGGCCGATGGAGTACGCGGTGCCCTTGACGATGGAGCCCTCGATGGGCTGGAGCTGCACCTTGGCGAAGCAGAAGTAGGCCGTGCCGTCCGGCATGATGGAGTACTGCCGCGTCAGCTGCGACGGGTTGAGGAAGGCCAGATGCACGGCCCACTTCGCGCAGCTGCCGCCGCCGGTGGCGAAGCGGATGCCGGTGCCGCTGTAGCGCTTGGAGATGTTGCCGGCGATGTCCGCGCGCAGGAAGTGGAAGGGCAGCCCGGGCCGCTTCGGGTCCGACAGGTTGCACAGGCGGTGCGCCACCGTCTCGTAGGTGGAGCCGAAGATGCTGGACAGGAGCTCCACGTCGTAGCGCGTGCGCTGGACCTCCTTGAAGAAGTCCCCGTAGGGCAGCAGCAGCGCGCCGGCGAAGTAGTTGGCCAGGTTCACCTTGATGAGCCGCTGCGTCTCGCCGTGGCGCATGCGGCCCGCGTCGAGCACGCGCTCCAGCAGCTTCTCGCGGTCCATCACCAGCAGGCCGATGGAGGCGGCGATCTGGAACTTCAGGGGCTGCTCGGTGAGGAAGGGAGACAGCGTCAGCGTCCGCTCCTCCGGGTCCAGCCGCCGCACCACGGACGAGCCGGTGGGGGACGGGTCGTCGAAGAGGACGCGGTAGCCGTAGCGCTCCTCCAGGAGCCGGATGAGCTGACCGCTGGTGAGCTGCCGCTCCAGGCGCACGTCGCGGCGCAGCGCGTCCGCCTGCTCCTCCAGCTCCGGGAAGTAGTTGCGGTGCTTCTCCAGGAAGTCGCTGACCTCGTCGAAGGGCGAGTAGTCGAAGCGCACGCCCGGGGCCATGCCGTGCGCGGGGCCGCCCTGGGCGCGCGAGCGCTCCTCGACGTTGAGCTGCGCCAGCACGTTCTCCAGTTGCGTGCGCGTGTTCTTGTAGAGGTTGAAGAGCGCCGCCACGGTGCCCGCGAGCTTGGGCTCCGCCGACAGGGATTGGAGCGACTCCGGGTCGATGTCGAGGCTCTTGAGGAGCGGCTCGTCCAGCAGCTTCGCGAGCGCTTCGTCCACGCGGCCCTCGCCCAGCGTGGACATGAACTGCTCGGGGTCCTGGTCGAAGTAGCGCAGGGCCTTCCAGAGCAGGGGGAAGGGCATGACCCGCTTCCCCTTCTCGATGAGGTTCAGGTACGCCGGGGAAACGCCCAGGTCCTTGGCGGCGTCTGCTTGCTTGATGTTCCGGGCAAGCCGCAGTCCCCGAAGCTTCAGGCCCACGTTGGCGTTCAGTGCGTTGTCGTTCATGGCCGGATGCAGTGGCGCCACCTGAGATCGCGGATGGCCGCGCGCGCTCGGGGGCTTCGTCCACTTTGCAAATCGATTTACCAATTTGCAATGGTGGAGTTCTGCCCCGAGAGCCCCTGTCGGCCTGGCGACGGGCCTGCTGCCCCGGAGGCGGAGTGTAGGATAGCAGTGACTCCAACCCCACGGAATCGCTGCACTCCAGGGCATGCGGCCGGCCGAGCGCCCTGGCCCCCGGCGCGTCCTGTCAAACATTTACTGATGCATCGCAGCAACCGCGGCGCCACCCTTGGTAAACGCGGAAGCGTCGATTTACAAGCCAGAGGCGGGGCTGTCGGCGATCTGGGCCCCGCTCCTCGCGCGGCGCGCAGGGGGTTCACGTCCGGCGCGCCCTGGGGCAGGCTGTCACCGCGATGAGGGCTGTGCATGGACGGCCGCCGCCGTGGTTCTTCGCCGCCGCCGTCATGTGGCTCGGCCTGGCGCTCGCGGCGTGTCAGCCAGCGGCGCGGAGGCGCCCCGCGGTGGAGCCGGCGGCGCTGCGCTACCACCTCACCTACGTCCGGGTCCCCGAGCACGCGCTGGACGTGGAGGTGGTGTTGGTCCAGGGCGCTCCGCGCGAGTTCCTCTTCAGCCAGCCGGGGGCCGTGAAGACGGTGTCGGCGCACCACGAGGATGGCGGCGTCCGCACGCTGGAGGTGCGGGACGGCCGCGTGTCGCTCCCCCGGGGGATCCGCTTCCTGCGCTACCGCTACGCGCTGGATGCGGCCATCCGCGAGCGGGGCCCGGATTTCTTCCAGGGCTCGGGGGAGGGCGACGCGCGCCACGTCGCGGGCCGCGCCTATCTCATCCGGCCCCTGGTGGTGGAGCCGGGGATGCGCGTGGAGCTCACCCTCTCCGGGGCCGAGGCCCTGCTGCCGTGGTCGCCCGGAGAGAATGGCGTGTACCAGCTGCGCGCCGAGGACCTGGTGGATTCGGGCTTCCATGGCTTCGGCGGGCGCAGATGCCAGGCGCGGCTGCCGGACGCGGTGGTGGACGTGGCCATCCTCGGGCACTTCACACACCTGAGCGACGCCGCGGTGTGTACGTGGCTCGGGAAGGCGGCCGACGAGGTCCGCACCGTCCGGCGCGCCTTCCCGCATCCGCGCATCACCGTGCGTGTCATCCCCGTGCCGGGACACCCGGGCCCCAGCGTCTTCGGCATGGTGCGCTGGAGCTCACCGCCCAGCATCTCCATCAGCGTGGGGCAGGAGGCGCGGGCGTCTGACTTCGAGCGGGACTGGGTGGCTGTCCATGAGATGTTGCATCTGGCCCACCCCGTCCTCATCCCCCGCGTGCCGTGGCTGACGGAGGGGCTGGCCACCTACTACACGGAGGTCGCGCGCGCCCGCTCCGGACGCCAGGACGCGCCGCGGGCCTGGGCGGAGCTGGTGGGCGGCTTCACCCGCGGGCTCGAGGGCCATGACGCACGCTCCATGGCGGAGGCCGTGTCTCATGATGGTTTCTCGCTCGCTGTCTATTGGACGGGGGCGCTGTTCGCGTTGCATCTCGACGTGGAATTGCGCCGTATCACTGGAAACACGCGCGGCCTGGATGACGTCCTGGAGCTGCTCGCCCGGCGCGGCGCCTCCTCCACCTTGGGGGGCTTTGGCGCGGCGGTGGATGCCGTTGCCGGACAGCCACTATTCAATGCTCTGCTGGAGCGGCACTTGCGGCAGCCCGCTTTTGCGGAACAGGCGGGTCTGCTAGAAGCGCTCGGTGTCCAGGATGGACCCAACGGCGTCTCGCTGGTCCCAGCCCGAGACAGTCTGTTGCGTGATTCGGTGGTCGGTCGGCGCAGCCACGGCAAAACACCTTGAATGCATCCGCGGCCTCCACATTCCCCCCCACGCAGTATCGAAAGGAAGTACCCAGTCATGAACGTCAAGGCTCTTGCAGCGGTTGTCGGCACCCTCTCCCTGGCCGCGCTGGCGACCGGCTGCGCCACGAAGAAGTCCGCGGAAGTCGAGCCCGCCACGACGGAGGAGACGGGCGCCGAGAGCAGCGGCGCGACGGATTCGCAGGAGGCCGCCCCCGCCGCGACCGAGGAGAAGGGCGCCGAGGGTAGCTGTGGCGCCGGCTCGTGCGGCGCTGGCTCCTGCGGCGGCCAGAAGAAGGAGTAGTTTCCGCCGCGCCGGGGCCTGGCGATGGCCGGGCCCCGCGGCATCCGGGCGGCCGGAAATGTCCGCCGCCGCCCGGGTTGTTCTTCGCTCCCCGAGAGGTCCGCCGCCGTGGTGGTGACGTATGCACAGCGACATGGCTTGAAGCCGCTGGGAGCGGGCATCGGTCTTCGTCGGAGCTTCTACTCGGAGCTGCCCCGCACGGACCGGACGCTCGACTGGGTGGAGCTCATCCCGGAGAACTTCCTGACGCTCGGGGGACGCTCGCAGCGCGCGTTGGACGCCTGCGCGGAGCGGTGGCCCGTGCTGCCCCACGGCGTGGGGTTGAACATCGGCGGTCCGGACGCGCTGGACGAAGACTACGTCCGCGGCCTCACGGCGCTGGTGAAGCGGGTGGACGCGCCCTTCTTCTCGGACCACCTCTGCTACTCGCGCCTGGACGGCGTGTACCTGCATGACCTGCTGCCGCTGCCCTTCAGTGAGGCGGCGGTGGAGCACGTGGTGCCCCGGGTGCGGGAGGTGATGGACCGCGTGGGCCGCCCCTTCCTCCTGGAGAACCCCAGCTACTACGCGCGCATGCCCGGCGGCACGCTCGATGAGGCGGACTTCCTGCGTCACGTCGTCGAGCAGGCGGACTGCGGCCTGTTGCTGGACGTGAACAACGTCTACGTCAATGCGCTCAACCACGGTTATGACGCGCGCGCCTTCATCGACGCGTTGCCGCTGGAGCGCGTGGTGCAGATTCACCTCGCGGGCCACACGCGCTACCCGGACGTCATCATCGACACGCACGGCGACCGCGTCTGCGATGACGTATGGGCGCTGTACCGCTACGTGCTCGCGCGCACCGGCCCGGTGGCGACGCTCATCGAGTGGGACCAGGACATCCCCTCGCTGGACGCGGTGCTCGACGAGGCGGACGCGGCGCGGGCGGTGCTGCGGGAGGTCCCGGGACGATGAAGCCCTCGCTCCGTGACTTCTTCGACGGCATGGGGGCGTACCTCGCCCGGCCCGGTCAGGAGTCCCTCGCCGCGCTGTATGAGCGGCACCCGGGCTGGGATGCGCCGCGTGAGCGCGTGGCGCTCTACGGGGACTTCGTGCGGGGCCACGTGCGCACGGCGCTGGAGAAGGTGTTCCCACTGACGCGCAAGGCGGTGGGGCAGGGGGCGTGGGACACGCTGGTGGAGGACTTCACGCGGACGCGGCCCGCGCGGCACCATGAGCTGAACCACCTGTGCGAGGGCTTTCCCGCGTTCATCGCAGACACGGCGGACAGGCGCGCCCTGGCGCCCTTCGTCCCGGCCCTGGCGCGCTTCGAGTGGACGGACTTCGCGGTGTACGCCGCCGAGGACGGAGTCCCCGGGCGCGTCGAGCGGCTGACGGCCAATCCCACGCTGGTGGTGCTCGAGCATGACTACCGCCTCTGCGCCTACGTGCGCGCCAGAGGGCGCCCCGCGTCTCCGGAGGCCGGGGCGGAGCTGGCGCTGCTGTGGCGGCACCCGGAGCAGCTGAAGACCTTCCATATGGCCGCCACACCCCCCGCCTTGCTGGTGCTGAAGATGGCGGTGGAGGGGCTGTCCCTCGCGGACGTGGTGGCGGCCACGGGCATGCCGGAGGTGGAGCTGCGGGCCACGGTGGCTCAGCACGCGCGAGAGGGGCTGGTGCTCCTCCCCGCTCCGAGCGCTCAGTCCCAGGGATAGCGCGCGAGGCCCCGGGCCGTGCCGATGTAGAGAGCGCCGTGGGGCTCCACGAGGAGGGCGCTCACGTCCGGGTCTGGCAGTCCGGTCTCCACACCGAAGTGGGTGACGATGTCGGCCGTCACGTCGTAGCGCAGAAGCCCTCCCTTCGTTCCGGCCCAGAGGATGTCTCGCGCGGGCGGCGTCTGGGCCTGCCGTTCGAAGTGGAGGGCGCGAATCTCCTCGTCCTGGAGCCCCCAGGGGGCGTCCCGCAGGGCCGGGCCGGGAAGCCCCAGGGCGCTGAAGCCCTTCCGCGTGCCGGCGAACACCTGACCCTCCGGACCCACGGCCACGGACAGGACGTCGTCATCCGGGACAGCGGGGGAGGCGTGGAGCACCACCGCGACGGTGGCGAGCCCGGGTTCGAAGTCCTCCTCCGCCCAGATGGTGATTTCCGCCAGCCCGCCGGAGGTGGCGGCCCATACCGTCACCCGCTCCGGGGTGGACAGCGGAGAGATGGCGAGCTGCCGCACCTCCCGCCCCTCCAGCAGGCGGCGCCCGCCCACCGTCCCCGGGCGTCCTCCCGCCGCGGGGTCGCTCGCGCGCGTGACGATGAGTCCCCGGTGCGTGCCCAGCAGCAGCAGGTCCGGCCACTCCCAGGCGGCCACCGCGGTCACCACTGCGTCCGCCGTCCCCAGCATGGCCCCCACGTAGCGCGAACAGGTGCCCCGCACGCATCGGTGCACGCCGCCGCCGTCGGTGCCCACGAAGAGTGTCTCTCCGGATGCAGCCCGCAGGGTGAAGAGCGACAGCGCTGGCGCGCTCACCGCCAGCGCCGGGACGGAGGCCGGCTCCGCGTACACCCACGGCGACCGGCCATCGGCATGGCGGAGCCCATCCTCGGTAGGCGCCAGGGCCACCACCGGCCCCTGGGCACCCGGTACGTCCTCCATGAGCTGCGTGTGCCCCGGGGGGAGCACCGTGAAGGAGGTCGCGGCCCGGCCCACCGCGCCTCCTGGGGCCCGGGCCGTCAACACCGTCGTGTGCCGTCCCGCGCGTGGAAGGGCGATCGTCGCGGTGGGCAGCGGCGGCAGCGTGACGGAGAGCAGGGGGCCCGCGAGGCTGTCCAGCCAGCTCAGCTCGGCGATGGAGTCCGGTGGGGGCTCGGCCCGCGCGTAGCCGGTGAGGAGGACGGGCTGCCCCGCCACGCAAGGCACCCGGCCGCAGTCGAGGGGCGCTTGCAGGGCGCTCTCCACCCGCACCTGGGGCGCGCCCTGGACATTCACGGCCACGGTGGCCGCGCAGGCCAGGCCCCATGGGTCGGTCGCGGTGAGCGTCAGCACGTGGCGCCCGGGCGTGGACAGCCGCGCGGTGGACGTGCTCGGGCCCTGGGCGAGCGCGCCATCCCGTGAGGACATCCACGTGAAGCGCAGGTCCGCCCGGGTGTCCTCGGCGTCGGAGGCCGAGCCCACGAGCGCCAGCGGCACGCCCGCGTTCACCACGGCGTCCGGGAGCGGGGCCTGGATGGCGCAGCCCGTGGGTACCGAGTTGACCATGACGCGCACCGGCCGCTGAACGCAGCCCTGCAGCGCCGCGTCGTCGGGGTCGGCCGCGCAAGCGGACAGCACCTGGGCCTCGGCCACGGACAACACGGCGCTGAGGGACTCGCCCGCGCCGAGGGGCGTGGGCTCCGCGCTCGTCGTCCAGAAGGGCGACAGCGGCTGCTCCGTCTCCGGGTCCACGCACCGGGCGCGCAGCGGGCTCGGCACGCCGAGGCGGAGGCGCGGGCGCTCGCTGGTGGGCAGCTCCATCTCGCACCGCGGTGGCAGGTTGTTGACGAGCCGCACGCGCACGCTGTCCATGGCGGTGTAGCCCTGGCTGTCCACCACCCGCGCCGTCACAGTGTAGTCGCCGGGCGCGGTGAAGGCATGGGTCAGCGCCGGGCCCCTTCCCAGCGGCGGTCCTTCCGGGGCCAGCGTCCACTCCACGGCGCCGTCCAGGTTGCCCGGTCCGCCTTCGGCGTCGAAGTCCTGGGCGGTGGCCTGGAAGCGGACGGTGGCGCCGTGGGGTGGGGCCTCGCCGGGCTTCACGAAGACCTCGGTCGCCTCGGGCCGGGTGATGCGCACGCTGGGCGCGCGCGTGGCGCGCACGGTGACGCGCACGGTGGCCGTGGCGGAGACGCCGGTGTCCGGGTCCATCGCCGTGCAGCGGAGGGTGTCCTCGCCCGCGACCGACAGCGTCGCCCGCACCACGTCGCCGGCGGGCAGTGGGCCGGACAGCGCGGATGCCCACTGGACGTCGCGGCCCTGGAGCCGCACGCCCTGCTCCGTCAGGGCCTCGCACTCCAGGTCCAGCATCTCCCCGAGATTGAAGCTGCTGCCAGGGGCTGGCCGGAGCACGGTGGCCACGGGGGCGCCCAGCGCCAGGATGTTCAGGGGGAGGGAGGCGCTCGCGGCCAGTCCCCCGGCGTCCACCACCGAGGCGGTCAGGCGTTGCTCGCCCGCCTCGCGGAAGACGAGGGTGGGCCGTGCGCCCCGCGCGAGCTGGCCCTCGACGGAGGACACCCACAGCACGCTGGCGGCCAGCGAGGCGCCGTCCTCCGCGTCCTCCACCGTCGCCTCGAATGCCAGGGGCTGCCCCACGCGTAGGGCGGAGGCGTCCGACAGCGGGCGGAGCGCGAGGCGGGGTGGGGTGTTCGCGCTCCCCGGCGAGGGTGGCCGTGCTCCGGGCTCACAAGCCCAGGCGGCGACGGCGCACAGGGCCACCAGGCCGAGCTGGCGCGTCATGCTGACGCCGCGTGCCACGGTGTCACATCCCTGGCTGGCAGACGAGGCCCGCGGACGAGCTGCCACAGCGCAGGTTGCCGGGGCAGTCGCTGTCAGTCTCGCACCGCACCGTGCACCCCCCTCGGACGCAGAGCCCGTCCACCAGGCCCAGCGCGTGGCAGCTCGCGTCGCTGTTGCAGGGCGACTCGAGCCGGCGCAGGGCGTGGCATCCGGCGAAGCGCGCGGCGTCCGGCAGGCACCTTCCCGACTGGCAGGTGAAGCCCGCGCCACAGCGCTGCGCGGTCTGCGCGGAAAGAGGCGCCCCGGTGGGGTCGTCGCACCGCGCCACGCACGCCGCGCTGCCTTCGGGCGTCACTTCGCAGTGGGTGCCCGCGGCGCATTGCCAGTCGCCGGTGCAGGGCGCGCACTGGGGGCCAGGGCCCTCGCAGCGGTTGCCCCGGCAGGAGAGACCTTCACCGCAGTAGGAGTTGCCGAAGCACTCGAGGCACTTCTTGTTCGGCGCGCACACGAGGCCTTCTTCGCAGCCCAGCTCCTGGCAGCCCAGCTCGAGCAGCGCTTCGTCCACCTCCAGGTCGACCTGGAGTTCCTTCTTCTCGCCAGGGCTCGCGCAGGCCTGGGCGCGGGTGGACGGAAAGCCCGTCGCCGACACCGTCACGGTGTAGCACCCATCCGGCAGGGGGCCCACGCGCAGCCGGCCCTGTGCATCCAGCAGCAAGCGCTGGAAGGGCGTGCCCTCCACGGAGACCTCCGCCGCGGACAGCCGGAAGCCGTTGGTCGCCTTCACCCGCATGTCGAGGAAGCCCGCGGGCGTCGGAGCCACCGGCCGCACATGGATGGACTGGCCTCCCAGCACCTCCACCTGGACGCGGGCGGCCTTCTCGGAGGTGGCGACGATGAACAGCTCACCCGGGCCCGCGGGGACGTCCTCCAGGGTGAAGCGGCCATCTTCGTCGACGTGGCTGCTCAGGCCCGGCTGGTCCACCAGGGACACCAGGGCCACGGCGGCGTCGCTCTCCGTGAGCTGTCCGTGCACGGTGCCCACGCGGAAGGGGGCGTTCTCCAGGTTGCCGCAGGCCAGTGTCGCCGACATCAGCAGCGCCGCCGCGGCGAATTGAAACAGTGAGCGCATCAGAAGCGATATCCCGCGCCGGCCCAGCCACCCGTGAAACCCACGGCCTGCCCCTGCCCGTCCATGACGACGTACGTCAACATGAGCTGCGCCTGGGTCATCAACTCCAACCGCTCGCCGACCCGCCACACGATTCCGCCCACCACGCCAGGGCTGACGGTGAAGAACCGCTGGCCTTGGGGCGCAGCCTCTACGCCAAAGGACCGCCTCAGGTACAGGCCGGCCACACGCGGCCCGGCGAACAGCGTCAGCCGTTCCCACCGCCACAGGTAGGGCAGGGCCGCGCCCGCGGAGAACGTCATGTAGCGGAAGGGCACCTCGCTGGCCGGCGTCAGGTGGAGCGCCCGGCGACCGGTGCTGAAGGCGGCGTCGAAGAGCAGCCCGAAGTCCTGGAGGGGTTGGTCCTCCAGCCGCAGGGACAGCGCCACCTCGGGGGACATGGGCAGCAGCTCGGCGCGGCGGCGGGCGTCCGTGAAGGAGAACATGCCGCCCAGCAGCGACAGCGAGCGGCGCGGAAAGGCCTCCGCCAGAAGCCGCTCCAGGGGCAGCCGGTCGCCCGCGCCGACGTCCACGTCGCGGCGAACGAGGATGGAGTCCCCCTTGGTGAGCTCCACCGTCCGCTTGCCGGGCGTCACCGCCGCGCCGCCGGGCAGCTCCGTGCGGGGTTCGCCATCCACCTTCAGCGTGAATCCGTCCAGGCGCGGGTTGTAGGAGAACAGCTCGGGCCGGCCCGTCCGGGAGATGCTGCCGGAGAGCACCACCGGGTCCGCGCCCACCTCCATGATTTCGGCGGAGGGCCGCTGCCGCCCTTCGGTGAAGGCGAAGGTGCGGCGGCGGGCATGGTCATGAGCCTCGGTGGCGGTGACGGCGCCGTCGCCGTTGCGGTCGGCCGCGCCGCCCAGTCCCTCGATGAGGAAGTGGGTGTAGATGTCGTTGCGGAGGCTCTCGTCCTCGCGCGCCGTCTCGCCCCAGTCGCAGGCGGCGAATACCATGGACGCGCGTGACGACTCCTCCATGGGGCGGGCGTAGAAGCCAGCCTTGATGCCAGCCAGCTCCGCCTTGAGCTCCTTGGGCAGCAGGGACTTGCCGCTGCCGCTGTGGCAGGTGGCCAGCACCAGCAGGCGCCTGCGGCTGGCCAGTCCGTCGAACTCCGCCTTCAGCGCGTCCATGCTCAGCGCTGTCTGGGAGATGTCCCGGTACGACGCGTCCCGCGTCACGAGGTAGCGCCGCAGCTCGCCCTTCGTGTCGCGCGCCAGCGTGCCGTGCGCGGAGAAGTAGACGATCACCACGTCATCGGGCCGGTTCGCTTCCTTCTTGAGCTGCCGGAGCGCCGCCAGGATGGCCGCGCGCGTGGTGTCCTCGCGGCGCGTGAGGACGCGCACCTGGTCGAACCGGCCACGCTCGGGGTCCCGCAGGGCCGCGGCCAGGTCCCGGGCGTCCTTGCCGGTGTAGCGGAGCGCCTGCCAGCGCGGGTCATCGAACGTGGAGATGCCCACCAGCAGGGCCATCCGGCGCGGCTGGTAGGCGCTGGACAGCGACGCTTCATCGAGCTGGAGCGGCACCATGCCGCCCTTCTCCCGGGAGGAGGGCGCAGCGCACGCCGCCAGGCACGCCAGCAGGATGGGAAGGAGTCGCCTCACGAGGAACCGTTCAGGGACGATTCTGGCCGTTTCCCACGCGCACGTCGAACCGGATGACTGCCAGCGAGGTGTCCTCTCCAACCGGGTTGTCGCCCATCAGCCGTTCCTTGACCACCTCCTCCGAAGGCGCCTCACCCGCGGAGCCCACCAGCCACAGCGTCACCGGCCCTGCCTCTCCCGACAGGCTCACGCCCGCGAGCCCTTGCGGCCCCCTCAGGTCATGCGTGCCCGCCTCCAGGGGAAAGTGGCCGAGCAGCTCCGGAGGCTCTCCCTGCCGCTGCTCGAAGAGCAGGGCGGT